>Ga0073899_10005758_pt1 | contig 10722 bp, 9 predicted proteins | sample KloWWTmetaKNB5Ph_FD_88975 | JGI IMG/M metagenome (GOLD analysis project Ga0073899, IMG submission 88975) | Active sludge microbial communities from Klosterneuburg, Austria, studying microevolution and ecology of nitrifiers - Klosterneuburg... | ecosystem: Engineered > WWTP > Aerobic digester >...
CGCGTGGGGGGCCGCGATCAACGTCCCGATGTGCCTCGCCAGCGGGCGTGTGGCCCTCGCGCGGATGTCCGACACGGAGCTGGCCCTGGCCTTCCGCGGCACCGACGGCAACCTCTACGTCTCCCGCAGCACGGGGATGACGCTGACGGCGCCGACGCGCGTGGCCACGGGGATCACCGGCTCGCCGGCGCTCGCGCGGGGCGTCGGGACGGCCTCGCTGGAGGTGGTGTACCTCGCGGGCGGCGTGGCGCAGCACGCCCGGCTGGTGGGCGGCGGGTGGACGGCGCCGGTGGCCGTCGGGGGGACGGGGATTGCGTCCGTGGCGGTCGCCAGCGGGCCGTAGCGATGGGGTGATCGGGGGGGAGGGGAGGGAGACGGAGGCTACTTGGCCGCGGTGACGCGGGCCTCGATCGGCGTGTAGGCCCGGTCGGTGGCGCCCGTGTAGATCTGCCGGGGGCGGCCGATCGGGAGCTTCTGCACGTTCATCTCACGCCAGTGGGCGATCCAGCCGGGGAGGCGGCCGAGCGCGAACATGACGGTCATCATGTTGGTGGGGATGCCGAGCGCGCGGTAGATGATGCCCGAGTAGAAGTCGACGTTGGGGTAGAGCTTCCGCGAGACGAAGTACTCGTCCTTGAGGGCGACCTCCTCGAGGCGGCGCGCGAGGTCGAGCAGCGGGTCGTCGACCTTGAGCTTGGTGAGCACGCGGTCGGCGGCGGCCTTGATGATGCGCGCGCGGGGGTCGAAGTTCTTGTAGACGCGGTGGCCGAAGCCCATCAGGCGGAAGTTGGCGTTCTTGTCCTTCGCCAGGTCGACGTACTTCTGCAGGTTGCCGCCGCCCGCGTGGATCTGCCCGAGCATCTCGAGCACCTCCTGGTTGGCGCCGCCGTGGAGCGGGCCCCAGAGCGCGAGGATGCCCGCGGCCACCGAGGCGAACATGTTCGAGCGCGCGCTCCCCACCATGCGAACCGTCGACGTGGAGCAGTTCTGCTCGTGGTCGGCGTGGAGGATCATCAGCAGGTCGAGGGCGCGGGCGTACTCGGGGTCGACCTCGTAGGGCTCCGACGGCACCGAGAACATCATCTTCAGGAAGTTGGCCGTGTAGCCGAGGGCGTTCTCCGGGTACACGTAGGGCTGGTTGCGCGAGCGCTTGAAGCCCCAGGCCGCGATGGTGGGGAGCTTCGCGAGGAGGCGGTAGGTGGACACCTCCACGTCGTGCGGGTCGAGCGGGTCGTTGGAGTCCTGGTAGAAGGTCGACAGGGCCGACACCGTCGACGCGAGGATCGCCATCGGGTGCGCGTCGCGGGGGAAGGCGTTGAAGAGGTTCTTCAGGTCTTCCTGCACGAGGGTGTGGCGGGTGAGGGTGTGCTGGAAGCCGTCGAGCTGCGACTTCGTCGGGAGCTCCCCGTAGATGAGCAGCCAGGCCACCTCGAGGAAGGTGCTCTTCTCCGCGAGCTGGTCGATCGCGTAGCCGCGGTACCGCAGGATCCCCTTCTCGCCGTCGAGGAAGGTGATCGCGCTGGTGCACGACGCCGTGTTGACGAAGCCCGGGTCGAGCGTGACCAGGCCCGTCTGCCCCCGCAGCTTCGAGATGTCGATGCCCGGCTCCTGCTCGGTGCCGACGGTGACGGGGTACTCGTAGTTCTTGTCGTTGTACTGGAGCGTGGTGTTCGACATCGCTGCCTCTCCTACCAGATGAAACGGGGCGCGAGAATACGTGAATCGTCCCTCAACACCAGCCCGCAAAATTCGCGTCTCGTCTCGCTACAACGACCGCATGTAGGCCACCAGCGCGTCGAGGTCGTCGGTCGACAGGCCCTGGATGTCGCCCATCCGCCCGCGGGTCCGCTCCAGCACGTCGCGGAGCGTCGCCGCCGAGCCGTCGTGGAGGTAGGGCCCGGAGTCGGCCACGCCGCGCAGCCCCGGGGTGTCGAAGCGGCACTGCGCGCGGGGGGCGCCGTCGTCGGTGGCGTGCGGTCGGTCGGGCCAGCGCGCGTCCGTGTTGCAGGTCCCCACGTCATACAGGCGCGGCGCGGCGAGCGTCCCATCGCCCGAGTCGGTGAAGAGGGGCCCCGCGTGGCAGGTGGCGCAGCCGACCGACGGCCGGTGGAAGATCTCGCGCCCGCGGGCCACGAGGGCGGGGTCGAGGGTCGGGGGCACCGGGAGCGGGATCGCACGCTCGACGAAGGCTTGCAGAGCGTCGAGGGCGGGCCGGAGCGAGGGGTCGTCGCGGAAGGCGGCCCCGTCGCCCCCCTGCTCCTCGGTGATGATGCGCCAGTAGTCGGCCACGGAGCCGCGGAGGGCGGTGCGGAGGAGGGGGCCCGTCCCGCGCGTCCCGCCGGCGTTGGAGGGGGTGTCGCGGGGCCCGGCCTTGAAGCGCCAGGTGACCGCGTCGCTCCGCGCCTCGACGTGGCAGCTCGCGCAGGCCACCCAGGAGTTCTGCGTGACGGGGAGCTCCGCGCTGTTGGCGCTGTAGAAGACGCGCTGTCCGAGCCGGAGCTCGGGCGGCATGGGGTCGCGCGTCAGGCGGGGGATGGGGGCGCCGTCGACGGTCACCAGGAGCCCGTCGGGGCCCTCCGCGAGGCGGAGGACGGCCACCGAGGCGGTGTTGCGCAGGTCGACCCAGGCGCGGCGCCCGTCGGGGGCCACCACGATGCCCTCGGGCATGCGCCCGCCGAGGGGGCGAACGAGCCCCTGCGGCGCCTCCACGCGGCGCGCGGCGTCGATCACGAGGACGTCGTCGCTGTTGGCGCTGGCGACGAGGGCCCAGCGGCCGTCGGGGGTGAAGTCGATCGCGTGGGGCCCCGAGGTGATGTGCTGGAGCCCGAAGCGCCGCCGCGTGGCGAGGTCGACGCCCGTCGACGCGACGCTCATCCACGCGCTTCGCGCGCCCCCTTCGCCGAGCACCGACACCGCGGGGAACACCGTCGTCTCGAAGTTGAGCTCGAGCGCGTCGCTCCCCTCGCGCACCGGGCGCTGCGCCGTCTCCGTGGAGAGGAGGAGGTGCGGGACCCAGAGCTCCGGGCTGTGGGGGCGCGGGGCGACGTCGTAGAGGCCGCGCGACTCGCCGTTGGGGAGCCTCGCGTCGGCGGCGCGGGGGAGGGGGGCGAGCCCGTACGTGGCGGTGACGCGGAGCGAGGCGGGGTCGATCGCGCTCACGCCGGGGCCGAGGAGGTGGGAGGCGTAGAGGGCGCGGCCGTCGCCCGACCACCCGAGCGACCAGGGCTTGTCGGGCGTCCGCGCGGTACCCGTGACTGCGCGGGTGAGGGCGTCGACGCGGACCACCCTCGCGTCCATCGCGCAGGCGACGTACACCGCGCGCTCGTCGGGCGAGACGACGACGCCGACGGGCTCGGCGCACACGCGGACGCGGTGGGTGACGCGCAGCGTGGCGAGGTCGACGAGGCTGAGCTCGCCGGAGCGCTGGCCCGTCACGTAGAGCCTCCCGGCGCCGGGGCTGAGGGCCAGCGCGCGGGGGCCGACGCGGGGCTCGTAGCGGCCTTCGGCGTCGGGCGTCGGGGGGGAGCTGCCGAGCGCCACCTCGCGCATGGTGCGGCGGGAGGCTGTGTCGATCACCGACACGCTGTCGGCGTCGGCGTTGACGACGTACACGGCGGCGCCGTCGGGCGACGCCGCGATGGAGCTGGAGTGGCGCGCGACGGGGCCCGCCGTGCGCCCCGGGAGCAGGAGCGTCGGCGCCGTGGGGTCGGGCGCGCACGCGGCGAGCGCCAGGGCGGCGCAGAGTTTCCTCAAGGGCGCCTCGCGGTGAAGCGGATGCGCGCGGCGAGGGTGGCCGGGAGGCTGACGGCGCCGATCTCGGGGACGCAGTCGCGGTCGCGGTCGGCGATGACCATCCCCTCGACGGTGCCGGTCTCGCCGGTGAGGGCGCGCTCGCCGAGCTGGAGCCCGCCGCGGGGCATCCCCCCGAGGCGCGAGGCGCACTCGTCTGGCCACTCGACGACGCCGTTGTCGTTGCGGTCGTCCCAGCCGTTGAGCACCAGCTTGTGGAGCCGCGCGAGGTGCCCCTCCAGCGTGCGGGCGAAGGCCTCGCGCCCGGGGGCCGCGGCGACGAGCTTGTAGGTCTCGCGCAGGGCACCCTGCAGCAGCCCGAAGCGCCGCGGGGTGAACTCCACCGGCGCGTCGGCCGCGGCGGTCGAGCGCCAGGCGCGGAGCGAGGCGCTGTAGAAGACGCTCTCCATGCGGCGGTACACGCGCTCGGCGCGGTTCTGGTAGCGGGGGTCGCCGGTGGCGAGCGACGCCTCGAGGAGCCCGCGCACGGCGGCGGCGTAGGCCTCCAGGTCCCCTTCGGGGGCGGTGGGCTGCATCGTCGCGAGGTTCACCGCGGGGTAGGCGCGGCCCTCCTCCGTGGTGAGGCGGTTCAGCAGGAGCTCCGCCTCGGCGGTGAGGAGCGCGGTGAGCCGCTGGGCCGCCGTGCCGCCGTTGGGTGCGCCGCGCATCGAGGTGCCGTCGAGGGCGGTGCGGGTGACGACCGCGTCGGGGGTGGAGTTGCTGTAGAGCGTGAGGTTGCCCGAGAGCGAGCGGCGCGCGACGCGGAGCCCGACGACGGCGTAGGCCGCGCCGACCGCGCTCGCGGTGGGGCCGCGCGTGGGGGTCGCGCCGGCGAAGGTGACCGTGTCGGCGAGGGCGCCGGACGCGGGGTCGCGGTGCGCGCGGTCGAGGTCGACGAGCGCGAGCTTCATCACGGCGAGGGCGCGGTCGTGGGCGGTGGCCTCGCCGTCGGGCGCCTGGTTGTCGGCGGCGAAGGGGTCGCCGTCGAAGTAGACGCGCGCGGTCTGCGAGCCGCCGACGTCGCGATTGGAGCGGTCGGTGAGGGCGAAGAGCTCGCCGAAGCCGCCGAGGAGGCCGACGAGGTCGAGGAGCCGCGAGTCGGTGCGCCCCACGGCGTAGCGCGTCGGGCGGTGGTAGCCGTACGCGAGGTCGCGCTCCTCCGTGTAGTTGATGAGCGCCGGGAACCACCGGAGCGGCGCCTCGTAGTCGTACGCGAGGGCCTCGCGCGCGCCGGCGAAGCCGTCGAGGTTGACGCCGTCGGTGGTGCTGAGGCCGGTGACCCACTGGTGCGCCTGGGCGTCCATCGAGTCGATGAGGAAGGCGGCCTGGAAGCCTTCGATGTCGTTGGACCCGAGCCACGTCCCCGCCGCTCCTTCGCCGCCGCCCTGCGCCGCGCCGCGGACGGTGTTGCCCGGCCGCCCGACGTTGGCGAGCTCGGCCTCGGGCACCGACTCGATCACGGCCCCGTCGGTGTCGTGCATGATCTGCAGGTAGTTGATGACCCAGAGGGCGTACTTCCAGGTGGCCCACCCGGAGGCGCCGGGGACGATCGCGCGGTCGATGGAGAGCGGGTCGCTTCGGCTGGTGGTGAGGTGGAGCGTCGAGTAGCCGCACTCGTAGTCGCCGACGAGCTGGGCCATCCCCGCGCTCGCGCCGTAGCCCCCTTCGAGCGAGCAGCTCCGCGTGGCGCCGCGCGAGGGGTTGCACGTCGGGTCGAAGGCCGCGAAGGGGTGGACGGTGGGCCAGAAGCCGCCGAAGCCGAGGCGGTTGAGTTCGTTGTCGACGGGCGCGGGCACGGTGACGAAGCCCGAGAGCCCGGCGCCCGCGTCGCCGACCGGGGGGACGCCGGCGTGGCTCGCGACGGCGTGGCGCTGGACGCGGTCGCGCAGGAGGCGCATCACGGCCTCGCCCGTCACGCCCGCGGGGTTGAAGAGGAGGGCGTGGCCGAGCGAGGTGCCCGCGGTCGATTCGAACGCGAGCGTGTTCATCGGCATCTTCGAGTACTCGTAGGACTCGACGGCGGTGGAGAATCCCACGAGGTCGATCACCGACGCGCCGGCGTCGTCGGCCGGGTCGGCGTAGAGGTTGGGCGGGAGCATGAAGCGGTCGAAGCCCGCGAGGTCGCGCCCCATGGCCTCGGCGAGGGGCTCGCCCGACTGCTGCATTTCGATGGAGGCCATCATGTGCTCCATCGTGATGAAGCGCGTGTCGCGGTCGCCCTCGGCCGCGACGACGAGGTTCTGCCGGGGGGCCGGCGGCGCGTCCATGCCGTCGGCGGCCGCGTCGGCCTGATCGGCCGCGGCGTCGCGCGGCGTGTCGGGGGCGGCCGCGTCGGGCGGCGCGGAGGGCGTCGAGCACCCGTGCGCGAGGAGTAGGAGGAGCGTCAAGGACGGGGCGGAGGGGACGCGCATGACCGCCGAACTGTAGGGATGGGCCGGGTCGCGGCGCAAGCCGAAGGGCGCCGGGCGCCGCCGGGATCAAGCGGAATCGTGAGGGCGCATTCTGGAGCTCCGTCGCCGCTGCCGGGCGCGTGCGCGGCGCGCGGACGCCGGGGACGACGCGCGCCGCGGCCGCGCCGTGAACGCGCGAAACCACCGCGAAAACAGCCGATCCAGGCGATCGGTAGGGCGCGCGCGGCGGCCGGTGGGGCCGCCCCGACCCGCCTGCACCGGGGGGGAGCACGGCGCCAGGGACCGGGAAAATAAGCGGAATGTGCGAAGAAAATCTTCCGTCGGCTCAGAACGTGTGTATCGTTGCGACCGGAATTCGATCCATGGGGGATCGGAGTTTTTCACAGCAGCAGAAGGTGTAACGAGTCATGGCGAAGGCAAAGGCGCCGGCGAAGAAGTCCGGCAAGGGTGGCGCGAAGAAGATGACGAAGTCGGCGCTCGTCACCGCGATCGCGGAGCACCTCAACAACGAGGTCTCCAAGACGCAGGTGAAGGGCGTCCTCGAGTCGCTGGTCGACATCGGCCAGAAGGAGCTCAAGAAGAACGAAGTGTTCGTGCTTCCGGGCTTCGCGAAGTTCGTCGTCGCCAAGAAGGCGGGCCGCCCCGCGGGGATGTACAAGAACCCGTTCACGAAGCAGGAGGAGCACCGCGACGCGAAGCCCGCGTCGAAGACGGTGCGCGCCCGGCCGATCAAGGCCCTCAAGGACGCCGTCTCCTGAGTCAGTCTCCCCGCTGACAAAAGTCGACACCCGGTGAGCCGGGAGGCCTCGGAAGCCTCCGCCGCCGGGTGTCGGCTTTTCGAAGCGCCGATGGTACCGTGCGCGGACCCGATGGCACCCCGCCCCCTCCTCCTCCTCGCCCCGGTCGTGTGCGCCGCCGCCTGTGGGCTCTTCAAGCCGACCCCGCCGCACATCACGCCGCGCGCCGCCGCCGTCACGAGCGCGAGCACCGCGGGCCTCGGGCTCCGCGTCGACCTGGTGGCCAACAACCCCAACCGGATCGACGTGACGGTCCGGTCGATCGACGTGCGGGTGTCGCTGGCGGGCCGCGACCTGGGGCTCACGCACCTCGCGCAGGTGACGCGCCTCCCCTCGCGCCAGGACGTCCCTTTGTCGGTGAACGTCACCGCGCCCTGGAGCGACCTCCCCGGCATCCTCTTCACCACGGCGCTCAACGAGAACGTCCCCTACCACCTCGACGGGACCGCGCACGTCGGCGCCGGGCGCTTCACCCTCGACGTCCCCTTCGCGGTCGACAGCACCATGCCCCGCTCGGTGCTGACGGGCGCGGTGTCCAACTCGGTCCCGTCGCTCCCCTCGCTCGGCCCCTGAGCTACGTGTCGCCCTGGTCGCGCACGGCGCGGGCGCGGCGGCGCTCGCTCTCGACGATGGGCTGCATCACCTTCACCGCCTCGACGTCGTCGAGCACGATGGCCTCCTCCAGCACGCTCCCCCCGGCCGCGTCGAGGAACCACCGCATCGCCTCGCCCGCCGCCACGCGCCCCGCGCCGCGGCCCGGCAGCGACAGGGCGAGGTTGCGCAGGCGGAGCCCCGCGGCGGCTTCGAAGGTGGCCGCGGTCACCGCGCGGAAGCGGCGCTCGTCGAAGCCCTCGCGCGCGCCGCAGCCGACGAGCAGCATCTTGTCGAAGGGGAGGCGCGGCCGGGCCGGGAGCAGCGTGAGCTCGCCGAGCGCGCCGGTCACCCGCCCCCCGCGGAGGATCGCCGAGAGGCGCCCGCAGAGCCGCCAGTCGCAGAGCCCCGCGGCGCCGCGCAGGGGGCGCTCGTCTTCGAAGAAGGGGAGCGCGACGGCCTCGTAGCGGAGCGCGTCGATGCGCGCGAGCTCGGTGAGGACGAAGCGGACGTCCACGCTGCGACCTTACGCCTTCTTCGGGATCGCGACCTTGTCGAGGATGCCGTTGACGAAGGCGTAGGCCCCCTCGGCGCCGAAGGTGCGGGCGAGCTCGACGGCCTCGTCGATGGCGACCTGCGGGGGCACCTCACCGCCGTGGAGCATCTCCCAGAGGCCGATGCGGAGGAGGTTGCGGTCGATGCGGGCCATGCGCTCGAGGCGCCAGTTGGACGAGGCGCCGCGGAGGGCCTCGTCGATGGCCTCGCGCTTCGCCGTCACGCCACGCACGATCTGGTCGCCGTAGGGGCGGCCGGCGGCGGGGCCGTCGAGGTTGGCCCAGTACGCCGCGAGGGCCCTCTCGACGTCGACGTCGGCGCCCGAGTCGATGGCGTAGAGCACCTGGAGGGCGGCCTCGCGGGCCTGGCGGCGGGGGCCGTTGTCAGAGGCCATGGCGGGTGAGGGCCTTCTGGAGCGAGACCATCTCGATGGCGCTGAGGGCCGACTCCCAGCCCTTGTTGCCGGCCTTGGTGCCGGCGCGCTCGATGGCCTGCTCGATGGTGTCGGTGGTGAGGACGCCGAAGGTCACCGGGACGCCCGAGTCGAGGGAGACCATGGCGAGGCCCTTGGTGACCTCGCCGGCGACGTAGTCGAAGTGGGGGGTGCCGCCGCGGATGACGGCGCCGAGGGCGACGATGGCGTCGTAGCGGCCGCTCTTCGCGAGGCTCTTGCAGACGAGGGGGAGCTCCCACGCGCCGGGCGCGCGGACGACGGTGACCTCGGCGGCGCCGTGGCGGCGGAGGCAGTCGAGCGCTCCCTCGACGAGGCGGTCGACGATGAAGTGGTTGAAGCGGCTCGCGAGGACGGCCACGCGGGCGCCGGTGGCCACGAGGTCGCCTTCGATGACGTGCGTGCGGAGGCCTTCGTCGCTCATGCGCGGGCTTGTAGCGCCACTGGCGCCGCCCGCGCAACCGTCAGCGGATGGTGAACTGGAAGGGGAAGGAGCCGCCGGTCGCGGGGAAGCGGACGAACTGCGTCTCGCGCGCGAGGCACGTGCGGGCCGCGGCGACGCTCGGGTCGATCGTGCCGAGGCTCGTCGCGCCGTCGGCCGCCACGTCGAACACCACGACACCGTGGGGTTCGCGGCACGTGTTCTGCTCCCGGCAGAGCGTGAAGCAGTGGCCGATGCGTGCGCTGATGCGGCGGGACATGGCGTTGATCTCGGCCTGCGTGAGGTCGCGGCCCTCCGGCGCGGGCGCCGCCGCCAGCGCGGGCGTCGGCAGCGCGCGGGGGGCGACGTGGCGGGGCGCGACGGGGGCGGCCGAGGCGACGACGTCGGTCCTGCGCCACTCGAGGACGCGGCCGGTGCCCACCTCCAGCGTGTGCACCTCGCGGCCGATGCGGGCCTCGAGCGTGGCGGGGCCGCCGAGGCGCACGGCCTCGATGGAGGACGGCAGCGCGCCGTGGCCGCGGAGCGTCACGGTGGCCGCGGGGTTGATCGCCGGGAGCGCCCACATCGTGCCGTCGGGCCGCAGGAGCCCGAGGTCGAGGCGGAGCGCGTCGACCGCGTCGCCGGGGACCGCGCGGGCGTCGCCCATCGCCGGGAGCTCGAGCACGACGGGCCCCGTGAAGCTCGTGCGCATGCCGCCGTTGGCCGTGGCCGTCGCGCGGCCCGCGAGGAGCACCACCCGGACGAGCTGGCTCTCGGCGCGCACGGTCGCGTCGCCCTCGACGGCGACGCTCCAGCGCCCGGCGCGCACCGACACCGCGCCGACGTCGCCGGCGCGGTCGACGGCGACCTCGCCGCGCGCGAGGGTCACCGTGGTGGCGTCGTCGCGCATCGCCGTGAGGGTCACGTCGCTGGCGGCGCGGACGTCGAGCGTCACCGCGCGCTGCACCGCGAACACCGCGCGGCCCGCGGCGCCGGTCTCGACGCGCGCGCCCTCGCGGACCCCAGTGCCGCCGGAGAAGCGCACCGAGGCGCCGCCCGCGGGGGTCTGCGAGGCGCCGCCCGCGGCGAGGAGGACGGCCCCTTCGAAGCTGGAGGTCGGCGCGACGGGCGGCGTGAGCCCGGGGGCGGGCGTCGGGGCGGCGAGCGACGGGGGGGCGTCGACCGGGCGCTGCGACTTGACGTACACCACGCCCACCGCGGCGGCCGCGAGGGCGACGGCGCCCGCCGCGTAGGCCCCCCAGCGCGTGGGGGCGCGGAGGGACCCGGAGCGGATGTCGGCGGCGGTGCGCTCGGCGGCGGCCTGGATGGCCCCGTCGATGCGCCCCCAGTCGATGTCGTCCGCGGCGTCGAGGTCGTCCGCGCGCGCCTCGTCGAGGAGCGCGGCGCCGGCCCGGAGGCGGGCGTAGGCGGCGCGGCAGTCGGCGCAGGCGTCGAGGTGCGGGCCGTGCGGGCCGGTGGCGCCGTCCGCGGCCGCGTCGAAGAGCTCTTCGTGGGTGGGGTGCGTGTTCACTGGGCATCACCTGCCGACGCGGTGGCGAGCTGGAGCTCGCGGGCGATCGGCTCGAGGGTGGGGTCGCCGACCATGGCCGCGTACACCTCCTTGCGCGCGTAGAAGAGGCGCGTGCGGACGGTGAGCACGGGGATGTCGAGGACCTGGCCGATCTGCGCGGCGGGCGTCCCCTCCAG
>Ga0073899_10005760_pt1 | contig 10720 bp, 9 predicted proteins | sample KloWWTmetaKNB5Ph_FD_88975 | JGI IMG/M metagenome (GOLD analysis project Ga0073899, IMG submission 88975) | Active sludge microbial communities from Klosterneuburg, Austria, studying microevolution and ecology of nitrifiers - Klosterneuburg... | ecosystem: Engineered > WWTP > Aerobic digester >...
ATGATTTCATCAAGATTTACAAACAACGCAATCTCGGCCTGCGCAGCAAGGCAAAGTTCATCGGGCAGACGATCGTGGCAGTCGTGTTTGCGGTGTTGGCGGTGCTGCCAATCACTGCCGATGAGCGGGGGATGACCCCGGCCAGCACCGCAATTTCGTTCCTGCGCGACTTGAACTGGCTAATGCTGCCCAGCTTCATGGCAGTGCTATTCATCATCTTTTTGATCGCCGGGTTCTCCAACGCGGTCAACCTCACCGATGGCCTTGACGGCCTCGCCACCGGCGCCTCGGTGGCCGTGTTTGGCGCTTACACCCTGATCAACATCTGGCAAAACAACCAATCGTGCGCGAGGCCCACCCCCGGGCCGAGTTGCTACGAGGTCCGCGACCCTCTCGACCTGGCCGTGCTTGCAGCGGCCATCACCGGTGCCTGCTTTGGTTTCTTGTGGTGGAACGCATCGCCAGCCCAGATCTTCATGGGCGACACCGGCTCGCTGGCACTTGGCGGCGCGCTGGCAGGTTTCGCCGTGTTCACGCGCACCGAGTTGTTGCTGGTCATCATCGGCGGACTGTTCGTCGTGCAGACGGTCTCGGTGATGTTGCAGGTGGGTTGGTTCAAGCTCAGCAAGGGCAAGCGACTGTTCCGGATGGCCCCGCTGCACCACCACTTTGAACTCTTGGGCTGGAACGAAATCACCGTCGTCATTCGCTTCTGGATCATTGCTGGACTCTTCGTCGCGGCGGGAGTGGGGCTCTTCTACGCCGAATGGGTCGCAGGTAGCTGATGGACCTCGATCACCTTGACCGCACTGGCTGGGATCAGGTCCGCGTTGTTGTAGCTGGCTTCGGAGTCTCCGGATTTGCCGCTGCCGACAACCTCACCTTCTTGGGCGCCGACGTACTGGCTCTTGATGAGGTTCCTGACGACGACAAGCGCGATCGGGCCACCTTGCTCGAAACCCTCGGCGCCACCATCAGACTCGGCGAAGGTGCCACCGCACTCTTGCCAGACAACGTCGATCTCGTCGTCACCTCGCCGGGTTGGCGCCCCTCATCCCCGCTGCTTGCGCAAGCCGCGGCCCGGGGCATCCCCGTGTGGGGTGAGGTCGAGCTGGCTTGGCGGTTGCGCGACCCGGAGCGTCCCGCGCCCTGGCTTGGGGTCACCGGGACCAACGGCAAAACCACCACAGTCGAGATGCTTGAGGCCATGCTTCGGGCGGGCGGGTTGCGCACGGTTGCGGCTGGAAACGTCGGCCTGCCCATTGTCGAAGCAGTCATGGATCCAGACCCTTACGACGTGATTGCTGTGGAGCTTTCTAGCTTCCAACTGCACTACACCCACACGATGGCTTGCCAATCAGCAGCCGTGCTCAACATCGCCGATGACCACACTGATTGGCATGGCTCGATGGACGCCTATGCCGCAGCCAAGGGCCGCATCTACGAAGGCGTGCAACGTGCTTGTGTCTACAACGTTGCCGACGCGAGCACCGAGCAACTCGTGCGCGATGCAGACGTCGCCGAAGGAGCCAGAGCGATCGGATTCACCCTGGGCACCCCAACGGTGGGCATGCTCGGCGTGGTCGATGACGTGCTGTGCGACCGAGCTTTCATCCCCGAGCGGCACAACAGCGCTGCCGAACTGTGCCTGCTCAGCGACCTGGCCACCCCGGCCCCGCACTTCGTGTCCAACGCGCTAGCAGCGGCCGCACTCGCCAGAAGCCACGGAGTCTCCCCAGCCGCAGTTCGCGATGCACTCAAGGGCTTCCAACCAGGCGCACACCGGATCGCACACGTGGACAGCTTTGATGAGGTCACCTGGGTCGATGACTCCAAAGCGACCAACCCTCACGCCGCTATGGCCTCCCTCGCCGCCTACGACAAGGTCGTCTGGGTGGCTGGAGGACTGGCCAAAGGTGCGCACTTTGACGAGCTCGTGCAGGCCATGTCTGGCCGCATGCGCGCCGTCGTACTCATCGGGCGCGATGCGCCGGTGATCCAGGCGGCACTTAGCCGACACGCGCCAGATGTGCCCGTGATCGTTGTCGGAGCCGGGGAGACTTCTCCCATGGATGCGGTGGTGGCCTCGGCCGCCGGCGTTGCTCAGCCTGGCGACACCGTCTTATTGGCGCCTGGTTGTGCGTCCATGGACATGTTCGCCAACTACGGCGAGCGTGGGGATGCGTTTGCGGCAGCGGTGCGTCGCCGCGCTGGGAGCTGAACTGCACGGAAGGGGCACGACGGTGAGCACAACTGACCGCGCGCGGCTGGCTATGTCGCCTCGTGGCGCACTCCGACTCAAAAGTGCTGCCGGTTCCTACCTTGAGCACCCATTGGCGCCCTACTACCTCCTCATCGGCTGCACGAGTTTGTTGCTTGGCATCGGCTTGATGGAGGTGTTGTCGGCATCGAGCGTGAGTTCGTTCAAGGAGTTCGGCAACTCCTATCACTGGTTCCTGCGCCAAATCGGCTGGGTCGCCCTAGGCATTCCTACCGCGCTCATCGCTGCGCGGATGCCTCAGAAGTTGCTGCGCGGCTTGGCGTGGCCCGGCATCGTGATTTCGATCGTGCTCATTGGCCTGACGCGCACTTCCCTGGGTGTGACGGTGAACGGCAACACCAACTGGGTTGCCTTTGGTCCTGTGCAGATCCAGCCAGCGGAGTTGGCGAAGTTTGCGTTGATCTTGTGGTGTGCCAGCGTCTATGCCGCCAAAGAGAAACTCTTGCGCGATCCCAAGCACGTCTTCATTCCCGTGCTGCCGGTGTTCGCGTTGGCGACCAGCCTGGTGGTTTTCCTCGGCAAGGACCTTGGCACCGGCTTGGTCTTGATCGCGATCTTGTTGGGCATGTTGTGGGTTGCCGGGGCGCCGCTGAAGTGGTTTGGCGCCGCCTTCATTGGGCTCTCGGTGATTGCCCTGCTGTTGGCGACCACCAACAAAGAGCGCATGTCTCGTCTGACGAGTTTCGCGAACCCCTTTGACCACTTCCATGGCAGCGGCTGGCAAAGCGCGCACGGGCTGCTCGGCATCGCCAGCGGCGGCCTGTTTGGGAAAGGCATTGGCGCGTCGCAGCAAAAGTGGGGCAACCTTCCCGCGCCCCACACCGACTTCATTTTCGCCGTGCTTGGCGAAGAACTCGGTCTGGCGGGCACCTTGTTGGTGTTGGCGCTCTTTGCTGGCATTGCCTGGGCTGGCATCAAGATTGCAGTGACCAGTTCGGAGCCATTTGTGAGGTACTTCGCCGCAGGCATCACGGTGTGGCTCACCGTGCAGATGGTGATCAACATCGGCATGGTGTTAGCGCTCTTGCCGGTGATCGGCCTGCCGCTGCCCTTCGTTTCCTACGGTGGCTCCTCACTGGTGCCGGAGTTGGTGTCGATCGGACTGTTGATTTCCTTTGCGCGTCGCGAGCCACGCGCGGCTGCGGTGCTTCGACAGTTGGCACGGGCTCGTGCACGTGAGCGCGCGGTGCGCCGTGGAGGCGCCCCATCATGAGCCGAGTCCTCCTTGCTGGGGGCGGCACGGCAGGTCACACCTCGCCGCTGCTTGCCACCGCTGACGCGTTGCGACGGCGCGACCCAGACATCGAGATCGTGGCGATGGGCACTGCTCGTGGCCTCGAAACCCGAGTGATCCCAGCCGCTGGCTACCCCCTCGAACTAGTGCCCCCAGTGCCCCTGTCTCGTTCGTTGAACCTCGATCTGCTCAAGACACCGCTCAAGGTGCGAGCCGCAGTCGCTGCAGCATTGGAAGTTCTTGATCGGATCAAGCCAGACGTCGTCGTGGGATTTGGTGGCTATGTCAGCGTGCCGGCATATCTGGCTGCCCGTCGACGCGCGATACCCATCGTCGTACACGAAGGCAATGCGGTGCCTGGCATTGCCAACAAGCTCGGTGCTCGGCTGACGTCGTACGTCGCCACCTCATTTCCCGGCAGTTCGTTACCCCACGCCGTGTTGACTGGCTTGCCGATCCGCAGGCTCATCTCGACCTTGGACCGCGCGGCATTGCGCGAGGAGGCACTGGCACATTTCGGCCTTCGCGATGACCTACCGACGTTGCTGGTGACCGGCGGCTCTCAAGGAGCACGGCGACTCAATGAGTCAGTGTGTGCAGCCGCAGATGCTTTTGCGGCCGCTCAGGTGCAGGTCCTGCACATCGTGGGTCCGAAAGGCGAGGCCTCGCCAGTGCCCATCGAGGGTGGACCGCCCTACGTTGTGGTCGATTTCGTTGACCGGATGGACCTGGCCTACTCGGCCGTCGATGCAGTGCTGTGTCGTTGCGGGTCAAACACCGTGACCGAAGTTAGCGGCGTTGGATTGCCAGCAATCTTCGTGCCGCTGCCGATCGGCAATGGGGAGCAAGCCCATAACGCCGAGCCTGTCGTCGATGCAGGCGGAGCGATCTTGGTGAGTGACACCGAACTCACACCCCGTTGGGTGCGCGAGCACGTGCCAAGTCTTCTCAACGACGAATCCCGCTTGGCGCACATGTCGAGCCGGGCATCAGGAGTGATCGCCTTGGACGGGGATGAACTCCTAGCAGATCTGATCATGAAGGCGATGAAGTGAAGATCGCAGTCCCTGAAAACATTGATGCCCCCGAAGAGCTAGGCCGGGTGCATTTCGTAGGCATAGGTGGGGCCGGACTGTCCGCCATTGCGCGGATCATGGCTGCCCGAGGGGTGCCGGTGTCTGGCTGCGATGGTCAAGAATCGCCGGTCCTCGACTCACTGCGCGCCTTGGGAATCGAGTGTCATGTTGGCCACGACGCGAGCCATGTCTTCCACGCAGGCCAGCAACGAGCCGACACCTTGGTGGTCTCCACTGCAGTTGCTGAAACCAACCCGGATGTGGTCGCCGCTGGTCAACACGCAATCACTTTGCTTCCGCGATCGGCTGCGGTCCAGTCGATGCTGCTCAACCGCAAGGCGATCGCCATCGCAGGCACTCACGGCAAGACCACCACGACCTCATTGCTCACCGTCGCGCTCCGGCACTGCGGAGCCGACCCTTCCTTTGCGATTGGGGGCGAACTCGCCTCCACGGGCACCAACGCGCATGACGGTGTCGACGAGCTATTTGTTGCTGAGGCCGATGAGAGCGACGGCGCCTTCTTGGTCTACACGCCCTTTGGTGCGATCGTCACCAACGTCGAGTCGGACCATCTCGACAACTACGGCACCGACGAGGCTTATCACGAGGCGTTCGAAACGTTCTTGGGTCGGATCGCAAACTTCGTGGTGCTGTGCACCGATGACCCCGGTGCAGCAGAGCTCCTCGCGCCCGCACGTGGCCTTGGCTTGAAGGCCATCTCAGTGGGGGAGCGCGAGGGGGCAGACCTGCAAGCGACCAACCTTCGGTTTGTTGGCAGGACGTCCACCTTCGAGGTTCGTCGTGGCCTCGAAACACTCGGCAGCGTGACCCTGCAGATCCCAGGGCGCCACTATGTGCTGGACGCCACCGCTGCTCTGGCTGCTGGGCTCGAACTCGGGTTCGATTTTGAGGATCTCGCGGCCGGACTCGGTTCATTCACGGGCACGCGAAGGCGCATGGAATTCAAGGGCGAGCACGCCGGTGTGCGTGTCTATGACTCCTATGCCCATCACCCCACTGAGATCGCTGGTGACTTGCAAGCGGCACGTGCACTCGTGGGGGACGGAAAGCTCGTGGTCGCGTTTCAACCCCACATGGTCTCTCGCACCCGCATCTTTGGATCGGCCATGGGGGTTGCCCTCGGTTCAGCCGATGCGGTGGTCGTGATGGATATCTACCTGGCTAGAGAACTGGCCGACCCCGCCGTCACTGCCCACCTGATCGCAGACTCGGTGCCACACGATCAGGTCATCGTCGAACTGGACTTTGACCTCGTCGCTCAGCGTCTAGTCGATCAGGCCGACCCGGGTGACGTGGTGCTGACCCTGGGTGCTGGCACCGTGACAGAAGTAGGCCCACAGGTCCTGGCACTGCTTGAGGGCCGCCTGTGAAACTCAAGAAGTCGGCTCCCGTCTCGATTGGCCCAGAAGAGGAAACGATTCGGCTCGAGGCCGAACTCTTCAATAGGCGACGTCGTAGTGGCATGCTGCGTCGGCTCAAGCCGTGGCTCCTCGCTGCGGCTGGATTGATCGTTGTTGGGGTGCTGGGATGGCTGGTGTGGTTCTCGCCGTACTTGCTCGCCGAGCGGGTGAGCGTGAGTGGCGTCAAAGTGCTTCATCCGCCACAGGTCATTGCGCGGGCCGATGTGCCCAAGGTTCCACTCATCAGCGTTGACATCGACAAGATTCGTGCAGCTGTGGCCAAGTTGCCGCCGGTGAAATCGGTTGAGGTATCTCGTTCGTGGCCCCACACGATCAAAATTGACATCACTGAGCGCACTGCTATTGCGGTTGTGCCGCGGGGAACCCAATTCGCCGGCATGGATGAGTCAGGGGTGCTCTTTCGCGATTACCTCACCAAGCCAGCAAAGCTCCCACTCATCGCTGACAGTGCGTCAGCAGATCGGGAAGCCCGAGAGGAGGCCGCGCACGTTGTCGGTTCGCTTAGCCCGGCACTGTGGTCGCGGGTGGAAAGTGTCGAGGTGACCTCGATTGATGGCATCACTTTGGTGATGCGCAATGGTCAACGGGTGGTCTGGGGGAGGGCCAGCGATTCTGAGGCCAAGGCCGAGGTGCTGGAGATCTTGATCAAGCGACCCGGCGTGAAAGTCATTGACGTCAGTGTCGCAGGACGTCCCACAACCCGCTCCTGAGCCACCCAATTGCTGATGTCGGCGTGTTGTGCCGCAAGTTGTGCGAGCCCTCGCCTACGTTGATTCCACGGTCTCAGGTTGACATAACTATAACCCTCTACTGCAGGGTTAAGGTTCATCGGCCCAGGATCGAATTCTTCAAATAAAGACTTCCAACCAAACTTTCAGGCGGCCCTTGGCCGCAGACACGAAGGGCATCGTCGTGGCAGCACCACAGAACTACCTAGCCGTGATCAAGGTCGTGGGTATCGGTGGTGAAGGCGTCAACGCCGTCAACCGGATGATCGAGGTCGGGCTCAAAGGAGTCGAGTTCATCGCGATCAACACCGATGCGCAGGCATTGCTGATGAGCGATGCCGACGTGAAACTCGACATCGGTCGCGAACTCACTCGAGGCCTGGGCGCCGGCGCCAACCCTGACGTCGGCAGCAAGGCCGCCCAAGACCACGCTGAGGAGATCGAAGAGGTCCTCAAGGGCGCCGACATGGTCTTCGTGACCGCTGGCGAAGGCGGCGGCACCGGCACCGGTGGCGCACCCATCGTGGCCAAGATCGCTCGTTCACTGGGCGCCTTGACCATCGGTGTGGTCACCAGGCCGTTCACCTTCGAAGGGCGTCGTCGTGCGCACTCCGCCGAAGAAGGCATCGGTCGCCTGCGCGATGAAGTCGACACCCTGATTGTGATTCCCAACGACAAGTTGCTCAGCATCTCTGATCGCAACGTGAGCATGCTTGATGCCTTCAAGCAGGCCGATCAGGTGTTGTGGCAAGGAGTCAGCGGCATCACTGACCTCATCACGACCCCTGGCCTGATCAACCTTGACTTCGCCGATGTGAAGTCGGTGATGAGCAACGCGGGTTCGGCTCTGATGGGCATCGGCTCCGCACGCGGTGAGAACCGCGCTGTCGAGGCCGCCACCCTCGCAGTCTCCAGTCCATTGCTGGAGGAATCAGTCGATGGTGCGCACGGTGTGCTGCTCTCGATTGCTGGCGGCTCTGACCTCGGCCTCTTCGAAATCAATGAAGCCGCAGCGATGGTCTCCCAAGCAGTGCACCCCGATGCCAACATCATCTTTGGCGCCACGATCGATGACGCTCTCGGTGACGAAGTGCGCGTGACTGTCATCGCCGCCGGATTCGACGGTGGTCGACCCAAGAAGCGCGAAGACGCGCCTGCACTGCGCCCGCCGCGCCCGATGCCACCACTGACGCCGAACAACACCGGTGCCAGCCCAACGACGTCTGGGCCTGCAGCACCTGCGTCTGCATCCGGGCCCGCACCTGCACAGCCTCGCCAGGCGCCGGTGTACGGCGGCGACGACGACCTCGACGTACCTGACTTCTTGAAGTGACCCACCTGCTCCTTCGCGATCGGATTGGAGGCGACCTCGTCATTGAGGTCGCCTTCACCACGTCCGCCCTTGATGTGAGTGACCATGGCAGCGAGTCCATTCGCGGCGCTGCACTTGCGACCGTGGCCAAGGAGACTGGCGCCGCCCCCGTCTTGATGCACCAGGTCCATGGTGCTGACGTGGTGGTCGTGGACGATCTGCCCCCGATTTCCCCGCCGGATTGCGATGCGCTGGTGACCGCCCAGATGGGCGTGGCATTGATGGCTCGTGCGGCCGATTGTGTGCCCGTGCTGATTGCAGATCCAGAAACTGGGTGGATCGCCGCAGTTCACGCCGGTCGTCCGGGTTTGGCGCAAGGTGTCGTGCCCCAAGCGCTCGCCCAGATGAGGTCGATGGGAGCCAATCCGCAGGTTGCTTGGCTTGGCCCTCATGTGTGTGGCGCTTGCTATGAAGTGCCCGAACAGTTGCAAACTGATGTCGCGGCCGTGGTGCCGCAAGCTAAGGCGACAACCTCGTGGGGCACCCCATCGCTTGATCTAGGCGCCGGGTTGCACGCCCAACTGGCTCACGATGGCGTCACAGACGTTCGTCGAGTCAACATCTGCACGCGCGAGAGCCAGGAGTGGCCTTCGTTTCGTCGCGACGGTGAGCGAGCCACGCGGTTTGCGGGAGTGATTTGGAGTCATCGATGAGTCGTCGCGATGACATCGCCGCGGGCTACGAGTCCGTTCAGGCCAGAATCGCTCACGCGGCCCAGGCTTGTGGGCGTGATGCGAGTGAGATCACTTTGGTGGTTGTCACAAAGTTCTTCCCGGCTAGTGACGTCGAGATCTTGGCCGAACTCGGAGTCCGTGATGTTGGCGAGAACCGTCACCAAGAAGCCATGACGAAGGCTGCACAGTTGGGCGGCCTTGGATTGCGCTGGCACTACATCGGTGGCTTGCAAAGCAACAAGGCGGCTGCGGTGGCGTCGTACTCAGATGTGGTGCACAGCGTTGACCGGACCAAATTGGTCGATGGGCTCAGTCGTGGGGCGCAGGCCCGTGCGCGCGACCTCGAGGTCCTCGTGCAGGTGAGCCTTGATCCACCTGACGCCGTCGGACGCGCAGGCGTGGACCCCAGCGACCTCCTCCAACTTGCCGAACAGGTGGTGTCCGCACCCCACCTGAACCTGCGGGGTTTGATGGCGGTGGCCCCGCTAGGGGAGCCTCCCAGCAAGGCCTTTGACCGGCTCGCGCAGATTCGCGCCAGGTTCCTCGCGGAGCACCCCGAGGCCGCCTGGCTATCGGCGGGGATGAGTGGTGATCTCGAAGAGGCGATTGCGGCTGGCGCGACACACGTGCGTGTCGGCGGCGCAATCCTCGGTTCGAGGCCCGCGCTCCCTTAGGGTCAAAGCGGACTCGCATAAGTTTTGCCTCCCCCGAGGCCAACACATAAGGACACACTCATGAGCGGTGCGATGCGCAAGATGGGCGTCTACCTCGGCCTGTTCGAGGAAGCCGAAGGCGACGAAGCCAACGACTCAGTGCAGTACGACGTTGAAGACACCGACACCCAACTGGCCGACGAGCGTCCGGTGGCCAACTTGGCCGACCGTCGCAAGGTTGCCACAGCTGGAGTTGCTGCGACCCCGCTTTCTCGCATCACCACGCTGCACCCTCGCACCTACAACGAGGCGCGGGTCATTGGTGAGAACTTCCGTGACGGTGTCCCGGTGATCATGAACCTCTCTGACATGTCTGATGCGGAGGCCAAGCGACTCGTCGACTTCGCCGCCGGGTTGGTCTTCGCAGTGCGAGGCAGCATCGAGCGAGTGACAAACAAGGTCTTCCTGCTTTCACCGCCCAACGTGTCGGTGACTGCCGAGGAGAAGGCCCGAATCGCTGAAGGTGGCTTCTTTAACCAAAGTTAAGAAGTCCCAATATTCAAGGGTGCGTGCTGCGTCAGCGCGCACCCTTTGTCGTAATCGGGCTATTGTGTAACCGAGATCTACCCAAAACAACGTAAGTAGGTATTCCAATGCCGTTGACGCCGCAGGACGTGCAGAACAAGCGATTCACGCCTGTCCGCCTCCGTGAGGGCTACGACATGAACGAGGTCGACACCTTCCTCGATGAGGTCGAGCATGAATTGGAGCGTTTGATTAAGGAGAACGAAGACCTTCGGGCCAAGCTCGCGCTGGCTCAACAAGGAGGCGCTTCACCCTTCTCGGTCCCACGTCCGCTGGGTCTCGAACCTGAACCCGCCGCTGCACCCGAGCCTGTCGCAGCCGCCGAACCCGAAGCCGCCCCAGCTCCGCTGGCGGCCCCGGTGGCGCCTGTGGCTGCACCTGAGGAGATTCGGGTCACCAACGTGGCAGAGGCATCCTCGGCCGCGGCTCGCCTGCTTGAGATCGCCGGTCGCAACGCCGATGAGGTCGTCAACGAGGCCAAGGCTCACGCAGACCAGATTCTGGGTGAGGCCCGCACCAAGGCAGAGCGCCTTGACTCCGAAAGCAAGACCCGCGCCGAGCGCTTGGAATCCGACGTTCGCACCCGCTCGCAAATGCTCGACTCCGAGACCTCCGAACGTCGCTCGCAACTCATGGGTGACTTGGAGAAGGAGAAGGTCCGCCTTAACGGGG
>Ga0073899_10005761_pt1 | contig 10720 bp, 10 predicted proteins | sample KloWWTmetaKNB5Ph_FD_88975 | JGI IMG/M metagenome (GOLD analysis project Ga0073899, IMG submission 88975) | Active sludge microbial communities from Klosterneuburg, Austria, studying microevolution and ecology of nitrifiers - Klosterneuburg... | ecosystem: Engineered > WWTP > Aerobic digester >...
CAACGAAGGTTTTCCGTTGGTGACCACTAAACGCATCCACACGCGCTCGGTGTTTGGTGAGTTGCTGTGGTTTTTGCGCGGCGACACCAATGTGCGTTGGCTCCAAGAGCGCGGGATTTCGATTTGGGATGAGTGGGCAGATGAGCAGGGTGATTTAGGCCCTGTCTATGGCTACCAGTGGCGATCGTGGCCGGCTCCCGATGGCGCCCATATCGACCAGATCGCGGCCATTGTGGAGCAGATTCGCACCAACCCCGACTCGCGTCGCCACATTGTGAGCGCGTGGAATGTGGCCGATGTGCCCAAGATGGCACTGGCCCCTTGTCACACGATGTTTCAGTTCTACGTCGCCGACGGCAAGCTCAGTTGCCAGCTCTATCAGCGGTCGGCAGACGTGTTCTTGGGTGTGCCGTTCAACATCGCCTCTTATGCCTTGTTGACCCACATGGTGGCTCAGGTGACTGGCCTGGAGGTGGGTGACTTCGTGCACACCTTGGGCGATGCACACCTCTACCTCAACCACCTCGACCAGGCCCGTCTGCAACTTTCCCGAGAGCCGCGGGCGTTGCCCCAGCTGCAGTTGAACCCGCGTGTCAGTGCACTCGACGAGTTCGAGCTTGAAGACATCAACGTGGTGGCCTATGACCCTCACGAGGGCATCAAGGCGCCGATCGCCGTATGACCGAAGTTGTGATGGTCGCAGCGATGGCGACCAACCGAGTCATCGGGCGGACAGGTGGGATCCCATGGTCGATTCCGGCCGACTTTGCGCATTTCAAGCAGGTCACCATCGGGCACCCGCTCATCTTGGGGCGCACCACCTTTGAGGGCATTGGCAAGCCATTGCCGGGGCGTCAGTCGATTGTCGTCACCACCAATGGCGCCTGGGCCTATCCCGGGGTGTTGGTTGCCGCCACGGTTGATGAGGCCCTCGCGATCGGTGCTGGCCTTGATGAGCGGGTCAATATCGGTGGGGGAGCGCAGTTGTACGCCGCCGCGATGCCCTACGCCACCCATCAAATCCTCACCCGCGTTCATTTAGAGCCCGAGGGTGACACCTTCTATCCCGACTTCGATGAATCACAGTGGCGCATGACTGGCCACGTCTCCCACCTTGACGACCCAACTCCCTGGGAGATCGACTGGCTTGAGCGCGTCGACTCGCTGGAGAATTGACCACTAGGAGCACCCATGGCGTACCGTCAACGCATGCGACTTTCCCGTTTGGCACCCCTGACCGGCCTGTTCGCGGCCTCTCTTGCGCTGGCGATGACTGCGACAACTCCGCAGGTTTCTGCGCCCGACCTCACACTTGCTCACGGCACTCCCGGCACTTCTAACCCGCCTATCAACACCGCAAAGGTGTTTCGCTGGGGCAGCGCCAATTGGCACGACGAATTCCATGGCGGACTCGGTGGGGCTTGGAACACCAGCCACCGGGCGCCCACGATCCAGAATCAACACGGCATGCTCACGCTGAACGGCCCCGGTGGCACCGGCGGCAACACGTTGTGGGCGTCGTTCCCCAATGACCACGCCGTAGGCCGGTGGGACTTCAGCATGCGCACGCGCCAATACGAGCGCAGCGGCACGCCGTACACCGTGGTGCTCGAATTGGTGCCCAGCGACAAGGCCAGACTTGACTGTGGTCGCCAAAACATCGTGATCGCCAAGTTCCCGATTGGTTCGCCGCGTCCCGGGTTCAAACTGCGTAACGCGGGCAAGAAGTTTGTCGCCAGCACCAACCATGGCGTCAACACTGAGGGGTTCCACACCTACGCCCTCGAAGTGACCAAGACCCGCATTTCGTGGTTCATGGAAGGCAAGGTTTTGCGCACCGAGCGCCGCCCCGAAGCGCTGTCTGGTGAGACGTTCCGCATCAAGGTTTTCTTGACCGCCGCACCCAAGGGCACCCGCACCAACCGTGGTCGGGTGCAGTTCGACTGGATGCGCTACTACACCCTTGCTCGACCCAACGCTAAGTCAGTGGCGGCGCCTCAACCTGAGATGCAGGACTTCGTCACCACCTGTGGTGGAACGCCTGCGGCCCGTCCCTGAACCCGGGACGATAGCCTGACCTCTATGACTTCACCGGCACCTTATGGCCGCATGCTGACGGCAATGGCGACCGCGTTCCACGCTGACGGGACTGTTGACCTCGACGGCACGGCTGCCATTGCTGCGCACCTCATTGAGACCGGCAATGATGGCGTGGTCGTCAGCGGTACGACAGGTGAGTCCCCAACCACGACAGTGGAAGAAGATGGCGAGATCCTGCGCGCAGTGAAGGATGCAGTGGGTGATCGCGGCACCGTGATTGCAGGCGTGGGCACTAACTCCACGGCACACTCAGTCGAACTCACCCACCAAGCTGCCCGAGTCGGGGTTGATGGGGTGCTGCTGGTCACGCCCTACTACAACAGGCCTGGGCCAGCCGGGGTGTTGCATCACTTCGAGACTGTCGCGGCCGCCAGTGACCTCCCGGTCATGTTGTACGACGTCCCAGGGCGCACCGGTCAAGCCATCGCGATGGAGACCTATGAAGCCGCCATCGCGATCGACACGGTGACCAGCGTCAAACATGCCACCGGCAATCCGACGGCGACCGTTGAGCTTCGCCAACTCGGATATGACGTCTACTCAGGCGATGACTCACTCATCTTGGGCTACCTGGCTCACGGTGCCTGCGGACTGATTTCCGTGGTGGGTCATGCAGCGGGTCGCCAACTCTCAACCCTGATCGCGACGTTCCTTTCTGGGGATCATGAGTCGGCTTTGCAGCAATACATTGGTTTGAAGCCGGCCTTCGATGCGGTCATGGGTGTCACCAACTACGGAGCCACCACCGCCAAGGCCAGTTTGCAGTTGCAAGGAGTGCTCGATAACCGGTTCGTTCGTGGACCGCTCGTGCCTCTCACAGACGACGAAGTCGCGGCGCTTAAGTCGGGACTCGAAAGTGCAGGACTTCTTTGAGTCACCCCCATCCCGAACTCGAACCAGTTGGACCTTTAGCCTCCGGAGCGCTGCGGGTCATCCCGCTGGGCGGGCTCGGTGAGATCGGTCGCAACATGACGGTCTTTGAGTACGACGACCGTCTACTCATCGTCGATTGCGGGGTGCTTTTCCCCGAGGAGCACCACCCCGGCGTCGACCTGATCCTGCCCGACTTTGAACCAATCCGTGATCGACTCGACCTGGTTGAAGCACTCGTGCTCACCCACGGGCACGAGGATCACATCGGCGCGACGCCGTACCTTCTCAGGGAGCGAAGCGACATCCCGCTGGTGGGCTCGCAATTGACGCTGGCCTTGGTGGGTTCGAAGCTTCGCGAGCACCGGCTCAAAGAGACAACTCAGCACGTGGTCAAGGAGGGAGACCGGATCTCCTTTGGTCCCTTCGACCTGGAGTTTGTCGCGGTCAACCACTCGATCCCTGACGCCCTTGCTGTTGCTATCCGCACCGGCGCGGGGATGGTTTTGCACACCGGTGACTTCAAGATGGATCAGTTGCCGCTCGACGGGCGAATCACCGACCTGCGTGCGTTTGCCCGGCTTGGCGAAGAAGGCGTCGACCTGTTCTTGTCTGACTCCACCAACGCCGAGGTGCCTGGCTTCACCACGGCTGAAAAGGAGATCAGCCCGGTGCTTGACCGGGTGTTCCACCAGTCGAGCCAGCGCATCATCGTGGCTTGTTTTGCCTCCCATGTGCACCGGGTGCAGCAGATCTTGGACGCTGCGGCAGATCACGGCCGCAAGGTGGCCTATGTGGGCCGCTCGATGGTGCGAAACATGGCCATCGCCCAAGACCTCGGCTACCTCAACGTGCCGCCTGGGTTGCTTGTGGATGCCAAGGATCTCAACGATCTGCCGCCCGAACGCCAGGTGCTGATCTCGACGGGGTCTCAGGGTGAACCACTCAGCGCGCTCTCGCGGATCGCGCAACGCAACCACAACTTCGTCCACCTCGAAGCCGGCGACACAGTGGTGCTGGCTTCCTCGCTGATCCCTGGCAATGAGAACGCGGTTTATCGCGTGATCAACGGGCTCACGAGGTGCGGGGCGAAGGTGGTCCACAAGGGCAACGCTTTGGTGCACGTGAGTGGCCACGCAAGTGCGGGGGAGTTGTTGTACTGCTACAACATCATCAAGCCGCGCAACGTGCTGCCCGTGCACGGCGAGGTGCGCCACATGATCGCGAACGGTGAGTTGGCTCGCGCTTCGGGCGTGCCTGCAGATCGGGTGCTGCTGGCCGAAGATGGCGTGGTCGTCGACCTCGTCGACGGAGTCGCTCGGGTGGCTGGCAAGGTCGATGTGGGCTACGTCTTCGTTGATGGCACCTCGGTGGGCGACATCACCGAGTCCTCGCTCAAAGACCGGCGCATCTTGGGTGAAGAGGGGTTTATCTCGGTCATCGTGGTCATCGATTCGGTGACCGGCAAGGTGGTGAGTGGCCCCGAGATCCACGCCCGCGGTTTTGCTGAGGATGACCAGACTTTCGAAGCGATTCGTCAACCCATCATTGATGCGCTGAACCGTTCGGTGGCCGACGGGGTCACTGACACCTACCAGTTGCAGCAAAACATCCGCCGGGTGATCGGACGCTGGGTTTCCAGCAAGCATCGTCGCCGCCCGATGATCATCCCGGTCGTACTCGAGGCCTAGTTTTCGGGCAGGCCCTCCGGGAAGGCGATCGAGCGTGGGGTCAGCCCTAGGCTGCGGGTGTAGGTCGCAATTTCGCCGAGGGGAGCCACCCAGACATCGGTGTGGTCTTGCACGTACCCCATGAGTCGATCGAGTTCAGCAGCTCGCGAGGGACGCCCGCTCAAGAAGGGGTGATTGGTGAGCACCCAACATCCAGCTTCGGCGCGCACGGCGTCGAACTCTGCTCGCCAGAGTTCGCCAGCTTTGGCGGGGGTTTCGATGAGGCCCGATCCGCTGATGTCGGGCAAGAAGCAATACTGCTCCCAGTCATCGAGAGCCCATTGAATGGGGATCTCAACCAATGAGGTTTCAGAGCCAGGAACCGCGAGTTCGTAGGGTGCATCTGCGTCCATCAACGATGAGTCGTAGAGAAATCCGCGTTGCGCCAAGAGCGCCGGAGTACGCCACGACAGATCCCACATCGGTGCTCGATAACCGATTGGTCTGACCCCGGCAACCTCCTGCAAGGCGTCTAGCCCGCGATCAAGAGCCTCGATTTCCCCAGCCTCATCGAGCGCTGTGGGCTGCTCATGCAAATAGCCGTGGTGTGCCACTTCATGCCCGCCGTCGACAATCGCTCGCACGACATCGGGGTAACGGTGAGCGGTGTAGCCAGGGACGAAGAAAGTCGCGGTGATCTCGCGCCGAGCTAGTAGTCCCAGCAGGCGGGGGACGCCTACTAACGGTCCATAGGCCTGGTGGGAGATGACGCTCATGCGATGGGCATTGTGGGGTGCTCCCCACAAGACCGCCGATTCGGCATCCACATCGAAGGTGAATGCGGCCGCAGCAACTTTAGTCTGCGGCCACGGGAACCTCATCGGTTGATCCTGGCCGACATGGCGCTGAGCAGTTCGTACGCCGCATGTGAGGCAGCCACCCCGGTGAGTTCGGCGTGGTCGTAGGCAGGGGAGACCTCAACGATGTCTGCTCCGACAATGTTGAGCGCCGCCATGCCGCGCAAGATAGCCAGCAGTTCGCGGCTTGTCATGCCACCCGCCTCAGGGGTGCCCGTTCCCGGCGCATGGGCCGGATCGAGCACATCGATGTCGATGGAGACATAGACCGGATGGTCTGAGACCCGCTCGAGGACGCGGGAAATCACCTGGCTCAGAGTCATCTGATCAAAGTCGCGGCAGTGCACAATCGTGAACCCCAGTGCCTCATCATCGGTGAGGTCTGCAGCGTCATAGAGAGAGCCTCTAATGCCCACGTGAGCCGAGTGGCCTTTGACCAGCAAGCCCTCTTCGCTGGCTCTCCTGAACGGGGTGCCGTGGGTGCACGGCTCGCCAAAGTAGGTGTCCCAGGTGTCAAGGTGAGCATCAAAGTGCACCAAAGCAATCGGACCATGAATCGCGTGCAGCGCTCGAAGCACCGGTAGCGCAATCGTGTGATCACCGCCAAGCACCAACACCCGACGCTCGGGGGAGGCTAGCCCGGCGACCCCAACCTGAATCTGGTCCAAAGCCTCACTGATGTTGAACGGGTTGCAATCCACGTCACCGGCGTCAACCACCTGGGCTTTGTTGAACACTGCCACCTGTTGGGCGGGGTTGTAGGGGCGAAGGAGCCTTGATGCCTGCCGGATGTGGGACGGTCCAAACCGTGCGCCTGGTCTATATGTGACACCGGCGTCAAAGGGCACACCGACGACGGCGATATCGAAGTCTTCGACCTCGTCCATGCGAGGCAACCTCGCGAATGTCGTTAACCCGGCGTAGCGCGGAGAGGCCATGCCATCAACTTGCCCGACAACCCCGTTGGGATAGCGCACGTGTTGGTCAGTCATCACAGACTCCTTGAGTTAGGGCGCTCGAGATAGGCCCGATTGAGTTAGGCCCTTGTGCGGGTGCTGCCACCATTGACTGAAACGACTTGGCCAACGAGTGCTTCCATCCGGAAGTCGGCCAAGAATGCCACAGCGGCGGCGATGTCTTCGGGCGCGCCGATTCGGCCCAAGGGGATGGTGGCGGCGTACTCCTCGTGCATGGCCGCCAAAGTCACCCCCGCCGCGTCGGCATCGACTTGCAGTTGCGGTGTATCAGTGACTCCCGGAGCAATCGCGTTGACGATGATGTGCTCGCGAGCTAACTCCCGCCCCAGGGTTTTGGTGAGCGAAATCAGTCCGGCCTTGGAGGCGGAGTACGCCGTGGCTTGCGGCCAACCGATCTGGCCCCATTCGCTGCTGATGATGACCACTCGTCCTGCACCACGCCGACGCATTCGGGGCAGGGCGGCCTGAATCAGCCAAAAGGTGCCACCCAGATTGGTGTCGATGACCCGCCACCAATCGTCTTCGTCATGGTCCAAGAAGTCGCTCATGCTCATGTAGGCATGGTTGGCAACCACGATGTCGACGTCTCCGAGGTGCTCACTGGCACGGTCAAGTCCGGCAAAGACGGCCTCGCGGTCCGCCATGTCGGCGGGCACCGGTAACCCTCCGATCTCGTGAGCCAGTTCATCCAGTGCAGGCGAGGCCACCCGATCATTGACGGCGACGAGGGCACCCTCAGCGGCGAGCCGACGTGCATGTGCAGCACCCATGCCTTGGGCAGCGCCGCTAACGAAGGCCACGTGTCCCGATAGTCGACCCATGGTCAAATCACCGCCCCGGCGTTGGGGCTGATGATTTCGCCGACACAGAAGGGGAGTTCCTCGATCAGCGCGGCAGTGCAGAGCGCAACCTCATCTGGGCGAACCAACCGGCCGATGGGCAAGGTGCTGAGGTACTCCGGTGCACGCCACGGCGAATCCGCTGCCAACAGCGGCGTGTCGGTAGGCCCGGGTGCGACTGCGTTGATGCGCACCCCTTGTGGAGCCACCTCCGCAGCAAGGCTGCGCACGAACCCGATGACTGCTCCCTTGGCAGATGCGTAGTGACTGTCGCTATCGCCCCCGCCGATGGCAAGTTCAGAGGTGACCGCCACGATGGTGCCACTTCCTCGTTGAACCATCCCCGGGAGCACGGCACGAGTAATGGCTGCCAAGCCCCCCAGGTGCACGCGCAACATCCGCAACCAGGCACTTGGGTCGATCTCGCTGATGGGGACTATGGCGTAATGACCCGCAGCAGAGACGGCAGCCTCGACTGGGCCGAGCTGCTGCTCGGCTTGCCGAACAGCGCGGGCCACTCCGGCAAAGTCAGTGACATCGACTTCAACGCTGATCGCACAGTGTGGTGCCGGCCCAAGGTCCACCCCCAGCACTGCCCAGCCGCGATCGCTAAGTTCAGCAGCAATGGCTCGGCCAATGCCGCTTGCCGCACCACTGACTAGCGCGACGCGCTGGCTCATTGGAGATCGGCGGATTCGTCGGCGGCCTCTTCAGCATCGATCACTGAGGTGGCCACCATCGAGTTGCGAACCGTCATAAAGATGACAGCGCCGATCGCGCCCAAGATCACGACCGCGAGCCACACAGACCAGTCCAAGTACCGCTGACCGGGGTAGACCAACCGCGGCCAGGAGATGTTGAAGAACTCGAACAAGGCCCACAAAGTGGCCACGGCGGTGATGGGCAGAGTTGCACCGCCCAAGCTGAAGGCACCCTTGGGCAACTGGCCGCGCAGTTGGACCACCAACGCACCCACAAGTGGGAACAAGAAGGCTAGGTAGAAGCCGCCAGTCGTGAAGTTCACCATCACGGTGTAAATGTTGGTTGCGACCAAGCTCAGCAGCAGCAACAACAGTCCAACCAGCGTGGTCAGGGCAATGGCGTTGGTCGGGATCCGACCCTTGGTGCTCAGTCGACCCAGCATGGCTGAGCCGGGCAGGGCTCGGTCGCGTGCGTAGGACCAGATGACTCGAGAAGCAGATGTCTGTAGGGCTAAGAAGCTGGCTACGAAGCCGATCAAGAACAACAACTCCACGGGCTTGGCGATGCCATCGCCCAACGCAGCGGTCAAGGTTTCGTACACGGGGTCGCCGACGTCGCCAGACGCAACTGCCTTCAGGTCCGGGATGGCCAAGATGATCGCGAGGCTGGAGTACATCACTACGGCAGCGATGAACGTCAGCGAGAAGATCACGGACTTGGGCAGGTTCTTGCGGGGTTCGTGAACCTCTTCAGCAATGGCTCCTGCGCTTTCGAAGCCGACGAACGACCAGCCGATGAAGGCCACAGCGACGAGGAAGGGCCCTGACAGGCTGAGGTAATTGCCGCTGCCATCACCTTGGGTCAAGACACTTAGGTCGTTGTGGCGGTGCGCGACGAGTAGCCAGGTGCCAAGCCCTAGTGAACCGATGACCTCCGCAATGATGCTGGCGGTCATGAAGATTTTGAGTGCTTGCCTACCAACCAGGTTCAGCCCGGTGCCGAGCACCAAGATGACCGCAGCGATGAGCGCTCGTTGAGTTGAACTCACCTCGCTCACCCCGAGGATGTTCGCAACGAACCCGGCCGAGCCCAAAGCAACTGCGACCATCGCAATCACCAAGGTCCACATGTAGGTCCAGCCAGCGAACCAGCCGTAGCCGTTGCCAACTAGGCGCCGTGACCACTGGTAAATGGATCCTTCAATGGGCCAGATCGAGACCAAGGTGGCAAAGACCAGTGCCACGAGCAGTTGGCCCAAGAAGACCAGCAAGAAGCCCCACCAGAAGGAGGGTCCCGCCGTCATGATCGCGAGCCCAAAGATTCCGTAGAGCGCGACGATGGGGGAGATGAAGGCAAACGCGAAGGCAAACGAGGACCAGAGATTGAACTCTCGCTTCAACACGTGATCGGACATGGCATTCGACATCGCAGAACCTCCTCAAGCCGGCCGACGAGGTGGCCGATCGCTTGAGCTAACAGTCACGGCTCGCGGTTGGGGACGGCAAGCAATCGGACAGGTTTGCACAGGCATGGGTCTGGGTGGTTAGAGAAAACTCCAATCAAATCAGGTATTTGGCTAACATCATCGTCATGGTCGCTTCAGTTTCAGTGCGTGATGTGGTGGCAATCTCGGGCATCGAACTCGCGTTTGAGGTGAGTGATGACGCCCTGGGGCGCTCAGTGCGCTGGGTGCAGGCCACGGAACTCACTGACCCCGGTGTCTATCTGCGCCCAGACGAGTTGGTCTGCACAGTTGGTGCCCGGTTGGGTTCGGAGGAGGCCAGTCGGCAATTCGCTCAGGCAGTCGTCGAGGCTCGAGGCGCCGGCATCGCGTTCGGGCTGGGCGACGTGCATGACCAGGTGCCGCAGGGGATTCTCGACGTATGCCGCGAGTCGGGTCTCCCGCTGCTGATGGTGCCAGCTGGACTCCCTTTCTTGACGATCTCGGAATTCGTCATTGAGCATCGCTTGGCCCACGAGCGACGCGGTGGCGCCAGCGCTCACGAGTTGCAGCGCACAGTGGCACGCGAGCGCGTCGGTGAGTTGGTGCGCCTGATTGGCGAACGCCTAGCCAGCCCTGAAGCGTTGCGCGTCGACATGGTGACGCTTGGCCTAGACCCAGAGCGCTTTGTGTTGGCCGCCTTCCCTGCAGGGGCTAGTTCAACAGCGCTAGGCGATCTAAGTGGCTGGCTGGTGGGCGAGACGCCGACTACCGCCTACGCGCTGGGAGGGGATGCCCAGACACTTCGAGGGTTATGCGAAAGCGAAGCAATCTTGTGCGGCATGGCTACCGATATCGCTCTGCCTGTGCTGGCCAGGTCTGTGCGAGCGGCGCGCCGAGCACTCGATGTCGCTGTAAGAGAACGCCGAGTGGTTGTTGCCGATGAGTTAGTCACGCTGACCGGATTGCTCGATCAGGTGCCCTGGCCTGCGCTGGCCCCGTTCGTTGATCGTCTGCTCACCCCGCTGAGGGCCTCAGACCCCGACGGTGTCCTTGTGGAGACGCTGCGCGAATTCATCGAACACAATCGCAGTGTCGAGCAGGCCGCCAAGGCAAGCTTCGTGCATGTCAACACCGTCCGACATCGGCTTGCCCGAGTGCGTGAGGTCACCGGTCGTGACCCCTTTGATTTTGATGACTTGGTTGCGTTGAGGATCAGTCTGTGGGCAGGTGAAGCCCGAGGCGAGTTGCGCCGCTAGCGGCC
>Ga0073899_10005762_pt1 | contig 10718 bp, 12 predicted proteins | sample KloWWTmetaKNB5Ph_FD_88975 | JGI IMG/M metagenome (GOLD analysis project Ga0073899, IMG submission 88975) | Active sludge microbial communities from Klosterneuburg, Austria, studying microevolution and ecology of nitrifiers - Klosterneuburg... | ecosystem: Engineered > WWTP > Aerobic digester >...
CCTGAACGCCAAACCCTGGTGGTGAACCTGACACCTGGGCGGGAAAATCGAGTGTCTCAGCCGGCTTGATGGCGCTTCCGCGGTGCGATACTTGGCCTCATGCGGTTAAAACGCCTATCCGTCCCAAGACTGATCTGATCCAGAGTGTCGCATCGATGGAGCGCGCTCAGGCATACGTGTTGCGGCGGGGTGAGTCCGATCTTTGCGCACTCCTGCTCAGCAATGCCCATCAAAATCTGGTTTGCACGACGGACCAGGAAGCCTGAGCGCGAATAGAGATCGGACAACGGAGACTGATCTTTCAAAAGGTTGACGATATTTGTATGCATGCTTATTATCATATAGTATGCATACATACAAATCAATTGAGTTAGATGATTGTATTTCTGCGGATAATCATATAGTATGCTGACATACAATTTAATTTTCAGGCAGTCATTCTTTGTAAAGAAAGGAATGAGAGAGAAGCCGCTCTCAGACAAACCATGGAGTCAAGTCAAGTTTCCGTCCGTACGATTCCGGAAATTTTCTCAAAGCGTTCGGCGTGCGAGGCTTACCTGCGTATTGAGCGCGAGCTCGCCTCGGTGCAGGCGGAAATCGGCGTCGTGCCCGACGCTGCTGCGCGTGCAATCGGGCAATGCGCCAGAATTGAATTCATGGAGCTAGATGAGTTAGATGCACAGAACCAACATACTGGCTATCCGATTGCGCCGCTCGTACGGCAGATTGTCGGGGCATGCGGTGAGCACGGGCGTTACGTCCATTGGGGTGCTACCACGCAGGATATTTTGAATACGGCGCTCGCAATGCAGGCCAACGAGGCCTTCAATTTGCTGGCACAAGACCTGCGTGCAATCATTGCCCGTCTGGCTGCGCTCACTAACGAACATCGCGACACCCTCATGGTGGCGCGTACTTTTGGCGGGCATGCTTTGCCGATTACGTTTGGTTTCAAAGTCGCGGTCTGGCTCAGCGCCGGATTGCGTCATGCCGAGCGTCTGGAGGTGTTCCGTCGCAATCCTTTGGAGGGTGAGTTTGCCGGCGCCGCCGGCTCGCTTGCTTCATTACAGGGGTTCGGGCTGCAGGTCAGACGTCGTCTCATGGCGCGTCTTGGCTTGCCGGAGCCACTTATTACCTGGGGTGCAATGCGCGACAGGGTAGTTGAGCGCGTGATGTTTCTTGCTGCTCTGAGCGGTACGTTGGCAAAGATCGGGCAGGACATCGCTGAGCTCGCCAGCACGGAAATCGGGGAACTTGCCGAACCGATTTCCGGCGGCAAGGACGCCAGCAGTACGCTGCCATACAAGTCAAATCCGGTCTATTGCGCTCAAGCAGCAGTAGCTGCATCGCGCGCTGCGCAGTACGCAAGCACAGTGCTTCAGTCGATGCGCCAGCACCAAGAGCGCAGCGCCGAGGGGCTCCTCGAGTTTGAAACTGTACCGCAGGTGTTCCTCGAAACCCATCGATGCGTGGATCGTGTGCGCATGGTGCTCGACGGTTTGCGCGTGTATCCGGGACGCATGGCTACCAATCTTGGTCTTACGCGGGGCATCATTCTCGCCGAGCGCTACATGATGGCACTTGCTCCTTATATGGGGCGTCTTGCCGCCCACGATTTACTACATGAGGCCTGCAAAACCGCGATTGAACGCGGGATGGAGCTTTCGGAGGTCTTAGGCCAAACGGCCGAGGTCACGCAATTTCTAGATATCGAGACACTCGCTTATCTTGGAAATCCGCGCACGTACCTCGGCGATGCACCCGAAATGCTAGACCAAGTCCTCGCCGCTGCGGGGCGCTTCCTAGAGGAGAGACGTTCATAGTATGGAAAAAACGATACCGAACTGCCTGGGCCCCCAATTAACCCAGTCGCAACCCAACTGGACCGTGCCGAAGGGTGCGTGGGATACCCACTTCCATGTGTTGGGGCCGCAGACGCAATTTCCCTACGCGCAAGCACGCAAATATACGCCGCCTGATGCACCGTTGGAGGTTTGCTTCGAAATGCACAATGCACTTGGCATTGAACGGGGTTTTGTCGTACACGCGAACACCTATGGATTTGACAACTCTGTCGACCTAGATGCAGTCGCTCGTTCCGGAGGGCGCTATTTAGCCGTCGTTCGGCTGGACAACTCTGCGACGTCGGACGGCTGCCGTGCACTTCACCATGCGGGTGCGCGCGGTGTTCGCTTTGCTTTTAATCCAAAGCATGGCGGAATTTTGAATCTCGACGTGTTCAACCACGTACTTCGATGCATTGATGGCCTCGGATGGTTTATCGAGTTGCACTTTGACGGTGCGGCACTGCCCGACTTGCGGCCGTGGATTGAGTCGATTCCAGCCCCGGTGGTGATCGACCATTTCGGCCGCGTGGATCCGGCACTCGGCTTGGACCAGGAACCGTTTCGTGCGCTTGCCGCGCTGGCCCGCCGGGATAATGTCTGGATCAAGATCTCGGGCGCGGATCGGCTCTCGCCGCGAGGCTATCCGTATCATGACGTCGTGCCGTTTGCGCGTGAACTGGTTCATATCGCCGCGGACCGCCTGCTTTGGGGTAGCGACTGGCCACATACCGGATATTTCGACCCGCTCCGAGTGCCAGACGTCAGCCAACTGTTAAACGCACTGGTGAAATTTGTTCCGGAGCAGCAGGTGCGCGACGCAATCCTCGTTGATAACCCCCGGCGTTTGATCGGCCATGACCTTTGATCTCGCTGCTGCAACACTTGCGCAAGCTTGAGTCAACCGACAAGCCTGCAAAACTACTTTATCCGTACCCATAATAATCATCGAGGAGACTATGAAAGAACCGATAGCGGATACGGAGCCATTAGCTCCGTTCGAGTTCGGCCCATTTGGCCGAATGCTCGCCCCTGTTACAAAATGGATGGCAATTGCGGGCGGGCTCGTCTTTGTGGCCCTAGTCATCATGTCGATCATCTCGATCGTAGGCCGCAAGCTCGGGGTCGGCCCAGTCCCGGGCGACGTGGAGCTGCTGCAAATGTGGGCCGCATTCGCGTCTGCATGCTTTTTCGCCTATTGCCATCTACATCAGGGTGACGTAAAGGTCGACTTTTTCACGGAGAAGTTTCCTGCAGCGCGCGTGCACTTGATGGATGCCTGCGGGTCGCTGCTGGTCGCAATGTTTGCCGCCCTGATCGCCTGGCGCACGACAGCGCTGGCGTTAGCCAGCAAGGAGTCGGGCGAAACATCCGCAGTGCTGGCTTGGCCGGTGTGGATTGGCCAAGCCTTGATGGTACCGGGTTTTGTTCTTCTGGCCATTGCGGGCGTGTACATGGCAGCCATGCATCTGCAAGCCCGCGAGGGAGGTACGGCATGAGCGGTATTACCGTCGGCTTTCTCATTTTCGCAGTGCTCTTGGCGCTGCTGGTCGTTCGTGTACCGATTGGCATTGCCATGTTTGCGGTAGGCGCAGGTGGCTACGTCTACCTTAGCGGGGGCGATACCCTTCCTTTGCTGAATTCTTTGAAGAATCTGGCTTATGCACGCTTGTCAAACTACGATTTGATCGTCATTCCGCTGTTTTTGCTCATGGGGCAGTTTGCAACCCATGGCGGATTAAGCCGCGCGCTGTTCCGTTTTGTCACTGCATTCATAGGACATTACAAAGGAGGGGTGGCGCTCGCTTCTATCGGAGCCTGCGCGGGGTTCGGCGCTATCTGCGGCTCTTCGCTGGCCACGGCCGCCACCATGGGGCAGGTCGCCCTACCGGAATTGAAACGATACAACTATGCCGGTAGCCTTGCTACCGGTGCGCTGGCAGCCGGCGGCACCCTCGGGATCATGATTCCGCCGTCGGTGCCGCTGGTTGTCTATGCAATTCTGACCCAAGAATCCATTGGCAAGCTGTTCGTGGCCGCAGTCATCCCTGGATTGATTGCTGTTATTGGTTACATGGTGGTGATTAAAATACTCGTAACCTGGAAGCCGGCACTCGGCCCCGAGGGACCGCGCATTGAGTGGCCGGAGCGCTTCAAAGCGCTGCTGGAAGTATTTCCGGTACTGCTGGTTTTTGTAGTAGTGATCGTCGGTATCTATGACGGCTGGGCCAATCCGACTGAGGCGGCTGCCATCGGTGCCGCCGCCTGTGGCGTGTTGGCGGTGGCGACCGGCGGCATGCGCACGCAAGGGATCATCGACAGCGCGTTGGGTGCAGCACAAGCCACGGCCATGATCTTCCTCGTTTTGCTCGGTGCCGACATGCTCAATACGGCACTGGCGCTGTCGCAAATGCCGGTTGAACTGGCAGCGTGGGTCAAAAACAGCCAAGTACCACCGCTGCTCATTATGGTCATGATCCTGGCCATCTATGTGCTGCTGGGTTGTGTGATGGACTCGCTAGCAATGATCTTACTGACCATCCCAATTTTCTACCCTATGGTCATGGGATTGGACTTTTGGGGACTGAATCCCACCGACAAGTCGATCTGGTTCGGCATTCTGGCGCTGATGGTAGTAGAGATCGGATTAGTTCATCCGCCGGTCGGAATGAATGTTTACATCATCAATCGACTGGCCAAAGACGTGCCGCTGAGAGAGACCTTCAAGGGAGTCATCCCTTTCCTCATCTCTGACTTCGTACGAATTGTATTGTTGCTGCTGTTTCCCGCGATTTCGCTGGTTCTTGTTCGCATGTTTCATAATTAAAAGGAGACTCATCATGAAAAAAACGCTCATCCATGCTGGCGCCGCCATGCTCTTTGCGTTAGTCGGCGCCGCTCCAGCTAGCGCGCAGCAGGTCGTTCTCAAGGTTCACCACTTCCAGCCTGGTACGTCAAATATCCAGGTAAAGATGCTGCAACCGTGGTGTGACAAAATCAACAAAGAATCCAACGACCGCATGAAGTGTCAGATCTATCCGGCCATGCAGCTCGGCGGCACACCCGCGCAGCTGTTCGATCAGGCTCGTGATGGTATCGTCGATATTGTGTGGGCAATCCCGACCTATGCCGCCGGGCGTTTTACCAAAGCTGAAGTGTTCGAATTGCCCTTCATGACGATTACCTCAAAAGGCAGCAGCCAAGCTCTGTGGGCATATACGCAGAAAAATGCACTGGATGAGTTTCGGGGTACAAAGCTCCTTTTCATGCATGTGGCCGACGGACATTTGTTTCACTTCACAGACAAAAACGTCAAGTCGCTTGACGACTTAAAGGGACTCAAGATCCGCGCGGCGACACGAATCAGCTCGCGCATGATTACCGCGCTGGGCGCTACTCCCGTACAGATGCCTCTGCCCCAAGTACCGGAATCGCTGTCAAAGGGCGTAATTGATGGTGCTATGGTGCCTTGGGAAGGTGCGCCATCCGTCAAGCTCCACGAAATCGCCAAGTTCCACCTTGACACAGCCGCGGGCGCACCGCGCATTGCGAACTCGATTTTCGCGTTTGCAATGAACCAGGCAAAATACGATAGCCTACCGGCCGATCTGAAGAAAGTCATCGACGCGAACAGTGGACTCGCAATCTCGGCATGGGCGGGCGAGACCGGATTTGATGCTGTTGTGGGGCCGCACCGTAAGCTTGCACTCGACCGCGGAAACACACTGAACACGATAAGCGATGCGGAGATCCAGCGCATGGTCAAAGCTTCCGCGTCCGTATATGGCGACTGGAAAAAGGAAGTCGGTGCCAAGGGAGTGGATGGGAATAAACTGCTCGACGAGGCCAGAGCGTTGATCAAGCAGTACGACAAATAATTGCCTGGTAGATACCGGTAGTGGTTGAGTGTATTGCCCGAGGGGTAGCAAGTGCGAGCGGTCTTTTGGTCTGACCGCGTCGCCCTTGCGACGTTGAGTATGAAATTGCCTGATCGTCGAGACAAGAAAGTTGACTTCTAATGAATCCATTTGTGTATGCTGGCTTGCCTTGCCGGGTCGTGTTCGGTGTGGGATCGCTCATGCAGCTTCCGTCCGAAGTCGAGCGCCTGGGCGCGGGACGGGTGCTCATTCTCTCCACTCCCGAAAAGTCCCTCAATCTTCAGCGCGTAACGGAAATTCTCGGTGACCGCGTCGCCGGCGTGTATGACAAGGCCGTGATGCATGTGCCGCTTGCGATAGCTGAGGAAGCGCGCCATCTGGCGCAGGAACTCGGCGCCGACTGCTGCGTCACGGTTGGCGGTGGCTCAACTACGGGGCTAGGCAAGGCAATCGCACTGACTTCCGACTTGCCTATCCTTGCTGTGCCTACCACTTACGCAGGCTCAGAGATGACGCCCATCTACGGCCTCACGGATGCCGGCATGAAAAAGACGGGGCGGGATGCGCGCGTGCTGCCGAAGACGGTAATCTACGATCCTGCACTCACTCTTACGCTGCCGCCAGCGCTTTCAGCAGCGAGCGGCATGAATGCAATCGCCCACTGTGCAGAGGCGCTGTATGCACACGACGGCAACCCGATTATTTCAATGATGGCAGAGGAAGGGATCCGCGCGCTGGCGTCTGCTCTTCCGACCGTCGTGGAAGATCCGGCGAACATGGAGGCACGGAGCGAAGCGCTCTATGGCGCATGGCTCGCCGGAATAACGCTTGGCTCTGCGGGAGTGGCACTGCACCACAAACTTTGCCATGTGCTCGGTGGCACATTTAACCTGCCACATGCGGAAACACACTCTATCGTTTTGCCACATGCAATGCGCTATAACCGCGACGCCGCGCCTCTCGCAATGGCGCGAATTGCGCGCGCGCTCGGTACCGAGGATGCACCAACTGGCCTCTACGATCTCGAAGTTAAGCTGGGTCTGACGCTCGCGCTTAAGGATATTGGGATGACAGAAGAAGGACTCGAGCGCGCGGCGAGGATCGCAACCGATGCGCCTTATCCGAATCCACGCGCGGTCGAATACGACGACACGCTTGCACTGTTGCGTGATGCGTATGAGGGCCAGCGTCCACCGAAATAATTGCTGCGCAATCAGCAAAGAAGGTGCGGGCAACGTTTCCCCCGTGTACCTTCTCGCATGCGCCATGCAGCCCAGGTGCGCCACGCCGTCGAGCGTGCGCCAGGCGCTGTAGCCATCGGTCATCAGCATGCCGGCGTAACCCTTTAGGAATGTCTGCGGATGCTGCTGTGCGCGTCCCGGCTGGTACTCGAACAGCACGACCGGCTTGGGACTGGCCTCAGCGCTGCGATACACCCACATGTACGATTGACTTTGCGCGCTCTTGCCGTCTTCATGCAGCACCTGCACCCTGGTCTCGTCGCCATGGATTAGCGACTGCGACAAGAGCACACTATGCATCGTGTCATACAGGCGTTGCAGATGGCGTTGGCTCGCGCCAATCATCCAGTGTCCCATCGTGTCGCGGCCCAGTTCGATTCCCGCACGGCCCAATACCGCTTCCATCCGGTACAGCGGCATGCCGTCGGTATACTTGCCGGTCATGACGGTGGCAATCGTGGCCGCATCGGCCACGCTGCCTGGCAGCGGTTGCGCCGGCATGGCGGCGCGCACGACCGGGGCGCTCACCCCGTGCCGTTCGCAATGGTGGCAACCATATTTGAACCGGACATGCTGCCAGACCCACGGCGTCTGGGGTGGAATATGCAACTGTTCACTGACATCTTCGCCGATGCGGTGCAGCGCGCCCTGACAGCCTGCGGCGCTGCAGAAGTGCTCGCGCGCTGATAATTCACGACCCATTTGCGCAACAGGTTGGCGTTCACGCCATGTTTGAGGGCCATTCCCGCCAGCGATACGCCCGGCTGCAGGCATGCCTGGGCCAGCCGACGTTTCGATTGTGAATCATAGCGCCGCCGGCCATCGCGCCGTGTGCTGGTCACCACCAGCCCTAACTCTGAGTCATTCCGATTCTCTTGCATAGGTGTCCACCTCCATACGTGGACACCTATGCTCCACTCATTCACATCGTTACGCTATGTGCAGGGAAATTCGCGCTTACAGAAGATCAAGGCCAGAGTGGATGCCGCCAAGCTCGCCGGCAAGGATGAAATCGGCGTGCGCGTGGGCAAAATTATCAACCAGTACAAGGTCGCCAAGCACTTCGAACTCGTCATTGAGGATGCGGCGTTCGTGTTCCGGCGCACGCCCGCCAGTATCACTGCGCAAGCCGCGCTGGATGGCATTTACATCGTTCGCACCTCGGTGCCGGCTACGCACATGGCGGCGGCAGATTGCGTGCGCAACTACAAGTCACTGGCCAACGTCGAGCGCGCCTTCCGCTCGTTCAAAACCATCGACCTCAAGGTGCGCCCGATTCATCACCGTCTGGCCGATCGGGTACGCTCACACATCTTCCTGTGCATGCTCGCGTACTATGTCGAGTGGCACATGCGCGAAGCCTGGCGTGAGCTCATGTTTGCCGATGCCGGCCAGGCGCTCTCAGGCAGCGCTGACCAAGGTCGCCCGCGACACCCTCGACGACGACACCCCAGTGCACAGCTTTGGCACTTTGATGGCTGAACTTGCCACCATCGTGCGCAATACCTGCCGCACACCACAGGCCGCGAAAAGCGTGCCTACCTTCGAAGTCCTCACGAGCCCCAACGCGAAGCAACAGCGTGCGATCGAACTGCTACGGCAGATCAAAGTGTAGACAGAAAGCGAAAGGCGAATTTCAAGCCAAGCGTTTGAAAATACAGAGAAAACTCGCTCTTCGCTTACTGGAACTTCAGGTTAGCACGACGTCAGTCTTCCCGACCTCGCGCTGATCGTCCCTGCTCTCCCTGAAATCCGTCGTTCTCGATCGGGGCGAAGGCGATCAAGAACAACGGCGCAGCAGGTGCATCAAATGTCGAAGAACACGGTTTCTTCTGGTCCTTGCAGGTAAATGTCGAATCGATATACCACCTGGCTGGCGCTTGCTTCGCGTTGGCCGATAAGGGTCTTGCGCCGCACTTCCCACTCGATGCCGTTGAGCACCGGATCATTCGCATTAGCCTCTTCCTCATCGGAGAAGTACATGCGGGTATTCAAGCCGATGTTGATGCCACGTGCCACAATCCAAAGGTTGATGTGCGGGGCCATCAACCTGCCGTTACGGCCAACTACCGCCCCGGGCTTGACGGTATCGAAGGTACAGAGACCGGTATCGAAGTCAGTGCAGCCTCTTCCCCACCCATGAAAGTGTGGATCGGCGGCCTTGTCTTGCTTGTCGCCAGGGTGCGCGTAGCGTCCAGCGGCATTTGCCTGCCAGATTTCGATGAGCGCGTCGCGCACCGGCGTGCGCAAACCGTCAAACACCCTGCACTCGACCCGAATGCGTTCGCCCTTGGACTGCGGTGAGACCAGCACGTTGTCGAAGTTTTTCTCGAAAATATCGAAACCAGCCTGCTGCGGGGCTAGTCCAATATGTACATACGGACCGGCTGTTTGCGAAGCGGTTTCAGCAAGCATTTTTATTTGCCGTGGCATCACTTAGCTCCTTGAATACGGTTTTCGAACCATGTGGCCCGACGGCCGCGCAATACGACATCAAAGCGATAGGCCCGGCTGTCAAGCGTGACAAAAGCACTCGGATCTTGTAACGCAATCAGCCCGCGGACTTGTTCTTCGCTGGGAACAGTTTGCACAATTGGACAGGTGGCGATCAAGGGATCACCTTCGAAGTACATCTGGGTAATGAGACGCTGAGCCCAGCCATCACCGGATAGTGAGAAGTGGATGTGCGCAGGCCGCCAGTCTGTTGTGCTGCCGCTTCGCACTGGGTAGGGGCCGGGCTTGATCGTGCGGAAGAAGTAGTAGCCGTTCGCATCTGTGAGCACCCTGCCACATCCGCCAAAATTCGGGTCGATCGGTGCGATATATTGATCTTTCTTGTGTCGGTAGCGTCCGCCGGCATTGGCCTGCCATACCTCGACGAGCGAATTTCGAACTGGTCGACCAAGTTCGTCGAGCACATAGCCGTGCACGATGATGCGTTCTCCGATCGGCAGGCCGTCTTTCGCATAGTTCATGATCAGGTCGTTATCAATCGCTCCGAGATCCTCGCGGCGGAACGACGGGGCAGTGACCTCCGACAGCGAGTTATGCAGCGTAATGAGCGCATTGCGTGGGGAGCGCAGCACGGTAAACCTGTAGTTTGGCGTATGGGCTGGAGGATGTACCGCGGGGTTCCGCTGTATGAATTCTCCGGACGGGTCAGCATCAGCTGTCATGCAGATCTCCTGTTAATAATGGTGCAGCATATAGTGGGCAGCAGGCGGCGGGCATACTGTCGGATTGGCTTGCGCAAATCACATAATTGATTCTATCTCCAATCATATAGTATGCACACATACAAATCAAATATGCGGAGTAAATTTCATTTGTTAACGTGATCCGGGCCATCGCGGATGACCAGGCAACCGGGCCCGGATGCTCTTCAACGACCGGAAGCCATCCGCCCGCCAGCTGCGCGCCCAACGAGCAGCGGAGAACAAGATTCTCTACCGCTGCGCGTGCTGCCACGGACTGTTCCCGCCGGCTGAGATGGACGCCAACGCTGAGGTCCTGGCTGCCGCTCGAGCGTTTACCGACAACCATGCCGCCGTCGAGAACGCGGTGCTGTGGTGCCTTGAGTGCCACACTCGTTTCTACCTGGAAGAGACTACTCATCATTTGTCACTTTCCACCGAGTAATCCGGATAGCCATCAGTTCGGTACGGTTCATGTTCAGGTGACTCCAAAGATAGGGAGTCGCAATTTTATCGATGCCAGCCCAATTTACTGAGAATGCTTGCCCAATGAAAAAGGGC
>Ga0073899_10005770_pt1 | contig 10708 bp, 7 predicted proteins | sample KloWWTmetaKNB5Ph_FD_88975 | JGI IMG/M metagenome (GOLD analysis project Ga0073899, IMG submission 88975) | Active sludge microbial communities from Klosterneuburg, Austria, studying microevolution and ecology of nitrifiers - Klosterneuburg... | ecosystem: Engineered > WWTP > Aerobic digester >...
CTACCCCTCGACCAGTCCGTGGTTCACGCCACCCGCGACGCGGCGTGGGCCAGCTTCGAGGAGACGCGCCGGGGCATGCTGCGCCCCGGCCTCGCGGCCGATCTCGTGATCCTCGACTCCAACCCCTTCCGCGACGGCACCCAGACCCTGCTAACGACCCGGGTCGTGCGTACCGTCGTCGGCGGTCAGAGCGTGTTCACCTCGCAGACCTGCTAGGCAGGTACGTCGCCGTGCAGGGCGTCGTATTTCTTGAAGTACTTGCGTGCGAATGAGAGCAGCTCACCATTGCTCGGATGGTCCATCGACTCAACTCCGACGACCCGACTGGCCACGTTGGCGTGATGGCGCTCGAGGTCGTGCTTGAAGGACAGCTTGGCGTTGCCCGGACCGACGATCAACACCTCACGGGCGTTACCGATGGCCTTGACCACCGCATCGAAGAACTTCGGGTCGTCGGCTGCCTTGCCTGCGCCCGGAATACCCGACTTGCGATGGATTCTGCGGTCCTCACCCTCGCGCTCGACGAGATGCACATGCTTGTCGTCGACCGCGAAGTCGATGACCGTGGCGTGTACGTGATCGATCCAGACGATTGCGTGCTGATACGACATGGAGGGATTTGCCTTCCCGAGACCGTCACTCCAGACAGCCTCTTACACCCTCAAAGTAAGCCGCGAGGCATCCGATCTACAACTGCCGTTGGTCCTGCTTTGCCGCTCTCCATCTTGAAGGTGTTCACCACCTGCGATGATGCAGGCATGCCACGCTTCGTCGCCCTACTGGGGGGAGTCAACGTCGGGGGCCACCGGGTGACCATGGATCGTCTGCGGGCCGAGGTTGCGAGTCTCGGCTTCACCCAGGTGAGGACGTTCATCGCCAGCGGCAACGTGATCTTCACTGCTCCCGACCAAGGCGACCACGAGACCGTCATAAGCGCCCACCTCGGCGCCCAGCTGGGGTGGGCTGTACCAACCTTCGTGCGTCCGGCTGAAGAGGTGATCACCGCCGCTGAGCTTCGTCCGTTCGGCACCGTGCCACCGGGTCACATCCACATGGTCGCCTTCTGCCGCACGGTGCCCGACCCCGCAGTCCTGTCCTCGCTGGCCGACCCTAATGATCTCTTCCAGTCGAGCGGTCGCGAGCTGCACTGGCTGAGGGGCGGCGGACTCACCCAGTCGCCCATCACGCTTACCAAGCTCACCCGACTGATTGGCCCCAATACCACCCGCAATGCCACCACGGTGACTCGACTGGCGAGTCTGTTACGCGCCGACTGATCGCAACGACCAACTCTGCGGATCACCGCGGGGGAGGGAAAATGACCAGGTTGGGGCTAAGGCGCGACCCCAACGCGACCGATGTTGTGGGGTGCAGTTCTCACCCTCCCGCCTTGGCGGGTCCCTCCTCGGTGTTCCCGCCCCGTACGACGCCTCTGTGCTGCCGAACCTTCCCGGTCCCGCACAGACTCGCATCGGCGCCTGGTTCGACCGCCACGATGTAGTCACCCGGATCACGGCGATAGTCGCCGTGATCACCGGAGCCGCCTACCTCGTCTGGCGTGTCGGCTACTCCTTCGAGGGGGCGAACGTGCCCTTGAGCCTCGTCCTGCTCGCCGCTGAAGCATTCGGGTGGTGGTCGCTGATATCCCTCACCGTGTTCGCGTGGTCCAATCCCAAGGCCCAGCGCCCAGCGGCCACACCCGGTCGCAGCGTCGCTGTGATCGTATGCACCTACAACGAGAGCCTCGATGTCTTGCGCACGACTCTCGCCGGCTGCCGAGCCCTCTCCTACCCACACCGCACCTACCTCCTCGACGACGGTCGGCGCGAGTCGATGCGTGACCTTGCCGCCGAGATGGGTGCGGAGTGGATCACGAGACCAGATAACCGTCACGCTAAGGCCGGCAACATCAACGCTGCTCTGCCCAACATCACCGAGGACCTGATCTTCGTCCTCGACGCGGACCATGTTCCTCTCCCCGACGCGCTCGATGCCCTCGTCGGCTACTTCGATGACGATCGCGTCGCCCTCGTCCAGACCCCCCACGACTTCTACAACCACGACTCCGCCCAGCACTACGCCGTCGGACGCCACGAGCAGAGCATGTTCTACGAGGTCATCTGCCCCGGCAAGAGCCGCCACAACGCCGCGTTCTGGTGCGGTTCGGCGACCCTTCTGCGTCGCGAGGCCCTGCTCGATGTCGGCGGTGTGGCTACCGAAACCATCGCCGAGGACTTCCACACCACAATCAAGCTCCACGCCGACGGTTGGTCCACCCATTACCACCACGAGGTCCTCGTTCAAGGTCTCGCCCCCCACGACCTCGACGGCTATCTCCTCCAGCGCGACCGGTGGGCGCGCGGCAACCTCGCCGTGTTCGCGAGCACGGAATCCCCTCTGCGCAACCGCAGTCTCTCGCCGATGCAGCGCTGGAGCTACGCCACCTCGCTCATGTCCTACGGCGCTCCACTGGCGCGAATCGTCCCCCTGTTCGTGTTGGCCATTGCCCTGTTCACCGGCGCCCTGCCGATACATGCCTCGCTGCTCACTCTGGTCAGCCTGTGGCTGCCGTGGATGCTCGGCTCCGTCTTCGCCGCCACTGCCCTGTGCCGCGGCCACATCAGGTTCAAGGAAAGCGTCCACTACGAGCTTCTCTGCGCGGAGATCTACACAAGGGCGCTGCGCTGCGCCTTCAAGCCGGCCAAGACAGCATTCAAGGTGACCCCGAAGGAAGGTACCGACCTCGGCGGTTTCGACGCGGTCAGGAAGCTCCGCCTCACCTTGGCCGTCCTCGTACTCCTGGTCTCCGCAACGATCGTCCGGCTGGTGGACACCTTCGCCAATCTCGACCTGCTCCCGAAGCTCCCCAGCGGCGCCCTGATCGTCCTTCCTGTCCTCGCCCTCATCGAGTCACGGCGTCTGGCTCGCACTCTCGTCATCGTCGCTCGCCGTCGTCAGCGCCGGGCCGAGTATCGGTTCCCGGTCGAGCTCGCCGCTGTCGTCGACTCAGCACCCGGCACCGTTGTCGACGCATCCCTGTCCGGGCTCGGAATCACCCTCGCCACCACTGACGCCCCCGAGCCGGGGGCACGTATCGCTGTTTCCACGACTCTTCCCACGGTGTCCACTCACCGCGAGGTGAACCTCCACGCCACGGTTCGCTCCATCCGTCCCGTCGCCGGGCAAGAGGGGACCACTTACATCGGTTGCGTCATCGATGAGATCGATACGGAGACCAAGGACGCGCTGATCGAGATGTGCTATCTCGTTGTGCCCTACCGGCGCCTTCGCGGCCGGGACCTGACCCGCGGCGAACCGCTCGAGGTCGCCGAGGCCGGCCAGGAGCACGTCACCACGCGGGAGCATCATCACGTCGCCCGACGCCTACCCCACCTGCCCTCCTTGGCGGAGACGACCAGAACAAAGGTGGGCGGCCCAGCTGCTAGTACTTGGCCATGACCTACCCCGCACCAGGGTCCCAGGAGTGGCTCGATCTCGTCGTCGAGGAGGTGGTGGATCCTGACCGGCCGATCGTCGACCCCCACCACCACCTCTGGCCGCCGGGCGGCGCACTCCCCTACGGGCTCGAAGATCTGCTGGCCGACATCCGAGCCGGGCACAGCATCGTGCGTACCGTCTTCGTCGAGTGCGGCTCTTCCTACGACCACTCTGCACCGGCTCACCTGAAGTCGCTGGGTGAGACTCGCTTCGTCGCCGGCGAATCTGCCCGCGACCCGGGGCATCTGATCGGCGGAATCGTGGCCGCGGCGGACCTGCGCCGGGCGAACCTCGACGACATCCTCGACGCCCACACCGAGGCGGGAGGCAGCCTGTTCAAGGGCATCCGCGACGCCCTGTCGAGCGCCGAACACCCCGAAGCGTTGGCGATCCCCGGGCGGGCACCACGCGACCTCGCCTTCGATCCGGCCTTCCGTCGCGGCGTCGCCCGCCTCGGCGATCGCGGCCTCACCTACGACAGCTGGCACTACCACTACCAGAACCGCGACTTCCTCGCCCTCGCCCTCGCCGCACCCCAGACGACGATGGTGCTCGACCACTTCGGCACCCCGCTCGGTGTCGGCCACTACGCAGATCAGCGCGAGGCGATCAAAGCCCAGTGGCGTGCCGACATCGCCGAGATCGCCAAGTGCCCCAACGTGGTCGCCAAGCTCGGTGGTCTGGCGATGCCCGACAACGGCTATGGCTGGCACACCGCCGAGAGGCCACCGACCTCCGACGAGTTCGTCGCCGCCCAAAGGGAGTGGTACCTGCACACCATCGACTGCTTCGGGCCTGAGCGCTGCATGTTCGAGTCGAACTTCCCCGTCGACAGGATGTCGATGTCGTACCTGGTGGTGTGGAACGGGTTCAAGAAGATGGTCGCGGACTTCTCCGCTGCAGAACAGGACGCGATGCTCAGCGGCACGGCGACACGCGCCTACCGCCTCTGATGGCGCGACCAACCCAAGAGCCCGGGTAGAGCGGCTTGAGTAGAGCCACCCCTCTGCCTGCCCCAGACGCTTCGACACCGACGCCTCCGGCATGAGCAGCAGTCGGACGATGGGACGTTGGCCTCTGCCACATCGATTTGGCCACTCGTAGCATGAAGACGTAGGTGAGACGTAGACCGCCGAGGTAAATACTGGCCGCCGGCCTCGGCGTGAGCCACTGGCGAACCCGGCACCTCCATCGGAAGCGTTGCGACCGGATGCGAAGCCATCTGGCGTGCAACCTCAACAAGGAGGGTTCCCATGTCTTCCACCTCTCGACGCAGAATCGGTGTCGCAGTCCTCGCCATCCTGCTCGGCCCACTGGCGGGGATCTCCCCTGCCATCGGCGTGGAGGCGGGCGGGAAGCTACCTCCCGCCCAGCTCGCCTTCAACCCCACTAGCCACGACTACGGCTCCGTGACGGTGGGACAGGAGGCCTCCGCCACGTTCACCTTGTCCAACACCGGTGGCAAGGGTGCCACCAGCTTGCGCGTCATCTTGAGCGGCGCCGGAATGAGCATCACGGCCAATAGCTGCGGCAAGTCGTTGAAGTCCGGTCTCACCTGTGACGTCACCGTTGCCTTCGCCCCGCAGGGCGCCGGGGCCGTCGCCGGGACGTTGACCGCCTCCGCTCGCGGCACTTTGCCTGCGATCGTGACACTGACGGGCACTGGGGTGGCTCCCGCTGCCGACCGGTACCTGTACTGGGGCTACCCCGACATCGGCAGGGCGCAGCTCGACGGGAGCACGCCGAACCCACAGTTCGTCACGCTCACCGACAACTTGTCATCGCTCGACGTCGGTGCCGGCTACATCTACTGGGTCAATGCAGGGTCGGTCATGCGGATCCCGGTGGACGGAATCGGCTCTCCGCAGTCGGTGTACACCGGCAGCTACGACGAGACCCTCGGTGTCGCTTTGTCGGAGACGTACGTCTACTGGACGAACTACTCGATGAAGGAGATCTGGCGCGCGGACCTCGACGGGTCGAACGCGCAGGCCATTCTCACCGGTCTTGACAACCCCACCGGGCTCGACGTCTACGACGACTACCTCTACTGGAGCGAGTACAGCGGCGCATCGACCTCGAAGATCCGGCGGGTGCCGTTGAGCAATCTCGCTTCGACGCCGGAAATCCTCTTTGAGTATCCGGAAATGACGACCAGCGGGCCTGCCGGCCTCGAAGTCGGCGGAGGCAGGGTGTACTGGGCGCAGACCGACTGGAACGACTACTCAGGCTCCGTCCTGTCGGTGCCGGTCACCGGCAGCGTCGAGGCGCGGGTCGACGTGACGCTGTCGGCACCGAACCGCATCGACGATGTCGCCCTCGACACCGACGGTGGATGGCTCTACTACACAGTCAACGCCGACGACTACAACGGGGACGACTACGACAGCTCCATCGCTCGCCGTCCGCTTGACGGCAGCGGCTCCGCCGAAACGGTGGTGTCCGGGATATGGATGGCGTACACGTTGGCCATCGGTTAGCGGACTGTCTCCCATAGGAGTGGGATCCCGGAGCGTGAGTTCCGGGGTCCCACTCAGCCGTTCTGGGTCGATTTCATCTCGGACACCGGGCACAAACGCGCCCAGATGGTGCGGTGAGACGAATCCCACCCAGAAACCGGTCGCGGAGTCACTTCACATCAGCTACAGCCGCTGGTGCTCCCGCAGCTGGGGCAGGCGTGGCACGAACCGGCCCTGACCATCTGCACCCCGCACTGCATGCACATCGGCGCATCGCTCTTGCGTGGTGTCGGCTTGGCGCCGACGTCGACCGGACGGGCGACGCCCTCGGGGTTGGTGAAGTCGTTGTTCGGTGCCGTCGGAGCCATGCCCAGCTCCAACTGGGTCGTCAGCTCCCCCACCGAAGGCACGCTCTTCGGGTCGGGCGCGATCTCGCTGCCGGTGCGGGTCTCGACCGCGCTCTCCTCCACCCCGGGCAGGGTGGGCTGCAGCCTCTCGTCGATCGAGAAGATGCCCAGCTCGGCCCTCTCGTCGTAGGTCAAGTACTCGAGGGCGAGGCGGCGGAACAGGTAGTCCATGATCGACGAGGCGAAACGGATGTCGGGGTCGTCGGTCATGCCGGCCGGTTCGAAGCGCATGTTGGTGAACGCCTCTACGAACGCCCTCAGCGGCACCCCGTACTGAAGGCCGTAGCTGATGCTCTTGGCGAAGGCGTCCATGATCCCGCTGAGGGTGGAACCCTGCTTTGAAACGGTGAGGAAGATCTCGCCGGGCTGGCCGGTGTCGTATTCGCCGATGGTGGCGAAGCCTTTGCAGTCGGCCACCCGGAACTCGAACGTACGACCCCGTCGACTGCGCGGCAGCTTCTGGCGGATCGGCTGGTGGACAACCCTCTCGACGATCCTCTCGACCACCTGGGTGGCTTGCGCCTCACCGTCGCCCGGTGTTGCGCCCTTGTCGTCCTTCTGGGCGGTGCTCAACGGCTGGGCGACCTTGCAGTTGTCGCGGTAGATGGCGACGGCCTTCAGACCGAGCTCCCACGACAGCTGGTGGAGAGCCTCGATGTCTTCCACCGATGCCTCTTCGGGCATGTTGACCGTCTTGGAGATGGCGCCGGAGATGAACGGCTGTACCGCACCCATCATGCGCACATGCCCCTCGTAGTGGATGGTGTTGTCGCCCATGCTGCAGGCGAACACGCCGACATGAGCGGCGGCGAGGTGAGGGGCACCGAGGATGCTCTTCTCGGAGTCGATGTAGGCGATGATGTCGTCGATCTGCTCGGGGGTGTAGCCCAGCTTGCGCAGTGCCCGCGGGATGGTCTGGTTGACGATCGTCATCGTGCCGCCGCCGACCAGCTTCTTCATCTTCACCAACCCGAGGTCGGGCTCGATGCCGGTCGTGTCGCAGTCCATCATCAGCCCGATGGTGCCCGTGGGTGCCAGCACGCTGGCCTGACTGTTGCGCACTCCGTACTCTTCTCCGTCGCGTACGGCCGCATCCCAGGCGGCCTCGCCGGCGGCGAGCAGCTCGGCCGGCACCACATGGGGGTTCTCGATGGTCTGATGGGCATCGCGGTGCATGCGCAACACGTTGAGCATGTGAATCTCGTTTTCGGCGAAGCCGGCGAAGGGACCCATCCGCGATGCAGTACGGGCGCTGGTGGCGTAGGCACGGCCGGTCATCAGCGAGGTGAGCGCCGCCGCCCACGAACGACCCTCTGGAGAGTCGTAGGGCAGGCCAAGCGCCATGAGGGTTGCGCCGAGGTTGGCGTAGCCGATGCCCAACTGGCGGAACTTACGGCTGTTGTCGGCGATCGGCTCGGTGGGATAGTCGGCCCGGCCGACGAGGATCTCTTGGGCGGTGAAGATGACATCGATCGTGTGGGTGTAGCTGTCCACGTCGAAGTCGCCACGCTCGTCGAGGTAGTGCAACAGATTGATACTTGCCAGGTTGCATGCCGAGTTGTCGAGGTGCATGTACTCGCTGCACGGGTTGCTGCCGTTGATCCGCCCGGTGGCGTGGGCCGTGTGCCACTTGTTGATAGTCGTGTCGAATTGCAGGCCCGGGTCGGCGCAGTCCCAGCTCGCCTGAGCGATGCCCCTCCACAAGTCGCGGGCGCTGACGGTGCGCACCGTTGACCCGTCGGTGACCGCCTTGAGAGCCCAGGGCTGGTCGTCGATTACAGCCTGCATGAAGTCGTCGGTGATGCGAACCGAGTTGTTCGCGTTCTGATACTGGACGGAGTGAGAGTCGGCGCCGTCGAGATCCATGTCGAAGCCCGCGTCGCGTAGGACGCGGGCCTTCTTTTCCTCCTTGGCCTTGCACCACACGAACTCTTCGATGTCGGGGTGGTCGACGTTGAGGATGACCATCTTCGCTGCCCGGCGGGTCTTGCCGCCGCTCTTGATCGTGCCCGCCGAGGCGTCGGCGCCGCGCATGAAGCTCACCGGGCCACTGGCCGTGCCCCCACCATTGAGCAACTCGTAGCTGCTGCGGATGCGACTGAGGTTGATGCCTGCGCCCGAGCCACCCTTGAAGATGATGCCTTCTTCGCGGTACCAGTTGAGGATGCTGTCCATCTTGTCGTCGACGGCGAGGATGAAGCAGGCGCTGGCCTGCTGGGGCACACCTTCGACACCGATGTTGAACCACACCGGACTGTTGAACGCCGCCCTCTGGGTGACGAGGATGTACTTCAGTTCGTGGTTGAAGGCATCTACCTCGGACCGGTCGGCGAAGTAGCCGCCCTCTACCCCCCATTGGGTAATGGTGTCGGCTACCCGGTCGATCACCTGGCGCAGTGAGCTCTCCCTGCCGGGCAGACCGAGCGAGCCGCGGAAGTACTTCTGGGTGACGATGTTCGTCGCGTTCAACGACCAGCCGGCGGGGAACTCGACGCCCAACTGCTCGAAGGCAACCGTGCCGTCCTTCCAGTTCGTGATCCGCGAGTCGCGGTGCTCCCACACCACCTCGTCATAGGGGTGCACGCCCGGCGTGGTGAAGTGCCGCTGAATCCCGATGGCGAGGCGATCCGGTGCCAGTGACATGAAGTGCTCCTTGTTGAGATGGTCGTACTGCGAGGGCGGGTTGCGATGGCTGGGCTGAGATGTCGTTAGGGCTGCGGGGCGTCATGTAGAAGGGGACGGGACCACAAGATCTGGTAGCTGGATGGCCCCTTCGCCCCCGGGGACCACAAGAGAAAGGGATTACAGCACTGTAGTTACACCCCTGTCAATGACCAACCTTCTTCTGGCGTAAAGCCCCTGGCAGGAGGTGGCGAGCGGCGCAAAGGTCACAGGTTCCTGGAGCCCTCGCCCCACAGTGGACCCTCTCTCGGAGGCCTTCCGAACAGCCTCGACCCGGGTGGGTCACTGTCCATCCGCGCCCTTGCGCCGCTGCCAGCTACAGGGTGCACATTAGGGGCACTCGCCTGTGGGGAGGAAGGGGTACAAACGTGTGAATATCCGGGGGAATGGGTGTGGACCAACTGGTGAACAGGGCGGAAACAGCCGGCCACGAGGCAGTGTTTGTCCACATATCCACAGGCAAACTGCGCGGCGAACGGCGCCTCGGGTGGCATCCTTGCTCTGATGCGATGCCTCCTGCCCCAACCGGTCGCCGAAATCAGCGTCGAGGATGCCTGTGCCGCACCCCGCCGGCGCCACGCCCACCGGCCCTATGTGTCGCTCTGCATGGTGTCGAGCATCGACGGCTCGACGGTGATCGACGACAACTCGCGGGCCCTGTCGAGCCCGACGGACAGGCAGGTATTACTCACCCTGCGCCGCCACGCCGACGTCATCGTCGTCGGTGCCGGCACCGTGCGCGCCGATGGCTACGGACCACCTCGGGAACCGGGCCAACTCATCGCCATCGTTTCTCGGACCGGTTCGTTCGACTTCGAGCTGCCCTTGTTCACCTCTGGCGCCGCCCTGCTCATCCTGCCCGAGGATGCTGCGCAGGTCCCCGTACCATCCATCCGCGCCGGCCGCGGCGACGTCGACCTTGCATCGGCCATCGGCATGCTCGACGCCCAGGTGGTCCAAGCCGAAGGTGGCCCAACGGTGAACGCCATGCTGGCCGCCGCTGACCTGCTCGACGAGGTGAACCTGACCCTCTCCCCGGTCGTCGCCGGCGGCGATGGCAAGCGCCTTGTGGAGGGCGCTCCCCCGCTCGCCCGCCGAATGCAGCTGACCCAGTTGTGCGAGGCCGATGATGGCTTCTTGTTCGCCCGCTACCTGACGTCTCGCTGAGGGCACACTGGCGCACCTTCGCGGCGCAGCGTCAGAGCAACTTCTGGGCCACGGCAAGCACGGCTCCGGCGTGAACGACCGCCTCGTCGACTGAAAGGGTGGGGCCGAGTTCGATGATGAACGACATCGCCCCGGGCAGGGAACGACGAACCCAGGTGGCCGCCACCCCGCTGTAGGTGCCCCCGCTGACCGTCTCATAGGGCAGCCCGGTGATCTCCGTGTAGAGACGCCTCAGCGGGCCGTCGGGGCCGTCCGATGGCGAGACGCGGTACAGGTCCTGGTGGTACCACAGGGTGAGCGCCGGCCGGAGACCCTCGGTGAAGTCGATGAAGGCCTGGGTTTCGGGTTCGCTTGCCGGGCCCGCTCCGCTGTACTGCCAGTCACCGGGTTCGGCGATGGGCGTCCAGTCGTGGGGGAAGTTGCGATTCAGGTCGACACCGTTGGCGTTGCCACGTACGTCGGCGGCGTAGCCGTCGGGGTTCATCGCCTCCATCA
>Ga0073899_10005775_pt1 | contig 10706 bp, 8 predicted proteins | sample KloWWTmetaKNB5Ph_FD_88975 | JGI IMG/M metagenome (GOLD analysis project Ga0073899, IMG submission 88975) | Active sludge microbial communities from Klosterneuburg, Austria, studying microevolution and ecology of nitrifiers - Klosterneuburg... | ecosystem: Engineered > WWTP > Aerobic digester >...
AGGCAGCTGTTCGGCGAGCCCGCCGCCGGCGAGCGTCGCCACGACAGGCCGGCCCGCCCGGAGTCGAAGACGCAGGGCTGACCGCCCGCGGCGCCGGCGCCCCGGGGCGGTGCCGGCTTCCCGCGCTCGGGCGGGTGACCGCAGCCTAGAGTGACCCCGTGACCGACCTCACCGACCGCACGTCCCGCTGGCGCGAGCAGGATCCCGACCCCGACACCATCGCCTTTCTCGACGACCTCGTCGCCCGGGCCGGCGCCGGTGACCCGGCGGCTCGGACCGAGCTGGACGAAGCCTTCGCCGGGCCCCTCACCTTCGGTACCGCAGGCCTGCGCGGACCCCTCGGCGCCGGCCCCGGACGGATGAACCGGGTGGTCGTCTCGCAGGCGGCAGCCGGCTTCGCCCGCTGGCTCGACGAGAACGGTCACGGCGGCGGCACGGTGATCGTGGGCTACGACGCGCGCTACAAGTCGGCCGAGTTCGCCCGCGACACGGCGGAGATCTTCGCCGGAGCGGGCTTCCGGGCGATCCTCGTCGCCGAGCCGACGCCGACCCCGGTCGTGGTCTACGGCATCCGCCACTTCGGCTGCGTGGCCGGCGTCGTGGTCACCGCGTCGCACAATCCCCCGCAGGACAACGGCTACAAGGTCTACCTCGGCGACGGGTCGCAGATCGTGCCGCCGGTCGACGGCGAGATCGCGTCCCAGATCGCCGAGGTGGCCCGCGAGACGGTGAAGCTGCTGCCGCGCTCGAGCGATTACCGGGTGCTGGGCGACGAGCTGGTGGCGGCCTACGTGGCGCACGCCGCCGCCCTCGTGCCACCCGACGCACCGCGCGAGGTGCGCTGGGTCTACACCGCCATGCACGGGGTCGGGGCCCGGGTGCTGGAGCGCGTCGCGGCCGCTGCCGGCTTCCCCGCCCCCATCGTGGTGGCCGAGCAGCACGAGCCGGACCCCGAGTTCCCGACCGTGGCCTTCCCCAACCCCGAGGACAGGGGCGCGATCGACCTGGCGCTGGCGCTCGCGGAGCGGGAGCGGGCCGACCTGGTCGTCGCCAACGATCCGGACGCCGACCGCTGCGCCGCCGCCGCCGTCATCGGCGGGGGCTGGCGCATGCTGACGGGTGACGAGCTCGGAGCCGTGTTCGCCGACGACGCCCTGCTGCGACGGGTGGACGGTGTGTTCGCCTGCTCGGTCGTGTCGTCCACCCTGCTCTCTCGCATGGCTGCCGCCCACGACCGGCCGTTCGTGACGACTCTCACGGGCTTCAAATGGATCGGGCGGGTACCCGGTCTGGGCTACGGCTACGAGGAGGCGATCGGCTACTGCTGCGACCCCGGCGCCGTTCCCGACAAGGACGGCATCACCGCCGCCCTGCTCCTGCTCGCTCTCACGGCGCGACTTCGGGCCGGGGGGCACACGATCGCCGATCTGCTCGACGAGATCGCTCGCACCTACGGGCTGCACGCCACGGCCCAGCTGTCCGTCCGCGTGCAGGACCTGGCCCTCATCTCCGACGCGATGGCGCGGTTGCGGGCCAGACCCCCGCAGACCCTGGGCGGCCTGCCGGTGGTCGTGACCGACCTGGTGGGCGGCACACCGACCCTGCCCCCGACCGACGCCGTCGAGCTGTCCGGACCGGCCGTGCACGTGGTGGCACGCCCGTCGGGCACGGAGCCGAAGCTGAAGTGCTACCTCGAGGTGAGGCTGACCCCGGAGGAGTCCAGGGAGATCGAGACCGCACGGGCGACGGCGGCGGCACGACTCGCCCGGCTGCGGTCCGAGATGGCCGCGGCGCTCGGCGTCGAGGGCTGAGCGAGGGCGGCACCCGCCGAGAGCCACCGGCCCGATCCGGCGCCGCTACGATGCCGCCCATGGACGCGGCGCTGGTGCTCCTGGCCGGGGAGTCCGGCAGCGGCAAGTCTCACCTCGCGCGCGTCTCGGGCTGCACCCGGTTCCGTCTCGACGAGTTCTACCTCGACGGCGATGCCGCCGGACTGCCCCGCGCCCACGGCATCGTCGACTGGGACGACCCCGCCACCTGGGACGGCGCTGCGGCGCTCGACGCCCTCGTGGCGCTCATCCGCACCGGCCGCACCGTGACCCCCGACTACGACATCTCGACGTCTCGGCGCGTGGGTGAACGCGAGGTGACGCTGGCCGACCCCGGTCCCGGTCGGCGCGTGGTCATCGTGGCGGAAGGGATCTTCGCCCCCGAACTCGTCCGGCCCGCCCGGGCCCTCGGCCTCGACGTCACCGGCATCTGGCTCCACCGGCCTCGCCTGGCGATCTTCGCGTTACGGCTCGTCCGCGACCTTCGGCAACGCCGCAAGCCGCCGCTCGTGCTGGTGCGGCGCGGGTGGAACCTGCTGGTGACCGAGCCCGTCCGCCGGCGCCGGGCCCTGGCGAAGGGGTGCGTCAGCCTCTCGATGACCCAGGCACGTCGAACCGTGGCTAGGTTGGGATCATGTCCCCCACCACCCCCACCGGCCCCGGCGTCCCCGGCAGCCCGAGCGACCTCGAGCCCGCTCGCCCGGACCACCCCCTCGCCCGACTGCTCGGCGGCTTCGCCGAGCCGCTCCGACCCGACGACCTGCTGAGCCTCGACCAACCCCCCAAGCCCCTGCGGCCCCTGCGCCGGTGGCGCTACAACGCGGGCATCCGGCTGCTGGTGTTCCTGGCGTCGGTGCTGGTCGCGGCCCTGCTCATCGGCGGGACGGCCGGGCTGGGCTGGACCGTCGCGTTCCCGGGGCGGCCCTTCCCGACCGCCTCCCCGCTGGTGAACGCCCTCGCGATCCCGGCGTTCGTCCTCGCCTACCTGGCGCTGGTGTGGTGGTGGGAGAAGCGCCGGCCACCGTTCGAGCTGACGTTGCGACGCGCCGGCGGGCTCCTGTACGGGCTGGCGTGGGGCGTGGGCCTTCAGCTGCTGTGCGTCGGGGTGCTCTGGGTCGCGGGCGCCTACCGGGTGCAGGGCTTCGACTGGTCCTACAACATCGTGCCCGCGCTGCTCAGCGCCGGCATCGGGGCTGCCGTCAACGAGGAGATCATGTTCCGCGGCATCCTCTACCGGCTCGTCGAGGACACGTTCGGCACCTGGGTCGCCATCGCGCTCAGCGGGCTGACCTTCGGCCTGGCTCACCTCACCAACGCCCACGCGTCGCTCCAGGGGGCGCTCGCGATCGCGCTCGAGGCCGGCGTGCTGTTCGCGGCGCTCTACGCGCTCACCCGTTCGCTGTGGCTCGTGATCGGGTTCCACTTCGCCTGGAACATGGTGCAGGGCCCGGTGCTGGGCATCGTCCTCTCGGGGTCGAGCAGCGAGGGCACCGGCTACCTCCGGTCGACGCTGGAGGGCCCGGCCTGGCTGGCGGGGGGAGGCTTCGGCATGGAGGCCTCGTTGGTGACCGTGGTGATCCTGACGGCGCTGGCCGCCTGCCTCCTGGTCGTCCTGCGGCGGCGCGGCCTCGTGGTGCACCCCTTCTGGGTCAGGCACCGAACGCTCACGGCACGTGAGGCGGCGGGGTCGGCGGCGCTCCCGCCGCGCCCGGACGACGTGGTCCGCCCGGCCCTCTGACGGCACGGGCTGCTGCCGGGCGCGTCGCGCGTCTCGTCCCGCGTCCCTCGCTAACGTGGGGCGATGAGCCCGGGTCCACGACGACCACGCACGTCCGCCCGCGCTCGCGTCGCGGGGCCGGCCCTTGCGCTCGCCCTGGTGACGGCTGCCTGTGCCCCTGCCGCGCCTTCCCCGGTGCCGCCCCCTCGGACCGCCGGCGCACCCTCGGCGGCGCAGCCGGCCGGAGCCGGCGCCTCCGCCGCGACGGGTTCCGGCCTGAAGCCGGGCGAGATTCCCTCGACGTGTGCCGTCGTCACCCTGCCCGCGCGGCTGACCGCTCTGGGGGTGGCCACCTCCGGGCGCCAGACCGTCCGCTCGGCCGACAGGTCCGATCCCCTGCCCACGTCGGAGCCGGACGCCGAGAACGAGGAGCGGGCGTGGCCCGGTCTGACGTGCGTCTACCCGGCGACGAGCGGAGGCCAGGAGGCGACGATCCGGGTGCTCCCCGACACGTCGCCCTTCTACACCGCACGCATGACCACCTCGTGCAAGCCCACGTTCGGCACCGGGGAGCGCGTCACGCTCGGACCGGTGCCGGGGTGGTACTGCCCGACCACGAACGAGTCGGCGATCGAGTGGGTCGCCTACGCGCGCTCCGGCAGACTCGTGATCGTCAGCCGGCTGGGCGAGCCGACGCCGGCGCCCGCCCACAAGGCAGCCCTGGTGGCGCTCGCCGCCGACCTGACCGCTCGCGTGTAGCGGTCGGGTCCGAAGCCCGTCCGGACCGGACCGCGTCGCCGCCTCAGGCGATCGGTGCCCAGTCCGGGCCGGTTTGACCCAGCTTCTCGTCGAGCTTGGCGAACAACGGGGTCGGCTTCACCAGCGGACGGCCGGCCTCGATCGGGATCGACTCCCACCTGGCCTGCTGCACGCCGTAGTCGCCCTGCAGCACCGGATAGGACGGGCCGCCCTCCTCGTCGACCGTGACGAGCTGCGGCTGGGCAGCCCACACCCCCGTGCCGCCGAGCGCCCCGTGCACCTTCTGGGCCGAGTGCGGCAGGAAGGGGGTGAGCAGCGTGTTCGCGTCGGAGACGACCTGCAGAGCGGTGTGCAGCACCGTGTCGCGGCGCTCGGGGTCGTTCTTCAGCTTCCACGGCTCGGAATCGGAGAGGTACTTGTTGGCGAGCGACACGACTCTCATCGCCTCGCCGATCGCCTGCTTGAAGCGGCACCGGTCCAGCAGGGCACCGACCGTCGCGAACCCCTGCTTCGAGGCCGCGAGCAGGGCGGCGTCGGTGTCGGTGAGCGTGCCGGGACGGGGCACGGCGCCGACGTTCTTGTGGGCCATCGAGACCGAACGGTTGACGAGGTTCCCCCACTCGTTGGCCAGCTCGAAGTTCGTCCGCCGCACGAACTCGTCCCAGGTGAAGTCGGTGTCCTGGTTCTCGGGCCCCGCGACGGCGATGAAGTAGCGCAGGGCGTCGGGGCCGAACTCCCGCAGGAAGTCGCCCACGTAGATGGTGTGCCCCCGCGACGTCGCCAGCTTCGAGCCCGACATCGTCAGGTACTCCGACGACACGATCTCGGTCGGCAGGTCGAGCACCCCGAAGGCGGACGGGGTGCCGCCGCGGTCGCCCTGGCCGTTGGCGCCGAGCAGCATCGACGGCCAGATGACCGAGTGGAACGTGATGTTGTCCTTGCCCATGAAGTAGTAGGACGCGGCGTCCGGGTTCTGCCACCACTTGCGCCAGGCGTCCGGGTCGCCCGACCGGCGTGCCCACTCCACGGAGGCCGACAGGTAGCCGGTCACGGCGTCGAACCACACGTAGATCCGCTTCATCGCGTTGTCGACCCAGCCGTCGACCGGGATCGGGACCCCCCAGTCGAGATCGCGCGTGACCGGCCGGGGCCGGATCTCGGAGATCAGGTTCTGGCTGTACTTGAGCACGTTCGGGCGCCAGTCGCGACGGGTCTGCAGCCACGATCCGAGCGACTCCGCCAACGCCGGCAGATCGAGGAAGAAGTGCTCGGTCTCGGCGAAGACCGGCACCTCGCCGTTGATGCGGGAGCGCGGCCGCAGCAGGTCGGCGGGGTCGAGCTGGCGACCGCAGTTGTCGCACTGGTCACCGCGGGCCCCGTCGTAGCCGCAGACCGGGCAGGTGCCCTCGATGTAGCGGTCGGGCAGCGTGCGCCCCGTGGACGGGGAGATCGCGCCCAGCTGCGTGCGGGCCACCACGTACCCGTTGGCGTGCAGCGCCCGGAACAGCTCCGACACCACGGCGTAGTGGTTGCGCGTGGTGGTGCGCGTGTAGAGGTCGTAGGTGAGCCCCAGGTGCTGCAGGTCCGAGGCGATCACCTGGTGGTACTTGTCGGCCGTCTCCCGGGGAGTGAGACCTTCCTTGTCGGCCTGCACCTGGATCGCGGTGCCGTGCTCGTCGGTGCCCGAGACCATCAGCACGTCGTTGCCGATCATCCGCTGGTAGCGGCTGAAGACGTCGGACGGAACCCCGAACCCGGAGACGTGCCCGATGTGGCGTGGTCCGTTGGCGTAGGGCCACGCGACGGCGGCAAGGACGTGCTTGTTCATGGGTCAAACCCTAGTGCCGCGCCGCGGACCCGAATCCCCGCGCTCAGCGCGGCTCACGCCTGCGTCTCGGGGTGCCCGGGGACGGGCTCGGCCGCGGGGTTGCGCTGCGCGGCCACGATGCCGACGAGCATGAGGGCGCAGCCGACGAGCGAGCGGGCGTCCATACGCTCCCCGAGGTAGAGGGCGCCGGCGGTGGCGGCGAACACGGACTCGAGAGCCATGATCAGCGCCGCGGTCGACGGCTTGGTGTCGCGCTGGGCCAGCACCTGCAGGGTGAAGGCCACGCCCGTCGACAGCACGGCGGCGTACAGCAGCGGCACGGCCGCGGCCCGGGTGCCGGCGAAGGGATCGGTCTCGGTGACGAGCGCCACGACGGTGGCCAGGACCCCGCAGGCGAAGAACTCGGTGGCGGCGAGCCGGAGGGGGTCGAGACTCGGCGCGTAGCGGTCGATGAGCAGGATCTGGACCGTCCAGGCGACGGCGCAGGCCAGCACGAGGGTGTCGCCCAGGCTCATGGCGAACCCCTCCCGGACCGACAGCAGGTAGAGCCCCACCGTCGCCAGCGCCACCCCGCCCCAGGCCCAGGTGCTGATGCGGTGCCCGAGGAAGCGCCCCGCCAGCGGCACGAAGACCATGTAGAGGCTCGTGATGAAGCCCGCGTTGCCGGCGGTGGTGTACTCCAGGCCGAACTGCTGCAGGTAGGAGCCGGCGAACAGGGCGACGCCGATCGCCGCGCCCGGCACGAGGACGGACCTCGTGCGATAGCGCCCCTCACGAGGGGTGATGCGGCGGCTCCGGTCGTACCAGACCACCGCGGGGACCAGCACGAGGGCGCCGAGCAGGTGGCGGACGGCCGTGAAGGCCGCCGGCGGCATGGCCTCGGCCCCCAGCCGCTGCGCCACGAACGCCGATCCCCAGATCGCCGAGGCGACCAGCAACATGAGGTTGGCTCGGGTCCGGCGGGTCACCGGCTCACCCTAGTGAGGGGGTCGTCGCCGCCCTGCACGCGGGCGCGCCACGAGACGTGCACGCCGCCGAGTCCGAGGCGTCACCGTCGTGACGTCAGTACCCCCGCGACGTGTCCTCGCCCGCCGCAGCACCGCCGAGCGCGTCGAGGAACTCGCCCGACGCCATCGGCTTGGAGAACATCGGGTAGTCGTACTGGATCGCGTTGTCGTGCTCGGCCTGACTCGTGGCGGCCAGGCAGTCTGTCAGGGTGACGACCTCGAAGCCCTTCTCGTAGGCCGACCGCATGGTCGACTCGACGCAGCAGTTGGTGAGGAAGCCGGCCAGCGCGACCGTTCGGATGCCCTTGCTGCGAAGGATGAAATCGAGGTTGGTCGACGCGAAGGCGTCGAGACCCCGTTTGCCCTCGAGCACGATGTCGTCCGCCGCGGGCGAGACCTGCTCCGAGAAGGCGGCCCCCCAGGCGTCCTTGACGAAGGCGTTGGTGGCGACGACACCGGCGAGGATCCCGTAGGGATGCTTGGTGATCTCGTGGTAGCCCTTGGCGAACTGGATCGGGGAGTGGATGATCGTCGCACCCTGATCCCGCGCCGCCTCGACGAGCCCGGCGGTCGTGTCCAGCATGCCGGTCGACTCCATCACGGCCTGGACGGCACCGTGCAGCACACCCCCCTCGGTGGTGAAGTCGTTCTGGAACTCGACGAGCACGACGGCTGTGGTGGCCGGATCCATGGTGCCTCCAAGGTGTGTCTGAGCACGGACGGGACGTGCCTCACGCTACTCGCGCCGCCACCGGCGCGCAGGGTCAGGCACCCAGCGACTCCACGTGTCCGAGCGAGGCCGAGAGGCCCGCGGCCGCGTCCTGCACCACGCTCACCCAGCGGCTGCGCGGCGACGCGTCCCAGCGCTCGAGGGGCAGGGCCACCGAGATCGCGGCCACGATCTGACCGGTCACGTCGCGGATGGGTGCGGCGGCGCAGGCCGTCCCCATCGTGGACTCCTCGCGCTCGAACGCGCACCCCATCGCCCGCACGGCCGTGAGCTCGAGTTCCAGATCGTCGAACGCCCGGAGGCTGTGCGGAGTCATCACGGGCAGCACCCGGTCGGGGTACAACGCATGCAGCTGTTCCGAGGTGAGGCCCGCCAGCAGTGCCTTGCCCAGACCGGTGCACGACGCGGGCAGCCGTTTGCCCACCCCCGACGAGAGCGGCAGCGGCTCCTGGCCGTCGACCTTCGACAGATAGAACACCTCGCTGCCCTGCAGCGTCGCCACCGAACACGTCTCCCCCGTCTCGAAGGCGACGGTCCGGGCCAGTTCCGAGGCGGTTCGCAGCAGGTCGAACTGCGACGTGTAGGCGTGGCCCAGCTGGAGCAGCCGGACGCCGAGGCGATAGCGGCCGGCGTCGTCCCGGTCGAGGTAGCCCCGCGACGCGAGAGTGGTGAGCAGTTCGTGGACGCTCGTGCGCGGCAGGTCGGTCTGCACACCCACGTCGGCGGGCGACAGGGCCACGTCGTGGCCGTCCATGAAGAGCTCCAGGATGTCGAGCGCGCGCATCACTGCGGGGGTTCTCCGCGCCATGCCAACCCTCCTCCGGTTCGAGATATCGACATCCTACCGCTGATCGCCGCCTTGACAGGTCGGTCGTTGTTCTATATCTTGAACATGCGTCCGAGATTTCGGACATCGGCGAAGCGGCAGGGAGGCCCCCCGTGGGTGTGAAGGCAGCGATCATCGGTTCCGGGAACATCGGAACCGATCTCATGATGAAGATCCTCTCGGGGGACGGCACGGTGGAACTGGCGGCGATGGTCGGCATCGACCCCGCGTCCGACGGCCTGAACCGGGCGGCCCGCCTGGGCGTGACGCCGATTGCGACGGGCGTCGACGGCCTGGTCGCGCATCCGGTGTTCGCCGACATCGACATCGTGTTCGACGCCACCTCGGCGAAGGCACACGTGTACGACGACAAGGTGCTCCGCGCCCACAAGCCCGGCATCCGGCTGGTCGATCTGACCCCCGCCGCGATCGGCCCGTTCTGCATTCCCGTGGCCAACCTCGACGAGGTGATCGACGCCCAGAACGTGAACATGGTGACGTGCGGCGGTCAGGCGACGGCACCGATCGTGCACGCGATCTCGGCGATCGCCGAGGTGGCCTACGCCGAGATCGTCGCGTCGATCTCCAGCCTCTCGGCGGGGCCCGGTACCCGCGCCAACATCGACGAGTTCACCGAGACCACCGCCCACGCCCTCGAGGTGGTGGGAGGCGCCCGCAAGGGCAAGGCCATCATCATCCTCAACCCGGCCGACCCCCCGGTCCTGATGCGCGACACCGTCTTCTGTCTCGTCGAGGGAACGCTCGACCGGGACGCCGTGCGCGCCGCCGTCGAGGCCCGCGTGGCCGAGGTGGCGTCCTACGTGCCCGGCTACCGCCTCAAGCAGGACGTGCAGTTCGACGCGATCGACAGCCCCGTCAACGTGCCCGGTGTCGGGCCGATCACGGGCACCAAGGTGAGCGTGTTCCTCGAGGTCGAGGGCGCCGCCGACTACCTGCCCGCCTACGCCGGCAACCTCGACATCATGACCTCCGCGGCCCTGCGGACCGGTCAGGCGATCGCTGCCCGCCTCTCCCCCACCCCCTCAGCCACCGACGAACTCCAGGAGGCCCTGGCATGACCCGTACACCCACCAAGAGCGGCATCTTCATCTCGGACGTCACGCTGCGGGACGGCAGCCACGCCGTCGGGCACGCCTTCACCCCGGCGCAGGTGGCCGCGATCGCCGCTGCGCTCGACGCCGCCGGCGTCGACAGCATCGAGGTCGCCCACGGCGACGGCCTGGCCGGGTCGTCGGCCAACTACGGCTTCGCGCCGCACAGCGACCTCGAGAAGATCGAGGCGGCCGCGGCGGCCGTGAAGCGCGCGGCCATCGCCGTGCTGCTGATCCCCGGTGTCGGCACGATCCACGAGCTGAAGGACGCGGCCGCCGCGGGCGCCAGCTACGTTCGGGTCGCCACCCACGCCACCGAGGCCGACGTCGCCGCTCAGCACATCTCCGTCGCGAGGGAGCTGGGCCTGAACACGGCGGGCTTCCTGATGATGTCGCACATGGCGTCTGCCGAGAAGCTCGTCGAGCAGGCCCTGCTGATGGAGTCCTACGGTGCCCAGTGCGTCTACGTGACCGACTCGGCCGGCGCCATGACCACGGCCGCCTATGCCGACAAGATCAAGGCCGTGCGCTCGGCGCTCAAGCCCGAGACCGAGGTGGGCGTCCACGCCCACGAGAACCTGTCGCTGTCGGTGGCGAACTCCGTGGCCGCCGTGCAGAACGGTGCCTACCGCGTCGACCTCAGCCTCGCCGGCCTCGGCGCCGGCGCCGGCAACACTCCGATCGAGGCCTTCGTCGCGGTGGCGGACAAGCTCGGCTGGGACACCGGCTGTGACGTGTTCGCGCTCGCCGACGCCGCCGACGACCTCGTCCGCCCGCTCATGCAGCAGCCCGTCCGGGTCGACCGCGACTCGCTCAGCCTCGGCTACGCGGGCGTCTACGGCAGCTTCCTGCTCCACGCCCGCCGGGCGTCCGAGAAGTACGGCGTCCCCACCAGCCG
>Ga0073899_10005777_pt1 | contig 10703 bp, 10 predicted proteins | sample KloWWTmetaKNB5Ph_FD_88975 | JGI IMG/M metagenome (GOLD analysis project Ga0073899, IMG submission 88975) | Active sludge microbial communities from Klosterneuburg, Austria, studying microevolution and ecology of nitrifiers - Klosterneuburg... | ecosystem: Engineered > WWTP > Aerobic digester >...
CAATGGGCGCAAGCTCACCACCAGCGGAGAACTGAGGGTGGTGGCCGACGGCCGCTTGTGTGCCGAGGCCGAAGGTCTGTTCGTCACGGTCGGTGCCGGCATGTTCGAGAGAAAGACGGACGGCGAGGGCAGCTGAGCCCTACACGGACTGGGGCAGAGGACGCAGCCGGGCTGCGGCCGATTCGGTGATGCCGAGCCGGGCGGCCAGCTCCGCGGTCGATGTGGTGGGCGACTCCATCAGGGAGCGCAGCACCCTGTCGGAGCAAACAGCCCTCTCGGGCTGCCCGGAGAACTTGGCCACCGCCGCCCGCCAGTCGCGGTAGGGGGCCAGCGGATCCGGACGGATGGCCTTGGACGGGATCGTGGTCGGCGGGGGAGTGGGCGCGTCGGCAGAGGCAGTGGCCAGCACGGCAGAGAGCCATCGGCTGGGCTGGGTGGGCTTGCCGCCGCGGGTGGTGGCGTGGGTGACCACCAGATGCTCGGCCGCCCTGGTGAGAGCGACGTAGAAGAGTCGGGCTTCCTCGTTGAGTTCGGCCGGTGAGGCTGCCGAACCGTGGGGCACGAGGCCGTCCTCGGCACCGGTGACCACGACTCCCCACCACTCTCGGCCCTTGGCGGCGTGGAAAGTGAGCAGGGCGACAGCCTCTCTGCCGGGGTTGGTGACGAGGCGGTCGAAGGGTGTTCGGGCCTCGACCCACGCCCGAAAGCCACCGGCTTCGCCCGAGGTGAGGTAGGCATCGGCTTCTTCGGCGACGCGGCGCAGGACCGCGTCGTCGTGATCGCTGTCGGCGGCGGCGAAGACGGAGTCTGCCCACTCGGCGAGTGAGTCGCGGTTGACGCAGCGGAATGCGGCCTGAAGGGCGATGTCGAGAGACGACCGCCCGGCACTTCGTTCTGTGGGGATTCCCCTCGACTGGAACTCGGCCTGCAGAGCAGTGAGCTGATCGTTGGTGCGGGCGAGGATGGCGAGGTCCGCTCCCTGGCGGTGGTGGAGCAGGCTCTGGACGTGCTGGGCGACGAAGGCGGCCTCTTGGCGTTCATCGGGTAGGCACCTCACCAGCACTGGGGCGCCCGAGGGTTGGTGGCTGTCGCTCTCGTCGACCTGATCCGCCGCGTGGAGGGCGGCGGCACCGGCGCGCACCACCTGGGGCGAGCACCTGTAGTTGGTCTCGAGGCGGATGACAGTGATGCCCGGATAGTGGCGCTCGACCTCAGCCAACAGGAGAGGGTCGGCACCGTTCCACCCGTAGATCGCCTGGCGCGGGTCGCCGACGAGGCACAGGTCCGAGCGGTTGGCGCGGATGACCTCGAGCACGGCGTGCTGCAAGGGGTTGAGATCCTGGGCCTCGTCGACGAACAGGTGGCGAAACCTCCAGCGCACAGCCTCGGCCCATGTGGGGTCCGTGCTCATCGCCTGGAGCACACCGGTGAGCAGGTCGTCGAAATCCACCACCCCACGCCTCTGCTTGAGCTGGGCGTAAGTGGCCGCCAGATCGGTGAAACGAGCCGACGGTACGGTGCTGCGACGGCGGACGGCCCGGGTGGCGCGCTCGTAATGCTCCGGTGCGATGAGCCGGGCGCGTGACCAGTCGAGATCGGCCATGACGGCCACGGGGTCGAGCTTGAGCCCGAGCTGGGTAAGGCACTCGCGCACCAGCCTTACGCGGTCGTTCGCCACCTGGGGTGGCGGCTGGTGGCCGGCCTCGGCACGATCACGCAAGAGCCTCAGAGCAACCCCGTGGAAGGTGCCTGCCTCGACGGGGTCACGCAGTTCGAGCCGGCGAAGCCGTCGCTTGAGCTCTCCGGCGGCATCGCGCGTGAACGTGAGGGCGAGAACGTGGCGTGGCGCGGCGTGACCGGACGCAATGCGATGGGCGATGCGTCGGGTGAGGACCAGGGTCTTGCCGGACCCGGCGGCGGCGATCACAGCCAACGGGGCGGCCTCGGTGACCACGGCCTCGTGTTGGGCGGCGTCGAGGCCGACAAGGAGGCCGGCAAGGAGGCGATCAGTGGTCACGGTCGCCACGATAGAGCAAGGGTGTTGCAGAGCTGCCTCGGCGTTGCGGAGCGCGGCACTACAGTTCGCTCCATGCCGTTTCCGAAGAAGAACCTCAACGCCAACGAGACCATCGCCCTCGACATGCACCCCCACTGGTGGTACTTCGCCGAGCCGGCGATGCTTCTCCTCGGTGTCATCGTGTTGGGGATCATCGTGGCCATCAAGGGACCCGACGGAGATGCCGGTGATGCCCTGAAATGGGTGGTGATCGCCCTTCTGGTGATCACCGCGCTATGGCTCATCGGGCGCTACCTGAAGTGGATCACGACGAACTTCGTGATCACCTCCCACCGGCTCATCTTCCGTCAGGGTGTGATCGCCAAGAGTGGCGTCGAGATCCCTCTGGAGAGGGTGAACAACGTCAACTTCAACCAGACCATCTTCGAGCGCGTGCTCGGTGCCGGTGATCTGCTGATCGAGTCGGGTGGTGAGGACGGGCAGCAGCGCTTCACCGACATCCGCCACCCCGACAAGGTGCAGAACCTGATCCATGCCCAGATGGAGATCCTCCACCAGCGGCGCGGCGGTTACTCGGCACCTCGTTCCGCGGGCGTCGACGTGGCAGAGCAGCTGGAACGGCTCGAGGGTCTGCTGGAGCGGGGTACGATCACCCGCGAAGAGTTCGACAGCCAGAAGGACAAGCTCCTCGGTAGCTGACTGGTACCCAGGGTCGGCCCTGCGCCGTCAGGCAGCGAGGACGCGGGCGCCGTCGACGGCGCGCACCACCCATCCGTGGCGTAGGGCTCCGGGATCGGTGAGCGCCACGACACAACCGCCGAACCCGCCCCCGGTCATCCGCGCGCCGTAGACGCCGGGTGTGGCCTCGAGCTTCTCCACCGTGGCATCCATGGCCGCTGTGGAGGTGCCGTAGAGGTCGCGCAGGCTGTTGTGGCTAGCGACCATCAAGTGCCCCGCGCCGGCCAGATCGCCCGCGGCGAGGGCGTCGGCGAAGTCGAGGACACGGCGATTCTCGCCCGTGACGTGAAGAGCCCGCGCTCTTAGGACGGGATCCGTGAGCCTCGCCGCCGAGGCGACCGTGGCATGGCGTAATGGGCCGAGGAGACGCTCGGCCGCTGCACACTCGCCGACCCGGTCGGCGTAGGAGCTGCCCACCAGGGTGCGCCGGGTGACGAACAGGACGACGATCTCGGCCTCGGCCGGAACGCGTACCGGGGTGATGGTGAGATCGGCACAATCGATGAGCAGGGCATGTTCGGCGACGCCGGAGGTGGCCGTGAGCTGGTCCATGATGCCGCAGGGCACTCCGGTGGCCGCCTGTTCGGCACGTTGGCAGAGCAGGGCAGTCGCCAGCGCAGAACCCTCGAAACCGATGGCGAGGGCAACGGCCACCTCCAAGGCGGCACTGCTCGACAGGCCGGCGGCGACAGGGATGTCGGTGGTGATCCGGCCGCGGAAGCCCTGTGTTCGGGGCGCCGCGGCGACCACCTCTGCCACCACGCCGGCGACGTAGCGACCCCACGCGGGACACACATCCTGGGGTCGATCGATGTCGAGGGGGATGTCGACGGGCTCGATCTCGTCAACCGAGGTGAGGTGGACTCGGTCACCTCCGCGCTTGCCACGGATCTCGGTGTAGCGGTCGATCGCCATCGGCAGGACGAGGCCGCCGGTGTAGTCGGTGTGATCGCCGATGAGGTTCACCCGACCAGGGGCGACGGCAGTGAGCTCTCTCACGAGAGGTGCAGGGCGGCGGCGAACTTCTCCAGTGATCCGAGGTCGAACGGGGCGCGTAGGGCGATGTTGACCTGATCCGCCCCGGCCTCGACGTAGTGGCCGATGTGATCGATCACCTCCTGGTCGCTGCCGGTCAGCACGCCCGGCCTGACGAAGTCGCTGATCGCGCCGAACTGTTGTTGCAGACTCTCCTCGGTGTAGGCCAACCCGAGGTTGACGGCTCGCTTGACCTCACCCGGAGCGCGACCGACAGAAGCACAGTGGTCGTCGAGCACGGTGCACTTGTGGCCGAACTGCTCTGGCGAGACGAAGGGCACGTTCCAGCCGTCGGCGTAGCGTGCCGCGATGCGCAGGGTGCGTTTCTCTCCGCCACCGCCGATCCAGATCGGCACCTTGGCCTGCACCGGTCGCGGCTCGTTGCGGGCTTCGGTGAGGGTGAAGTGCCTCCCGTCGAAGGAGGTGACCTCGTCGTGCAACAGGCCACGCAAGCACTGGATGCCCTCCTCGAGCTGGTCCATGCGAGTCTTCACGTCGGGGAAGGGGATGCCGTAGGCGTCGTATTCCACCTGGGCCCAGCCGGCTCCGATGCCCATGTGTGCCCTGCCCCCGCTGAGCTGATCGATTGTGGTGATGGCCTTGGCGAGGACGGCCGGGTGACGGTAGCCGATGGAGTAGACGAGAGACCCACACTGGACCCGTGAAGTGGTGCAGGCCAGAGCGGCGTGCATCGCCACGGCTTCCAGACAGGCGGCATCGTCGGGCCTGCCCGTAGCTCCGTAGAAGTGGTCCCACACACTGATCCACTCGAAACCGAGGTCTTCGATGCGCCGCCACACGGAGCGCAGCTCATCTGCGGTTGTGTGCTGCAGGCCGACATGGACGCCGAATGTGGTCATGCCGCTTGAAGCTAGTCTGCCCGCCATGCCCCGCGCTGATGTTGCCACCGGAATGGAACTCGAGTACGACACGTTCGGCTCACCCACGGATCCTGCTCTCCTGCTCGTGATGGGTTTCACCGCCCAGATGACCAGTTGGGAGGACGGGTTCTGCCGCCTTCTCGCAGACGGGGGCCGGTTCGTGATCCGTTTCGACAACCGCGACTGCGGTCTGAGCACCAAGCTCGACGGGGTGGAGGTCGACACGGGTGCGGTGATGACGGCGGCGATGACGGGCGGCACCATCCCGACCGTGCCCTACACCCTGTCCGACATGGCTGCCGACGCCATCGGGCTGCTCGACCACCTCGGCATCGACAGGGCTCACATCATGGGTGCGTCGATGGGCGGCATGATCGTGCAGACCATGGCCATCGAGCACCCCGCGCGGATCATCAGCATGACGTCGGTGATGAGCACTACCGGCGAGCCGAGCGTCGGGCAGGCATCCCACGAAGCCCTTTCCGCGCTGCTCACCCCTCCGCCCACCGAGCGCAAGGCTTACATCGAGGCCGCCGGCACCTACGCCGTGTTCGCCTCGAAGCGCTACTACGACCCCGAGGCGGCGCGCAAGCGTGCGGCCCGCGATTACGACCGCTCCTTCTACCCGGAAGGGGCGACCCGTCAGATGGCCGCCATCTACGCCGGCAGGTCTCGCGCCGAACTGCTCCCCACGGTGAAGGTGCCGACTCTGGTGATCCACGGTCGCGACGACACCCTGATCACGCCCAGTGGAGGGCAGCGCACAGCCGAACTGATCCCAGCGGCCCACCTCCTCCTCGTCGCCGACATGGGCCATGACATGCCCGAGCCCCTCTGGCCCCTACTGACCGACGTGGTCCTCAGCCACACCGGTGGGGTCCACCACGCCCAGTCGTAGTAGAAACAAGGGTCTATGGCAGGACCCCTCACTGGATACCGGATCATCGAGATCGCCGGCATCGGCCCCGGCCCGTTCGCGGCGATGATGCTGGCCGACATGGGCGCGGAAGTCATCCGCGTCGACCGTTCGCAAAGCGTTCGTGGCCCGGCGCCCGACACCCCCAACTTCGACACGATGCTGCGCGGTCGGCGCAACATCGCCGTGGATCTGAAGCATCCCGACGGCGTCGCCACCCTGCTCGACCTTGTCGAGAAGGCGGATGCTCTGATCGAAGGTTTCCGACCCGGCGTGATGGAGCGCCTCGGCGTCGGGCCCGACGTGTGCCTGGCCCGCAACCCCAAACTGGTATTCGGGCGCATGACCGGGTGGGGCCAGGATGGTCCCTATGCCCTGGCCGCGGGCCACGACATCAACTACATCGCCCTGGCTGGTGCCCTTGCCCACATCGGGCGCGCCGGTGAAGCCCCTGTGCCTCCCCTCAACCTCGTAGGCGACTTCGGGGGCGGTGGCATGTTCCTCGCTTACGGGGTGGTTTGTGCCCTACTCGAGGCCCAGCACAGTGGTAAGGGCCAGGTGGTCGACACGGCGATGGTGGACGGTGCGGCCACCCTGATGAGCATGTTCTGGGCATTCAAGAGCGCCGGCATGTTCGACGAGAACGCCCGCGGCACCAACCTGCTCGACACCGGTGCTCACTTCTACGACGTGTTCGAATGCTCCGACGGTCAGTGGGTTTCGATCGGCTCGATCGAGCCCCAGTTCTACGCCGAACTGCTCCAGCGCACAGGGCTTGCCGGCGATGCCGAGTTCGCCCAGCAGCACGACAAGGCCAAGTGGCCCCAGCTCAAGGAGCGTTTGCGCGAGGTCTTCCTCACCCGCACCCGGGCCGAGTGGTGCGCCGAGATGGAGATGACCGACGTCTGCTTCGCCCCCGTGCTGACGATGAGCGATGCTGCCGCCCACCCCCACAACATCGCCCGCGGCACCTTCATCGAGGTCGCCGGTGTACCCCAGCCAGCACCGGCGCCGCGCTTCTCGCGAACCGTGCCGGAGGTCTGTATGCCGCCGGCCCACGCAGGAGAGCACACCCGAGAAGTGCTCGCCGATTGGGGCATTGCCGCGGATCGGATCGAAGCACTCGTTGCCGGTGGGGCAGTAGCCGACGCCTGATGGGCACCCTGGTCTGCTTCCACGCCCACCCCGACGACGAGAGCATCGGCACCGGTGGCACCCTGGCCCGGGCGAAGGCAGAGGGTCATCGCACGGTTCTCGTCGTGGCCACCAACGGCGACCACGGCGAGGTGCCCGCGGACCTTGCCCCCGGCGAGACCCTGGTGGATCGACGTCGAGTCGAAACCGAGAGGTCGGCCGCCGTGTTGGGCATCGATCGACTGGTGTGGCTCGATTACACCGACAGCGGCATGACCGGCTGGGAGCAGAACGATCACCACCAGAGCTTCCTCCAGGCCCCCCTAGACGAAGCTGCGGCCCTCCTCGCCGACGTGCTGAGGCAGGAGTCCGCCGACGTGCTCGTCGTCTATGACTGGCACGGGGTCTACGGTCACCCCGACCATGTGAAGGTGCATCACGTCGGCCACCGTGCCGCCGAGATGGTCGGTGGCGTCACCGTGTTCGAAGTGACGATGAACCGCGACGCAATTGTCCGCCAGTTCTCGGCCGCTTCGGAGGCAGGCGAGAGATTCGGCGATCGCGACGATTTCGATCCCAATGCCCCGGCCGACGATGGCAATCCCTTCGGCGAGCCCGAGTCGGCGATCACCCACTCCGTCGATGTGACGCCCTACATCTCCCAGAAGCGCGAGTCGATGCGCTGCCATGCCAGCCAGCTCACCGACACCAGCTTCTTTCTCACCATGCCCGACGACCTCTTCGCCGTCGCCTTCGGTACCGAGTGGTTCATCAAGCCCGGTGCCGATCACGGGCTCCGCGAGGGTTGGCTGTTCGAATGAGTCGTGTCTACCTGGTGCGCCACGGGCGCGCGTCCGCGGGCTGGGACAAAGCCACCGACCCAGGGCTCGACGGAGTTGGCCGCAGCCAGGCGGATGGGGTGGCCGCCCGGCTTGCACCTCTCGGTCCACTGACCGTGGTTTCGAGTCCGATGAGCCGCTGCATCGAGACGGCAACTCCTCTGTCCGCGATATGGAAGACCGAAGCACGGATAGAGCCGGCGGTCGCCGAGATCCCCTCACCCGACGGGCTGGCCATGGCCGAACGGGTCGACTGGTTGAGAGCCGCGATGAGGGGCACTTGGTCGGAGTTGGGACGCCTCTACACGGATTTTCGTGACGGAGTGGTGGCCGCGGTTGTCGAGCAGCCGATCGACACAGTGGTGTTCAGCCACTTCGTCGCGATCAACGCCGTCATCGGCGCCGCCACCGACGACGACCGTCTGGTTATCCGCAGCCTCGACAACTGCTCGGTGACGGTGATCGACGTCATCGGCGGCCGGCTCCACCTCGTCGAGGGTGGGCACGAGGCCGACACCCTGATCCGCTGATCTCCGCCTTGTCCACACTTGACACTGGCAGACTGGCGCTATGAGTTCATCTCGAACCATCGTCTTGGCGGTTGCGGCCCTTACCTTTGTCGTCGGTTCATGCAGCGACGAGAGCAGTACGGGTAGCACCGGCACGTCCGCGCCCACGACGGCGCCAGCGGTTACCACGAGTTCGTCGAGCAGCACCACCTCCACCACGTCGAGCACTTCCACTTCAACGTCGTCCACTTCCACAACCTCCACGATCCCCGCCATCGAGGGCCTGGAGCTGTCGGCCACCGGGTTGGGAGACGCACTGTTCGGCGCCGAAGCCGAGGGGGTCATCGCCTACGTCGAGTCGATCATTGGTGCATCCTCCTCCGATACCGGCTGGACCGACCCGATGGCGATCGGCGCGGCCTGCCCCGGCACGGAGGTGCGTTTCGTGAGCTGGGCCGACCTTGCACTGTTCTTCAGCAACGACTCGCTCGCCGCGTCGGGTCTGCGTCACTTCGCGTCCTACACCTATGGGCCGGCCTTCGGGCCGGTGATCGAGCCTTATGGGCTCACAACCGACGAAGGGATCGGTGTCGGCGCGGAGGTCTCGCAGCTCGAGGCCACCTTCCCTGGTGGAGTGCTCAGTGTCGGCGACGAGATCTTCGGGCCCAGTTTCCTGATCGAGGAAGGGCTCTTCGTGTTCCTGTCCGACGCTGGTCCGACCGGGATCGCCGTCTCTTTCATGGGTGGTTACGGGTGCGGCGAGTAGATTCGATCTGATGCTCGCCTCCGGCCTGGAATCCGTCCTCGACTTCCACCAGGGTTGGGCCTGGGTGGTGGTCATCGGCAACGGCTTGGCCGGCCTGTGGGCACTTGGCGCCCACTGGCTCACAGGCTTGCGCACCAGGGCCTTGTGGTGGTTCATCGGCCTGGCCGAATCCACGGTGTTCGTCCAGGTCATCCTCGGATCGCTCCTCGTCGGGCGCTACAAGGTGCCCCTGCCCGAGTTTCACGCCTTCTACGGCTTCGTCGGCATGATCGCCGTCGCGATCATCTACAGCTACCGCTTCCAGATGAAGCATCGCCTCTACGTGCTCTACGGCGTGGGCAGCTTGTTCGTAATGGGTCTGGGCATCCGGGCGATGCTGGTCGCCACCACCTGACCCGGACCGTCAGCCGGGCGGGTCAAAGAGTGTCGGCGAGCTGCTGCAACCGTGTTTGGAGCGCAGGCGGGAGCTTGTGTCCAAACTGGGCGAAGTGGGCTTCGATCTGGGGGATCGCCGCCGCCCAGCCTTCGGTGTCGACGGCCAGTAGGGTGGCGAGGTCGGAGGGGGAGACGCGGAGCCCATCAAGGTCCAGCGCCCCCTCGGTGGGCACCAGTCCGATGGCCGTCTCGACCGCGGCCGCCTTGTCGTCGACGCGCTCGAAGACCCACTTCAGCACCCGGCTGTTCTCGCCGTATCCGGGCCACAGGAAGCGCCCGTCCTCGTCGCGGCGGAACCAGTTGACCATGAAGATCTTTGGCAGGTTCTCGGCTCCGTCGTGCTTGCCGATGCTCAGCCAGTGGTTGAAGTAGTCGGCCATGTTGTAGCCGCAGAAGGGAAGCATGGCCATCGGGTCGAAGCGCAGGTTGCCGACGGCGCCCTGCTGGGCGGCCGTGGTCTCGCTGGCCATGATCGAACCGAGGAACACTCCGTGCTCCCAGTCGAAGGCCTGGGTCACCAGGGGCACGGTGGTGCGCCTGCGCCCGCCGAACAAGATGGCGCTGATCGGGACCCCGGCGGGGTCCTCCCATTCGGGGGCGATGCTCGGGCACTGGGCGGCCGGGGCGGTGAAGCGGGCGTTGGGGTGGGCGGCCGGGCTCTCCGTCTCGGGCGTCCAGGCGTTGCCCTTCCAGTCGGTTGCCCTGGCCGGTGTCTCCTCGGACATGCCCTCCCACCACACATCGCCATCCTCTGTGAGCGCAGTGTTGGTGAAGATGCTGTTGCCCCACAGGGTGTGCATCGCGTTGGCGTTGGTGTCGTACCCGGTTCCCGGGGCGACACCGAAGAAGCCTGCCTCGGGGTTGATCGCGTAGAGGCGGCCGTCGGGGCCGAACTTCATCCAGCAGATGTCGTCGCCGATGGTCTCGGCCTTCCAGCCGGGCACGGTGGGCACCAGCATGGCGAGGTTGGTCTTGCCGCAGGCGCTGGGGAAGGCGGCAGCGATGTACTTCGACTCACCCTCGGGGTTGGTGAGCTTGAGGATGAGCATGTGCTCGGCCAGCCAGCCGTCGTCGCGAGCCATCACCGAGGCGATGCGCAGGGCGAAGCACTTCTTGCCGAGAAGGGCGTTGCCGCCGTAGCCGGAGCCGAAGCTCCAGATCTCGCGGGTCTCGGGGAAGTGGACGATGTACTTGTTGTCGGGGTTGCACGGCCAAGGCACATCGGCCTGACCGGGCTCCAGGGGGGCACCCACCGAGTGGAGGCAGGGCACCCATTGGCCATCGCCGAGGACGTTGAGCGCACCCTGGCCCATGCGGGTCATGATGCGCATGCTGGCTGCCACATACGGGCTGTCGGTGAGCTGGACGCCGATGTGGGCGATGGGGGAGCCGAGGGGGCCCATGCTGAACGGGACCACGTACATCGTGCGCCC
>Ga0073899_10005779_pt1 | contig 10702 bp, 7 predicted proteins | sample KloWWTmetaKNB5Ph_FD_88975 | JGI IMG/M metagenome (GOLD analysis project Ga0073899, IMG submission 88975) | Active sludge microbial communities from Klosterneuburg, Austria, studying microevolution and ecology of nitrifiers - Klosterneuburg... | ecosystem: Engineered > WWTP > Aerobic digester >...
CCGCAGCCCGCAGCCCGCCGCGCGCCGCGGTGCATCAGGGCGCCCGCGGGGTCGCGGACCCGCAGCCCGCAGCCCCCGCAGCCGATACGTCGTCCCTGTACCGAGCCCGCGCCGCCGCTTGACGCCCCGCCGCGCCGCAGGTAACGAGGTCGCAATGATGCCGCGATCCGCCCTGAGCGTCGGCCTGGTGGCCATGTCCGCCTGCTACGTCGGTCTGCCCCAGGACGACTCCGCCAGCGAGGCCAGCGCCGCGAGCACCAGCGCCGCGACCGCGACCGCGACCGCGACCGCCGCTTCCGCATCGGCTGGCTCTGCAGACATGTCCTCCGGGACAGAGAGCAGCGCGGCCGCCACCGGCGAGCCGCCGACGACCGAGCCGCTGACGACCGGCCCGCTGACGACCGGCCTCGAGACCGGCGAGCCGGCGACCGCGAGCACCGGCGACCCGAGCACCGGCGACGGGAGCACCGGCGCCGGGAGCACGAGCGGCGGGCCGCCGCCGGACGCGGCCGCGCAGCTGTGCGAGCGCTGGAAGTCGGACCGGGCCGAGCTCGGCGAGGGCAGCTGGAGCGGGGCGGTCGACGGCTGCGACGCTGGCACGATGTCGGCGGACGGGCGCGCCAACGCGCTGCGGCTGGTCAACCTGTACCGTTACATCGCCGACCTGCCGCCGGTGACGGAGGACCCGGTGCGCACGGGCAAGGCCCAGGACTGCGCGCTGATGATGCACGCCAACGGGCAGCTGAGTCACACGCCGCCGATGAATTGGAAGTGCTGGACCGCCGATGGCGCGGCGGCGGCGGGTCAGAGCAACATCTCGAGCACGCCCGGGGTGCTCGGGGTCGACCTCTACATGGTCGACCCGGGCAACGACACGACGATCGGCCATCGTCGGTGGATCTTGTCGAATTACCTCGGCCCGATCGGCCTCGGCTCGACCGCGAAGAACTCGTGCATGCTGGTGATCGGGGGGGCCGGGAACGCCGGCAAGCCGTGGTTGGCCTGGCCGCCGCCGGGCCTGGTCCCCTACCAGGCGCTGCACGTGCCGACGATCGGCTGGGCCCACGTCGACCAGACCGGCTGGACCGTGCAAAGTGACAGCGTCGACCTCTCCGCCGCCACGGTCTCGGTCACCGTCGACGGCGTCGCCAAGCCGGTCGCCGTCAACGTGCTCGGCAAGAACTACGGCTCGGCTCACGCGGTCCGCTTCGTGCCCCAGGGCTGGACCGTCGCGCCCGGCGAGACCTACGACGTCGAGCTCGGCGGCGTCGCCCAGCCGATCGCCTACAGCGTCGAGATCGTCGACTGCCCATAGCTGTCCTTTCAGCCATGTGGACCCCGCCCCAGAAACTCCGGCACCCGGTCCCGCCGACCCGCTGGCCCAGCGCCGAGGAGGCCGCCGGCAGCCTGCTGTTCTCGCCGCTGCAGCACGGCGCCCTGCAGCTGGCGCAGCGCAGCTGGGTCCCCGCGATGGTGCCCTGGCGCGCCACCGAGGACGGCCTCGTCACCGACGACGTCGTCGACTGGTATGCCCGCTTCGCCGCCGGCCGACCCGGCGCGCTCGTCGTCGAGGCGACCGGCGTCCGCGACGTCCCCTCCGGGCCGCTGCTGCGCATCGGCGACGACCGCTTCATCCCCGGCCTCACCCGCCTGGCCGCGGCGGTGCGGGCCGCGAGCGGGGGCCAGACGCGGCTGCTCATCCAGCTGATCGACTTCCTGGCGGTCAAGCGGCGCCCGCCCGCCGACAAGTTCTTCGCCCGCTTCCTGAGCGTCGACGCCGGCCACCGCGCGCGCCTCGCCGCGTCACAGGGCGACCCGCGCTGGCACGACGCGCCCGAGCCCGAGCTGCGCGCCGCCCTGCTCGCGGCCGGCCCGACCCGATGGCCCGCGCTCCTGAGCCCCCGCGAGCTGCGCGACCTCGAATATGGGTACCGCGAATCGGTCGCCGACATCGAACTCCCCCATATCCTCGAGCTCCCGCGGGCGCTCCCTGGCCTGTTCGCCGACGCGGCCGGGCGGGCGCGGGCGGCCGGCTTCGACGGCGTCGAGCTGCATTATGCGCACGCATATACGATGGCGAGCTTCCTCTCGCGCACCAACACCCGCGGCGACGGATACGGCGCGACCCGCGATGGTCGCCTGCGCCTGCCGCTCGCGGTGATCGCCGCGGTGCGCGAGCGAGTCGGCGCCGGCTTCGCGCTCGGCTGTCGAATGCTCGGTGACGAGGTCATCGCCGGCGGCAGCGACCTCGCCGACGCCGTCGCGTTCGCGCGGGCGTTCGCGCGGGCGGGCCTGGACTTCATCAGCGTCTCGAAGGGCGGCAAGTTCGACGACGCGTTGCAGCCGAAGGTCGGCGAGGCGGTCTATCCATATACGGGGCCCAGCGGCTATGAGTGCATGCCGACGGTGATCAGCGACGATCGCGGGCCCTTCGCCCGCGACCTCCCGCAGGCCGCGGCGATCCGCGCGGCGATCCGCGCGGACGGCCTCGTCACCCCGGTGGTCGCGGCCGGCGGCCTCAACAGCTTCGAGCTCGCCGAGGGCGCGCTGCAGACCGGGCAGGCCGACATCATCGCCGCCGCCCGCCAGAGCCTCGCGGACCCCGACTGGTGGCACAAGCTCCGCCTCGGCCGCGGCGCCGAGATCCGCCGCTGCAAGTACACCAACTACTGCGAGGCCCTCGACACCCGCCACAAGCAGGTCACCTGCCAGCTGTGGGACCGTCAGGACCTCGGCGCCCCCGACGTGACGCTCTCCCACGACGGCCGCCGCCGCCTGCTCGCCCCGCGCTGGCAGCCGTAGCGCCCCGGACATCGCGCGTCGCCGCCCGGCTCGATCGCTGCCGGGCACATCGGCCGACAATGACGCACCCGCGGCGCCCGCTCGTGGACGTCCGCGAGGGGGGCGGGCCCCAATGGAGGCCGGGACGCCGCATATATACAGTGTCGACTACAGTCCAACGGTGCGATGTATGTGTGTATCGGCTCTTGGCCGATGTCCGACGGAAGTTTTCGTCGATTGATGATTTATGCCTTTACATCAATGCAGGGCTCGCTTACCTTCTCATGGCGCGGCTCCAGCCTATTTGCGGCGCCCGGACGGCCCCGGTCTCTCTATCGCCGCCTGACCGGGGGCCGCCGAGCCCCGAGCTGCTGGCCGCCGCCCCCCGGGCCGCGCCGCTCCATCCGCGGATGATCGCCCCATGGGCCCGGCCGCTCACAGGCCGCCGCTGGTGGAGCGCCTCGTAACACCTCGAACGCGCGGACGTCCGCGCGAGAATGGGAGTCGCAATGCGACAATGGAGATATATGCGCCGCGCCATCGGGCGCGGACGGTGGCCGCGGTCCATCGACCCCTCCTCGATAGAAAAGGGGTATCACGATGAAGATCCAAAATCTGCTGGTGGGGATGATGTTGCGGGCTACTCTGCTCGCGGGTTGCGTCGATGACTCCGGGGACCTCGGCGACGCGAACGAGGCGCTGATCGACGACGAGCACGAGGACGGGGGGAAGATCCAGGCCCTCAAGCCGGGCGGGCCCGGTCCCGGTCCCGGTCCCGACGACGCCACGGTCGTGGGGATCGAGACCCTCGATGTCACGATCCCGGCCGCGCTGCACGCCCAGGACCTCGCGGTGCCCGCGAAGCTGGTGCGTCCGAAGTGGTCCAAGGCGGTCGGCAAGCGGCCGGCGATGATGGTCCTGCACGGCTCCGGCGGCCTGCTGAAGGACCCGAAGAGCAAGGCCGACCAGCCCTGCAGCTCGCAGATGGAGACGCAGTTCGTCGACTGGTCGAATCGCCTCGCCAAGCTCGGCTACACCGTGCTGCTGCCCTCGAGCTACTCGGCGCGCGGCTTCTGCGACAAGCACACCGACGCGGCCCGCATGCCCAAGACCTTCGACGACAAGACGGAGCAGATCCTCGGCCGCATCTACGACCTCGACGCGGCGACGCGCTACCTGTGCGACCGGTCCGAGGTCGATTGCGAGCGGATGGGCGTGCTCGGCTTCTCCCAGGGCGGGACGATGGTGATGCTCGCGGTCCACTGGCAGATCGAACAGGCGATCGCGTACTTCCGCGAGACCAAGGGCGACAGCGTGGACATCGAGATCCCCGACGTCAAGCCCGGCCGCCCGGAGTACCAGATGGGCATCGCCTATTACCCCGGCTGCGGCTTCGACGGCGTGGTCCCGCTGTCGACCAGCAAGAGCGCCAAGATCGAGAACAAGTTCTCGCCGACGGCCCCGCTGACGATCCTGCACGGCAGCAAGGACACCCTGGTCAAGGAGTGCAGCAACCAGGCCGGGTCCGGGGCCCGGCAGACCCAGTCCAAGCAGGTCGCCGACGAGCTCAAGATCCCCGATCTCTACGAGATCACCGTCTACGCCGGCGCGGCGCACAGCTTCGACAGCGGGTCCAGCAAGGGCGCCGACGCGGTCGCCCGCGAGGCCGCGCTCAAGGTGACGCTCGAGAAGCTCGCCACTCAGCTGTGATCCCGGCAGTAGAGGATGAGATGGCCGTCTTATCCTCGGTCCAGCACATCCGTCGATTGGGGCCGGGGGGATCGGGCCCCAATCGAGGCTGACATACCGCGATCGTCGGCGCCGACAGCGGCCGAACCACGTGGTGTATGTCGGTATCGGTCCATGGCCGATGTCTGTCCGGCGCTCGCGCCGCCAATCCTCGTATATCGCCATGAGGCGCCGATGATGGGCCGCGCACCTACCTTTGCGCGGTCGCGTAGAAAGCCGCTTGCATTCATCGGTGCTTATTTTTGTGATTTATTGCTTTACTTCATGGAAGCGCTCGCTTACCTTCTCATCAAGCTGCTCAAACCCCCGCTGCCCAGGGGCGACTGTCACATGGGCCTCCGGTCCGTGACGCCGCGACTGGCGAGATAGCGACGCGACATTGCAACCCGGGGTCTATCGACCTTGCCTCGATGAGAAGGGTGGTATCTCGATGAATCTCACGAACGTGATGGCGACGACGATGATGTGCGCGTCAATGCTCGCTGTGGGCTGCGACGCCGAGTCGGACCGCCCGCAGGAGGCCAACGAGGCGCTGCTCGCGGAAATCGGCGAGGACGAGCTCGGGACCCAGAGCGTCGCGCCCGCGGGCGGCGCCACGGTGCTCGGGGTCGAGACCCTCGACGTCACGATCCCGGCCTCGTTGCACGCTCAGGGGCTCGCGGTGCCCGCGAAGCTGGTGCGCCCGAAGTGGTCCAAGGCGGTCGGCAAGCGGCCGGCGATGCTGGTCCTGCACGGCTCCGGCGGCCTGCTGAAGGACCCGAAGAGCAAGGCCGACCAGCCCTGCAGCCCGCAGATGGAGGCGCAGTTCGTCGACTGGTCGGACCGCCTCGCCAGGCTCGGCTACACCGTGCTGTTGCCCTCGAGCTACTCGGCGCGCGGCTTCTGCGACAAGCACACCGACGCCGCCCGGATGCCCGAGACCTTCGACGACAAGCCGGAGCAGATCCTCAGCCGCCTCTACGACGTCGACGCCGCCTCGCGCTACCTCTGCGACCGGGCCGAGGTCGACTGCGACCGCATGGGGCTGCTCGGCTTCTCGCAGGGCGCGACCATGGTGATGGTCGCCCTCCACTGGCAGATTGACCACGCCATCGACTGGTTTCGCACCAACAAGGGCAGCGAGGTCGACTTCAAGATCCCGGACGTCAAGCCCGGGCGCCCGGAGTTCAAGATGGGCATCGCCTACTACCCCGGCTGCGGCTTCGACGGCGTCATCCCGCTGACCAGCGGCAAGGGCACCCCGCTCGAGAACGGCTTCACGGCCACCGCCCCGCTGACGATCCTGCACGGCAGCGAGGACAGCCTCGTCACCCACTGCAGCACCAAGTACGGGCCCGGCGCCCGTCAGATCCAGTCCAAGTGGGTCGCCGGCGAGCTCCAGATCTCCGACATCTACGAGGTCACCGTCTACCCCGGCGCCAATCACAGCTTCGACAGCGCCTCGAGCAAGGGCGCCGACGCCGTCGCTCGCGCGGCCGCGCTCAAGGTGACCCTCTCGAAGCTCGCCACCCAGCTGTAACGCGGCGAAGTCGCCAGCGGCGGCGCTACGCCGGCGGGACGACCGCGACCGGGCACGGCGAATACGCTGCCACGGTGCTGGCCATGCTGGTCGTGAACAGCCGCTCCGTCGTCGTCAGACGGCGCGAGCCGAGGACCAGCAGCGACGGGCGCTCCTCCTCGACGAGCTCGAGCAGGAGCTCGACGGGGGAGCCGCACAGGGCGATGCGGCGCGCGTCCGCGAGGCCGTGCCGGTCGAGCCAAGCATCGAGGTCGACCGCGGCCTCGCGGCGAAACTGCTCGCTGCGGGCGCGCCAGTCGGGGTCCGTCTCGTCGACGTATTCGTTGTGATGGACCCCGGCGATATGCACGACGACCAGCTCGCGCCGACAGTCGCGGGCGAACTGCCGGGCGAAGCGGGCGGCGTCCTCGCTGTGCGCCTCGTGGTCGGTGGCGAGCACGATCGGTCCGCCGAGCGCCGCGAGCTCGAGCTCGGGGGGCACGACGATGGTGGGCAGCGGCAGGCTGCGCAGCAGATTGCGCGCGACGGGCCCGAGGTGGACGAGCGCTCGCTCGCCGGCCCGCGTGCGGCGCCCGATGACCAGCGCGCGCGCGGAGGACTCGACCCCGGCCAGCCCCGCGACGATCGCCCCGGTCGTCCTGACCTGGATCCGGGCGAAGGTCTGCGCGTGGCCGCTGGCGCCGAGCCGCTCGTGGATCATCACCTGCGCCCGTTGCAGCTGCCGGTCGCGCTGCGGGTCGTCGTCGCGCGCGGCGATGACGTGCACCGCCTCGACCTCGTCGGGGCCGAGCGTGGCCCGCAGCCACCCGCCGAAGACCAGCGCGCCGTGGCTCTTGTAGGAGAGGTCGAGGCCGAAGACGAAGGGTCGATGACTGCTCACCCCGGGTGCCATAGCCCGGACGGGCGAGCGTCGGGGAGAAAATATTGCGCCTCCCCCGAAGGGCCCGCTCATTCGCCCCGGCGAGGTCCCTGCCACAATCATGGGTATGGCGTCTGAAGCGCATATCCATGGACACCGCTGCATTCGCCCGCCGTGGCGCCGAGTACGCGGATTGTCGCCATTGAGATGTCGATGCGCGAACGTGCCCGTCTCCTGGCCGGCGCCGGGCCTGGTAAACCGTGGTGTATGACCGACCGCTCCGGCCGCGGCGCCGCCGACAATCTCCTCGAACTCCTCACCAGGGTGCCCGACGTCGCCACGCTCGAGATCTTGCTCGAGCCGCAGCATCTCCTGCGATTGCTCCGCGCCCAGGGCTGGACGGACGAGGACATCCGACGCGACCTCACCGCGGGCGGGCGAGCCCCCGGTGAGCTGCTCCTCGCCGTGCTGGCGAAGGAGCCGGACCACGCGGTGCTCCTGGGCCTGCTCGGCAACCCCGCCCCGCCGGTCGCTGGCCCGGCCTCGCCCGGCGTCGCGGCCAAGAAGCCCGCTTCACCGCGCGAGGCGCCGCGACCGGCGCTGGCGATGATCGCGGGGGTGCTGCTCGCGGCGCCGAGCGGGTGGTATCTGTTCGTGCGGCTCGATGTCATCAATGCCCCGGGCCTCATCGTCCATTTTCCGGGCGCGTATGTCCTGCTCTTCAGCGCGCTGGTGGGCGGCTTGCTGCTGATCGTGAGCGGGGTCCGGGGGCTGCGTCGGGGCGCGAGGCGGGGGTGATCCGCCCCGGCGCGGGTGACCCGGCGCTGAACGGATGTAAGGGTCAATCTGCGTCAATACCGCTCGTGCGAGGCCACGCGCTCGTCGCGTCCCACGCTCGGCGCCCCCGGCATGCGCGGGTATTTAAGTTAGCTTCCCTGGGATCCTCGCGCGCATCGCCCTCGCCGCATCGTTGAGCACGCCCCCGGCCCCGTCGGCGGCGCCGGCTTCGCTCGCCGCCGACGGGGCCCAGGCGGGAGACGTCCCCGCGGCGCCGATCCCGGACCCGATCGGCGAGGCCCCGCCGCTCGTCGACCCGACCTCATCGCCGACCTCATCGCCGACCTCATCCCTGCCCGCGGGCGTCGTGCCGGCCGGCCCCAGTCCGGTGACCCCGCACGAGCCGGCGCCGCGCTGGGAGTGGCTCGGCAACCCGATCGCACCGCGGACCCGCGGCGCCACCAGCCCGAAGCGCAGCACCCCGCACCGCTTCCTGCCGCTGCCGAGCCTGCGCTCGCAGCCGGCGGTCGGCCTGATGCTCGGCGCCTCGCTCAACTACGCGTACCGCCGCCGCGACGACGAGCCCAACCGGATCTACGCGTTCGTCGAGGCCCGCGTGTCGCTGCGCAGGGTCCAGCAGCACGGCTTCCTCGTGCGCATGCGCGACCTCCTCGGCCGCCGTGAGATCTTCGAGTTCGGCACCAACGGCACCATCGACCCCGTGTTCCCCTACTTCGGGATCGCCAACAACCATAACCTCTTCGGGCACGACCTCCTCGGCCGCTACTATCAGACCAGGCTCTCCTCCGTCGGCGGCTTCTTCACCTTCCAGCACCCGCTGTGGACCTACAAGGCCCCGGGCCCCGCTCCCGTCGGCACCCTCCGCGCCCTCAGCAGCGTCGCCTACCACGTCGACCGCATCAAACCCTATGAGGGCAGCCTCTTCGCCCACGAGCGGGCCCTCGACGCCGGCACCACCCGCCGCGGCCTCCTCCGCCTCGGCCTCACCTGGGACCGACGCGACAACGAATGGAGCCCCCGCAACGGCGCGCTGCACGACATCACGGTCGATACCGCCGGGCCCTGGACCGGCTCGAACCACGCCTGGGGCCGGGTGCAGGCGACGCTGCGCCACTACTGGCAGCTCGGCGTGCCGAGCCTGGTCCTCGCCCATCGCCTGACCTACGACGGCCTGTGGGGCGACGCGCCCTTCGTGCCGCTGGGCGAGTTCGGCGGGCTGGTGACGAGCGACGGCCTCGGCGGCACCCAGGCCGGGCGCGGCTGGCTGCGGCGGCGCTATATCGGCAAGCAGAAGGCGTTTGCGAGCGTCGAGCTGCGCTTCGAGCCGCTCGAGTTCAAGCTCGGCAAGCACCGGCTCGGGCTCGGGCTCAAGGGTTACGTCGACCTCGGGATGGTCGCCCAGCGGGTCGTGGACCTGCCGCTGCACCTGCACGTGTCGGGCGGTCCGGGCCTGCTGATCGTGTGGGACCGCTTCGCGGTGATCCGCCTCGACGGCGGCTTCAGCCGCGAGACCCGCGGGTTCTATCTGATGACCGAGCACGCGTTCTGAGGCGCCCGAAGCGCGCCGCCGGCTCGTTTTCGAGCATCCGGGGCAGGTCCGCATCGGGGTGAAGATCGCCAGGCCGGCTTGTGTACACTGCTCCACGGTGGCCGCTCCCTCGCAGCCGAACACTGTCACGCCGGCCCTGGGGCCGTGTCGCAGTTGTGGCCGCATATTCCCGGAGCAGCGGCTGCAATGCCCCGACGACGGCGTCGTGCTGCCGCTGGAGGGGCGCCTGCTCGGCGGCAAGTTCCGGCTCGACCGGCGGGTCGGCGACGGGGGGATGGCGAGCGTGTGGCAGGCGACCAACACGCTGGTTCATCGCACGGTGGCGATCAAGCTGATGCACGCGCGCTACGCCGGGGACGCCGAGCTGCTGACGCGCTTTCGCAACGAGGCCTCCGCGGCCGGGCGGATCGGGAGCCCGTATATCTGCGATGTCCTCGACTTCGGCGAGAGTGAGATCGGGCCGTACATCGTCATGGAGCTGCTCGAGGGCTGCTCGCTGGCCGACCTGATCCAGACCCATCGCTGCCTCGACCCCGGGCTCGCGGTGTGGATCGTCCGCCAGGCGCTCTCGGGCCTCGACGCGGCGCACCGCGCCGGCATCGTCCATCGCGACCTGAAGCCCGAGAACATCTTCCTGTGCCGGGCGATCCGCGGGCAGTGGCTGGTCAAGCTGATGGACTTCGGGATCTCGAAGTTCGCCCACGCCGCGCAGACGGAGGCCGGCGTGACGATGGGAACGCCGCACTACATGGCGCCCGAGCAGATCCAGCGGGCCGCGACCGTCGACGCCCGCGCCGACCTGTGGTCGATCGGCGTGATCCTCCACGAGGCGATCACCGGCGTGCAGCTGTTCGCCCGCGACAACGTCGCGGACGGCCTCGCGGCGCTGCGTGGCTACGACCCGCCCTCGATCCAGCACTACGTCCCCGAGGCGCCCGCCGGCCTCGCCGAGATCGTCGCTCGCTGCCTGCAACGCGAGCCCGCCCGCCGCTTCCCCTCCGCCACCGCGCTCGCCCAGGCGCTGATGCCCTTCGAGCGCCCGGGCCCGCGCCTCGCACTCGACGCCTCGGCCGCGGCGGTCCCTCGCGCGGCGACGACCCTGCGCCGCACGAGCGCCGCCCCCAGCGCCCTGAGCGCCCCGCTGCTGCCCCCGCCCGCGCGCAAGGCCGCAGCTGTCCCCGCGGACAGCCGACGCCCCGCCCCGATGCTGCCGCCGCCGAGCTCGGCGGCTCGCTCGCCCTCCGGGGTCCACGCCCCGCTGCCCGCGGCGTCGGCCGGGCGAGTGCCGTCGGGGGCGTACCAACCTGTCCTTTCAAGCATGTCTCCGAGGGGCCCGGCGGTCGCGCGCACGGGGCCGAATCCTTCGGTCGCGCGCACCGGTCCGCAGCCGGCGCTCGCGCGCACGGGGCCGAAGCCGGGTGCACCGACCGGTCCGCAGCCGGCGGTC
>Ga0073899_10005780_pt1 | contig 10701 bp, 11 predicted proteins | sample KloWWTmetaKNB5Ph_FD_88975 | JGI IMG/M metagenome (GOLD analysis project Ga0073899, IMG submission 88975) | Active sludge microbial communities from Klosterneuburg, Austria, studying microevolution and ecology of nitrifiers - Klosterneuburg... | ecosystem: Engineered > WWTP > Aerobic digester >...
AACGCTTTCGCTCTCGCTCTCGCTCACCCACCCCGGCGCAGCGCCAGCAGGGCGCACACCGCAAAGATCAGCTCGGCCCCGAGCACCCCCAGGTACAGCGGCACCGGCAGGCCGTCGGCAGCGAGGCTCACGATCCGCCCTGATGCAAAGCCGCCGAAGATCAGCAGCACGGCCGCCAGCGCCGCCCGCTCATCGATGCGCTGCAGCGCCCCGGCCAGGAACAGCGCCGCAATGCCGAGGTAGGCGCCGCCGTAGGCAGCGCGCACCACGTGGAAATGGTTGGCGGAGCTGAGGACGATGCCGGGTTCATTCATCATCATCTGCGGGTTGACGAGGTGGAGGGTGCCCACCACCAGCATCATCAGGCCGGCGCCGAACAAGGTGAATCGAGTCATGCAGGTCTCCTGCCGCCAGGGGTCGCGGCGATAACGGGGGCTGAGCGTAGCCCCGGCCGGCGGCCGCGCCTGCCCCGGGATTGCAATGCAGAATTCCGTTCATGGAACGATCCCTGAGCGTCCTGCCGGACATGGCCCTGTTCGTGGAGGTCGCCCGCACGGGCAGCTTCCGCCAGGCGGCCGCGCGGCTGGCCTTGCCGCCCTCGACCCTGTCGCGGCGCATCGCCGCGATGGAGGCCCGGCTGGGGGTCCCGCTGTTCCTGCGCACCACCCGCAGCGTCAGGCTGACCCCCGCTGCGCAGGCCTACCTCAAAGGCTGCCTGGAGGTGCTCGAGGCCGCCGAACGCGCCCAGGCCGCGCTCACCTGCGGGTATGAGCGGCAGGCCCGCATGCGCATTGCCATGCCGGTGGACCTGGGGGTCGAGCTGCTGGGCAGCGCCATCGCCGCGTTTGCCGATGCACACCCCGGCCTGCGGGTCGAGCTGGACCTGTCCTCCCACGCGGTCGATCTGCTGCGCGATCCGGTGGACCTGGCGATCCGCATTGGCAAGCCGATGGACGATCGCCTGGTGGCGCGCCGCATCGCCCAGGTGAGCAGCCGCGTCTACGCTGCGCCAGACCTGCTGCGGCGCCTGGGTGCGGTGACCTCGGCGGAGCAACTGGCCACGCTGCCCTGCCTGGATCTGCGCACCGCCCAGGGCTCCATGCCGTGGAAGGTCGGCCACTCGACCTGGGAGCACGCACCCGGCCCCAGCGTCCTGGCAGCCAACAGCGTGGCCCTTCTGCGCAGGCTGGCCGAAGAGGGCCGCGGGTTGGCCCTGCTGCCCGAGCACATGGCCGCTCAGGCGGTTCAGGCCCGCCGCCTCGTGCCCGTCCTGCCCGGCCTGCAGACACCGACCTGGCCGGTGTACGCCGTCACGGCCGGCCGCACGCTGCCCCGCCTGGTCAGCCTGCTGATCGCCCATCTGAAGGCCCGGCTGGCAGACGCGCCCCTGGCCGGCTGATCCCGGTCATCACTGCATGGAAGGTCAGGCGCCACCGCGATCGGCCGTTCACCGGCCGACTGCACGGACAAGCAGTGGCACAGGTCGCGCAGATGGTGGCCGCTGCCGCACAGGGCCACAGACCATGGCGGGGGGCTGTAGCGCTGGGCAACCGCTCGCCAAGGCGTCTTAAGCCCGGGTAAATCTGGCATCCGTACGCTGCCGGAAGTTTCAGATCCATCCCCGCACCGTCCCGTTGAACGCCGCCTCCTCCTCCCTCCCGCTGCCTGCACGCCCCGCTCCCCTGCGGCTCACGGGCCGCGCGAGCCATTGCCGGGCGCCACGGGTCGGCCCGCTCTGGGCGGCAGCCCGGCGGACGCTGCTGCGCGGTCTGTGCAGCCTGCTCCTGCTGCTGCTCATCGGCAACATGGTGGCGCTGCCGCTGCGGGCGAGCCTGCAGGGCCTCTCGGCACCGCAGGCCGCGGCGAAGGGCTGGCACATCGGCATGGACCGCCTGCACATCGAGCCCGATGAGCGGCACCGGGCCGCCGAGCGGTCCGATCACGCGGCCCTGCGCCCGACCCCATCGATCCGGCCCCACGCCAGTCAAGCCGCGGGCACGCGGTGGACGGCCTGGGAGACCCCGGGGTCGGCCCCGGCCGCTGCGCTGGCCCTGCTCGCGCTGACCGCACTGATGGCGTGGTTCGCCACCCTCGGCGCGCTCGCCGCCTGGCCCCGCGGCGCCGACACCCTTCTCGCGACCCACGCCGATGCGGACGCAGCCCGCGGCCGGGCCGCCGACCCCGACCGGGAGGGTCGGCCTTGGCGCGGCTTGTGCCCGCCCCGCCAGGCCCCACCCGGGCCGGCCTGCCCCCACCACTGAGCCACCCGGCTCCCGGCGACGGCGCCCCCGTGCACCGCCCGGCCCCGCCCCCACCGGGCCCACGCTGCCCACCGGCCCTCCTGTCTGTCTGTCTGTCTGTCTGTCTGTCTGTCTGCCTGCAGGCGGGGCGGCTGGCCTGGCCAGAGCCCGCATCCCCTTCGGAGATTCCATGTTGCACCGACCCGTCCGGCGCATGCTGCTGCGTGCCGTCGCCAGCTGCCTCGTCCTTGGCCCCGCCCTGGCCTGGGCCGGGGATGACTTCGCGGTGACCGCCGCGCAGATCCGCGCCCTCGGCGTGACCCTCAAGCGCCTGGAGGCCGACGGCGCTGGCCCCGCAGCGGCCTTCCCGGCCCGCGTGGTGCTGCCGCCCAGCCAGGAGTTCATCGTCAGCGCGCCGCTGGGCGGCGTCGTCGAGCGCCTGCTGGTCAACGAGAACGAGGCGGTGCGTGCCGGCCAGCCGCTGCTGCGCCTGCTCAGCCCGGAGCTGGGTGAGGCCCAGCTGCGCCTGACCGAAGCCGCTTCCAAGGCGCGCCTGTCGCGCCAGCTGGCCGAGCGCGAGCGCCGGCTCTTCGACGAGGGCGTGATCGCCCAGCGCCGCGTCCTGGAGGCCGAAGCCGCCGCCGCCGAGGACCAGGCGCGGCTGAGCCAGGCCGAGTCCGCCCTGCGGCTGATGGGGCTGGACAGCGACGTGATCCGCCGTGTCGCCGAGGGCGGCGCACCGGTGGATGCGCTGCTGCTGCGCGCCCGCCAGGCCGGCACGGTGCTGCAGATCGACGCGCGCATCGGTCAGCGCGCCCAGGCCGCCGACGCCCTGCTGCGCCTGGCCGATATGCGCCGGCTGTGGCTGGAGGTGCAGATCCCGGCCGCGCAGCGCGACGCGGTGTCGGCGAGCGCCGGCCCTCTCAGCGGCGTGGGTCGCAGCTTGTCCGCCAGGCCTGTCTCGCTGACGCCCACGGTGTCCGACGCGCAGACGCTGACGCTGCGCGCCGAAGTCCAGCGCGGTAGCGAGGGCCTGCGCCCGGGCGATGTGCTGCAGGTGAACGTGCCACTTTCTGGCAGGGGCAGGGACAGCGGCCCGGCCGCGGCGGACAGCTTCGCGCTGCCGCTGGCGGCGCTGACGCGCCAGGGCGAGCAGGCCTACGTGTTCGTGCGCAGCGCCCAGGGCTTCACGGCCACACCGGTGCAGGTGCAGGACGGGCCCGGCGGCACGGTGCGCGTGCGCAGCGCTCCCGGCGCAGCGCGCGCGCTGCAGGCGGGTCAGGAGGTGGCGGTGAGCGCGGTGATCGCGCTCAAGGCCGCCTGGCAGGGCAAGGGCGGGGGCGACTGACATGCTGGCCCGAATGGTTCAATTCGCGCTCGCACAGCGCCTGTTCGTGCTGCTGGCCGCCGCACTGCTGGTGGGCGCCGGCTGGATGGCCTTCCGCAGCCTGCCGATCGACGCCTTTCCGGACGTCTCCGGCACGCAGGTCAAGATCATCCTGAAGGCCCCGGGCATGACGCCCGAGGAGGTGGAGCAACGCGTGGCGGTGCCCATCGAGGTGGAGATGCTGGGCATTCCGCGCCAGCGCATGCTGCGCTCGGTGGCCAAGTACGGCATCGTCGACGTGACGATCGACTTCGAGGACGGCACCGACATCTACTGGGCCCGCCAGCAGGTGTCCGAGCGCCTGGCCGGCCTGAGCGACCAGCTGCCCCCCGGCCTGGGCGGCGGCATGGCGCCGATCACCACGCCGCTGGGCGAGATGTTCATGTTCACCGTCGAAGCGCCGGCGATGTCGCTGGAGCAGCGGCGCAGCCTGCTGGACTGGGTGATCCGCCCGGCGCTGCGTTCGGTGCCCGGGGTGGCCGACGTCAACGCCCTGGGCGGCAAGGTGCGCGCCTTCGAGGTGGTGCCCGACGCCCTGCGGCTGGCCGCGTTGGGCCTGAGCAGTGCCGAGCTGAAGGCGCGCATCGAGGCCAACAACCGCAACGACGGCGCCGGCCGCCTGGGCGAGGGCGATGAGGTGCTGCTGGTGCGCGGCGAGGGGGCCATCCGCAGCCTGGACGACCTGCGTGCCATCGTCGTCAAGGCCGATCGGGGCCGGGTGGTGCGCCTGGCCGATGTGGCCGAGGTGCGCGAAGGCAGCGTGACCCGCTACGGCATCGTCACGAAGGACGGCCAGGGCGAGGCCGTCGAGGGCCTGGTGCTGGGCCTGGCCGGCGCCAACGCGCAGAAGGTGGTCGAGGGGGTGCAGGCGCGGCTGGCCGCGCTCCAGCCCAGCCTGCCGCCGGGCGTGGAGATCCGCGTGTTCTACAACCGCGCCGGGCTGGTCTCGCAGGCGGTGGGCACCGTGACCCAGGCGCTGGGCGAGGCCACGGTGCTGGTGCTGCTGCTGCTGGGAGCCTTCCTGGGCAACCTGCGCGCGGCGGTGACGGTGGCGCTGGTGCTGCCGCTGTCGGCGCTGGCCACCTTCCTGGCGATGCGCTGGGCCGGGCTGTCGGCCAACCTGATGAGCCTGGGCGGCCTGGCCATTGCGCTGGGCATGCTGGTGGACGCGGCGGTGGTGGTGGTGGAGAACGTCGTCCAGCACCTGGGGAACCTGGGCAATGAGCAAGGCGAGGGCCGCCTGCCACGCCTGCATGTGGTCTTCCGCGCGGTGCGCGAGGTGTCCGCGCCGGTGGCCGCGGGCATCCTCATCATCGTGGTCGTGTTCCTGCCGCTGCTGACGCTGCAGGGCCTGGAGGGCAAGCTCTTCCAGCCGGTGGCGCTGACCATCGTCTTCGCGCTGGTCGCCTCGCTGCTGCTGTCGCTGACCGTGATCCCGGTGGTTGCGTCCTACCTGTTGAAAGTCAGCGGCCACCACGAGCCCTGGCTGCCGCGGCAGATGCTGCGGCTGTACGAGCCGCTGCTGGCCTGGGCGCTGCAACGCCAGCGCATCGTCGCGGCGATCGCGCTGGCGATGCTGGTCGCCGCCGGCGCGGTCTACACCCAGGTGGGCAAGACCTTCATGCCGACGATGGACGAGGGCGACCTCATCGTCGGCATCGAGAAGCTGCCCTCCATCGGACTGGAGCAAACCGCCGAGCTGGACCTGCGCATCCAGCAGGCGCTGCTCACCCAGGTGCCGGAGATCACCAGCATCGTCGCGCGCGCCGGCTCCGACGAGATCGGCCTGGACCCGATGGGGCTGAACCAGACCGACACCTTCCTGGTGCTCAAGCCGCGCCGGGACTGGCAGGTGGCCGACAAGGAGGCCCTGCAGGCCAGGATCCGCGCGGTGCTCGACGGGCTGCCCGGCATCGCCTACAGCTTCACCCAGCCCATCGAGATGCGCGTCTCGGAGATGGTGATCGGCGTACGCGGCGACCTGGCCGTGAAGATCTTCGGCCCCGACCTGGCCACGCTGAACCGGCTGGCCGAGCAGACCGTGGCGACCCTCCAGGGCGTCTCCGGCAGCCAGGACGTCTACACCGTCGCCAACGACGGCGTGCAGTACCTGCGCGTGCAGGTCGACCGCCTGGCCGCCGGCCGGCACGGCCTGAACGTTGAGGACGTGCAGGACGCGCTGCGCCTGCAGCTCGAAGGCCAGCGCGCCGGCCAGGTGGTGGACGGCCCGCGCCGCATTCCCATCGTGCTGCGCGGGCCCGAGGCGCTGCGCCTGTCGCCCGCTGAGTTCGCCGCGTTGCGCATCACCACTCCCGCCGGCCTGAGCGTGCCGCTGCAGGAGCTGGCCACGCTGCAGCGCGCCAGCGGCCCGGTCAAGGTAGAGCGGGAGATGGGCAGCCGCTACAGCGTGGTGATCGCCAACGTCGCCGGGCGCGACCTGGTCGGCTTCGTCCAGGAGGCGCAGGCCCGCGTCGCCCAATCCGTGCCGCTGCCGCAGGGCTACCGCATGACCTGGGGCGGCCAGTTCGAGAACCAGCAGCGCGCCGCGGCCCGCCTCGCGCTGGTCGTGCCGCTGTCGATCGGCGCGATCTTCCTGATCCTGTTCAGCACCTTCGGCTCGGTGCGCCAGGCCCTGCTGGTGATCAGCAACATTCCCTTCGCGCTGGTAGGCGGCATCGTCGCCCTCTGGGCCAGCGGGGAGTACCTGTCGGTGCCGGCGTCGGTGGGCTTCATCGCGCTGCTGGGCATCGCGGTGCTCAACGGCGTGGTGCTGGTGAGCTACTTCAACCAGCTGCACACCGAGGGCCTGCCTACGCTCGACTGCGTCCTGCTGGGCGCCAGGCGCCGCCTGCGCCCGGTGCTGATGACCGCGGCCATCACCGCCTGGGGCCTGGTGCCCCTGCTGTTTGCCAGCGGCCCGGGCTCCGAGGTGCAGCGCCCGCTGGCCATCGTCGTCACCGGCGGGCTGTTCACCGCCACGCCGCTGACGCTGCTGCTGCTGCCCATCCTCTACCTGCGCTTCGCCCACCGCGCCCAGCCGCGCTCCGGCCTGCCCGGCGCGCCCACGCGCGTCGCCCCGAAGGCCACGCCCGACCTGACCCAGGAGAGCCGCCATGGCTGATTGCTGCCTGACGCTGATCTGCCCGCCCGCCATCGAGGAAAAGCTCCTCGACACCCTGCTGGCCACCGCCGGCAACGAAGTCTTCACCAGCACGCCCACCTTCAGCCACGGCACCGCCCCTGGCCGCTGGAGCACCACCGAACAGGTGATGGGCCGCAGCCGTGCCGTGCAAGTGCAGATCCTGCTCACCGCGACCGAGCTGGCCCAGATGCTGACACGGCTGCGCGCCGACTTTGCCGGTGCGGGCCTGCGCTACTGGGTGTGCCCGCTCAGCGCGGAAGGAGAAGTCGCATGACCCGCCCCACCGAACGGGCCGCGCCTCCCGCGTCCTGGCGCGTCTCCGTCCTCGCCCCCCTCCTCGCTCCCCTCCTCGCCCTGCTCCTGCCCCTGGCCACCACGGCCCAGCCGATGGCACCTGCCAGTGCGTCCAATGCGTCCAGCGCATTCAGTACAACCGACCCAGCCAGTGCCGCGGCTGCGCCGGCCAGTGCCGTGCCCGCCGTTCAGCCCGCCGCTCCACGGCCCGCGGCCCTGCCCGGCAACGACCTGGTACTTGACGCGCTGGAGCGCCAGCCCGCGGTCCAGCAGGCCCGCCACGCCCGGCTGGCGGCGCAGCACGCCGCCGGCATGCTGGACGCCTCGCCGCACGAATGGACCCTCGACGCCGGCCTGCAACAGCGCCGCGCCGACAGCGGCGCGCGCGGCAGCGAGTGGTCGCTGGGCCTGCAGCGCAGCCTGCGCCTGCCGGGCAAGGCCGACCTGGACCGCCAGCTCGGCGAGGCCGGCCTGCGCGAAGCCACCGCCCGGGAGGCCGCCGCCTGGCAGGACGCAGGCCGCGAACTGCTCGACCGCTGGCTGGACCTGCTGGCCGCACGGGGCCAGCGCAGCCTGCAGGAGCAGCAGCTCGCCAGCGCGCGCCAGTCACAGGACGCCGTGCAACGCCGCCATCGGGCCGGCGACGCTGCCCAGCTCGACGTCCAGGCGGCCCAGGCCGACCTCGCCGACGTCGAACGCCAGCTCGCCGTCGCCCGCTCCGCCGAGGCCCGCGCCCTGCGCCAGCTGCAGCAGCACTACCCGGCCCAGGCCGAGGCGCTGGTGGCGGCTGCTGCCCACCACCCAGCCGACGAGGGTCTGCCGCCCCCCTTGCGACCGGCCGAAAAGGCCGCAGGCACCCGGCTGCGCATGCTGAGCTGCGCAGCCGAGCTGCAGGCCGCACGCGCGGCCGCCGACCGCGCCGACCTGCTGGCCCGCCGCGTCGAGGCCGAACGCCGACCCGACCCCACCTTCGGCGTGCGCACCGCCGCCGAGGCCTACCGCAGCGAGCGCGTCATCGGCCTCACGCTGAGCATCCCCTTCAGCGGCAACTACCGCGAACAGGCCGCGCGCGAAGCCTGGCAACAGGCACAGGGCAGCCACGTCGCCCTCGACCGCCTTCAACGCGAGGCCGACCTGGCCGCACAGGAGCTGATCGCAGACGCCGGCGAAGGCCTGCAGCGCTGGCAGCTGGCGGACCGTGCAGCCCGCGCCGCCGCCGAAAGCGCCCGCCTCATGCAGCGAGCTCACACCCTGGGCGAAGCCGACCTGCACCCCACCCTCCAGGCCCGCCGCCTGGCCATCGACGCACAACGCAGCGCCCAGGAGGCCCTCCTGTCCGCCTGGCGGGCGCACTGGCAGCTCCAGTTCGGGCAGGGCAACCTGTGGCCCTCACCCGCTGCGGGCTGCAACCCGCAGTGGCGCTGAACCCGCGTATTCACTGCGACAGGCCAGCCCTGGCAAAACAGCCTTGGCTTTCGCGGTGTGCAGGACCGCACCTGCGATCTGGGCGGCAGGTGGCTGACGTAGTGGCTGTGGAAACCTGCGTTGAGTTGGACTCAGTGGCTGGTGTGCAGCGGCAGGACCGGACACCGGCAAGAGGCAGCAATCGGGCACGCTGGGCTCGCCTCCGCCACCCCGTACACCGTCACCGCGAGGGGCACGAACGGCGGCGTCGCGCTGCGCCGACTGGAGCGGGCTTGGTCTCGCATCCGGTACGCATGCGAGGAGCAAAAAAAAACCGTCTCGGAGAGACGGCTTCTCAGGATGTGGCGCAGGCCGTGATCAGCCTCGGCCGCCGAAGCCATCCGTTCCATAGCCTACGTCCGAGCGATTCGAGGCGCGGTAGCCTTGGGAGCTGTAGCCGCCCGGGGTGGCGCGGTCTTCACGGGGACGCGCCAGACTCACGCTGATGGTCCGGCCATCGACGGACATGCCGTTCAAGCCGTCGATCGCGGCCTGGGCGAGCTCGGCCGACGCCATCTCAACAAAACCGAAGCCTTTGGACTTGTTGGTGTCGCGGTCCATCATGACCTTGGCGGAGGACACTTTGCCGAACTCGCCGAAGTTGCTTCTGAGGCTGGCGTCAGTGACGGAATAGGGCAGGTTGCCCACGAAGATCTTGGTGCTCATGGTGAGCCTTTCATTCAGTGAGGGCGCATCCATCGCGATGCGTGCATGCGAACCGGAAGTCCGCGAGGTCGAATCTGTTCGAGAACGGCTGCTGCGAGCAGTCGTCAGCACGACGGGGGATTCGGCATGCAGGTCTGCAGCCAACCTTGGGTGACGGCGAACAGTTGGGCAGCATCGCGCGACGCGAACGTCGTGTTCGACCTGAACACCCGGCAGTAGCTGCCTTCGCCGGTAGAGCGTTGGACCGAGAAGGAGGCACGGAAGCGGCCGCAGTCGGTCGTGTGTGTCGTGGGCGAAACGACGTACTTGCCCATGGAAATGGCTTTGCTTGAAATCGTGTTCAATCAGAATCGCAGGCGAGGGGCCTGCGTGAGCAGGGTGGCTCGGTTGGCTGCTGCTCGGCGAGCCAAAAGGCGACGGAGTCGCAAAGTGGTCCGGCTGGAGGTTGCCGCTTGGGTCAGCAGAACGCCGGCATGGGCCGCGATTGTACAGCTCTCGCACTCACGCTTACCCTCGCCGCTGGCCTGCTGACATGTGTTTGCGCTCTGGCGGGTGTGCTGATGAGTGGCCATCGGCGCTGTCGTGGGGACTGATGCAGGTGGTGTCGCGCGGCGCGGCCCTCGACGACCCGCTCAAGCGCCCGATCGGGGCCGCGCAGCGATGGCGCTGGATGCTGACCAGGACGGTGCGCCTGTGGAGGGCGACGCCCAGGCAGCTGGGCCGTGCGCAGCCGCAGCTGCAGCGGATCGAGATGCGGAGGCGGTGACCTCCGGCCCGCCGCAGAAGTCACGCGGCAGGCCTTGCAGCACCTGGTCCGGATCCAGCGAGCGGATCGGGATGGACGCGTCGCGAGGAATGCGCCCGTTGGCGATCAGGCTTTCGTAGCGCAGCGCGCACACGCGCAGGAAGGACGAGAAGTTGCCGACCGCGCCCCGGTCGGCCACCAGCTCGTCGTACAGGCGCTCCATTAGCTGCGCCACGGACAGGCCATCCCGCCCGGCAATCTCCTCCAGCACCGCCCAGTGCAGGTTCTCCAGCCGGATGCTGGTGACCACGCCATGCAGCCGCACCGAGCGCGTGCGACTCTCGTAGCTCGAAGGGTCTGCACTGATGAAGATCCTGCACATGGTTCTGCTCCCGATGGCGTCGATCGCACCGTCCGACCCGCAGATTCCTACAGGCTGATGCGTGTGCCCAGCACGGCCAGAAACTGGCCGATCCAGGCCGGGTGTGCGGGCCAGGCGGGCGCGGTGACGAGCATACCGTCGGTGACGGCCTGATCGATCGCGATGCCCATGTACTCTGCACCGGCCAGCTCCACCTCCACCTGGCAGGCGGGATACGCACTGACCTTGCGGCCCTTGATCAGCCCGGTGGCCGCCAGCAACTGCGCACCGTGGCAGATCGCCGCCACCGGCTTGTTCGCGATCGGCATAGGGGGCCTCCATTTTAGGAGGCACCCATGCCACACCACCCGGCATGCGGGTCCGCACCGGGCGGTTCGAGAG
>Ga0073899_10005781_pt1 | contig 10700 bp, 11 predicted proteins | sample KloWWTmetaKNB5Ph_FD_88975 | JGI IMG/M metagenome (GOLD analysis project Ga0073899, IMG submission 88975) | Active sludge microbial communities from Klosterneuburg, Austria, studying microevolution and ecology of nitrifiers - Klosterneuburg... | ecosystem: Engineered > WWTP > Aerobic digester >...
CTCTCTCCGTGAGCGCTCGGAAAGAGGTCCTTCGACTGCGCCCGCTTCGCGGGCTCCGCTCAGGATGATAGGTGCTTACAATCCCGCCGCCAGCACCACCTCCAACCCCAGCGCCTTGGCCAGCACATCCGCCTTCCGCTCGGCCCCCCAGACTTCCAGCGAGACATCGGAACCGGCGACGCGCGGATAGGCGCGAATGACGCAGCGATCCTCAAGCACGGTGGCGACGACACGGTCCACGGCTGCCGTGTGGCCGCGGTCGAGGCCGTCGGCCACGCGGAGCAACCCGCTGATGCGGCGCACGATGGCCTGATCATCGGCCGGCAGCGCGCTGAATTCCGGATGACTCCGCTTCGGGCCGCGCTTGCGGTGGTAGCGGGAGGCGAGTGCCACCAATTGACGTTCGCGCGCGCCGAGGCCGAGGCGCTCGGCGTGGGTGATCAGCTGGTAGCTGTGCTGATGGTGCTTGGCGTAGGACACGAGCTGCCCCACGTCGTGCAGCAGCGCCGCCGCCTCCAGCAACCAGCGCTCTTCCGCGGTTGATCCGAGCGTCGGCGCGAGCTGGTCGTGCAACGCCAGCGCGAGCAGCCGGACGTGCTCCACGTGCCGGCGATCACAGCGGCAGCGGTCCACGAACTCGCGGATGAGTCGCAGCGGATCGGTCGGCCGCGCCGCGCCCTCGTGCCCCACCATCTCCAGGAGGAGTCCCTCGCGCAGGCCGAAGGCCGACACGGTGAGCTGCCGCCCGTCGATGAGCGTGAGGAGCTCGGCGGTGACCGCCAGCCCGGCAAGGATGATGTCGGCGCGGTCGGGGTTGAGGCCGGGGATCGTGGCGCGCTCCGCCGTGGTCTTGGTGGAGAGCCACTCGAGCAGCGCCTCGACTTCGCCGGTGTGCACCTCGGTGCCGTGGACGGCGTCGCCCAGCTGGCCTCGCCGCCCCGACGCCGTGCGGGCCAGGTTGGTGAACGTGCCACCGGAGCCGATGAGCGAGGCCTGCAGCCAGTCCCGCCACGGCAGCGCCTTCTTCAGCACCTTGCGCACGTGGGCGCGCAGCTCGGCCACTTCCTTTCGCGTCTCCCGCTCGCCGGGGAGGTGCGATTCGGTGAGGCGCACCGCACCGAGCGGCAGGGAGGTGGTCACCTCGACCAGCCCATCCACGGTGCCGATGAGTTCGAGCGAACCGCCGCCGATGTCGGCGATGAGCGTCCGTGTGCCGGCCAGCGGGAAGTGGTGGGCCACCGAGCGCCACGAGAGGCGCGCTTCGCGGTCGGCATCGATGATCTGCAGGGGGATGCCGAGTTCGCGTCGCACGCGCTCGGCGAAGGCGGGGCCGTTGCTGGCGTCTCGCATCGCCGAGGTGGCGACGGCGGCCAATCGGGTGACGCCGCGTCGGGTCGCGACGTCCTTCATGCGGCGGAGCGCCTCGAAGGCCTGCTCCATCGCCCCCTCATCGAGCGCCCCGGTGGCGCCGATGCCGCGCGCGAGGCGCGGCATGTCCTTCACTTCGTCGATGACTTCGAGTCCGGTGGCCGGGTCGTGTTCCGCGACCAGCAGGCGGATCGAGTTCGAGCCGACATCAATCGCGCCGAGGCGCTCGCGGCCGCCGGCCGGCTGGGTCACGTGGGGGCGTCGCCCCGGTCCTCGGCGTGGTGCTTGATCGACTTCCCCTCGACGAGGAAGACCACGTCCTCGCCGATGTTGGTCGCCAGATCGGCGACGCGCTCGAGGTTGCGGCTCACCAGGAAGAGCTCCATCCCGGCGCCGATCATGTGCGGATCTTCCATCATGTGCGTGAGGAGAATCCGGAACACCGAGCGGTGCAGCCCGTCCACCTTGTCGTCGCGACGGCAGACCTCGCGCCCGGCGGCGGCGTCGCCGCGGATGAACGCCTCGAGGGCGTCGGCGAGCATCTCGCGCGCCAGCCGCGCCATCTCGACGATCTCCGGCTCCGGCGTGATCGGCCGGTTCTTGGCGAGCCGGTCGGCGGACTGGGCGATGTTGACCGCGTGGTCGCCGACGCGCTCGAGGTCGTTGGCGATCTTGAGGGCCGACGTGAGCATGCGGAGGTCACGCGCCATGGGCTGCTGGAGGGCGAGGAGGTTGATGCACTGCTCCTCGATCTCCACTTCCATCGCGTCGATGGTCCGGTCGCCGCGGATGACGCGGGCGGCCTTCTCGGCATCGCGCTCGAGCAGGGCCTCGACCGCCAGGCCGAGCGCCGCTTCGGCCTCGCCCGACATGGTCAGGAGTCGAACCTTGACGTGGCTCAACTCCTCGTGGAAGTGCCGATGGGTATCGCCGCTCATCCAAACCTCCCGGTGATGTACGCCTCGGTCCGCTCGTGCCTCGGACTGGTGAAGATCTGGTTGGTGTCGCCCAGTTCCACCAGCCGCCCCCGGTCGAAGAACCCGGTGCGGTTCGAGATGCGGGCCGCCTGCTGCATGTTGTGCGTCACCACAACGATGGTGTAGTCCCGCTTCAATTCAAAGATCAGCTCCTCGACCTTCTGCGTGGCGATCGGGTCGAGCGCCGAGCAGGGCTCGTCCATCAGCAGGACGTCGGGCGAGTTGCCCAGGGTCCGGGCGATGCAGAGCCGCTGCTGCTGGCCGCCGGAGAGCGCCAATGCGTCCTTGTCGAGCCGGTCCTTGACCTCGTCCCAGAGGGCGGCCTGGCGGAGGCAGCGCTCGACCAGGTCGGGGAGCTCCCGGGCGGGCACCAGTCCGTTGATCCGCGGCCCGTACGCGACGTTGTCGAAGATGCTCTTCGGGAACGGATTCGGCTTCTGGAAGACCATCCCGATCCGGCGACGGAGGCCGACCACGTCGGTGTCCGGCGCGTACACGTCCACCCCTTCGACCTGCAGCGTGCCGGTGCAGCGCGCCTCGGGGAGGAGGTCGTGCATCCGGTTGATCGCCCGGAGGAAGGTACTCTTGCCGCAGCCCGAGGGCCCGATGACCGCCGTCACCTCGCGCCGGTTGATGGCGAGGTCCACGTCGAAGAGCGCCTGGGTCGGCCCGTACCAGAAGTTGAACTGGCGGACCGCAATCGCCACCGGATCCGGCGCGCTCATCCGAACCGCCCGGTGATGTAGGCCTCGGTCTGCGGATCGCGAGGCGCCGTGAACATCTGCTTGGTCGACCCCGTCTCGATCAGCTTCCCCATGTAGAAGAACGAGGTGCTGTCGGAGGCGCGCGCCGCCTGCTGCATGTTGTGCGTCACGATGATGATGGTGAACTCCTGCTTGAGCTCGAACAGCAGCTCCTCGACCCGCTGCGTGGATTGCGGGTCGAGTGCGCTGGTCGGCTCGTCGAGCAGGATGACCTCGGGCCGCGCCGCGATGGTGCGGGCGATGCAGAGCCGCTGCTGCTGCCCGCCCGAGAGGCCGAGGGCGCTGGCCGAGAGCCGATCCTTGACCTCCTCCCAGAGCGACGCCTGGCGCAACGCGCGCTCCACGATGGCATCCACCTCGGCCTTGGGATGCCTCGGGCCGACGCGCAGTCCGGCCGCGACGTTGTCGCGGATCGAGAGCATCGGGAAGGGTGTCGGCTTCTGGAATACCATGCCGACGCGACGCCGAAGCGCGACGACGTCGATTCCCGAAGCGTAGATGTCGTGGCCGTCGAGCAGCACCTTGCCGGCGATCCAGCCGCCGCCGCTGATCTCGTGCATCCGGTTGAGCGTGCGCAGGAAGGTGCTCTTGCCGCACCCCGACGGGCCGATCAGGGCGTGCACCTGGTTCGCCGGGAACTGGATCGAGACGTCACGCACCGCGGTGAACTTGCCGTACATCGCGGTGAGCTTTTCGGTCGCGAAACGAATCGGTGGCGCGTCAACCATTGATCGTGAACCGGGAACGGGTGGCCCACCGGGCGAGCAGCGAGAGCACCGTGACCACCAGGATCAGCACCAGCGCCGTCGCCCACGCGAGGGTGTGCCACTCCTCGTACGGGCCGGTGGCGTAGGAGAAGACCACCAGCGGCAGGGCCGCCATCGGCTGGTTCAGGTCGGTGCTCACGAACTGGTTGCCGAGCGCGGTGAAGAGCAGCGGCGCGGTCTCGCCGGCCACGCGCGCCACGGCGAGGAGCGAGCCGGTCACGATGCCGGGGAGGCAGGTGCGCACCACCACGGTGATCGAGGTGCGCCAGCGCGGGTAGCCGAGGGCGAGCGCCGCCTCGCGCAACGCGTTGGGCACCAGCTTGATCATCTCCTCGGTGGTGCGCATCACCATCGGGATCATCAGCATGCCGAGCGCGGCGCTGCCGGCCAGGGCGGAGAAGTGCCCCTGCTTGGCAACGATCCACGTCCACGCGAAGACGCCCACCACGATCGACGGGGTACCGTTCATCACGTCGGCAATGAAGCGCGCCACCGTGCTGAGTCTGCTGTGCGGATACTCGGCGCAGTGGATCCCGGCGCCGATGCCGATGGGGAGGCCGGCGAGCGATGCCACGCCCACCATCATCAGCGTGCCGACCAGGCCATGCAGCACGCCACCGCCCGGCTCACCCACGGGAGCCGGCGCCTGCGTGAAGAAGGCGGTCGAGAGTGATCCGGCGCCCTTGGCGATCAGCGTGGCGAGGATGAGCAGCAGCGGCAGCACCGCCACCACCACGGCGACGACGGTGAGCGCGACCATCACGTTGCTGACGGCAAGCCGGAGGAAGCGGCGGTTCATGCGGGCGTCCCTCCGCCGCGGCGCGAGACGCGCCAGATCAGCAGCCGCGCCCCGGCGTTCACCAGCACGGTCACGCCGAAGAGCACCAGCGCCACATAGGTGAGCGCCGCGAAGTGCATGTCATTCGAGGCCTCGGTGAACTCGTTGGCGATCACCGAGGCCATGGTGTAGCCAGGAGCGAAGAGCGAGGCGGAGATCTCGTGCCGGTTGCCGATGAGCATCGTCACGGCCATGGTCTCGCCGAGCGCGCGCCCGAGGCCGAGGATGATGGCGCCGATGATGCCCGAGCGCGCGTACGGCAGTACCGCGCCGGTCACCGCCTCCCAGCGTGTCGCGCCGAGGGCGAGTGCCGCCTCGCGCTGCGACGTCGGGACCGCCATCAGCACCTCGCGCGACACCGACATCACGTACGGCATCACCATGATCGCCAGGATCATGGCGGCGGTCAGCATGGACGGGCCGTAGATCGCACCCTGGAAGAACGGCAGGAAGCCGAGCGTGTCGCGCAGGAACGGGAAGAGGGTCGCCCGGAGCAGCGGGATCAGGAAGAAGATCCCCCAGAGGCCGTACACGACCGACGGAATGGCGGCCAGCAACTCGATGACGAAGCCGATCGGGCCGCGCACCGACTTGGGGGCGAACTCCACCAGGAAGATCGAGACGCCGAGCGACAGCGGCACGGCAATGAGCAACGCCAGGGTCGCCGAGAGCAGCGTCCCGACGATCAGCGGCCAGGCGCCGAACTCTTCCTTGACCGGGTCCCAGATGTCGGAGGTCAGGAAGCCGAAGCCGAACTTGTCGATCGCGGGCGCGGAGCCGAGATAGAGCTCGTACACCAGGAAGCCGAGCAGCAGCGGCACCGTGAGCGCCGCGAGGGTGACGAAGAGCCGGAAGAGGCGGTCACCCCACGGGTTCACCGAGGCCTCGGTCACGTCGGGCGGGGTCATGGAATCGGTCGGCCGTTGGCGCGGAGCACGGGGAGTCGAGCGGCCACCAGCTTGGCCACCACCGGCGGCAGCGGCGCATAGTGGAGGCGCTCGGCCTGGGCCTGCGCAGCCGGCGTGAGCATCCAGCGGAGGAAGTCACGCAACTTGGCTGCGGTCTCGGGCTTGGTGCTGTTGCGATAGATCAGCAGCCACGTGAACGACGAGATCGGATAGGCATTCGCGCCAGGCGCGTTGGTGATCGAGACGCGGAAGTCGGTGTCGGGCGCCCACTCGATCGAGGCCGCCGCGGCCTGCGCCGTCGCGAGCGTCGGGATCACCCAGTTGCCGGCCTGGTTCTTCAGCTCGGCAAAGGAAAGCCGATTGGCCAAGGCGTACCCCATCTCGACATACCCGATGCTCCCCTCGAGCAGCTTGACCTGCGCCGTCACGCCCTCGTTGCCCTTGCCGCCGAGCCCGACCGGCCAGCGCACCGCGGTGCCGCGCCCCACGCGGCGCGCCCACTCGGGCGAGACCTTGGCGAGATAGTCGGTGAAGACAAAGGTGGTGCCGGAGCCGTCAGAGCGGCCGACCACCACGATGTCGAGCTTGGGGAAGGTCACCCCGGGGTTCAGCGCCTTGAGCCGCGGGTCCTGCCACGAGGTGATGCGGCCGAGGTAGATGTCGGCGATGGTGGTGGCGTCGAGCCGCAGGCGTCGGCCGCCCATCCCCTTGAGGCTGTAGGTCATCACGACCGAGCCGATCACCGTGGGCAGCTGCTCGACGTTGCCGTTCACCTGGGCGATCTGTTCGTCCTTCATCGAGGCATCAGAGGCGCCAAAGTCCACCGTGCCCTTGATGAACTGCCGGATACCGCCACCCGAGCCGATGGACTGGTAGTTGATCCGCACGCCGGTCTGCTTGCCGTAGGTGGCGAACCAGTTGGAGTAGAGTGGATAGGGGAAGGTGGCGCCTGCCCCCGTCAGGATCTGCTGCCCAGCCACGGGCGCGGCGGCCAGCGAGAGCAGGGCGAGGAGGGTCGGCAGGGCGCGAAGTCCGGGCATCCCCCAAAGTTAGCGCTCCCGGAGACGGCACGGCGCTAGATTCGTCACGATTCCGTCACAAACCGTCACCACCAACCGGACCGTCGCCCCGATGAGCCCCTCCCGCCACGCCCTGCCCCTCCTGCTCCTCCTCGCTGCCGCCCCGGTCGCCGCCCAGGGGGTCCCCGGGGTGGCGGTGGATGGCCGCGGGGTCACCTGGTCGTCGCCGGACGGGATCACCCGGATCACCATGCGCTTCCGGATCCAGCAGCTGATGACGGTCACGTCTTCCGAGGACGAGCCGTTCGACCCGGAGAGCGTGGCCTTCCAGGTGCGCCGCACGCGCTTCCGCCTGGGCGGCACGGTGCTCGATCCGCGGCTGTCGTTCAACCTGCAGCTCTCCTTCACGCGCGGCGACCAGGACTGGTCCGACACCAATTTCCCCAACGTGCTGCGCGACGCGACCATGACCTGGCGCTTCTCGTCCAACGTGCAGGGCATCGTCGGGCAGACCAAGCTCCCCGGCAATCGGCAGCGCGTGATCTCCTCGGCCGATCTCGAGTTTCCCGAGCGCTCGATCGTGAACAACCGCTTCACCTTCGATCGCGACGTGGGCGTGCAGCTCTGGTGGGCCGACACGCTGGGCGGCACGCCCCTTCACCTGCGCACCGCGTTGAGCGGTGGCGAGGGGCGCAACCCGGCCGGCAACGACGACGGCGTGGCCTGGACGGCGCGCGGCGAATGGCAGCCGCTCGGTCCCTTCGCCGATGGCAGCGACGACTTCGAGGGCGACCTCACCCGCCAGGCCAAGCCGCGCCTGGCCCTCGCCGTCTCGGCCCAGCAGAACAACAAGACCACGCGGGTCGGCGGCCAGCTCGGCGCGACGCTCCACGCCCCGCGCACCATCCGAACCCTCGAGGCCGACGCCCTCTTCAAGTACCGCGGCCTCGCGCTCTACGGCGAGGTCGCCTCTCGCGACGCCGACAACCCGATCACCACCCGCGCGGGGCAGGGCAATCGCTACGTCTACAACGGCACCGGCCGCCTGCTCCAGGCGAGCTACGCGCTCAAGAGTGGCTGGTCGCCGCAGCTGCGCTGGGCGGTGGTGACGCCGGACGACGAGATCGCCGACGAGGCCGGCGCCGCGCGCCAGGAACAGCTCTCCGTGGGGGTCACGCGCTATTTCAAGCGGCACCGGGTCAAGAGCACCGCCGAGGTGTTGCACGATGACGTGGCGGCGAATGCGGTGACGGTGGCGCGGGCGGGGTGGATTCTGCGGTGGGCGGTGGAGTTGGGGATTTGAAGTAGCCGTGAGTCCTGAGTCCTGAGTCGTGAGAAGGTGTCATCCCGAGCGCAGCGAGGGACCTGCGTGGTTGCGAATGGGCGAACGTTCGTCCCATCCCCGATCACGCAGGTCCCTCACTTCGTTCGGGATGACGGAGATCAGGGACTTGCGACTTACGACCTAGGACCTCTCCGGACTCACGACTCACGACTCACGTCTCCCAAAGGCCACCAACTCCGCACCGCCGTCCCTTCCCCCCGCGCGCTCTCGGCCCACACCCGGCCGCCGTGCGCCTCGACCATGTGCTTGACGATGGCGAGGCCGAGCCCGGTGCCGCCCTCGTCACGCGAACGCGACGGATCCACGCGGTAGAAGCGCTCGAAGATCCGCGGCAGGTGATCGCCGGGGATCCCGCTGCCGTTGTCCTCGATACTCACCACGGTGCCGCCGTCGGCAAGCGCACTGCGACAGGTGATGGTGCCGCCCTCCGGGACGTAGCGGAGGGCGTTGTCCATCAGGTTCTGCAGGATGTGGCGGATCGCATCGGGGTCCACCATCAACTGGGCGGCGTCCGGTTGAATGGCCGTGACAAAACCGACCCGCTTCGCCAGTGCGCGCTCGCGGAACATCCCCCAGCATTCGGTGGCGACCTGCTCCAACTGCATCTGTTGCGGGTTGGGCTGCCAGCGCCCTGCCTCGATGCGCGAGAGATCGAGGAGGTCGTCCACCAGTCGCTGCATCCGCTGCGCGTTGGTCACGATGGTGCCGAGGAAGCGCTTGGCCGTGGCGGCATCCACGCCGCCCTCGGCCAGCGTCTCGGCGTAGCCCGAGATCGAGGTCAGCGGCGTCTTGAGTTCGTGCGAGACGTTGGCCACGAAGTCGCGACGCACCGCTTCGAGGCGGCGGATCTCCGTGAGGTCGTGCAGCACCAGCACGGCGCCGCCGGCGGGGAGCGGTCGCGCATTGACCGTCAGCGTCACGCCGTCGAATTCCACTTCCTGGTCGTGCACCACGTCGCCGGCGAGCACGCTGTCCACGGCAGACCGCGCCGCCTTGACGCGGAAGAGCGTCTGCAGGTCGGGGAGGTCGGCCTCGTTGCTGTAGCCAAGCAGACGGCGGGCGGCCGGGTTCGCGGTGACGATGCGCCCGCGCGGATCGGTGGCGATGACGCCTTCCAGCATGGCGTCCACGATCGCCGTCCCCTCGGCCTTCTCGCGCTGCACGCGCTCGAAGCGGTCGGCGAAGCGGCGGTTCATCTGCCGCAGCGCCTGCACCAGCGCGTCCACGTCGGGGATGGTCGAGTGCGGAAAGGACGGCAACGCGTCGGCCGTGATGGCGCGCGCGGCGTTGGTGAGGGCGGCGAGGGAATTGGCCATTCCCCGGGCCGCGAGGGCGGCGAGGCCGAGGGCCACGAGCAGTGCCACGAGCGCGGCGCCCAGCAGCGACCAGCGCTCGGCCCCCCAGTGGAGGGCAAAGACGGTGACCGCGACGATGGTGACGGTGAAGAGCGCGAGCCGACCGCTGAGGCTCACGTCGCGCGCGATCCCCGTTCTGCGTTCTTGAAGCGGTAGCCGAAGCCCCGCACGGTCTCGATCATGTCGCCGACCTCTCCGAGCTTGGAGCGGAGCCGCTGGACGTGCATGTCCACGGTCCGCGTCTGGATGTCCGGCTGGGCATCCCACACCGTCTCGAGCAGCTGGGGTCGGGACTGGACCCGCCCACGACGCTCGAGCAGCGTGACTAGGAGCTTGTACTCGGTGGCGGTCAGGTTCAACTCCTCGCCTGCGAGCATCACCCGGTGCGCCGCCCGGTCGATGGTCAGCCCCTCGGCCACCAGGGTGGACCCAGCGGTCACCGCGGGGGCGCCGAGCCGGCGGAGGATGGCCTGGACCCGCAGGGTCAGTTCGGCCGGTGAGAAGGGCTTGGTGAGGTAATCGTCGGCGCCGAGGGAGAGGCCGCGAATCCGGTCGGGTTCGTCGCGACGGGCGGTGAGCATGATCACGCCGACATCGCGGGTTTCGTCGCGCTTCCGGAGCTCCGCCAGCACGTCGTAGCCGGAAAGCCCGGGGAGCATCAAGTCGAGGACCACCACGTCGGGACGCTCGTCCTTGGCCGCCTTGAGGGCGTCCGGCCCGTTGGCGGCGGTCGACACCCGGTACCCCGCCTTGGCCAGATGGTAGGCCACCAGCGCGGTGATGTCCGGTTCGTCATCGACCACGAGGATGCGGTGCGTCATGGGACTCCGGAGCGCGGCACGTACGGGAGCGGCGACCGCCCGGTGGGGGCACGCCGCCATATTGGGGTCAAACGAATACCCCTGTCGGCAGAGGGGCAAGCGCTGCGCCGTTGCCGGATGGCCACTTGTGACCGGATATTTACCAACGTGACCCCAGACCTCATCCCGATCTTCATCAATGGTCGCCCGATCCGGGTGGCCCCCGGCCGTTCCTTGGCCCAGGCCCTCGGCGACCACGACCCCGACCTGCTGGCCCTCCTGCTGGGTGGCGCGACCGCCACCGACGCGCGCGGACTCCCGGTGGACGCCGATGCGCCCGTGGCTGCGGGAGCCATCTACCGGCTCCAGCGCTCGGCGCGGGTCGAGGAGGTCACCGATGCATGAGCGGCTTCGACGCCTTCCCAAGGCCGAACTGCACGTGCATCTCGACGGCTCGCTTCGGCCCGAGACCATGCTCGAACTCGCAGCCGCGCGGGAGATCGGCCTTCCGGCGCAGGACGCCGAGTCGTTGCGTCGCTGGATGCTGGTGGACGATGCC
>Ga0073899_10005782_pt1 | contig 10698 bp, 6 predicted proteins | sample KloWWTmetaKNB5Ph_FD_88975 | JGI IMG/M metagenome (GOLD analysis project Ga0073899, IMG submission 88975) | Active sludge microbial communities from Klosterneuburg, Austria, studying microevolution and ecology of nitrifiers - Klosterneuburg... | ecosystem: Engineered > WWTP > Aerobic digester >...
CAACGGCTGCGCAACGGGCCTGCCAGACAGTGGCTGCACCCCACTGCCCCCTGGAGCACCCGACCATGTTCATCCGCACCGCCATCGCTGCCGTCGCCGCCGCCGTTGCCGCTGCCCTGACTGCGGGCGGCGCCCACGCGCAGACCGTCCCCCGTTTCACGCTCGAAGCCCTGCCCACGCTGGGCGGCGACTTCGCATCGGCCGCCGCCGTCAACGACGCCGGCCAGGTGGTTGGCACGGCGCGGAACTTCTTCGGCACGCAACGCGCCTACATCTGGCAGGCCGGCGCGGGCATCACGGTCGTGCCGGGCTCGAGCCAGCAAGGCTCCACGGGCAACGCCATCAGCGAAAGGGGTGATGTCGCCGGGTCCTTCAGCGGTACCGCCGGCGCCGAGCCCTACCTGTGGACGCCGGGCGGGAATGTGTTGCTGCTGCCCAGGCTGGACGACCAACCCACCCAGGTCACCGGCGTGAACGACAGCGCCATGGTGGTGGGCACCACCGTGACCGGGAACGAGTCGCCTACGAAATGGAGCCCTGCAGGCGGCGTGACGCGCCTGCCCACGATCTTCAACAACGGCGCGGTCCTGGCCATCAACAACGCCGGCGCGGCTGTCGGCAGCGTGGGCGGCATGTTCGTGCGCACGCCGGCGCTGTGGTCCGCCGCCGGTGGGGTGTCGATGCTGATGGACCCGGACGCCGGGGGGTATGGCACCGCCACCGCCATCAACAGCCAGGGCCAGGTGGCGGGCTACTACATCGGTGTGGACGACAGCAACACCACCACACCTTTCACGTGGACGACCAGTGGAGGTCTGCGTGTGCTGCAGGGCCAGGTCGGCTCATTGCGGCCCAACGGCAACAACGACGCCGGGCTGGTGGTGGGCCGCAATGACGGCAGCGGCAACAACGACACCGCCGTGGCCTGGCGCGCCGACGGCAGTCTGGTGGACCTGGCGGCCTTGACCGGCGCCACGCTGCGCAGCGCACCCGACGTCAACAACCACGCCCAGATCGTCGTGAACGGCGTGGACCGGGCCCACCTGCTGACGCTGCACCCGGACTGGGTGGGCGGCGACGGCAACTGGATCGACGGCACCGGCACACACTGGAACTTCGCCAGCCTGGGCGCGGCGGGCACGGTGGGCGCGATGCACGACGTGGTCATCAACCCCGGCGTCAGCGCCACCGTTCGCGGCGCGACGCAGGGGCAGGCTCGCACGCTGCGCCTGGGTGGCACGGCCGGGCAGGTGGTGGTACTGGACCTGAACGGCGGCACCACCCACGTCGGCACCCGCACCACGCTGGACGCAGGCGGCGTGCTGCGCGGCCAGGGCCGCCACCAGGGTGATGTCAGCGTCGGCAGCCAGGGCCGCATCGAAGTCGGCGCCGGGCAAACGCTGCAGCTGGCCGGCGACCTGGCGCAGCAGGGCCAGGTGGACGTGCGTGCCGACAACGGCCAGGCGCGTCTGCAGGTCACCGGCACCTGGGCGGCAAGAGGCCAGACCAACCTGCTGAACGCCGAGTTGCGGGCCGAAAGCGGCATGGTCCACGACGGGCTGCTGCACATCACCGGCTTCAGCCAGGTGCTGGGTGATGTCGACAACCGCAGCAGCGGGCGCATCCAGGTGTCCGGCGCGGCGGGCGAGGCGGTGTTCTGGGACACGCTGGTCAACAACGGCAGCGTCAACGTCACCGCCAACAGCACGGCCACGTTCTTTGGCGCGGTCACCGGCAGCGGCAGCTTCAGCGGCGCGGGCACCAAGCACTTTGCCGGCGGCTACAGCCCCGGCAACAGCCCGGGACGCGCCACGCTGGAAGGCGTGGTGGTGTTCGACGGCGGCACCGTGCTGATGGAACTGGCGGGCCTGGCCGCAGGCACCGAGCACGACCAGCTGGTCTTCAACGACGCCAGCGTGCTGCTGGGCAGCGGCGTGGCCTTGAGCGTGGCACTGCTCGGCGGCTACAGCCCGGTGCTGGGCGACCGCTTCGACCTGTTCGACTGGAACGGCAGCCTGGGCGCGGCTTCAGGCCAGTTTGGCGACTTGCGCTTGCCCGGCCTGGCGGATGGCCTGGCCTGGGACGTGAGCCGGCTCTACCTGGACGGCGAGATCCAGGTGACCGCCGTCCCCGAAGCGCAGACCTGGGCCCTGATGGCGCTGGGCCTCACCGGCCTGGCACTGCGGCGCCGCGGCAAGGCTGCGGCGCCAGCGCAGCCCGACATCACGCGGACCCGCCACTGAGCGACGCAGCCCGTTGCCGCAGCGCCTGCTGTTGCGCTGGATGGGCCTGCAGGCTCTGGCACAGGCGTGCCAGGTGCGCGGCCGCATCGGCGGCGGCCGTGGCCGGCACACCCGCCACGCCCTGCGCAGCCGCAGCCGCCAGCGCCGCGTGCAGATACAGGGCCGCCGTGGCGTGCACGGGCTCGGTGTGCAGGGCTGCGCTGCACTCGGCCATCAACGGCGTGTCCAGCGCAGCGTGGGTCTGGCTGCAAGCACGCACGCGCAGTGCCAGCGCGCGCAGCCGGGACTCGTCGTTCATGCCTTCGTCTTGCGGCGCCGGCAGCAGCGCCAGCGCGGCATCCACCTGGCCCCGCACCAAGGCCAGCTCGGCACTCAAGAGCGCGTTGAAGACGGCGATGCGGCCAATGCCGATGTCGCCCGTGACTTGCGCCAGCGCCTGCGCCGCAGCGGCAGCGTCTTGCTGAAGCAAGGCCGACTTGGCCAGCGCCAGCCACAGGTCGTTGGCATGTTCAGGCATCTGGCGCAGCAGGTCAGGCCCCAGCGACTGCCGCAGCGTCCCGGCACAGGCCTGCTCGCCCAGCAGCGTTACCAGTTCAAGGCAGGTGCTCAGGCTCGACACCTGCACGTACACCTCGTTGAGCTTGCCGGCTTCGGCCAGGGCCGCCGCCGCATGCTGCCAGGCCGCGCCCAGATCACCCAGCGCGTGGTGGGCATCCACAAACGCCAGCCGGTACATCACCCGCAAGCCACCCGCAGGCAGGGGCGGCTGCATCTGCCAGCCGCGTGTGGCCGTCTGCAGCACCTGGGCCGGCCGGGTCTGATTGGCGTACAGGGTGCACAGGCTGTACAGCACCGCACACTGCATCGTCGACGCGCCGACCCGCTCGGCCATGGAAGCGGCGCTGAGCAACTCGGCTTCGGCTTCTGCATTGCCCAGCCCTGCCAGGAACGTGCCCAGCTGATACCGGGCGCGCACTGCGCCGACGTCGTCGTGCAGTTCGGCCGACAGCTCGGCGCAGTCCTTGAGCACCTGCACCGCCTCGGGCAAGCGTCCGGCCTGGTGCAATGTCAGCGCCAGCGTGCTCAACAAGTCCGCGCGCTCCCGCCCCTGCATCGCCTGCAGGGCCAGCGCTGCACGGGCCGCGGCCACCGCTTCATCGACATGACCCAGCTCCTTGCGCACCTCGGCACGCACCGCCAGCACACGCGCACGCTGCAAATCAGTGGTGGCAGCCGGCAAGGTGTTCAGCAATGCCAGGGCTTCGGGCTGCTTTTCACTGTAGGCGAGGTAGCGTGCCACGTCGGTCAGCATCAGCACACGGTCGTCGGCACTCTGCAAGGCGCTGAGCTCCGGGCCCGCCAACAGGGCCTGCAGCAAGACGGCATGTTCGAGCGACAGGTCCTGCTGCTGGCACAGGTGGCCCACCCGCATCAGCTGGCGGTGCAGCACGGCGGCCTGCGCGACAGTCGCGCCGTCGGCCAGCGCCTGCTGCCAGTGGCCGATGGCCTCTGCCCAGGCGAACTTTGCCCAGGCCTGGTCACCGGCGGCCATGCGGTGCACCACGGCGCGCGTCGCGTCACCGCTGGCTTCGTGGTGGGCGGCGATCAGCGCCGGGCCTGCGCCCGCCGCCTCGGCCCCCAGTGCCAGGCGGCGGTGCACCAGGCGGCGGCGCTCGGGCGCCAGCGAACCGTCCAGCGCCTGCTGCACCAGATCGTGGGCAAAGGCAAAGCCGCCGGCCTCATGTTCGCGCATCAGGCTGGCGTCCACGGCATGCTCGATGGCCAGCACGGTGTCAAGCTCCGACAGTGCACAGGCCGGGGCCAGCAAGCCGGGCGCAAAGGGTTCGGCCGCCAGGCAGGCTGCTTCCAGCACCCGCTGCACGGCCGGGCCCAGGCGCTGCACGCGGGCCAGCACGGCCTCGTGCACGCTGCGTGGCACAGGCAGTTCCCGGTAGTCCTGCGTGTCGCTGTCGTAGGGCGTGTGCCAGACGCCGTCGGGGCCACTGCTCAGCAGCCGGCGTTCGGCCAGGTGGCGCAGCGTCTCGGCCAGGAAGAAGGGGTTGCCACGCGTGGCCTGCTGCAGGCGCGCCGTGAAGCGCAGCGGCTTTGCCACGCCCGACAGGATCTGCAACAGCGCCAGCACCGCGTCTTCGGCCAACGGTGCCAGGCGCAGCTGCAAGGCGTCGCTGCTGTCTTGCAGGCGGCGCAGGCTGGCGCTGGCAGGCGCAGCGAGTTCAGGCCGGTACAGCACCAGTTCGCGTGCACCGGTCAAGGCGTTTTCATGGCGGCGCTGGGCGATGAAAGCCAGCAGGTCGCCACTGGCGGCGTCGGCGTGGTGCCAGTCGTCCAGGATGACGGCGTCGAAACTCTCCGCCGTCAACGCCAGCCAGGCCATGGCGCAGGCTTCGAAGAAGCGGTTGCGCTCGGCCGCAGAGCGCAGCGGCGGCGGCGGCTCGCCCCATTCGGGCAGCAGGCGCGCCAGTTCCTGCTGCGCCCAGCCCGGCAGCGCTGCAAGGTCAGGCGTGGGCCCGGCCAAGGCACGCAGTGCGCGGGTGAAGGCGGCGTAAGGCACGGCGCTGTCGCTGGCCCGGCAGCGCACCAGCGCATAAGGGCCGTGCGCGGCCGCGAAGTCCGTCGCCAGGCGGGACTTGCCCAGCCCGCCTTCGGCTTCGATCAACACACAGCGGCCGCTGCGCCAGGCGGCCTCGAGCGCGGCCACTTCGGCCTCGCGGCCGACAAAGGGCAATTGCTCGGGCAGCAGCGCCTTTGGGCCCTCGGGCGGTGCCGCGGACGCAACGGCGGGCGCCGGCAGCGAGCCTGACGCCGCCGCCGTGCTGCGCAGCTGCGCCGCCAATGCGGCGGTCTCGTCCATCGGCGCCAGGCCCAGTTCACTGCGCAGCAGGGCTGCGCAACGCTCGAACTGCGCCAGCGCGGCCTCGCGCCGGCCCATGGCGGCCAGCAGCCGCATGGCGTCGCGGTGGTGCTGCTCCTGCAGCGGGTCGTCGGCGAGCAGGCTTTCAATGCGCTGCAGCGCGGTGGCCCGGTCGCCCCGCGCCTCGTGCGCGGCGGCCGATGCCGCCAGCGCGCTGCGGCGCAACCCCAGCAGGCGCTCGCGCTCGGGGGCCCACCATTCGTTGAAGGCCTCGGCGTCGTCCAGCGCCAGGCCGTCGGCGGGCGGGCCGTGCCAGCGTTCAAGGGCGCTGTCGGGCTGGCCCGCGCCACATTCGGCCTGGAAGTGCAGCACGTCACAGCACACCGTGCTGGCAAGCGTGAGCACGTCGCCCTCGGCCAGCACGACCTCGCCGGCGCCGGTCTCGCGCAGCCGCGCCAGTTCGCGGCGCAGGTTGCGCCGGCCGGTGGACTCGTCCAGCTGCGGCCACAGCAGCGCCGCCGCGCGCGGCTGCAGCGCCAGCAGCACCAGCAGCGCCTGTGTCTTCTTGATGGACAGCGGCAGCACCCGGTCGGCGCGTCGCAGCACCACCGGGCCCAGCAGTTCCAGCTCCACCATGCGGCGATGATGCCAGCCCGATGCCCGGATCAGCGCCGGCCCCCCACGCCTGCAGGCGGTGGCAGGTGGTGGCAGGGTCGCAACGGCTGCGCAACGGCCTGACGCGACATTGCTGCTGCAGACCGCACAGCCCTTCAACCCCCACCGAGCAGGCCCGACCATGACCTTCAACCACTACACCCAAGGCGTTGGCGACCTGGACCAACGCTGGGCCGGGCTGGCCGGCAATGGCGCCAACCACTGCGTGCCGGCCAGCATGCTGAACTGGATGTACTACTACGCCAGGAACGGCCGGCCCGAGGCGCTGGCCTTTCCGACCAGCTACCCGGGCCACGAGGTCATGAACCTGGCCTTCATGGGCGCGGCCATGGGCGTGACGGCCACCAACGGCACCAACAGCAGCAGCGCCATCAACGGCCTGGAAGACTGGATGGACGCACGCGGCATCCCCGCCGCCGTGCGGGCGCGGCGCGCCCGGGAAGGCGACGACATCACCTACGTCGCCCTGCGCAACCAGTTGCAGGCCCATGCCCGCGTGGTGGTCACGTTCGGGCGCTACACCGTCGAAGACGGCGAATTCAAGCGCGGCACGGCCCACGCCATGACGCTGGTGGGCCTGAAGCGCAACGCCGCCGGCACGCTGACGATGACCACGCACGACCCGAACCACGCCGGCGGCGACCTCACTTCGCAATCAGAGGTGCAGCCGCGTGTCTTCAACCCCGTGGAGCAGTCGCGCAACATCGAAGGTGACCACAGGCGGGTGCTGCGCCTGGACGGGTCCACCAACCCCTACCGGTTCATCGACGCCTGGTTGTCGGTGGTGCCGATCTACGCCGTCACCAACCGCAGCGCCCGCAAGCTGACGCTGTACCGCGTGGACCTGGCCAGCGGCCGCGTCGGCCGCGACGGCACGCAGGACCTGCCACTGCCCTTCCCCGGCGAGGTGGCCGACATCGCGCTGCACCCGGTAGAACCCTTGGCGGCGGTGGTCAGCAGCGCGGGCGAGGTCTGGACCCTGAACCTGGGCGATGGCAGCTGGCTGAAGCTGCCCGGCGCAACGGCGGCGCAGCGTGTGTGCTGGCGCGGCCGTGGCGTGCAGCTCTTCGTGGCGCAGAAACGCGGCATCGCGGCCTTCGGCGCCGAAGGCCAGGCGCTCGGCCGCCTGGCCACGGCAGGCACCATCGAGGCGATGTCGTACGACATGCGAAACGACCGTCTGATCGTGGCCTGCGGCGGCGCCACGGCGGCGCAACGCCGGCTGCTGGCGGTGACGCCGGCACTCACGCCGGCACTCACGTCGTCGCTGAAGGCCACCGGCGCGGTGCCGCTGCCCGCGCTGCCGGGCAAGGGGCGGCTGGCGTTGTCGGTGAACAGCCGCGACGCCACCTTGGTGCTCAGCCGCCAGGGCAGCCCCGAGGTGGCCACCCTGCGCTGGCTGGCCAACGGCGCCCTGGTCAGTGGCCGCCTGGCGCTGGCGGCCCGGGCCGACACCACGGCACTGCAGGTCAGCGGGCTGGGGCGCATCTACGTCAGCGAAGGCGGCAAGGTGGCCAGCTTCGACAAGGACGGGGTCCGCATCTCCGGCTCCCCCCTGGATGGCCTGCGCGCGGGGCCGCTGCTGAAGGTGGCGCGCAGTTGCAACACCCTGGACGATTCGATCTCGCGCTTGCCGGCCTGGCATACCTGACAAGGGGCCAGCGGGCCCGGGCGACAATGGGCGCGGCACTTCGGCGCCGTCGTCAAGGCATCGGCGCGCAGGGGCTCTGGCATCCACAGGCTGGCGCGTCTTGCGCCCTGTCTTGCGTCGCGTTATCAACCGGGATTCGCACCACCCATGATCGACAACGACCCGCTCTGGAAGCTGCGCCACGCCATTGCCGGCGTGGGCATCGCGCTGCTGCTGTCGGTGCTGACCGCAGCCATGGCCGGCAGCGCCGTGGGCGACCTGCTGGGCGGCGGTTATGGCACACGCGTGGCCGTCTACGGCGGCCTGCTGCTGTACGTGGTGGTGGGTGCGGGGGTGCTCTTTGCAAAGGTGGCCATGCACGAGACCCGGCCGCTCACGCCCCGGCGCGTGGCGCTGTGGTGGGCCAGCCTGTGGCTGTGGCCCGCGCTGCTGGCCAAGAAGCGTTGAGGCAGCGCACTGGCGCTGCGGCGGCCGGCGCTCACTGGCCGCAAGGCGCTCAGTTCGACTGCATGATGCGCCGGCCCGAGGCCTGCTGCACCGGCCGCGCGTTCATCGGGTAGATGCGTGCAAAGAGTTCGATCTGCTCCGCCGTCATCGTGACCGGCTGGCGCATCACCACCCACTGCACGCCTTCGGAGCAAGGCGGCGTGGTCAGCGAGCCCATGTAGGTGAAGTAGCGGCGGTCGGCGGGCAGGATCTCGTTCACGTCCAGCGATATGCGCGCCTGGGCCTCTTCGTTCTTCTCCAGCGGCAGGTTGTTCCAGACCTTCTGCACGGCGGGCTGCGGCGGCCCCTTGTCCAGCAGCACCGCCACCACGGCGAGCTTGCCTTGCTCGTCCTTGTGCACCAGGTGCACCGACATCTCGAACTGCCGCCCGTCGATGCGCTCTTCAGACGGCCGGTGAAAGTGGAACTGCTTCAACTCGAAGCGCTTGCCGTTGACTTCGATGCTGTTGCCCGCAGAAACATTCACCTGCACGGTGTGGCCGTTGTCGATGACGCCAAAACGGGTGGACTGGTAGTCGAACTTGACCGGCTCCAGGTCCACCGACAGGCCGCCGCGAATGTCGATGGGGCTTTGCCGCTGGCCGTTGGCGCACAAGGCGAACTCGGGCTTCAGGCCGCCCCAGGTCTGCGGGCCAGCCGGGCCGTCGTAACCCCAGTGTGCGGTGGCGCCATGGGCGTCAAGGCCCTTGGTGGACACCGTCTTGCCGCTGCTGGCGCGGGGCGCAGGCGCCCTGTGGTCTGCAGCGCCGGCGGTGGACACATGGCGGCTCACCGGTGCCGCCAGGGCCATGGGCGCGGGCGCATGGGCTGGCGCCGCCACCGGGGCGGGTGCTTGAACGGCTGCATGCGCCGGTGCATGCGCGGCTGCATGCGCGGGTGCCGGGGCAGGCATGGCGGCCGGTGCGGGCCTGGCCGTCAAGCGCATCTCGTTGGGGTTGGTGCTGTCTGCGGTCTTGCCCCCACTGGCCAGGCGCTCCGCCAGGCGCTGGCGCAACTGTTCCATCGGGTCTGCGGGTGCAGTGGCCGGCGCCGTGGCCACCTTGGCGGCATCTGCGGCCGCCGTGGTGCCGGCCTTGGCAGGCTTGGCGGCTTTGGTGGCGGCAGGGCTGCCGTGCGCTGCAGCCGGCTCCGAGGCCCAGGCAGCACCCGGCCACCAGGCACAGCTGGCCAACAACAGGACGGGGGCAAAACGGGCAGGCTTCATGAGACGGGCTCCTCGACCCGTTATCGGCCATTGCCCATGCCAACTTGACCCTGCCGGGCGGCGCGCCGCCGGCTGAGGAACGCTGTCAGGCCAGCGGCACCTGCAGCCTGGGCTTGACCCAGACCCAGGCCACGATGCCGATGCCCATCATGCCCAGTGAGGTGAAGGCCAGCGCCACCGTGGAATGCATCACCAAAGGCGCCAGCACGCCGGCCACCAGGGCGTTGGCCAGGCTGCCCACGCAGGACTGCACCGAAGACGCCATGCCGCGCCGTTCAGGCAGCTGGTCCAGCGCCAGCAACGTCACCACCGGCACCATGAGCGCCCAGCCGAAGGAAAACACCGCCACCGGCAGCAGCGCCCAGGCGGCGTGTGGCGGCAGCAGCAGGTTGAGCGTGACGTTGACCAGCGATGTGGCCAGCATGATCACAAAGCCATGCCGGATCTGGTGACTGGGCTTGATGCGCCCGGCCAGGCGCCCCGAAAACCAGGCCCCGCCCATGATGCCGCTGATGCTGAGCACAAAGAACCAGAAGAACTGCTGAGGCGCCAGGCGCAGGTGTTCACCCAGCCACACCGGCGCCGACAGCACGTACAGGAACATGCCGTTGAAGGGCACGCCGCTGGCCAGCACCAGGGCCACGAAACGCGGGTTGCGCAGCAGTTGCCAGTAACCCCGTAACAGGTGGCCGGCTTCAAAGGGCTGGCGCGCCGGCACGTGCAGCGTTTCGGGCAACCAGCGCCACATCGCCAGCCACAGCGCGGCGCCCAGCACCACCAGCAGCCAGAAGATCGCATGCCAGTCGGCGTGCACAAACAGGAAGCCGCCCACCAAGGGCGCCACCGCCGGCGCAATGCCGAAGTAGATGGTCACCTGCGACATCACGCGCTGCGCGTCGGCCGGCGCAAACATGTCGCGGATGATGGCGCGCGACACCACCATGCCGGCACCCGCCGACATGCCCTGCACGGCACGCCAGAACACGAGTTGGCCGATGGTCTGGCTCAAGGCGCAGCCCACCGACGCCAAAGTGAACACCGCCACGCCCACCAGCACCACCGGGCGGCGGCCCAGGCTGTCGGACAGCGCGCCGTGGAAGAGGTTCATCACCGCAAAGCCCAGCAGGTAGCTCGACAGGGTCTGCTGCATCTGCACCGGCGTGGCGCCCACGGCCTGGGCAATGCCGGCAAAGGCCGGCAGGTAGGTGTCGATGGAAAACGGCCCCAGCATGCCCAGGCAGGCCAGCAGCAGGGCCAGGGTCCAGCGCGGGCCGGGCCAGAGGGTTTGGGCGTTGGGGTTCATCAGGGGGCAGGAAACCGGCCAGTGTAGGGGTGCAGCCCCGCTGTGGCGGCCACCGGGGCATGGCGCAGGCGGGTCGGCACTGGAGCGCGCAAGACGCGCCGCAGCCCACCAGCCTGTGCTTGAAAAGTGTGAAGCAAGCCGATAGGCCGGATTCTGTGCACCCGCTTGCCTTGCGGCTTGCAGGCGTGACCGCCATTCCTCTGGGCCGGGAGTCGCCCCCCGGCTCGGTGCTACCTACCCGCC
>Ga0073899_10005783_pt1 | contig 10695 bp, 11 predicted proteins | sample KloWWTmetaKNB5Ph_FD_88975 | JGI IMG/M metagenome (GOLD analysis project Ga0073899, IMG submission 88975) | Active sludge microbial communities from Klosterneuburg, Austria, studying microevolution and ecology of nitrifiers - Klosterneuburg... | ecosystem: Engineered > WWTP > Aerobic digester >...
GGAAACACGGGCTCTCACCGGATAAGCCACGCGAGGCGAATCACAAATATCTTGCCGACCTCCTGACGGAGCTGAAGGCCTCACGCCACGTCCACAAGGCCGTGCTGCTCGGCATGGACGGCGTCTATGACCAGAACGGACATCTCAATCGAGCCCACACCGACTTTCTCATCGGCAACGACTATGTGCTCAAGACCGCACAGGCCCATCCCGACGAATTGCTGGCCGGCGTGTCCATCAACCCGCAGCGGCGGGATGCCATCGACGAAGTCCATCGCTGCGCGGACGCCGGGGCCGTGCTCGTCAAGGTGCTGCCGAATGCGAAGCAATTCGACCCGGCCAATCAGAAATACAAACCCTTCTATCGGGCATTGGCCGAACGCAACCTGCCGTTTCTCAGTCATGTGGGGTATGAATTCAGCCTCATCGGCAAGGACCAGTCCGTAGGCGAACCCGACCGGTTGCGCCTGGCTCTGGATGAAGGCGCCACCGTCATTGCAGCCCACGCCTGCAGCTATGGCTTGATTCTCTACGAGAAATTTCTTCCGACCCTGCGCGACCTGGTGCAGCGATACCCGCATTTCTATGCGGATATTTCCGCCCTCACCCTGCCGAACCGGATGCGGATGCTTCTACATTTGCGCAGGTATCCGGAGGTGCACGAACGGCTACTCTTCGGCACCGACTATCCGTTGTCGGTGTTCCATATGGCAGCATGGGGCCGGGTCGCACTCGGATCATTGCGCAAGATGATCGCCACCAAGAACCGCTTCGACCGGCAAGTCGAGGTGTGTACTGGACTGCAGCTCGGGTTCCGCTCGCTCGGAGACCTCCTTCCCCCTTCACCAGCAATGGCGAGCCTTTGAGCACTCCGGCCATGACGCGAGACGAGATATTCACTGGTCTGCGCGAAAGGATTCTCGCGTTCGCGACATCACGTGTATCGAGGGATCTCGCCGAGGACCTCACGCAAGAAGTCCTGGTTGTGCTGCAAGAAAAGTATCTGCGCGTCACCGAACTGACTGAGCTGGTCCCCCTGGCCTTTCAAGTACTCCGCTTTAAAATGCTGGACACTCATCGCAAATCCCTGCGCCGGGGCGAGTATCATCAGGAATCGGTCGATGAGCTGCCGTTGGCCAATCCCGGCGACGATCCGGCGACACTGTTGGATCAAAAGCAACGCGTCGAGCGACTCCTGGCCGCCGTGGCTCAACTCGGAGAACGATGTCGGGAATTGTTCAAGTGGAAGTTGGAGGGAAACAGTTTCCCCGAAATTCAAACACTCATGGGACAGCATTCGATCAACACAATTTACACCTGGGATCTCCGCTGCCGGAAACAGTTGTTGAGTTTGATGGGTGGCACGTGGGAATGATGGTGTCGGCAGCCATTTCACGTGTTACGTTTCACATATTACGCAGTGACAGAGATGCCTGAACACGAGCTCGAAAAATTGCTCGGTGGATTCGCAGCGAATACGCTGACGGCGGAGGAGCGCTTACAACTCTACACAGCCGCCCTGCAGGACCAACAGCTCTTCAATGCCCTGGCGGATGAACAGGCGCTGAAAGAATTGTTGTCCGATCCCACCGTGCGCCGGAAGCTGCTGGAGACGCTGTCGCGGTCCAACAGATCCGAAGCCGGTGGATCACTTCCCTGGTGGGCATGGTTCAAGCGACCGGCCGGACTCGCCTTCGCAGGCGGTCTCGCCGCCGTGATCTTTGCGCTCGCATTCGGCACCAGAATCTACCAGGAAAGTCTCGAGCGAGCCGCCAGACCGGTAGCGACTGAGGATGTGACGCAGGCCAGGCCGTCAGGCCACGCGCCTCAACCGTCCGACTCGCTCCGATCGCCCGAAGCAGAATCACGGCTCAAAGCACAAGCGCCGGCCGAATCCGCCCAGGGTTCGGCGAAGAGCGATGCGCTCGCCGACAAAGCAGTCAAACGAACGCGATCCGCAGCGGCGAAGCTGCAAGAACAACGCGCCGCCGAACCGGCGAGCGACAGCGCCATGCCACCGAATGAACGCGACGAATCGCGGAAACAGGCCCAAGCCCCCGTAACGGCAACCGGCGGGACGACGGAACAGGCAGCCGCCTCACGCAACAGACAACTCTCCGCCGATGCACCGTCGCCGCCCGCGGCTCCAGGTACGGCGCCGGCTCCACTACAGGCGCCGGCCGCAAGCGCGATCGCCCCAAAGCCACATGCCCGAGCCCTCTTCTATGGCGACGCGTCACTCCGTGCCGACGGAAACCGTCTTGCGCAAGGAAGCGATCAAGCCGACGGGTCGGCACGAAAATCGGAGCTCTTTGCGTCGGGAGGAACGGCTGGGGCTATCGGCCACGTAAAGCCATTGGGTCTGCGGTATAGCTTTGTGACAAGGGGCGCCGACGGGCAGAACCGGGAAGTGAGTGCGGCGATCGCGGCCGGAAGCACAGAGCCGGTACGCATCACGGTGGAGACCACCCAGGATGCGTATCTGCAAATCCTTCAAAATCTCGGCTCTGCCGGTACCAGACTCTGGTGGCCGCCACAGGAGACAGGCAAGATCTCTCTCAAGCTGCTGGCTGGGAAACGGAGCGAAATTCCATTGCCTCCCCCGGCGGAGAATGGCTTGCTGGCGCTGACGATCCGTCTGTCACCGAAACCGTTCGGGCCACTGACCATGCAGGAAGTCGGCATGCTGGACCGCTTCTCAGCCAACCTGCTCATCGAATCGGTTTCTCCAGCCGACCCGTCCGGCGCACAGGAACAGGCCACCTACGTCGTGAACCCGGAAGCGTCACCCACCGCCCAGCTTGCCGTCGACATTCCAATCAGTCAGTAATCTGAGGGCCCCGCTCGCACGACCCCGCTTCCCGCACAGAGTCGACCTGCTCACGCCGTCCGTCCACCCCTTTCCATCTTCTTCATATCATGAGTTACGGGGAAAACCAGACTGTATCCGATTAGATTCGATGCTGATCAAAATGGATTCAGCTGAGATCGTGCAGATCATCTCGCTGCCGCACCGCCTTCCCTTCGGCATCTCGAATCCCGTCAAATACTTGGACAATCAGAAAAGATTTCTCAACGTCGGCTCGAGAACGGGTCGGCACATATATTGCTTCAATGCCCGATCGAGACACTATCTTCATTCAAGCCCGCATGATTCATGACGGTTCGTCGCAAAATGGCAGAGTCGCGACGCCAGACGGGCGCGCGGAACCGTGAGGAAGGGAGGCATCCTTGAACAGGGTGTTGACCGACCGAGCGGCGAGCCCGCCCGCCGAGAGGCTTGTCGCTGCCGCGAATCCGCGATTGAAGCAGAAGCGCTCATGAATCGTGCGGCCTAAAGACGCGCTCTTGAGAATGAGGGGATATAGATGTCGGACCACCAGGCTGACGTGTAGGACCGCGTAGGACACTACGTCTACGTGGAAACCATTGCGCAATGAATACTTATATGCTATGCATGTACGTCGCTTCTTCATGCGGTGGTCGCCTTCCTAAACAACCTGTGAGGGACGGTCATGACAGCCCGAAAGGTCCTCGTCGTAGAAGATGACAAAGGAATTCAAACGCTCCTGAAAGCTGTCTTGGAGCCGGAATTTGAACTCCTGGTCACCTCGGACCCCGACAAGGCACTGCGCCTTCTCAAATCTGAGATGCCAGATCTAGTTTTACTCAATTTGGGTCTCCCACCCTCCCCGCAGGATCACAAGATCGGAATCCAACTGCTCAGAAAGGTGAGAGGAGCCACCCCTCGCACAAGGGTGATTGTCTGTACCGGCTTGTCCGGGTACGAGGCGGCCAGCCACGCCATCAGTCTTGGCGCCCGTGACGTCATCTATAAGCCGTTTAGTGTCGAGGCCCTTCAGGCGGCGGTGCGGAGAGAAAGCTGGATCGCGCGCATCGATCGACTGCAGGGCCTGGACGTACCGAAGGAGGAGTTCCTGGAAGAAATGGTCGGAACCAGTCCCGCCATGCGCCGGGTCTTCGAAATGATCCGTAAGGTCGGCACCACCGATATGCCCGTGCTGATCACAGGAGAAACGGGGACGGGCAAGGAACTGGCTGCCAAAGCAATTCACGAACGGAGCCGGCGAAAGAAGGGCCCGTTTGTGCCGATCAATTGCGGCGCCATTCCTGAAACATTGCTGGAATCCGAACTCTACGGACATGAACGAGGAGCCTTTACCGGGGCCCTGCAACTAAAGAAAGGCAAGTTCGAAGCGGCGGAGGGCGGGACATTATTTCTTGATGAAGTCGGCGACCTGCTTCCATCACTCCAAGTCAAATTGCTTCGTTTTCTGCAGGAGGGCACATTCGAACGGGTCGGCGGTCAGCAGACGCTGCGACTCGACCTTCGTGTCATTGCGGCGACCAACGTCGACCTGCAGGACGCCATCGCCAAGAACGCATTTCGAGAAGATCTCTATTACCGGCTGGGCATGCTGCACATTCATCTCCCCCCCCTCCGGGAACGTGGCGAAGACACGCTGCTCATGGCCACGACTTTTCTGAAAAGAGCCGCGGCCTTCTCCGCCGGAAAGCGGATCCGAGGCTATACCCGAGAAGCCGTCGAAACCATCCAATCCTACCATTGGCCCGGCAATGTGCGGGAATTGAGCAATAGGGTGAGGCGAGCCGCCGTCATGGCCGAAAGTCCAGAGATTACGCCTCAGGACCTGGGGCTGACCTGTGAGGCCTCGCCATCGGTACACAGCCTCGATTCCTTGAGAGCCGCACACCGCCGGATTGAAATGGAGTTGATCATCAAGGCCATGAGTGTGCATCACGGAAATTTGAGCCGCGCAGCGAAAGAGCTCGAAGTGAGTCGCTCGACGTTATATCGAAAAATTAATGAATTCCGTCTCGAACAGTTCGTCTACTTGACCAACCCTGCCCATTACACAGCCCCCTCACTCGTGAAGTCCTTGGAAGGACACACTCAGTAGTCCGCGCCCTCAGCAGGCTGCGGAAACACTCGATTGTTGCGGCATACGCCGCGATCAACTCGCGTGCCGTGTCGGTGTCAGAATCGCCCGTAGGATGCACAAAAGGCCCGTCCCCTTCGTTCGTCTTTCGCCTCTCGTTGCAGAACCGCTTGCGGCATGTTCGCGAGATACGTTTCACGCTTCACGGATCGGCAAGCGATGCCAGAAGGCCGCTGGTGGAATTTTTCCGCGTCCCGCTAGGAGACGCTTCCGTTCTTCAGCCTGCATCGAGCCCCTCCTCGGTATCGACCTGAAACGAAGTGGAGCGGATGTTGCGTCATAGGTCATTTCCGTTGACCGGAACGATCTCAGTCTTAATGTACGTATTCCTTCACATTTCCTATGAGTTCACGCACTTAAGGCCAGGATAGGCCAGGTCGCGTCAGATCGGGCGAAAAGAGCTATTGAATCTGTCTCTGAATACCGCCCACGCGTTCGGCGAGGCTCTGCGAGACGCTGAAGATCGATCGACCACAATATGTAGCGTGGATCGCATCGATATCGTCAAGGTATATCGGGCTCAACAGCCTTCCTCTCAAGGAAATGAACATGACGCGGACGCTGGGACTGTACAAAGATTAGCCAATCACGCGCTCCTGCTTCAATTCCTTGTCCGCGCTTCCCACACTCCATCGAAAAACAGCGCGCAAATCGATGGTTTCTTCGATCAGGCACGTTAGTTGAGTATGTCCGAACTGTGGATGTCGTAGGCGATGTGCAGAGCCGGATGCGCAGAGTCGATGGGGACAAGATGATCATGGAACTGTCGTCCCAAGCTCTCCGGCATGTCCTGGGCTTGGCCGTATCCGAGCAATGTTTTCTCCCTCGTTCTCTCAGCCTATGGGCGTGCGGATGGCTCACCAGGCAAGGTTCTGGGAATCGATATGTCCACTGGTGCTCGAAACGAGAAGAAGAAAAACAAAAATGAGAAGAAGAAAGACCGCTCGAAGCGCAAGCAGCCCACGAGTCAGCCCGCTCGTGCGGCGCAACAAGTTCACGTCGTGTTATGGGATGAAGCACCTGGGCGCGACCCACAGGAAAACGACACCGATCTTGAACCCGACCTTGTTCGAGCAAATCCCATTGGGACCAGCTATGTCACAGCATCGTCATCGGGGACATGCAGGCCCTTTGGGCCGATCAGCCGAATGTGCCCGATTCACGTTCGGGCTGATGGGACTGAATCTTTCGCGGGACGCGGTCTCGAGGACTCATGTGGAGGACGAGCCATGTGGAAAGGAGGTGACGAGCCGTCGCAGTCCGAGTGTCAGTCAGTATGGTTCGACAGTGATTCTCTTTAACCGCTAATTGTTAGGAGGGTGTCATGAAGAAAGTGATGATTACGACAGCAGCGTTGGCGTTGGCCTTCGGCCTTTCACCTCACGCGGGCGCTCAAACGGTCGACAACGGCAGCGCCGCGGCATCAGACAATTCGAAGGCTGTGGTGAAGACCGATAACAGCACAGACAACCACACAAAGACCATTACCAAAAACGATACCGACACAAAAACCCTTACCGATTCCAAGAACTCTGGAACGGCAAAAAACTCGGGCCCCTTTGGAGCGGCAGCCAACAACTACTCGACGGCCACCACGGAGCTGACCGCCAATCTGACCAACGCGTACAACCACAGCAAAGTGGTGAATATGACCAAACTCGATGGATATGTGTCAGGTAACAAGATCTCCCACATCGGCAATGTCGGTGGGGCCGCCCTGGCCTTCAAATCCGGAAACGGTGACCGTGGCGGAGATGGCGGCTATGCCGAAGCCAAAGCGCATTCCGGGAAAGCTTATTCATACGGCGGGGATGGTGGCTCTGCCAAGGCCAATGGTGGCTCTGCCACCGGCGGCGCCGGCAGCACTTCCAACGGCACTAACGGCGGCACTGCCAATGGCGGCACGGGCAGTCCTGCCAACGGCGGCACCAATACGGGGAATACCACCAATGGCGCTACTGACTGGGAGGCTGGTAATGCAACCGGCGGAAACGGCGGAACGGCAACCGGTGGGGCGGGTGGTGCGGGCGGCGCCGCGGCCAGCGGAAACGCGACCGCGACTGCTAATGGTGGAAACGGTGGAAACGGCGGTAACGGAGGGAGCGTGAACGGCGGGAGCGCAGGAACCTTCAATGCCTCCAACACGCTCTCCGGGTTGACTGGCGCGGCTGGAGTCACCGTCGCCATGCAGAACACGGGGATGGCCAGTCTCCAGCAGATTGGTGTCACCACAATGGCGAACGTCACGATCGGTCACTAAGCCACGTCTAGCTGGAGGAGCCGGTGCTCCTCCAGCTAGAGGGCGCCATCTACGACAAGAGCGAGGGCATCATGCGTATTTATTTCTCAACCGTGATGACGGTCCTTGGGCTCTGCCTGGGCATGGCTCACGCCGGTTCGCCGGACAAGCCCGCGATGACATCCTGGGGCAACCCGATTCCTGCGGCCCAGTTGGACACTCAACGTGGAGGAACGGACCCCGGTCCGATTACGATCAACGCGAACATGTTGAACGCCAAGTTATTCGACAATGCAGCCACAGATAACGTGACCGGCCATAATACGATTGCAGGCGGCGCGTTTGCTGGATCGAGTGGTCTTGCGACGGTCATCCAAAATTCCGGGAATAACGTGATCATTCAGAACGGCACCGTTCTGAACTTAACATTGAAGTAACCATCCATGCTGACGAAACATGCTATCCGCACAGTGCTGGCCTTGCTGCTCTCCACCTCTACCGGAGCGATGGCGGCCACGGTGGAGGTCACTCCAGGAGTCGGCAGCCGCATGCTGCTCCAAGTCTGGAGTATGCGCGAACTCAAAATCCGGTCTGTGATCCTCCAGAAATATGATTACAGCTGTGGCTCGGCCGCCATCGCCACACTTCTGACCTACCACTATGGGAATCCCATCACTGAAGAAGTGGCGTTCCGCGCGATGTTCGACCACGGCGACCAGCAAAAAATCCAGCGCGAAGGCTTTTCGCTCCTGGATATGAAGCGGTTCTTGGACGCGCAGGGCTATCGCGCAGATGGGTTTGAGGTCTCTCTCGACGAGGTGCTAAAGGCCGGCCTTCCGGCGATCGTACTGATCGTGGATAACGGGTACCACCATTTTGTGGTGATTAAAGGCATGCGGGACAATAAGGTCCTGCTCGGCGACCCGGCGGTGGGAATGCGAGTGGTGCGGCGCGAGGACTTCGAAGCCGCATGGCCGAACCGCATTGTTTTTGTCATCCATGAGGCCCCGGCACGAGGCGAATTTAATACTGCCCGCGATTGGAGCGTCCGTCCGAGATCACCCCTCGGACAACCGGTCGGTTCCGATACATTAAGCAGCATTCTGCTTTTTCGTCCCGGCGGGAGGGATTTCTAATGAGCTGCCTATTCATCAGATCGCTTCGAGATCTGACAACGCTGTTCATGCTCACCCTGTGCGCGCTGTCCATGACTTCAGCCATGGCATCCGAGGGATACGAGTATTATATGCAACGGATGCCGGTGAGCGAGGCGGTATTGGACCACATGCGAGGAGGGTTTCAAAGCAGCCCGAATGGCCCGATCCTCTCATTCGGGATCGAACGGACTACGTATCTTAACGGTCACCTCGTCAGCTCAACGGTGCTCAATATCCCGGACTTGATGCAACTCGCGGGCAATTCGAGCCGTCCGTTCACGCTCGTCCAGACCGGAAGCGGCAACGCAGTGACGACTGGCGCCGCCGCATTGCCTGCGCTCATGACCGTCTTACAAAACTCCCTCGACAATCAAAACATTCAGAATCAAACCGTCATGAACGCGACAGCTGGAGCGCTTGGTTGGGCCAGGTCGCTTGCACTGGGCAACGCGCTCTCTCAGGCCACGATAGGCACGATCCGGCATTAAAGATGAGAGTCTCGTGCAAGCCGTCAAGTAGTCTAGCGGGCAAGAGCGGTCGAGCCATCCCCACCCCAAAATCATTGAACATCGCTATACGGTCGACACAACTCAAGGATTCGTCAGTGCGCGGATCCGTGAACGGGATGCTCCTCTCTCGTTCATCCACTCGGATAATTAGGACGACGAGTACACGGACCACCCGACTACTCCCAGCTTGCATCCGTGCGGTCCAGGGACGACCAGGAGCAGCGCCCACACCAACAAGAGGTACTGAAGGAAGGACGCATGTTGCAGTTGTATCAATCCAACCGGCGACACTCTGTTGAGGCGCCGAGAACTGCCGGAACAACTCGTGAAGGCGTTTGGATTGCCTTGTCGCTGGGGCTCGCGTTAAGCCTGATGCCCTCTCCGATCGACGCGTCCCAGCCCGGGCTTGTCGACATGCACGCGAATCAGTCACGTATAGACAGGTGGATGAACCTTCTAGGACCGAGGCCCCAATGGTCATCCGACACATCTCGATATCTCGTCGCAAACAATCAGACAGTCGGACCTGAGATCCCCGAGCAGGATGCGCTCGCAGCACAAGATCAGGTTGCGGACGATCCGAACCCGAAATCTGTCAGCCCGGTGGGAGTGGCTCCGGAGAGTCCACAAGAAAAGCCTCTCCCTCCATGGATGGTTCGGACATTCGATTTACCCGGAGCCGGTGTATTGACGCCGAAAGGCACCCTGATTGTAGAGCCGTATCTGCAATATGCTCATCTAAGCAGCAATCGAGTGACGCTGACCGGATTTACGATCGTCCCGGCCCTCACGATCGGTCTCATCAACATCCAAGGAGTGAGTCGAGACATTTATACCGCAGCATTGGTAGGCCGCTACGGCCTCACGAATCGTCTGGAGCTCGAGGTGCGAGTGCCCTATCTCTATCGGGAGGACTCGATTACGCAACGACCGCTTGCCACGCCCTCTACGGCTGATACCGTGTCTACCGCCAACGGTTCTGGTCTCGGAGACATTGAAACAACAGGCCGGTATCAATTAAACAAAGGTGGGCCCGACGAACCGTATTTCGTGGCGTTCACGCGATTCAAGAGCACGACTGGGAAAGGCCCGTTCGAAATGCCGACAGACCCGATCACGGGGTTTCAGACAGAACTACCGACGGGATCCGGTTTTTATATTCTCCAACCAGGCCTTACCGTCCTCTTTCCCAGCGATCCGGTCGTCCTCTTCAGCAGTATCAGCTACATCTGGAACATGTCGCGTAACATTGGCGGCCAGATCGGGCGCATCAATCCAGGAAGCGGAGGCAACTTTAATTTGGGTCTCGGCATTTCGTTGAATGAAAAGCTGTCATTGACGCTGGGGTACGACCATACCGTCTTTGAGAGGCCTACGTCTGCGTCGAATCTGCTTCTCACCACCACGCCGCAGCTTACTCAAATTGGGGTCTTGCTCCTTGGAGGCGCCTATCAATTAAGTGATCGCAGCTTTGTGAATTTCGTCGTCGGGATCGGCGCGACTCGGGAAGCGCCTGATCTCCAAGTAACGGTCCGGATCCCGACTGCGATCTTTTTCGGGAAGTAGGGTTAGAATCCAATTTCAAGTTCTGGCACCATCTGGCCCATGGATCGTATGTACGATTCCTCCACACCCCACGACCTCAGTCCCGGCGTCACGGATAGAACCGGAGCACCAACAATCCAGAGATCGCCGCCACACCTCCGGCGAGGCACAGAAAAAACCCCAGCGCGCCTGCAACGAACCAGGGTCGTACGCCCTGGTATTCGGCAGGCGCCAGCAATGGATGTAGTTCCACCGGTCTCCCC
>Ga0073899_10005786_pt1 | contig 10690 bp, 10 predicted proteins | sample KloWWTmetaKNB5Ph_FD_88975 | JGI IMG/M metagenome (GOLD analysis project Ga0073899, IMG submission 88975) | Active sludge microbial communities from Klosterneuburg, Austria, studying microevolution and ecology of nitrifiers - Klosterneuburg... | ecosystem: Engineered > WWTP > Aerobic digester >...
CGGCACCATGATCCCCAGCCGCACGGCATACACAGCCACGAGCACCCAGGTCAGGCGCTGGCACACGGCGACGATCGCCGAGTCCCGCCGCCAGGCAAACGGGTCGGTCTGCGCGCGCGGATCGGCGACACCCACGAGGAAGCCCACGACAGGCCAGCGAGCCAGAATGCTGACCAGGGTCCCGACGCCCCAGGCAGCGCTCATGAGCAGGCCCGGCAGGAAGGCGTCTTCGGCCTTGCCACTGCGCAGCGCGAAGAAGGCAGCGATGGCCGTGGCGAAGACGGCGCCCATGACGTGTTGCAGGCTGCTCCGCTGCGCGACACGCAGGCCGGCGAGCACGACCGCCACGACGACAGCCGCAATCACTGCCGTCCGGATGTCGCCCAGCCACAACCACGCCGCGACGAAGACCGCGGTGGGCAGCGCCGTTTCCAGCGCCCCCCGCCAGCCACCCAATGCCACCGACAGTCGGTGGCGGATGACCTCTTCGACCGTCGTGAACCTCTGAGTGGTCGCCGGAGGACCCGCGGCCTCAGCCGTCATCGGCGCGCCACGAGCGTGTAGACCGGATTGAAAATGGTCGGGGTCCCCCTGCGGAGACAGACCCGACCACTGGCCTGGAGCACGACCCCGGGCTCGATGCCCACGATCCGGCGGCGCCCGATCCACACGAGGTTGACCTGAGTGCGGCCGTCGAAGAGTTCGGCGACGAGGACCGGAACGCTCTGGCGAGGGGGCATGGTCACCGAACGCACCACCCCCGAAACCTCGGCGTGCTGCCGATCCAGGAGCGGGGTCTCACAGACGGGGAGGTGCTCCATGGTCTGGGCGCGGATCTCATCGGCCTCGTGCTGGCTCGCCGACTTGGCGAGGTCCTGGACGCGCGAGAGAAGTCCCATCACCGCACCTCGGTGATCTCGGGCCCACGCTCGAAGGGGTTGAGATCACCTGAACGCGCGCCTTCACCCGGCGCAGGATCATCGGCCTCAGCGGCCTTCTCATCGTGGCCCGCTGCCTCCTTGGGCAGGGTCAGCGGCAGGAGTTCGCGGGGTGGCATCGGCTCCCCGTCGCGGACCACGACGGTGCGACCGAAGAAGTCCAGCATCGCCGCCGCGGCCTGCTCCTCGACGGCCGCACGTCCCCCAAGGACACCACGGAGGAACCACCGTGGACCGTCGACCCCGAGGAAGCGGGCGGGGGCGAAGACGGTCCGTCCGACGGCGTCCGCCTGCGGCACCCGGGTGCGCAACTCGTGGCCGAAGGGACCGTTGTGCACCTCGGCGGTGCCACCCCGCGACACCACCGAGGCAGCGATCTCGTCACGGATCTCTGCCCAGAGCCCTCCACTGCGCGGAGCTGCGAAGGCCTGGAGTTGCAGTGTGGACTCACCAAGGACCGCCGTCGCGGCCATCACGTGCGTCTGCTCAGGGTCCAGCTCGAGGCGCAACTGCATGCCCTCGACACCGTTGACCAGGAGCGAGCCGAGGTCGATGTAGTCCTCGAGTGATTGCACCTCGGAGCGGTCGAAGGGTCCCTCCGCGCGATCAAAGGCGACCGGTTCAACCACGTCGTCGGGATGGTCGGCACCGTCCTCGGCCTCCAGGGCCTCGGGCTCTGCCACGGACGCGACGGCGTCCTTGGCCTTGCCGCTCCGGCTGAAGATGCCCACGTCACACCACTTCCTCGTTCACGAATGACTGGGTCGACCCACCTGAGAGCCCACCCGTTGAACCATGTCCAGTCTCGCCCCGGACACTCTCCGGAAGCGAATCGGCTTCCGAGAAATCACCGTTCACGTACTCCTGGATCACGAGCTGGGCGATCCGGTCCCCCGGCTGGATCGTCACGCTGCTCTGCGGATCGAGATTGATCAGGTTGACGAGGATCTCACCGCGGTAGCCGCTGTCCACCGTGCCGGGCGCATTGACGATGCTCAGCCCGTGCCGCGCGGCCAACCCTGAGCGGGGGTGGACCAAGCCGACCAGGCCTTCGGGCAGCGCCAAAGCGATCCCGGTCGGCACGAGCGCACGTTCCCCGGGGGCCAAGGTCACGGACGCGACACTCGCCAGGTCGGCGCCGGCATCGCCGGGCTGCGCGTAGGCCGGAAGCACGGCGTCCGGGTGCACCCTCTGGACGAGGATGCGGGCTTGCAGGGGCACGGTCAGGCCGCGCACTCCCGGCAGACCATCTGACCCGCCTTCTCGCTGTGGAGCTGGCTGCGGTGGTGCACGAGGAAGCACCGGGAACAGGTGAACTCGTCGGCCTGCTTGGGCAGCACCCGGACGGAGAGTTCTTCACCGGAGAGGTCGGCGCCGGGCAACTCGAAGCCCTCCGCCTGCTCGGTCTCGTCGACGTCGACACTGCTGGCGCGCTTGTCGACGCGCCGGTTCTTCAGTTCCTCGATCGAGTCCTCGGAGAGTTCGTCGTCCGTCTTGCGTGGTGCGTCGTAGTCGGTTGCCATGCTCCACCTTCTTCGTTCTGGTCATCTGGGCCCCGAGGGTTCCCCACGTTTCCTGCGGCCAACGCATGAGGGCCGGGTTTTGTGCCCGGTCGCGGGGCGATTGTGCACCATGGACCGACTTCCCGCCACAACGAGGTCCCCAGTTCGCCCGAACGGGTGACCTTCGAGGCGCTTTCACGCCGCGTGCCACCGTCGTCAGGTCAGCTCACAGGGTGCGTATGCCGTGCCGCCAGGTCGCGGATCACGCCTCCGAAACGCTCGGCCAGGGCAGGAGCCGCAGCCCACAGCAACTCCCCCGTCGGCGCGCTCCCGGGGGCGGGTCCACCCACGACGCAGCCGGCCTCGGTCGCGACCAGCCACCCTGCAGCCAGGTCCCACGCATTGAGTTGGGACTCGTAATAGGCATCGACCTCGCCGCCGGCCAGGCGACACAGGTCGAGCGCCGCGCTCCCCACCCGTCGGATGTCGCGGACCTGCGGCAGGAGGTCACGCAGCAGGTCGGCCTGTCGGGCACGCATCTGCGCGCCGTAGGCGAATCCCGTCGCCACGAGGGCGACGCCCAGGTCGTCGTCGCCGAGGACGGACAGCCGCCTGCCCAGGTGCCCTGGCACCTCGAGGTGCGCTCCACCGCCAAGGTGCGCCCGATAGGTCTCACCGGTGGCGGCATTGACCACGGCCCCGGCCACGGGACGCCACTGGCCCGGCGCCGATGGGTCGCCGACGACGACGGCGACGGACACGGCATACGCGGCAATGCCATAGAGGTAGTTGGTCGTGCCGTCGATCGGATCGACCACCCAGGTGAGGCCCGATGATCCTGCCACGGAGCCCTTCTCCTCGCCCTGGATCGCGTCGGAGGGTCGAGCCGCGCTCAGCCTGGCGAGGAGTAGGTCCTGCGCCCTCTGGTCCATCACCGTCACGACATCGGTGCGGGAACTCTTGGTCTGCGCCACGCCGAGGTCCGCGGGACGCTGCGTGGTGATGAGCTCGGCCGCCTCCCGGCTCACCCGGACGGCGAGGTCTTCGAGGTCACGAAGTTCCCCGGCCCCCGGGATCGATGCGTCCGCACTCATGGCGCCTCCCCGCACAGGGCGGGGCGTGCCTGTCTCAGGTTCGGGCAGCAGCCCGAGGGACAGACCGGCGCCGGATGCGGGGCATCCACGACGAAGGCCGACGTAGTGGCCGCCCCGGACTCGCCGCGGGCGAGGGCCGCGCGAGCGACGATCAGGTCCACGAGACCGGCCACGAAAGCCGGGGACGTGCCGACCGTGGGCACGCGGTGAGCCGTGATGCCCAGGCCGCGCGCGATCGCGAGCGCCTCGGTGTCGAGGTCGTTGACGACCTCCATGTGGTCGGAGGCGAAGCCGATCGGGACGATCACGACCTCGGCGACTGCGTCCCTGGCCAACTCCCGGAGCCGATCCCCGATGTCGTGTTCGAGCCAGGGCTGCTCCGGCCGGCCCGAGCGCGAGCAGAAGACCAACTCGCCACGGATCTCGGGGCTGGCATCAGCGTGCACACGCGACATGATCCGGTCCGCGACCGCGAGGTGCTGGGTGGAGTAGGCACGCCCGTCCTCGTCGCCGGGTCCCGAGGTCTCGTCCATGGCCGTCGGGATCGAATGCGTGACGAAGAGAACGACGGTCTCATCTGGGGGCGCTTGCACAGAGGACATCACCGTCGCCAAGGTCGACTCGGCCATCGTGTCGACGAAGCCCGGGTGCCCGAACCACGGCTCGACCTTGTCGATGACCAGATCGGGCAGATCGTGCTCGGCGACGGCGGCCGCGAGGTTCTCGCGGTATTGACGACACGACGAGTAGGACGAGTAGCCGCTGGTGGTGACGACGAGGACCCGGCGAGCACCGCCGGCGTGGACCTCGGTGAGGACCGGACCGAGAAAGGGTTCAGAGTTGCGATTGGCGAGCACGACGCGCGGCGTCTCCGGGAGCGCATCCGGGCCGCGTTCGTCCTCGCCAGCGGGGTCGTGGAGCGGCGGGAGCGCTTGGAGCGCTGCAGAGAGGGCGGCGACGAGGGCGCGGTTCTGCCCGTTGATGGGACTGACACCGCCTCTGGAGTAGTAGTGGGTGGCGACCTCCGCCAGCCGCTCGTCGGGGATCTGGCGCCCTGCCGTCACTCGCCGCAGGAAGGGCATGACCTCGTCGGGTGCTTCCGGCCCGCCGAAGGACAGCAGGACGACGGCGTCATAGGGGTCAAGGGGACTCACACGCCCAACCTAGTCCCGGCTCCGGAGTGGGATTGGCGCGGCGTGGCCTCCCCCCTGAACGCCCCGCGCGTGGCAGAGTCGATGGGAAGGCCACCGTCGGCTGCCCAGATGTCATCGGCCCGGGAGCAGAACATGCACGACCTCACACTGATCGGCGTCCACGAGGACGGTGAGCACCTGCTGCTCACCGATCCCACGGGCGCACGGTTCCGCCTGCCCCTCGATGACGCCCTTCGCGCGGCGGCGCGCAAGGACCGGCCGCGACTGGGGCAACTGCAGATCGAGATCGACGGGGGGCTGCGGCCTCGTGAGGTGCAGGCGCTGATCCGACAGGGGCTGTCGGCTGGCGAGGTCGCCGATCGGTCGGGCTGGACGATCGAGAAGGTTCGCCGATTCGAGGGGCCCGTTCTCGCCGAGCGGGAGTGGATCGCGATCAAGGCACAGGGGACGTCGGTGGCTCGTGACGGGGCAGCGCACCCAACGCTCCAAGAGCGCACCCTCGAGCGGTTCCGGACCCGCGGGGTCGAGCCCGACCAGATCCAGTGGGACTCGGCCCGACTGGATTCGGGTCAATGGGTTGTCACGGTCTCCTTTCCCGCGGGCGGCCGGCACCGCTCCGCATCCTGGCGCTACGACCCGGCCACGGGTGCTCTGCGTGCCCAGAACGACGATGCTCGATGGCTCGGGGAGGACGACCAGGTCGGCCCTGTGCCTGCACCTCATCAGGTCGAGGGGGCCCGACCCGGCGACGAGGTCTTCGATGTCACCGCCCCCACTCGGGGGCCGGTGCGTGCGCGTCCGACGCAGGCAGCCAACTCCATCGGCACCGGGCCCGGGGCCACCGAGGACGAGCTGACGTCCTCCATCCGCGCCCATCACTCGAGTCTGCGTGACCGTCGCGGTCGTCGGAGAGCCCATGCGAGCAGCACTCCGGGCGATTCCCTCTCCCCCACTGATGCCCTGCCTCTGGAACCCCTCGCCATCGACCTGGAGGGCATTGAGCCGCCGCCGGCGCGCCCCCGCCTGGTGTCGGAAACGTCAGAACGCGACTCTCGCGACGCACCGCCGACCCCGACCGACCCCGACCCGGAGGATTCGGCGGGCGCCCGGGACCCGTCAGCCGCAGTCGAACCCTCACCGACCCGCAAGGGTCGCGCGCGGGTCCCCGCATGGGACGACGTCGTCTTCGGTACCCGCAGCCGCAGCACCTCGCCCGACGACACCTGACCGACGTCAGGCGGGTGGGGGCACCGGGCAGATGTCGAGGTCGAAAGGCAGGACCTCCGGATTGGGCGTGGCTGCGCGGGCCGAATGACTGTTCATTCGGCGCATGTAGTGCCGCCGGCAGAGCACCTCGTATTCGACCAGTCCGGTGCTGGCCGCAGCAGCGGTGTCACCCACCACGACCTGTTCCCCGGTCGTGACCATGACCCCGTCGATGATGCGGGCATTGTGGGTTGCCTTGCGGCCGCACCAACACAGGGCCTCGACCTGGAGGACCTGCACCCGATCGGCCAGCTCGATGAGTCGTTTGGATCCGGGGAAGAGTTCGGTGCGGAAGTCGGCCGTGATCCCGAAGGCGTGGACGTCGATGTCGAGTTCGTCAACGAGCCGGGCCAGTTGCTCGACCTGCTCCGGCGCGTAGAACTGCGCTTCGTCACAGATCAGGTAATCGACCCGTTGACCGGCTGTGAGCGTCTCGATGACGAACTCCCAGAAGTCCAGTCCATCGGTGGCCTCGACGGCCGAGGTGGACAACCCCAAGCGGCTCGAGAGCACAGCCGAGCCCATGCGGTCGAGTTTGGTGAAGATGAGTCCCTGGCGTCCCCGGGCCCGATGGTTGTGATCCATCTGCAGGGCAAGGGTGGACTTGCCACAGTCCATCGTGCCCGAGAAGAAGACCAGTTCTGCCACGGTCGGTCAGCCTAGGGCAGCGGCTGCGGGAAGGTGGACGACGGGCACGAGGACCTCGTCGGGCGTGGTGGATCCATGCAGTCCCACCAGGGCGATGAGTTCGGGACGATGCACGCGCGAGTCCACCACGGCATACCTCGCCTTCATGGTGACCATGAGGTCGCCCACGCGGCCGAGATGGTCATCGGTCACCTCTCCCAGCAGACCCCCGGCCACGAAGTCGGCCCGGGTCCGAACGTCCGCTCGATCGCCGAGCACCTCCTGCCAGGCGGCCCGGACATCGTCGACCGCCCCGGGCAGGCAGTGCAGCTGGGGTGCGCGCGGTTCCCCGGCATAGTGACGGAGCCCGGCGGCCAGGGCGGGTATCGCGGCCACGTCGAGGCGATCCTCCGGGAGACAGTCGACCATTCCGTGATCCGCCGTGATGGTGAGGGAGCAATCACGCGGAAGGCGCGCAGCCAATTCGGCCAGGCCCCGGTCAACGGTCTCGAGCTCGTCGCCCCACTGCCACGATTCACATCCGTGGACATGCCCCACTTTGTCGACGTCACCCCAGTAGAGATAGACCACGGCCGCAGGGGTGGCTCGCACGGCCTGAAGGGTGGCTTCGACGCGTTCGGCCAGCGAGCGAGCAGCCACGAAGCGGCCCCCGCGCAGGGCGGCCCGGGTCAAGCCCGACCCGTCGAAGAAGTGGGGGCCGATCCTGGTGACGGCGACCCCCGCCGCCTCGAGTGCTTCGAAGACGGTGCGACGGGGTTGCCACGATTCGGGCACGGGACCGTCTTCCCAGGTCAACTCGTTGAAGACCTGGTCACGGGCCGGATCGAGGACTTCGTAGCCGAGCAGGCCATGTTGACCGGTCGACAGGCCGGTGCCGAAGGTGGCCATCGAGGTTGCCGTCGTCGACGGAAAGCCACAGGAGGCCGCAACGGTCCGATCCGCAAGCGACCTCAGGAAAGGGGCATGGCCCCGACGGCGCACGAGCAATTCGTGGCCCAGTCCGTCGACGAGCACGACCACCGCCCGCTTCGCCGGAGGGAGGTCCAGCCGGCCAGCGAGCGCGACGCCCAAGGATGTGGCCACCGACGGCAGCACGTCCGCCAGAGCCGGGCCCGCCTCCGAGAGGTCGGATCTGGCGATCGCGCCGGGACTCACTCCCCGGTCCGCCCGAGGGCGGACGTCAGCGCCTTGGCAAAACCCATCGCCGCAGCGAGAGCTGAATCCCCATCGGCGTCGGCGGAGATGCGCAGGGCGATGTCATCCGAGGTGATCGTGCCGTCGTAGCCATGGTCGGCATCGCAGGTCTGGTCGCCGCAAGCGCCCGGGAAGAGCTCGACCCGGGCGACGGCGCCCCAGCCAAGGGTGAGGGTCAACTCGCGACCGAGACTGCCCGGGACGTAGTTCTCCGGATCGGGGATGACGTGCGTCAGCATGACGCCACGCACATCACGCAGCGGGATGACCTCACTGGTCGCGGTCGCGGTCATCGCCGCGCGCGGCCCGGCGTGGTCGTCCTGATGATCGTCGGTGTGGACGATGAGCAGACGCGAGCGGGTGAGCACGAGCACCGTGATGTGTCTGCGGACGGCCTCGTGGTCGAAGGTCGTCTCGAGGTGGACCAGGTGCGAGAGCACGGGGTCCTCGCCCAGCCCTGCGGCCACCACATCCCGCACGATCGCCGGATGGTAGCCCGCGCGATCGATCGCACTCACGAGGTCGGCGGGCAGGGTGACGGGCTGGGTGGACGGACGCACCCGCTCATTGTGCCGCACCCGCGGTCCCGGCCCGCCGGACATCCACAGGCTCGGGCTCACTCCTCGCGAAGACGTGGGAGTGGGTCAGGTCAGAGCGCGACGGCCCGGGTCGGTGCGACGCGGCGCTGGTGCGACGGTGATCTCGGCACCGAGCACCTCGACGCCTCCGGGGTGGGCGTTGACCGGGTTGAGGGTCAGGGAGGCGACCTCTGGCATGTCGTCGGAGAGCACCGACACCCGCGCGATGAGATCCGCGAGCGCGGCGCGGTGGACCGGCTGCGACCCTCGATGCCCATGGAGGACCGGGGCGGCCTTGATCGACGAGATCAACTCGGACACGTCGACGTCCGTGAGCGGCGGGATCCGATAGGAGATGTCCCCGAGCAACTCAGTGGGCATGCCAGCCACCGAGAACCCGATGACCGGTCCGAAGAGGGGGTCCTCACCGCTGCTCACGACGCACATGACTCCGGGCGTGGCCATCCGTTGCACGATGAACTCGCTGTGCTCCCATGGCGCCAGCCGCTCACTGAGCAGCAGGAAGGCGGCCCTCAAGGTGGTCGCGTCGGACAGGTCGACGCGGACCCCCGTCATGCCTCCTTGGTGCCTCAGCATCGGCGCGGTCGTCTTCAGGACGACGGGGTAGCCGAGCCGGTCAGCGACCGCGACCGCCTCGTCCGCCGTAGTGACGGTGGCGCGGGGCCACACCTCGATGCCGTAGGCGCCGAGGAGAGCCGCCGACTCGTCCTGGGTCAGGGCTCGGCCCTCGGGCGTGACGCTCAGGACGGTCTCGACGATGTCTTCGGCAATCCGGCGGTTGACTCCGGCGGGAGCCACTGGTGTGCCGTGGTCACGCTCACGCCACGCGCCGTATTTCGTGGCCGCCGCGAGAGCACGCGTCGCGTCCTCCGGGAGTGAATAGACCGGGATGGCGCGAGCATCCCCCTCGCCGGTGCCTCTGACCGATGCGTGGCCATCATCGACGCCCCGCATCCCGAGAAAGGTTGCCAGGCAAGGCTTGTCGCCCTCAGCAGCAGCTGCGCGGACCGCTCTGGCCACATCCTCGTCGAAGGTGACGAGCGGCGGGATGAAACACGTGAGCACCGAGTCGACACTCTCGTCGGCAAAGGCCGCATCGAGGGCGACCCGAAACTCCTCCGGGCTGGCCTCGGACTTCACCGACACCGGGCCATGAGTGACGTCCAGACCCCAACTGTCACAGGCCTGGGCCGTCAAGGTGCCCAGAGCGACGGAGTTTCCGACGATGGCCACGCGATTGCCCTTGGGCAGGGGCTGGTGGACGACCGCCTGGGCCACGTCGAAGAGTTGGTGGACGTTCTCCACCCGGATGACCCCCGCCTGGCGGAGCATCGCCTCGAAGACCTCGGGGCGAGCCTTGGTCTCCCGCACGCTGTGGCCCGGCGGCAGTCCGCGACGGGCCACGCCCGACTTGATGACGATGACCGGCTTGATGAGGGCGAGATTGCGGGCGATGCGTGAGAACTTTCGCGGGTTGCCCATCGACTCGAGATAGAGACCGACACCCTTGGTGCCCTCATCGTCGATCCAGTACTGCATGAAGTCGTTGCCCGACACGTCGGCTCGGTTGCCCGCCGACCCGAAGGTCGAGATGCCCAGTCGCCGCCGAGCCGCAGAGGCCAGCACAGCAATGCCCAGGGCCCCCGACTGGGCGAAGAGCCCGAAGGCGCCGGTGGGAGGCACCGTGGGCGCCAACGAGGCATTGAGTTGGACGGCAGGATCGTTGTTGATCAGTCCGAAGGAGTTGGGCCCGACCACCCGCATGCCCGCACCCCGGGCCCGGCGCACGAGTTCGGCCTGCCGCTCGGCACCTGCCTCGTCCTCCTCGGCAAACCCGGAGGACACCACGAGGAGAGCCTTCACCTGCGCCTCGGCGCACTCGTCAACGACATCGAGGACCTGCTCGGCCGGCACCGCGATGACGGCCAGATCCACCGGCTCGCTGATCGCGCCGATGGAGGGCACCGCAGACAGGCCCTGGACCTCGTCGGCATGCGGATTGACCGGGAAGAGTGCTCCGGTGAAGCCCGCCGCCTTGAGGTTGCCCAGGAACATGTTGCCGATGGTCGACTCCCGTCGACTGGCCCCGACGACGGCGACGACCTTCGGGTTGAGGATCCGCGCCACGCTCAGGGCCTCGGCGCGGTGCTCGCGGGACATGGCCACGGCCTTGGACTGGTCCGTGGGCTCGATGTCGAAGTGCACGGAGACGACGCCATCCTCGAGATGGCGACTCACGGCATACCCGGCATCGGCGAAGACCTGCAACATCTTGCGGTTCTGCGGCAGCACCTC
>Ga0073899_10005787_pt1 | contig 10689 bp, 10 predicted proteins | sample KloWWTmetaKNB5Ph_FD_88975 | JGI IMG/M metagenome (GOLD analysis project Ga0073899, IMG submission 88975) | Active sludge microbial communities from Klosterneuburg, Austria, studying microevolution and ecology of nitrifiers - Klosterneuburg... | ecosystem: Engineered > WWTP > Aerobic digester >...
CCTGCGTTCAGCTGGACCTACGCGCGCAAGAAGCGCGAGGCCGACGGCAGCTTCAAGGAGTTCTCGGTCGAGGACCATGCCTGGCGCCTGTACCGGCACCTGAAGGGCGAGCACGCACCGCTGACCGATGCCTTCGTCACCGCGCTCGAGATGAGCGCCGAGAGCCACGCGGCGATGGTGGCGGCAGTGGCGCCGTACATCGACACGTCCATCAGCAAGACGGTGAACGTGCCGGCCGACTATCCCTATGCCGAGTTCCAGGACCTCTACACCCAGGCGTGGGCCGCGGGCCTGAAGGGACTGGCCACTTACCGACCCAACAGCATCCTCGGTGCGGTGCTGAGCGTGGAGCCCTCTGCCTCGGTGGCCACGCCCGCGCCTCTGCAGCCCGACGACGCCAACCAGCGCCTGCGCCTGGATCGCCTGCCCGCGCCGGTGCTGGCCTCGCTGCGCTGGCCGAGCCGCCCGGGGTTGGCCGGTGGCAACCCGGCCTGGAGCTACATGATCCAGCACCCGCACGGCGACTTTGCCCTGTTCGTCGGCGAGATGCCGGCTGAGGCCGGGCCGGGTACAGGCCTGTTTGGCAAGACGCTGCCCTTCGAGGTGTGGGTCAACGGTGCCGAGCAGCCGCGCGGCCTGGGTGCGCTGGCCAAGACGCTGTCGACCGACATGCGCGCGAACGACGCCGCGTGGCTCAAGCTCAAGCTCGACGCCCTGGCCACCGTGGCCGAGGAGCGCTCATTCGAGATGCCCATGCCGCCGCATGGCGAGCGGCGCCTGTTCCCGGGCGTGGTGGCGGCCACCGCTGCCGTGATCCGCTGGCGCTGCGAGCAGCTGGGCGCGCTGGCCGAGGGCGGCGCGACGCCGGTGCTCGACGCCATGTTCAGCCGCGACGAACCGCGCACCGCCACCGGCGGCACGCTGGCCTGGGCGGTGGACGTGGACAACCCCGCCACCGGCGAGTCGTTCACCGTCACGCTCAAGGAGGTGTCGCTGCCCACGCCCGAAGGCGGCCGGGTGACACGGCCGTGCGCCATCGGCTTCTCTGGCAACTACCCGCGAGCGCTCGACGGCCTGGCGCGGCTGCTGTCGCTGGACATGCGGGTGATCGACCCGGCCTGGATCGGCATGAAGCTGCGCAAGCTGCTCAATGTGGGCGAGCCGCTGGGCCACTTCATGGCCCCGGTACCTGGTGAGCGGCGCCAGCAGGTGTGGCCGAGCACCGTGGCCTACATCGCGCGGCTGGTGATCCACCGCTACGCCATGCTGGGGGTGCTCGATGAATCGGGGTTGCCGCTGCGCGAGATGGGCATCCTCGAGTCGCCGGCAACGAAGTCGACATCCGTGGCGATGGCGGTCTCACCCATGGCAGGCAAGCCCTGCCCGGAGTGCGGCAACACCACGATGATCCACAAGGACGGCTGCGAGTTCTGCACCGCCTGCGGCTACGTGGGACAGTGCGGATGACACAGGTCGACAGTCGCCCGTCGCTGCCGGATCGGCTCAGCGCCGATCCGCGCAGCCCGCACCATGTGGCCGCGGTGTTCGAGCACGACGTGGGCATCCGCTTCAACGGCCGCGACCGCCACGACGTCGAGGAATACTGCGTCAGCGAGGGATGGATCAAGGTGCCCGCAGGCAAGGCGCGCGACCGTCGCGGCCAGCCGCTGCTGATCACCTTGAAGGGCCAGGTCGAAGCGTACTATCGCTGAAATGATGCGGCTGCACCCGGCGGCGCATCCAGCCGGTGCGGGCCGCTGCCCCGAGGCGGCGGCGCCGGCCAGGATGCCATCGTGGGTTCGATGCCGGGCAGCTGCTCCAGCCGCTGCAGCCAGCGGTGCGCGCTCAGCCAGCCGCCGTGGGTGACGACCACCGCGGCGCCGGCGGGTTGCCAGGTCGCGCATCGCCCCAGCAGCTGGGCCATGCTCTCGCCACCGCCGATGCGGTGGTGCAGGAAGTCGCGCTCCCAGGCCGTCCAGTCGGGGCGCGGCACGGCGCTCCAGGGTCGGCCGTCCCAGCGGCCGAAGTCCACCTCCGCGAGCAGCGGGTCGATCCGGTGCGTCCAGCCCCAGCGAGCCAGCCAGCGGCCGACGTCGGCACAGCGGCGCAGCGGCGAGGTGACGACCACCCGCGGCAGGCCCAGGCGCCGGGCAGTGGCCTGGATGCGTCGCGCCACCCGCTTGGCCACTCGCGGGTCGCTGCGCAGGTCGGTGCGGCCCATGCACAAGCCCGCGCCGCCACGCACCCGTGGATGGCGCCAGGCCAGCACGGGCGGCTGCGGCCCGTCGCCCGGCAGGGGCTCCCATGCGGCGCCGCGCGTCATGGCAGGTGGGCCGCGATGGCCAGCAGCACCGCCACCTCGGCCAGCTGTTCGGTGGCGCCCAGCGTGTCGCCGGTATAGCCACCCAGTCGCCGGTTGAGCCAATGCGCCATCAGGGCGGCCACCGCCGCTGCGGCCAGGGCGGCCGCGACCAGCCGCGCCGACGGCAGCGGCAGCGCCCACAGGCCGGTGCACCACAGCAGGGCCACCGCAGCGTCGCGGCCGCGTACATCGAGCGCCAGCGGCTTGGCCTTGGCATGCTCGGCATCGCCGGCGTAGGGCAGGGCGGTCATCACGACCACCGCCGCGGCACGGGCCAGCACGTGGCTCGCCAGCCAGCCTGCGCAGGCCACGACCACGCCCTGCGGCAGCAGCGCTGCCACCGTGGCCACCCGAGCCAGCAGGACCAGCACCAGCGCAGCGGCACCGTAGCTGCCGATGCGCGAGTCCTTCATGATCACGAGCGCGCGCTCGCGCCTGGCGGCGCCCAACAGGGCGTCGAAGGTGTCGGCCAGACCGTCTTCGTGGAAGGCCGCCGTGAGCCAGACGCTGAAGGCCACCGCGAGCGTGGCGGCCGCCAGCGGCGGCCACAGCGCGTGGGCCAGCGCCAGCACGGCGGCCCCGGCGGCGCCGATCAAGGCACCGGCCAGCGGGAAATGGCGCACGCAACGGTGCAGCCAGTCGGGGTGAAAACCCACGGCGGCGGGCACTGGAATGCGGCTGAGGAACTGCAGCGCCACGGCTGCCAGCCGCAGCTCGTGTGCGAGGCGTCCGAGTGGCGTCATGGTGCGGCGCCCGCGCTCATCGGCGTCACTGCACGCGCTGACTGACGCCGGCCGACTCGAAGCTGGCCATTTCCGACAGCACCCGGCAGGCCGATTCCAGCAGCGGCCAGGCCAGCGCGGCGCCCGAGCCTTCGCCGAGGCGCAGGCCCAGGTCGAGCAGGGGGCGCACGCCCAGGTGGGCGAGCCAGCGTGCATGACCGCTCTCGGCCGAGGCATGGGCGAACACGCAGCGCTGCAGCACCGCCGGCGCCAGCGCGGCCGCCACCGCTACAGCGGCGGTGGTGATGAAGCCGTCGACGACGATGACGCGGCGCTCGGCCGCGGCCTGCAGCACTGCGCCCGCCATGGTGGCGATCTCCAGCCCGCCCAGCGCAGCCAGCGCGTCCAGCGGTTGCAGGGCGCCGGCGTGGGTGTCCAGCGCCTGCTGCAGCACGGTGCGCTTGCGTGCCAGGCCAGCGTCGTCGACACCCGCGCCGCGGCCGATGCACGATGCCAGCGGTTCGCCGCACAGCCGGCTCATCAGCAGCGCCGCGGCCGAGGTGTTGCCGATGCCCATCTCGCCCAACAGCAGCGCATTGCCCGGCAGTGCGGCCAGCAGCCGCGCGCCCTGGCGCAGCGCCTGCAGCGCCTGCGAGCGCGTCATCGCCGGCGCGACGCTGGCGTCGGCCGTGCCGTGCTCGCAGCCGTCGACCTTGGCCACGTGCAGCCCGTGCTGGGGCGCGAAGTCGTGGGCCACGCCGCAGTCGACCACGGTCAGCGCCAGGCCGTGCTGGCGCGCGAGCACCGACACCGCAGCGCCGCCGGCCATGAAGTTCAGCACCATCTGCGCCGTGACTTCGGGCGGGTAGGCCGACACGCCGCGCCGTGCCAGGCCGTGGTCGGCAGCGAACACCACCAACTGCGGTGCCTGCAGCCACGGCTGCTCCTGGCCAACGATGGTGGCAATCTGCAGCGCCAGCGCCTCGATGCGACCGAGCGAGCCGAGCGGTTTGGTCTTCTGGTCGATGGCGTGCTGGACACGCTCGGCCAGGCCGGCGTCGGCCAACGGTTCGATGAGGGCGGGGGTGGGAAGGATTTCGGTCAGGGCGGTCATGGTTGCCAGGGGTCAGCGGTTGGAAGTAATGGTCGAGCTGCGCGGGTCGAGCAGGCGCGAAAGGGCGTGGGGTTCGAAGTGCGCTTCGGCCAGATCGGCAAGTCCGTCGAGCCGCTCGTCCAGGCCGCGTCCTTTGACGCCCAGCAGTGCCTGCAGCACGGCGGGGGCCTCGAACAGGCCGTGGGCGTAGACGCCGAGCACCGGCCCGTCCTGCCAGCCGATGGCGGTGCCATCGTCGGCGTGCAGAACGGCCGGGCTTGAACCGGTCGATTCGGTGCGCCCGCAGCGGATCTCGTAGCCCGGCACGGTGAGCCCGTCCAGCGCCTGCCAGGGCGCGTGCAGCCCGTCAAAGTGCGCCCGGGCGGCACGCAGCCGCTTGGGCGCCGCATGGTGGGTGACCAGCGGCAGCAGGCCCAGCCCGCGGCGTTGCTCGTAGGGCTCACCGTCCACTCCCAGCGGGTCGTGCAGGCTGTGCCCGAGCAACTGCAGGCCGCCGCAGATCCCCAGGACCCGCCCGCCGCGACGGGCATGGGCAACGATGGCATCTGCCAGGCCCTGCTCGCGCAGCCAACGCAGGTCGCCGCTGACCTGCTTGGAGCCGGGCAGGATGATCCAGTCGGCGCGCTCCAGTGCCTGCGGCGTGCGCGCCCAGCGCAGCGCGCAGGCACCGGCCAGAGGCTGGAACTCGTCGAGGTTGCTCAGGTGCGGCGTGGCGACGATGGCCACGTGGGGGCCCGCGCCTGACGGCGCGGCATCCGCATCGCCATACAGGCCGTCTTCCTCGGGCAGGCCATGGTCGCGCACCATCGGCAGCACCGCCAGCACCGGGGCGCCGGTGAGCTCGCGCAACCGCTGCGGCCCGGGTGCCAGCAGCCCGGCATCGCCACGGAACTTGTTGAGCACGTGGCCGGCCAGGTGCGCGCGCAGGTCGTCGGGCAGCAGCTGCCAAGTGCCGTACAGGTGCGCGAAGGCGCCGCCCCGGTCGATGTCGGCCACCAGCACCGCGGCCACCGTGCCGTGGCTGCGGGCCCAGCGCGCGACTTCCAGGTTCACGTAGTCGTGCGCGGCCAGGTTGATTTCGGCGGGCGAGCCCGCTCCCTCGACGACGATCAGCTCGTGGCGTGCGGCCAGGCGCTCGAAACCCGCGCGCGCGGCCGCGGCCAGGGCGGCGCTGCGTTCGCGCCAGGGCTGTACCGACAGTGCCGCATCGACGCGGCCATGCACCACCACCTGGCTGGAAGTGTCGCGCTCGGGTTTGAGCAGCACCGGATTGTGGTCGGTGCAGGCGGCCACCCGGGCGGCGGCGGCCTGGAAGTACTGCGCCGAGCCGATCTCGCCGCAGTCACCATCGACCGTGGGAACCACGCGGGCGTTGTTGCTCATGTTCTGGGCCTTGAACGGCGCGACGTCGATGCCGCGGCGCGCCGCCACCCGGCACAAGGCCGTGGCCAGCAGGCTCTTGCCGGCGCCGCTGCTGGTGCCCCAGACGATGACTGTGCGGGTCATGTCGGCTCGGCTTCGATGACCTGGGGCTGCCGTTCAGCGGCCCGCCAGGCGGCGTGCAATGCGATGCGCAGTGCATGCAGCGACGCCGGCGGTTGTGCACTCACCCGCCAGTGGCCAGCCAACCCGAACGAGGCGGTGTCGCGCACGGCCACGCCATGGCGCCGCAGGGCTTGCGCAGGCACAGGCACCGGCGGCCGCACGACGAAGAACGGGCAGTCGCTGTCGAGCACGGTGCAACCCTCGCTGCGCAGCAGCTCGCGCAGCGACTCGGTCCAGCACGCCAGCACGGGGCGGCTGGCGATGACCCAGTCGTGAACCGAGTCTTCGCACCAGGCCTCGAGCATCGCCACGCCCTGCGCCGACAGCGGCCAGGAAGGCGCGCAGGCCTCGAGCGCGTGCGTCCAGGTGCCGGCCGGCCAGTGCACGGCTGCGTGCGCTGCCGATGGCGCGATGACATAGGCGCCACGAACTCCGCACAGACCCAGTGCCTTGTTGGGGCTGTGCAGCACGAACAGGGCCTCGGTGGTGGCCGCTGGCCGGGCGGCTGTGCCCCCTAGCCGCAACGGGGCATACACCGCGTCGAGCACGGTTGGCGTGCGGCCTGGATCGATGGGCTGTGGTGTGCTGTGACCGGTGGGGCTTGCGGGGTCTGCCCACCAGTGGAGCACGCCTGGGCGTGCGTCTGCCGTGCAGTCCAGCCCGCAGGCCTGCGCGGCCGCGGCGTAGTCGCCGTAGGCCAGCCGCGGGACTTGCACGGCCTGGACCCCCAAGCGTGCGGCCACGGCGGTGATGCGCTGGATGAACTCGCTGGCGCTCGCGGCCAGCAGCACGCGCTCGGGCGTCACGCCGTGTCGCCGGGCCAGCCGCAGCCGCAGCGCCGTGCCCCGCGGGTCGGGGTAGCGGGTCGGGTCGGCCGAGCGCACGGCGCGCAGTGCCTGCGGGCAGGGGCCGGCGGCATTGGCGCAGGTGGAGAAGTCGTGTGCGGCTGCTGCGCCGCCGTCGGGGCCGCCGTGGGCGCGTGGCGGCGTGTGGCCGCCCGTTCGAGCGACTGTGGCGGTCATCGCATCGCCTCCAGCGCGAGCGTGCATCCGGCAGCCAGGAGCAACGCCACGCGCGCCGCGCCGGAGCAGCGGTCTATAGCCCGCGCGGTGTCGCCGGCTTGCGGCGATGCGGCCGCCTCGTTGAGGCGGTAGACCCCGGGCTTGCCCAGGCGCACGCCCAGGCGCAGCGCCAGCGCGGCCATCGGCCAACCGCCGTTGGGCGACGAGGTGCGGGCCGCCTCGTGGCGCAGCCGGGCGGCCTGGGCATGCCCAAGCCCCAGGATCAGCCATGCGCTGAGCCGCGCGCCGGGCCAGGCCAGCAGGTCGTCGGCGCGAGCCGCGCACTTGCCGGCCCACTCCCAGCGTCCGCGATAGCCCCACATGGCGTCAAGCGTGTTGACGGCACGCCAGGCCCAGGCGCCGGCCAGGCCGGCCACGGCATAGGCCAGCAACGGCGTCACGAGGGAGTCGTTGAGGTTCTCGGCCAGGGTCTCGAGCGCGGTCTCGCGCACGTCGTCGGCGTCCAGTGCGGACACGTCGCGGCTGCACAGCCGGGCCACGCGCTCGCGCGCGGCGTCCAGGCCCAGCGACTGGGCCTGCTCCACGGCGGCCACTTCGTCGCGCAACATGCGCCAGGCAAAGGTCGGCTTCAGGGCCAGTGCCAGTGCCGGCACGGCCAGCGGCCAGGGCCAGCGGCCGACGGCACGTTCCACGGCCCATGCCAGTGCGGTGACGCTGCCCACGGCCGCGGCCCAGGCCAGCGCACCGCCCACCCCGGCGACCTCGGGCGGAGACATGGGCAAGGCCCGGCCCAGCGCATGAAAGACGCGGCCCATCCACGCCACTGGATGCCAGGCGTTCGGCGGCTCGCCCCAGCGCGCGTCCACGGCCCAGGCCAGCACCAGGACCATGGCGCCGAACCCGTAGGGCAGCTCGGTGGGGCTCACGGCCGGTCAGTCCTCGATGCCGCGCTGGGCAGGCACGCCGGCGTCGTAGTGGTGCTTGACCGCACCCATGTGGGTGACGGTGTCCGCCGCGTCGATCAGCTCCTGCGGCGCGTCGCGCCCGGTGAGCACCACATGCACGTGCGCGGGCCGCTCGCGCAGGCAGGCCAGCACCGGCTGCAGCGGCACCCAGCCGTAGCGCAGCGGGTAGGTGATCTCGTCGAGCACCACCAGCGCGTGCTCGCCAGCGCGCACCGTGGCCTCGGCGCGCTCCCAGCCGCTGCGAGCGAGCTCGGCACTGTGCGTCAGGTCGCGGCTCTTCCAGCTGAAGCCGTCGCCCAGACCGATGATGGGCAGGCCCAGGGCCTCGAATGCCCGATGTTCACCGAAGCGGGCCGTGGGCACCTTCATGAACTGGTAGATCTGCACCGGCAGGCCTCTGCCGTGGGCGCGCAGCGCCAGCCCGAAGGCCGCCGTGCTCTTGCCCTTGCCTGGGCCTGTGTGGACGATGACCAGGCCGCGCCGCTGGCCGACGGCCTTCGCATGACGGGCGCTGGTCGGCGCGGGGACGATGTCCATGGCGTGCAGAGCTCAGTGCGACCTGGCGTGTCGGGCGGTCGATGGCCGAGTGCCGGGTCCGGCGACATCGAGGGCCAATTCGACTCGGGGTGTGCCGTCGGACGCGCAGCGGATGTGCACGGCGCCGCCGAAGGCGTCCATCACGGCCTGCTGCACGGCCGGCAGCGATGGCGCGCCGGCGGCCTGCACGCGGCCGTCGCGCAGCAGCAGCAGGCGGTCGGCATGCAGGGCCACGGGCAGGTCGTGCAGCACGGTGACCACGGTGTGGGTGCACGCCAGTTCGCGGAACAGCCGGGCCAGTGCCACCTGGTGCGGCGCATCGAGATGCGTGGTGGGCTCGTCCAGCAGCAGCACCGGCGCCTCGGTGGCCAGCACGCGTGCGAGCAGCACGCGCTGGCGCTCGCCGCCCGACAGCGCCGACAGCGGGCGCCCGGCCCAGGCCTCGCACTCGGTTTGCGCCATCGCGCGAGCGACGGCGGCGACATCGGCCGGCCCGGGCGCACCCAGCAGTCCCAGGTGCGCGATGCGTCCCAGCGCGACGGTCTCGCGCACGGTGAGCTCGCCGCTGGTATCACCCTGCTGGGCCAGCCAGGCGATGTGGCGCGAGCGTGCGCCCGGGCGCAGGCTGCGCAGCGGCTGGGCCACGCGACCCGGCGCCTGCAGTTCGACGTGGCCGCCATCGGGGGTCAGCAGGCCGGCCAGCGTGCGCAGCAAGGTGCTCTTGCCGGCGCCGTTGGGACCGACGATCGCGGTCCAGCCCGGCGTGAAGCGCGTGCTGACGCGGTCGAGCACGCGCCGGCCGCCGAGTCGCACACTGAGCTCGTGGGTGCCCAGTTCAGGTGCGACGGTACCGGCGCTGTCGACCGGGGCAGTCATGCCGGCCCCAGGCCGCGCCGCCGCAGCAGTGCGAACAGGTAGACGCCACCCACCACAGCGGTGACCACGCCCACCGGCAGCTCCTGCGGGGCGATGAGGGCACGCGCCAGCACGTCGGCCACCAGCAGCAGCGCCGCACCCATGGCGGCGCTGGCGGCGAGCAACCAGCAGTGCGTGCCCGGCGCATGCCGGCGCACCAGGTGTGGCGCCACCAGTCCGACGAAAGCCACCAGTCCGGCCTGCGAGACCGCCAGCGCCGTGGCAGCGGCCATCAGCAGCACGAGCGCCAGGCGTTCGCGCGGCACGTCCAGGCCCAGGCTCGCGGCGCTGTCCTCGCCGAGCGTGAGCGCGTCCAGCACCCGAGCGCGGCGCAGCGCCAGTCCCAGTGCCGCCGCCAGTCCGCCGGTCAACAGGCCCAGGGCCGGCCAGTCCAGGTAGCCGGTGCTGCCCAGCAAGAAGGCCTGCTTGCCGCGCAAGGCGTCGGGCGAAGCCACGGTGACCAGGTCGCTCACCGCACCCAGCAGCACGGTGACCACCACGCCCGCCAGCAGCAGGCGCAGGGTGTGCAGCGCGCCGCGGGCCAGCAGCAGTGTCATCGCGACGCCCGTCACCGCGCCGATGAAGGCCGCACCGGTGAGGCCGGCGCGCTCGAGCCAGGCCACCGTGGCCAGGCTGATCTGGGCACCCGCGAAGGCCGCGCCGGCCAGCACCAGCACCACCCCCAGGGCCGCGCCGGCGGCCGATCCCAGCAAGTAGGGATCGGCCAGCGGATTGCGGAACACGCCCTGCGCCAGGGCGCCGGCCAGCCCCAGCAGGCCACCGGCGAGCACGGCGCCCAATGTGCGCGGCGCGCGGATCTGGCCGATCACCAGGCCGGCCTGCTCGCTGTGCAGATCGGCCCACAGCGCCAGCGGTGACAAGCCCTGCGTGCCGGTGGCCAGGCCCGCGAGCAGGCCCAGCAGCAGCACGCCGGCAAGAGCGGCCAGCAGGCGGCGTTGGGGGCGGGCAAGGCCGGGCAGTGGCATGACTGCAGGGACATCGGCGCCACCTGCGGGCGTGGCGGCGTCGGTGTCGCGCGCGGTGGTGATCGCGCGCATCATGACGCACCTGCCGTTCGCGTCAGGCAATCGGCCAGCAGGCCGGCGGCCTCGCCCAGCCGCGGGCCCGGGCGGATGAGGGTGTAGTAGGCGGCGGTCTCGAAGCCGCAGACACGGCGCGCCTGCACCGCCGGCAGGCTGGCCCAGCCGGGGCGCTGTGCCACGTCGACCATGTCGGTGCGCGCGCCCATCAGCACATCGGGTCGCGCACGGACGATGAACTCCGGGTTGAGCTTCGGGAACGGGCCCAGCTCGGCCGGCGCGATGTTGCCCAGGCCCATGCGCTGCAGCGTCTGGCCGATGAAGGAGGCAGAGCCCGCGGCATATGGTCCACCGCCGATTTCGAAATACACGCGTGCGCCGCGCAGCCGCGGCGGGATGCGTGCCACCGCGGCGTCGAGCTCGCGGTCGATGCGGCTCCACAGCGCGGCGTCGGCATCGGGCAGGCC
>Ga0073899_10005788_pt1 | contig 10689 bp, 8 predicted proteins | sample KloWWTmetaKNB5Ph_FD_88975 | JGI IMG/M metagenome (GOLD analysis project Ga0073899, IMG submission 88975) | Active sludge microbial communities from Klosterneuburg, Austria, studying microevolution and ecology of nitrifiers - Klosterneuburg... | ecosystem: Engineered > WWTP > Aerobic digester >...
AACGGCTACGACGAGGCGCTCTCGCTGCCGACCGCCGAGGCGGCGACGCTGGCGCTGCGAACGCAGCAGATTATCGCCCACGAGGCAGGCGTGATCGAGACGGCGGACCCGCTGGCCGGGTCCTACGCCATCGAGGCGCTCACCGACGAGATCGAGCGGCGGGCATACGAGCTGATGGACGCTGTTGAGTCGATGGGCGGCGCGGTCGCAGCGATCGAGAGCGGCTTCATGCAGGACCAGATCGCCGAGACGGCCTACCGGTGGGAGGAGGCGGTCGACAGCGGCGAACGGGTCATCGTCGGCGTCAACTACCAGCGCGAGGAGGACGAAGCTGGCGTCCCGCTGCACCACATCGACCGCGACCTCGTCCAACGCCAGATCGACCGCACCACGCACTACAAGGCAGAGCGCGCGTCCCCAGAGGTCGACAACGTTCTGGCGAGGGTCAGCGCCGCGGCTAGCGCGACCGACAACCTGCTGCCTGTCATGCGCGAGGCGCTATTGGCTGGCGCGACCCTCGGTCAGATCTGCAACGCGCTGCGCGCCGAGTGGGGCGAGTATCGGCCAGTTGGGTAGGAGACCGCACTCCCGACATCCCGACAGGAACACCCGATGAGCGAGCCAGAGCGGCTCAGCCACTCGACGCGGCGCGTCTGGACTGATCTACCCTCGGTCCAGCGCCTCCAGCACCGGAACAAAGCGCTCGACACCCTCGATGTTCAGCGGTTCGGTGTAGACCTGCACGTGCGAGACGCCGAGATCTGCGTATCGACGCAGCGCGTCGGCAATCTGCTCCGGCTCGCCGCTGATCGGCGGGACACCGGTCGGGTTGACCGACGACGCGCTGCCGGCCGACCCGGTGAAGTCGACGTAGACGGTCGCCGAGCGGGCCAGCGTGGCTGGGTCGCGGCCGGCTGCCTCGCAGGCCGCGTCGACTCGCTCCAGCAGCGGGAGCATCCCCTCCGGCGTATTGCCGGTGCGCGAGAAGTAGACGTTCCAGCTATCGGCGTAGCGGGCGGTCAGCCCCAGCATCCGCTCGCCTGTCGTGCCCATCATGATCGGCGGGCCGTGCTTGCGCGGGCCGCGTGGGTGCAGGGCGCAGTCTCGTGCCTGATAGTAGCGTCCCTCGAAATCGACCTTACCGTCGTGCAACAGCCCGTGGATGATCTGCAGCGCCTCCTCGAAGCGCGACACGCGGTGGTCGAAGGGGTAGCCGAACGCGCGATACTCCGGCTCGTGCCAGCCAGCGCCGAGCCCGAGGATCACGCGGCCACCGCTGATCTCGTCGATCGTGTCGGCGATCTTCGCCGTCAGCGCAGGGTTGCGGAACGACGTGCAGGTCACCAGCGTGCCGACCTCGACGCGGCTGGTGATGGCCGCGAGCGCCGAGAGCATCGAGAACGACTCCCAGACACCTTCGGTCTTGCCGTCTGCCAGCCGGAAGAGCAGATGGTCCTGGACCCAGACCGAATCGAAGCCGGCCGCCTCCGCGCGCAGCGCCACCGCCGCGATCTCGCGCCACGACGCCGTCGTTCCCGTCCGAGCATCCTCCGAATCCGGCAGCCCGAACCCGATCTTTAGCGGCCTGCGCCGTCCATCAACCATCGTCCCTCCTCACAAGAACCCGCGACACACGCCGATCATCGCACGAATTGGCCTCCCGAGTTTGCCCCAGCGCAATGAATATGCCTGGTCGACGGCGCATGATGGCTGAGGAAGGCGGACCTGGAGGCAGGAAAGGAACAACGCCATGTCTGCAACGATCACGAGTCCCAACCCCGATCACTTCGAGATGTGCCTGGACACTGGCAACTGCCTGGTTGAGTACTACCTGACCCAGCCGGCCGCGACTCAGTGGGTGGCCGTTGGCCTGGCGAGGCCGGCCAGCAACGGCTCCTGCTGCGACGCCCACCGCCGCATGGTCGCTGGCTCCGGCCCAACCGAGACTGATGCCATCCGCGCGATGCTCGGCCGGTGCGCGGGGCAGGGGTGACGGCAAGCGAGGCAGCCCGGGCAGACGCGAGCCGGTTATGTCAGCTATCGCGGGCAGGGCGTCCGCTCCAGAGGGTGGCAGACGCCGCCGGACTGGCAAACGAGCGCACGGATGCCACCGGTAACTGCGGCTCTCCTGGGTGAGCTGCCCGGCAAACGCGAAGCGCTGACGAATCGGCTCGCGCCTGCCCCGGCATGGGGCGGAGCTGGCAGGCAGGGACCTGTCTCTACGCGATGCCCTCGCGCACAGCACGTCCTGCCGTCGTCCCCCGACCGGACCCCATGCAGACCAACGCCGCAGCCAGCGCAACGAGCGGGAGGCCTAACCCCAGCGCCGAATAATTGCCAACCGCCAGCAGCAGGCCGCCGGTCAGTGCGCCGACCGCGGTGCCAAAGCGGGTGATCGACGAGTTGAGCGCCATCGTTGTCCCCTGGGTGGTCGGCGTTTCGCCAGACATGATCGTCACCGCCGTCACCTCGGCGATTCCGCCAAAGAACGCCGCGCCCAGGAGCGTTGCCCATGTCAGCAGGATCGGTGGTTGGACAACGAAGACGACCGCGATCAACGCCCCCATCGCCAGAACCGTGACGAAGAACGTGCGCCGCGCCGGAATATGGCGCAGAGGCCCGCTGACCAGCAGGCTGCCAGTCATGAACCCAGGCCCAAGCGCCAGCCAGATCAGGCCGGCCTCCTGCAGCGATCGCCCCATCTGCTCGACCAGAAACGCGCCGATGTAGGTCAGCAATCCCGTCCAGGCAACGCCGCGGCAGAACTGGGCGGCGTACACGAGCGCAACCGGTGGGTGCCGCAACAGCGGGACATAGGTCGCCAGCAGCGCGCGGAGCCGCAACGGCTCGTGGGCGGAGATGACATCGGCATCGAGCGTGGCAGCGGTGAACACCAGGCCGGCCACAGCAATGAACGCCAGCGCCACAAACGACCAGCGCCACGACGACTGGCTAGCGATGAAGGTCAGAATCGGGAAGCCAACGATGCTGGCGACCGAGGCCGAGGCGAACATTCTGCTGATCACCTGACGGCGGACATCGCCATGGTAGCGGATCCCCGCGATCGCAAACGCCATCGGCGAGATCGTCGCCGCGCTGAGCCCGCTCAGCAGCTGGGCCGCGACGAGGAAGCCGAACGCGGGGGCCAGCGCAATTCCGACGTTGCACATCACCAGCGCGATCAGGCCAAGCAACAGCAGGCGGCGGTAGCCGAGCCACTCGGCCGACGGGCCGATCGCCAGCCCGACGATCCCGCCGACCAGCGAGGAGACCATCACCGCCTGGCCGAGCAGAGCTGTCGAGGTGTTGAGATCCCCGCCGATCGCTGGCAGGAACGGCGAGAGCGAGAGCGATGTGAGGACGCTGAGCGACGTTGCAAGGCAGAGAGTCAGAAAGACCGTCCGGTCCTCGCCGATGCTGACAACCCCCTCGCGCACGCGCCCGCCCCTCTCCCAACGTCTACCGCCCGGCGGATGATCGTTGGCGAGCGCTCGCACGTCAAGACACTCGGGGCTGCCTGTTCGCGCTTACGGCCGTCGCTCGCCCGTCAGCGTGCGGAGAACGAGCACCAGCACGACGACGACCAGCAATACCAGCAGCACGCGGCTCAGCAGACCCACAACCGCGCCAAGCAGCCAGATGGTCAAAACCACCGCAACAACGATCAGGATGACCCGCGCCATCGCCACCCCCGATTCACTTCGATGGATAGCGTAGCACGAGCCACCACCCCTCCCTGCGGGAGAGGGTGTTTCGGTAGCCCCAGTTCAGCATCACCTTTTCCGTTGGTCTTCTGCGCTTGGCCATCCGGTTCGGCAGGGTTATCGGCAGCGATGGCCGATTCGGTGCGTATCAGGGTGGCCGGCCGCCGATTTGGATGATCGGCAGATCGGCCAATTCAGGCCAGCCATAGACCCGTCTGGAATCGGTGGCGTACAATCGGTGGGGAGATGGCGGAGCGCCGTTGCGCAGCCGACATCCTGGCTGGGATCGGGGGAGTGACACGCGAAACCAGCCATGTCTGGCGCTATTGTTACGCGATTCACAAGGTCGCGAGGCGAGCGCCGCGGAGGTATCGGAAGGCTGGACGGGTTGCCGCGATCATCGCCCAACAAGCAGGGCACGACGGCCAGATCCGCGCCGGCCAATGCGGACACGACAACAGGAACCAACCGGGCGAACCGGGTGAAAGGACGTGGCATGGCTAGCAAGGCTGAGCCGGCCGTACGGGCTGGCGACGTGGCCCTCGGCTCGATGAGCAAGGACGAGCTACTCGAGCTCTACCGCCAGATGGTCCTCATCCGCAGGTTCGAGGAACACTCGGCCGAACAGTACGCCTTCGCCAAGATCGGCGGGTTCCTCCACCTCTATATCGGAGAGGAAGCTGTCGCCGTCGGCGCGATCCACGCCATGCGCGAGCAGGATCACCTCGTCACTCACTATCGCGACCACGGCTACGCCCTGGCGATCGGGTCCGACCCGAACGCCGTTATGGCAGAGCTGTTTGGCCGCTCGACTGGCACGACCGGCGGACGCGGCGGCTCGATGCACCTGATCCACCCCGAGCGAAACTTCTGGGGCGGCTATGCGATCGTCTCTGGCCATATTCTGATCGGCGCGGGCATCGGCCTGGCACTCCAGTACCAGGAGATCGACGGGATCGCCGTGGTCATCTTCGGCGATGGGGCAACCAACGGCGGCGCGTTCTTCGAGGCGCTCAACATGGCCTCCCTCTGGAAGCTGCCAGTTGTCTTCCTCTGCGAGAACAACCTCTATGCGATGGGCACCGCCAGCGAATATCACTCGGCCGTCCCGCAGATGGCCACCAAGGCTGCCGGGCTGGGGATCACGTCCGAGATCATCGACGGACAGGATGTCCTGGCGATGTACGAAGCCACCCAGCGCGCGCGGGAATACTGCACGGCCGGCAACGGTCCCTACTTTATCGAGGCGATGACGTATCGCTTCCGCGGCCACTCGCTCGCCGACCCGGAGACATATCGGGACAAGGACGAGATCGAGGAGCACCGCGCCGATGACCCGATCTCGCTGTACCGCGAGCGCCTGTTGCAGGCCGGCAAGGCCGCGCAGGCCGACTTCGACAGCATCGACGCGGCGATCGAGCTGGTTGTCGACGAGGCGGTCGAGTTTGCCGACAAGAGCCCCTGGCCGGATCCATCGACCCTGCGACTTTGTCTACGCCGACGAGTACTAGCGCGGCCGGCCGTCGCTGGCTTCGACCTTTGAGCGATCGAAACGGAGTAGGAACACCGTGGCAAGCACGCTGGCTGAGCTGGAGGATATGCAACGCAGGGCCCAGGAGGCCGTCGCCCAGAACGAACAGGGCGAGCGCGAGATCACCTACCGCGACGCGCTGCGCGAGGCGATCACCGAGGAGATGGATCGCAACAAGAACGTCCTGCTGATGGGCGAGGACATCGGGGCCTATGGGGGATCCTACGTCGTCACCCGCGGCTTTCAGGAGCAGTATGGGCGCAAGCGCGTCATCGACACCCCGATCGCCGAGCTGGGCATCGTCGGGATGGCAGTCGGCGCATCGATGGCCGGCCTGCGGCCGATTGTCGAGCTGATGACGATCAACTTCTCGCTGCTGGCGATCGACCAGATCGTCAACCACGCCGCCAAGATCCACTATATGTTCGACGGCAAGTTCACCGCCCCGATCGTCGTCCGCACCGCCTCCGGCTGGGGGCAGCTCGGCGCGACACACTCGCAGACCTTCGAGGGCTGGTTCGCCCACATCCCCGGCCTGCGCGTCGTGATGCCGGCCACCCCGAAGGACGCCAAGGGCTTCCTCAAGTCGGCCATCCGCGGCAACGACCCTGTCGTATTCATCGAGCATTCGCTGATCTACCGCAACCGCGGGCTGGTGCCGGCCGGCGACTATACCCTGCCGCTGGAGGGCGCCGAGGTGCGCCGCGAAGGGACCGACGTCACCCTCGTCTCCTGGTCGCGCGGCCTCTATCTCGCTCTCGGCGCGGCCGAGGAGCTGGCCGAGCAGGGTATCTCCGCCGAGGTGATCGACATGCGCGTCCTGCGCCCGCTGGACACCGAGACGGTGATCGAGTCGGTCAGGAAGACCAGCCGCTGCGTGATCGTCGAAGAGTCGTGGCGCACGATGGGCCTCGGCGCAGAGATCGCCGCTGCCGTCCAGGAGCATGCGTTCGACTACCTCGACGCCCCAGTCGGCAGGGTCGGCAGCATCGAGGTGCCGATGCCGTATGCCCGGAACCTTGAACGGCTGGTCATTCCTGGCAAGGACGAGGTCGTCGCCGCAGCCAAGCAGGCGCTGGCGTAACCTCACCGCTGCCCAGAGGGCTCCCTGCCCCCTCTCCTGCGAGGAGAGGGGGGAGATTGAATTGATAGATTGACGGACCCCGCAGACGGGGAATGGGGAGAGGCAAGCAAGATGGCGAAGACGGTCGTCATGCCCCAGATGGGCTACGACATGGATGCCGGGACGCTGCTGCGCTGGCTGAAGAACGTCGGCGACCCGGTCGCGCGCGGCAAGGCGATCGCCGAAATCGAGACCGACAAGGTCAATATCGAGATCGAGGCGTTCGAGGGCGGCGTGCTGCGCAAGACGCTCATCACCGAGGGGCAGACCGTCCCGGTCGGCGAGCCAATCGCGATCATCGGCGGGGCCGACGAGGTGATCCCGGAGGTCGAGACCGCCGCGCCGGCCGCGCCGCCGGCTGCTGTTGCGCCAACCCCTGCGCCTGCGCCGGCCCCTGTGGTTGAAGCCGCGCCCGTCGCTGCGGCAGCGCCAGCTATCGCCGAGCCGGTCGCGCAAGCGCCCCAGGTCGTGAGCCACGAGCCGGGAGAGCGCATCCGCGCGTCGCCCCTGGTTCGTCGCCTCGCCGCCGAGCACGCCATCGACCTCTCCCAGGTTCGTGGCACTGGTCCGCAGGGCCGCATCGTCAAGCGCGACGTCGACCCGTACCTGACCGGCGCGAAGCCGATGCCGCAGGCCGCTCCGACGCAGGCCCCCGTCGCCCCGGCCCCCGCGCCGGCGCCCGTCGCAGCTGCGGCTGCCGAGCCGATTCCGACCGTCGGCGGCGAGCTGAAGGATCTGCCGCGCATTCGCCAGACGATCGGCAAGCGGATGAGCCAGTCCTTCCAGGAAGCGCCGCATTTCTACGTCACGATGGCGATCGGCATGGACAAGGCGCTGCAGCTGCGCAAGCAGGTCAACGGCGATCTCGACGAAGCCAGCCAGGTGTCGGTCAACGATCTCATCGTCAAGGCTGCCGCGCTGGCGCTGCGCGACTTCCCGGTGCTGAACTCCGCCTGGAACAACGGCCAGATGGAGCTGCACGACCACATCGACGTCGGGATCGCCATCGCCATCGAGGGCGGGCTGATCTCGCCGTTCGTCCCCAGCGCCGACGAGAAGTCGCTCGGCGCAATCGCGCGGCTGACCAAGGATCTGGCCAGGCGGGCCCGCGAGGGCGGGCTGAAGCCGGAGGAGTACCACGGCGGGACGTTCACGACCTCGAACCTCGGCATGTTCGGGGTGGAGGAGTTCATCGCGATCATCAACCCGCCGCAGGCCGCCATCCTCGCCATCGGCGCGGCGAAGACCCAGCCGGTCTGGAACGCGGATAAGGGCAAGTTCAAGCCCGAGACGATCATGAAGGTCACGATGTCCGCCGACCACCGCCTTACCGACGGCGCCGAAGTCGCGCGCTACCTGCAGAAGCTCAAGGCCCTGCTGGAAGCGCCGATGATGCTGCTGGTGGGATAGGAGGGCTGGCCCTCACCCCTGCCCCTCTCCCAATGCTGGGAGAGGGGTTCTCTTGCGCGCCGGACTTCGCTTTAGTTGTGAATTGCTTGCATCCGGCGGGCGGCGGGGCTAGGATGGTGGCGCAATCAGGGGCAAGCGAACGACGATGGTGATGCGTGGGGGTGGCGTGAGCAACGGGAATCTGAGCTGGGTCACGAACTTCATCTGGGGGATCGCCGACGACGTCCTGCGCGACGTCTACGTGCGCGGCAAGTACCGCGACGTGATCCTGCCGATGGTGGTGATCCGGCGGCTCGACGCGGTGCTGGAGCCGACCAAGCCGGCCGTGCTGGAGATGAAGAAGTCACTCGACGCGGCCGGGTTCGTCAACCAGGATTCCGCCCTTCGCACGGCAGCCGGCCAGGCGTTCTACAACACGTCGCCGTTCCTGCTGCGCGACCTCCGTTCCCGCGCTCGCATCCAGCAACTGCGCGCCGACTTCGAGGCATACCTGGATGGCTTCTCGCCGAACGTCCAGGAGATCCTCGACAAGTTCAAGTTCCGCAACCAGATTCAGACGCTGATTGACGCCGAGGTGTTGGGCGCGCTGATCGAGAAGTTCCTCGACCACTCGATCAACGTCGCGCCGACACCGGTCTTCGCCAGCGACGGCACGGTCCGGCTGCCGGGGCTGGACAACCACGCGATGGGCACCATCTTCGAGGAGCTGATCCGGCGCTTCAACGAGGAAAACAACGAGGAGGCCGGCGAGCACTTCACCCCGCGCGATGTCGTCCGGCTGATGGCCGACCTCATCTTCCTGCCGGTTGCCGAGCAGATCGAGTCCGGCACCTACCTCGTCTACGACGGAGCGTGCGGGACCGGCGGGATGCTGACCGTCGCCGAGGAGCGGCTGGCCGAGCTGGCCGATGAGCACGACAAGGAAGTCTCGATCCACCTGTTCGGGCAGGAGATCAACCCGGAGACGTTCGCGATCTCGAAGGCCGACCTGCTGATCAAGGGCGAGGGGGAGGAGGCCGAGAACTTCCGCTTCGGCTCGACCCTCTCGCAAGACGGCTTCCCGTCACACGAGTTCGACTTCATGCTCTCCAACCCGCCCTATGGCAAGAGCTGGAAGACCGATCTGGAGAAGATGGGCGGCAAGAGCGGCCTCAACGACCCGCGCTTCGTCGTCCACCACGCTGGCGACCCGGAGCACAGCCTCGTCACCCGCACGAGCGACGGCCAGATGATGTTCCTGGCCAACATGCTGTCGAAGATGAAGCACAACACGCCGCTCGGAAGCCGCATCGCCGAGGTGCACAACGGCTCGGCGCTCTTCACCGGCGACGCCGGACAGGGCGAGAGCAACATCCGCCGCTGGATCATCGAGAACGACTGGCTGGAGGCGATCGTCGCGCTACCGCTGAACATCTTCTATAACACCGGCATCGCCACCTACATCTGGGTGCTGAGCAACCGCAAGCCGGCCCACCGGCGCGGCAAGGCGCAGCTGATCGACGCGACCGGCTGGCGCCAGCCACTGCGTAAGAACCTGGGCAAGAAGAACTGCGAGCTCTCCGCCGACGACATCCGGCGTATCGTCGATCGCTACCTGGCGTTCGAGGAGGACGAGCAGTCGAAGATCTTCCCGAACGAGGCGTTCGGCTACTGGAAGGTGACGGTCGAGCGCCCGCTGCGGCTGTGCGGCATCGACCCCGGCCGCGCCTATAGCGCCAAGGAGATCCGCGAGCTAAAGGAGACGGCGGAGCGGGCCGAGGACGCGCCGCCGGTCATCCGCAAGGTGCTGGCGCGCGGGAACCCGCCCGATCCGCTCCACGGTCGCTTCGAGGCCGTCATCAACGGCCGGCCGGCGATCGTCGAGTACGAGCCGGACAGCGACCTGCGCGACACCGAGCAGGTGCCGCTGCTGGAGGAGGGCGGCATCGACGCCTTCATCCGCCGCGAGGTCCTGCCGTTCGCGCCCGACGCCTGGGTCGTGCCGGACGCGACGAAGGTCGGCTACGAGATCTCGTTCACGCGCTACTTCTACAAGCCCCAGCCGCTACGGACGCTGGCCGAGATTCGCGCCGACATCGACGCGCTGGAGCGCGAGACGGACGGGCTGCTCGACCAGGTGCTCGTTGGGACGGCGCGATGACGATCCTCGTAGATCCGTACTCTGCGTATCGATGTGTCGATCTAGCGTGGTTATCCGAGATACCGGCGCATTGGGAGGTCCACCGAAACGGTCGGCTGTTTTCCCAGCGCAACGAGACCGGCTTTCCCGGCTTGCCGATTCTTGAGGTTTCGCTTCGTACGGGTGTCCGAGTGCGGGACCTGACCAACGCCAAGCGCAAGCAGATGATGAGCGACCGTGCCAAGTACAAGCGAGCCGCCCGCGGTGACGTGGCCTACAACATGATGCGCATGTGGCAGGGAGCCGTAGGGGTTGCGCCGGTAGATGGGCTCATAAGCCCAGCGTACGTCGTCGCGCGACCGCATGATGAAGTGGATACGCGCTACTACAGTTATCTGTTTCGCACAGCCGCATACATGGGTGAGGTCGACGGCTACTCGCACGGGATCGTTAAGGATCGAAATCGGCTCTACTGGGAGGACTTCAAACAGATCCCATCGCTCGTACCGCCATATCGCGAACAGGTCATCATCGCTGACTTCCTTGACCGCCACGCGCAAATCGCACAGCGTCTAATCCGCGCCAAGCGTCGCCAGATTGAGCTGCTGAACGAGCAGAAGCAGGCGATCATCCACCAGGCGGTGACGCGCGGCCTCGACCCGCACGTGCCGCTCAAGCCGTCGGGCATCGACTGGCTCGGCGACGTGCCGGCGCATTGGGATGAAATCACTATCCGGCATTGCTCTGAGTCTTTACAAACAGGGCCCTTCGGCAGCCAACTTCACGCACATGAATATGTATC
>Ga0073899_10005789_pt1 | contig 10688 bp, 8 predicted proteins | sample KloWWTmetaKNB5Ph_FD_88975 | JGI IMG/M metagenome (GOLD analysis project Ga0073899, IMG submission 88975) | Active sludge microbial communities from Klosterneuburg, Austria, studying microevolution and ecology of nitrifiers - Klosterneuburg... | ecosystem: Engineered > WWTP > Aerobic digester >...
CCCGCCGCGCGAACGCGGACGGCTCCTCCCAGCCAATGGAGCAGGTGATGGCCGGCATTCACCGCTGGACGGAGCGGTGGGCAGATGAACACCGCGGGAAGCCGCTCCCAGAACTTGTCCGCATCGGCCTCGCCGCCCGCGCCGAGACGCTCCAGCTGCTCGCCGAACTCACCGATGAACAGTTGGATTCAAAAATCCCCGGCGCGCCCTGGGCCGATGGTACCGTCGGCGGCATCATGGCGGCCAACGCCGACCACGGCCTCTTGCACTTCAACTACGCGAAGGATGGCTCGCTCACCACCTGACGCCGCTACCCGATGTACGCCTCTCCACCGATCTTCTCACGGCCTGTTCGCGCCATCACGAACCGCCGTAGCTCGCGTCGCTCGGCCGGCAGGAAGCAGTGCGCGCAAACGCGCGGCCGGGGCATCTCGACTGGCACAAGCAACCGGTGCACGCCGTGCTCCGCGCATGTCAACTCGAACTCAATCACTTCGATGTTCATGGCGTCCTCCCGCGCCCATCTCCCCCGGATGGAACTATAGGATAGACGTATCGAGACGTTTGTCTACGGTCATCCGGCCTTACATATGTAAACGTTTGGACGTGCCAACTTTCCTCGCCCCATTCCGCCCCCGGGGCGCCACCTATGGAATCGCAGCCTCCAATAGGGGTAGTATTCCCGCCATCACATGCGCGGAAGCCCGGCAGGGGGTATCTGTGGACCCAGGGCAAGCTGGCGCGCTACCTCACCTCAACGCTGCCAGCCTTCTTTTCGTTGATAGCCCGTCTCCCATGTGGATCTACGATCCAGGGACGCTCCGCATCCTCGATGTCAACACCGCGGCTATCGAACTCTATGGCTACTCCCGCGCGGAGTTTCTCTCTCGCACGCTCCTCGATATTCGCCCGCCCGATGCCGCGCACGCCCTTCGCGACCACCTCGAACGGCTCGATCCCCGCGAGCTCATACCATCCCGCTGGCAGCACCTCACTTCCGATGGCCGGCTCCTTTCCGTCGATGTCACCGCCCAGGGGATCGACTTCGAAGGCCGCTACGCCCGCCTCGTCGTCCTCCGCGATTCCACCCCGCTCGATGCACTCGAAGCAGCCCGCCTGGATGCTGAAGCCCGCTATCGCATCCTCGTCGAAAATCTGCCCGATGCCGTCCTCCTCCTCGATGTGGAAACCGGCCACTTCATCGAAGCCAACGAAAACGCCTGCCGCCTGCTCGGACTCACCCGCGAAGAGGTCCTCCAGCTCGGCCCCGCCGATATCGCACCCGAGTTCCAGCCCGGTGGCATCCGCTCTGACCTCGAAGCACCCGCCGTCATCGCCCGTGCGATGCAGGGAGAGACCATCGTGGTCGAATGCACCGTCCGTTCCGCCTCGGGCGAGGAGATCCTCTGCGAAGCCCACCTGATCGGCGTGCCCTCGACTTCTGGCCGCCTCGTCTGTGGCCGCATCGTCGATATCCGCGAGCGCAAGGCGGCCGATGCCGAGCTCGCCCGGCTGGCCTCCGTCGTCCGCTTTGCCCACGATGCCATCATCGTCACCGACCTTGCCGGCCGCGTGATCACCTGGAACCATGGCGCCGAAACGCTCTTCGGCCTCCCCGCGGCTGAGATGCTCGGCGCCACCACCGACGTCATGCTCCCACCGGACGATCTCGATCTTCGTATCGACCTTCGCCGCCGCGTCATCGATCTCGGCGAGAGCGTCGATCTCATCGAGCGTCTCTGGACGCGGCCCGATGGCGCCACCATCTCGGTCTCTGCCTCGCTCTTCCCGATCCGCGATGCCGCAGGCAGCGTCACCGGTATCGGCACCGTCGTTCGCGATATCACCCGGGCCTCCGCCATCGACACCGCCCTCCGCCTCAGCGAGCAGCGCCTTCAACTTGCCGTCGATGCCGCCCGGATGGGCATCTGGCACTGGCATCTCGATACCGGTGCCATCGAATGGTCTCCAGAAGCGGCCGCAATCTACAACCGCCCGCTTTCCGAAATGCCGCCGGATGTCCGCAGCCTCGTCCGCAACCTCCATCCCGATGACCGCGCGACGGCCCGCGCCACCTCGGCTCGCGAGGTCGCCTCTGGCGAGCTCGCTGAGTCGCGCGTCCGCCTTCCCGATGGCTCCTACCGATGGGTGGTTACCGCCGGATTGCCACTCCCGGGCGATCCGAACACCGTGACCGGTTTCGTCCAGGATATCCACGACCGCAAGATGGCCGAGGTCGAAATGCTCGAAGGTGCGCGCCGCCTCCGCGAAATCATCGCGACCCTGCCAAGCGCCGTCTGGATCGCCACCGGCGACTCCGCACTCATGGTCAACCCCGAACTCGAACGCCTCACCGGCTTTTCCGCCGCCGATCTTCTCGCCGCCGATGCCCTCGATCGCGTCGTCCACCCCGATGACATCCCCCTGATGACCGAGCACTTCGAAGCTCGGATCGCCGGCAAGGAGGCCGTCTCCCGTTACATCATCCGCATCATCCGCTCCGATGGCGAAATCCGGCACCTGGCTGTCTCCGCTACCCAGATCGCCCTCGGCGGGATCCCGGCATCCCTCCTCTCCGCAATCGATATCACCGATCGCCTCCTCGCCGAACAAGAGTTGCGCCAGAGCGAGGAGCGGTTCCGCACGCTCATCGAGACCGTCCCCGTCGGGATCTGGGTCTGGGATGGCACCGATATCGTCATGGTCAACGCCGCCCTCGAACGGCTCCTCGGCTACTCCCGCGAACAGCTCACCACGCGCGCCTTCCTTGGCTCCCGGATGAACCCCGATGACCTCGCCACCATCCGCGAGCGTGGCCGCCTCCGGATGGCAGGCTTCCCCGTCACCCCTCCCCACGTCGAAATCCGCATCCAGGATTCTGCCGGCAGTTGGCTCACCTTCGAACTCTGGGCGTCCATCATCGAAAACGATGGCGGCCGCCTCTGGTTCAACTCCGTCGTCGATCTCACCGCCCGCCGGGCTGCCGAGGCCGAACGCCAGCGCATCGACCAGCAGATCCAGCAAACCCAGAAGCTCGAAAGCCTCGGCATCCTGGCCGGCGGCATCGCCCACGATTTCAACAACCTGCTCGTTGCCGTCCTCGGCAACGCCGGCCTCGCCCTCATGGAGCTCCCGCCCGAATCGCCCGCCCGCCAGACCGTCCAGGCCATCGAAATCGCCGCCCAGCGCGCCGCAGATCTCACCCGCCAGATGCTCGCCTACTCCGGCAAAGGCAAATTCGTCATCGAGCCGCTCAACCTCTCCCGCATCGTCGAGGAGATGGCACACCTCCTCGAAGTCTCCGTTTCCAAACGCGCCGTTCTGAAGTACCACTTCGCCCCGGACCTTCCCCCGATCGAGGGCGACGCCACCCAGGTCCGCCAGGTCATCATGAACCTCATCACCAATGCCTCGGATGCCATCGGCAGCCGCAGCGGCGTCATCAGCATCTCCACCGGCCTCCAATACGCCGACCGCGACTACCTCGCCGAATCCTATCTCGATTCGAACCTGCCAGAAGGCGATTACGTCTACATCGAAGTTGCCGATACCGGCGAAGGCATGGACGAACCAACCAGCGCCCGCATCTTCGATCCCTTCTTCACCACCAAGTTCACCGGCCGCGGCCTCGGGCTCGCCGCTGTCCTCGGTATCGTGCGCGGCCACCACGCCGCCATCAAGGTCTATTCCGAACCCGGCCGCGGTACGACTTTCAGGTCCTCTTCCCTGCCACCGCCTCCGCCACCCCTGTGGCGCCTCTGACCGAACGTCCGCTCCCTCGGCCGGCCGCCAGCATGGCTCGTGGCGCCATCCTCGTCGTCGATGATGATGAGACCGTGCGCACCGTCACCCGCCGCATCCTCGAACGCGCCGGTTTCGATGCAATCCTCGCCGCCGATGGCGTCGAGGCGCTCCATGCCTACCGCGCCACTCCCGGCATCGTCCTCGTCCTCATGGATATGACCATGCCGCGCATGGATGGCGAAGAGTGCTTCCGCGAGCTCCGCCGTTACGATCCCGCCGTCCGCGTCATCCTCACCAGCGGCTACAACGAACAGGATGCGACCACCCGCTTTGTCGGCAAAGGCCTCGCCGGCTTCATCCAGAAGCCCTACCGCCCCACCGATCTCATCGAAAAGGTCGAATCTCTCCTCTCTGCCCCCGGCCAGTAACGCCCCCTGCCCGGAAGGGCAGGCCACACCCTCCCCGTTTGGCTGATGTGGCCCCGCCGCGCCTCCCACACCATGGATGTGGCAGATCCATTCCCCGTGGAGGAACCAATGTCCGATTCAACCGCCAACCTCTCGAACCTCTCAGCGGCGCTCGCCGCCGCCGTCGCCCGCAACGCACCGTCGCTTGTGACCGTCAGCGCCCGCCGCCGGTTTGGCGCCACCGGGTTTGTCTGGTCTTCCCAGGGCGTCATCGTCACCGCCAGCCACGTCGTCGAACGCGACGAAGCCATTGAGGTTCGCCTGCCCGGAGGTGATCGCCAGCTCGCAACCCTCGCAGGCCGGGACCACGGCACCGACCTTGCCGTCCTCCGGGTCGCAACAGACGGGCTGGCCCCTGCCGTCCTGGCCCCCGCCGATCTCCAGGTCGGCAACATCGTTCTCGCGCTTGGCTGCCCGGCCGGCGAAGCGCCAATGGCCTCGTTCGGCATCGTCTCGGCCATCGGCGGCCCCTGGCGAACCGTTCGTGGCGAAGAAGTCGAGGGCTACATCCGTACCGATGCCACCTTCTTCCCCGGCTTCTCCGGCGGCCCACTCATCGATGCCAGCGGCCGCGTCGCCGGGCTCAACAGCAGCCGCCTTGGCAGGGGCAACGGGCTCACCATCCCCGTTCCCACCCTCACCAGGATTGTCGCCGATCTGCTCGAACGGGGGCGTGTCCGCCGTGCCTACCTTGGCATCAGCTCACAGGTGGTTCGCCTCCCGGAAGCGCTATCCGCGGGCCTCGAAGGGCAACAGACCGGGCTCCTCGTTACCTCTGTCGAGCCTGCCAGCCCGGCCGGGTCGGCGGGCCTGCTTGTCGGCGATATCCTCGTCCGCTTTGCCGGCGAACCGCTCGCCGATACCGATGACCTCCAGACTCTTCTTGGCGCAGGCCGCATCGGCCAGCCAACGCCCGTCAACCTCATCCGCGGTGGCACTCCCGCCGAGGTTACCGTCACCGTCGGCGAACGCTCCTGATCCCCCCGGGACCGACCCGCTACCATCTACCCGTGGAAGTGCCCTCGGTCAGCCCACACCAGGAGGCCATCAGGGTGGCAGTCCATTCCCCTTACCCGTCCGCCCGGGTCGGCCTCCGCGCCATGCTCGCCGGCGAAACTGGCATAGAAATCATCGACGACGCCTCGGCGGCTGAAGTTCCGGGCGTCGCCGTCATCGATCTTGATGACGGCGGCGAAGAACGGGCCCTTCCGCCCATTCCCTCGGTTCTCCTCGCCACGTCCCCGGAGATGGTTTCCATGCCGCCTCCGGGAGACATGGTCCCCAGGGCCTATCTGCTCAAGGATTCATCCGCCACCGAGATCGTGGCCGCCGTCCGGGCGGTCGCGGCAGGGCTCATCGTGATCGATCCATCTATCGCCGCCGCCCTCGCATCCAGTTTCGAACCCGGCGCGCGCTCCGCCGAAACCGGGCTTACCGGTCTCACCCCCCGCGAGACCGAAGTCCTTCGGCTGGTCGCCGCCGGGCTCCCCAACAAGTCCATCGCTCTCCAGCTCGGCATCAGCGACCACACCGTCAAGTTCCACATCGGCGCCATCCTCGGAAAGCTCGGCGCAGCCAGCCGCGCCGAAGCCGCCGCCCGCGCCATTCGCGCCGGCATCCTCCCGCTCTAACCCATCTCCACCAGCAAGTCCCCTTCGCGCACCACGTTGCCCGCTCCCGCCACGATCGCTCGCACAACGCCGCTCTGTGGCGCCACGATCCGGTGCTCCATCTTCATCGCATCGAGCACCACCAGTACTTGCCCCTCCTCGACCGTCTCACCCTCGCCCACGCGAACGCTGGCCACCGTCCCCGCCAGCGGTGCGGTCACCGCCACCACGCCCGCGGCCTTCACCCGTGTTCGCTTCGGGGGCGCCGGTGGTCCGCCCACAGCGAATCGGCTCTCCCTTCCTTGCTCATCCCGGATCACAAGTGCTCGCGGCACCCGCTCATGGTCCAGCGAGACCACTACTGCCGCATCCAGGCCCGGCGCGCTGCACCTCACGCCGCTATCACCGATCCGCTCGACCACCACCCGGTGCATCTCGCCCGCCGCAGTCACGTCAAATCCATTGGCCACCGGCTTCAGTGCTACCGGCTCGCACTCCGGTCCGCTCTTTAGCCAGCACACGGCCGCCCCGGCCCCCAACCAGCCGGGGCCGTCCCATGGCCCCGTGGCTCTCCCGCCCGGCAGCTTCCCCGATGCCATCGCCGCGGCGGCGGCCGCCCAGTGCCACCCCGGCACGCGCTCGCCCAGGAGCCCACTGAGCTCGCGGTCGAGCCAGTCCACCGTGGCGGCTCCATCCCGGAAGTCCGCGTGCTCCAGGATTCGTTCAGCCAGTGCGAGATTCGCCGGCACCCCCTCGATCTCCAGCGCCCGCACATCCGCCACTAACCGTGCGATTGCATCCAATCGGTCGCTTCCATGGGCGATCACCTTCGCGAGCAGGGAGTCGTAACTCCCCGGCACGCTATCCCCCTGTTCGTACCCCGCATCGATCCTGGATCTTCCCTCCGCCTTCCATGCCACGATCCTCCCCCCGCTTCCCCGGAACCCCTCCCATGGGTTCTCTGCGTTCACCCGGACCTCGATCGCGTGTCCCGTGAAGCGGACATCCTCCTGGCGCACCGGCAGCCGCTCCCCGGCAGCCACCCGCAGCTGGAGTTCCACCAGGTCCAGCCCCGTCACCGCCTCGGTCACCGGGTGTTCCACCTGCAGCCGGGGATTCACCTCGAGGAAGTACCAATCGGGCGATGGCCCGCCCGCCACAAGGAACTCGAACGTGCCGGCATTCTCATACCCTGCCGCCCCGGCGAGCCGCAGCGCGGCACCCGTCAGGTCCGCGCGCAAACACTCATCCACCACCGGGCTCGGCGATTCCTCGATGAGCTTCTGATGCCGCCGCTGCACCGAACAGTCCCGCTCACCGAGGTGCACCATGTTGCCCTGCCGGTCGGCCACCACCTGCACTTCAACGTGGTGGGCATTGCGCACGAGCTTTTCCAGCAGCAGCCCGCCATCGCCGAAGGCCGCCAGGGCTTCGCGGCGCGCACTCTCGATCGCCTCGGCCAGGTCCCCCTCCGCGAGGATCTGCCGCATCCCTCTCCCGCCGCCGCCGCCGCGCGCCTTCAGCATGACCGGGTACCCGATGGCGCTCGCTGCCCGGGAGAGACTCTCCGCATCATCCGCGCCGTCCCATCCAGGTGCGACCGGTACTCCGTTGGCCACCGCCAGCCGCCGTGCCGCGCTCTTGTCCCCCAGCGCGCGCAGCACGCCAGGCGGAGGGCCGACGAAGACAATGCCCGCGGCCGCGCATCGCTCGGCAAAGTCGGCTCGCTCGCTCAGAAACCCGTAACCCGGGTGGATCGCCTCGCAGCCTTCCGCCTTCGCCGCCGCGATCACCGCCTCCACATCCAGGTAGGTATCCGCTGCACTGTAGCCATCAAGGATTACCGCCCCATCCGCCATCCTCACAGCCAGGCTGCGCCGGTCCGCCAGCGATGCCACCACCACCGCCCGTATCCCCATTCGCCGCAGCGTCCGGATTGTACGAACGGCGATCTCTCCGCGATTGGCAACCAGCACACAGCGAAACATCGCCCGCATTCAACCACACGCCCGCGCCGGGTGATAGCGCCCGTGTTATCCCGGCGCGTCCGGCGCGAAGGCCTCGCGCTCTCCGGCCCCGGCGGCCAGCTCCGTCCCGTTCTCTCGCTTGTCCAGGTAGTAATCCAGCACCACCCTGGCCGCCGCCGCTGCCGGCAGCGCCAGCAGAACACCGGCCACGCCCAGCAGCTCCGCACCCACCAGTACGGCAAGCAACACCACCAGTGCTGGCAGGTTCAGCGTCTGCCCGTAAATGCGCGGGACCAGGAAGCGGTCTTCGAACTGCTGGTAGATGAGCAGCGCGATCAGCACGATCAGCGCCTGCGTTGGTGATTCCTGGAACGCCGCGACCACCGCCGGCACAATCGCGATAAGCGCACCGATCAACGGGATGATATCCGCGAACGCTGCCAGCACACCGAAAGCCACCGCGTTCGGCACCCCGAGGATGAGCAGCACCACCAGCGTATACAGCCCGATGATCGTCGATGTGATCAGCTGTCCCCGGACATATCCACCAACCACCCGGCTCAGTGCCCGGATGAAGTGCTCCGCATCCGGTACCCGCTCCGCCGGGACGAACCGGAAGAGGAACGTCCGCAGGCGGGCCGTATCCACCAGCAGGTATGCGGTCAGCACCAGCACTGTCAGCGCGGAAATGACCCAGAACACCACCCGCTGTCCGTAGTCGACCGCCTGGCTCCCGCTGATCAGGTTCCCCCAGTTGATCTCTTCTGCCCGCTCCGGCAAATCCCACCGCTCCGTCTCGAATCCGAAGTCCGACACGAACGCCTCGAAGTCCGTCGCGTACTCCGGCAGGTTCGAACGAAGATCCCTGAACTCATCGAACATGGCCGGTGCCACGATCGCCACCATCGAACCGATCCCGACCAGGATCACGAGGAGGATGAGCAACACCGCCGCTATCCGGTTCACCCCCCGGCGCACCAGCCAGTCCACATACGGCAGCAACGCCGCCATCAGGATGAACGCCGTGATCACCAGCAGGACTACCGGCCACAGCCTCAGCAATGCCCAGATCGAAAGCGCCGCCAGCCCGATGGCGACCAGGCCCCGGTAGGAGAGCTCAACCTTCAGCACTGGAAAGCCCCCGGGTTCACGATGGCCGTAGCGTATGGCCACGCACCCTGGCCGACAACTGGCCGGCATCCGGCAGCCCACTCTGCTAGGCTCACCGCCGGAGGTGCCGCCATGCTCACGTCAGTCGAAGCCTTTCTGCGCTACTTCGAAGGGGTGAACCGGCGCGCCATGCGCGACATTGCCGCCCTCCCTCCGGAGGCGGACGGCTGGATGCCTGCCTCCGGCGAAGGCGAGAACGCCTGGAGTATCAACACGCTCGTCGGCCACATGTGTGGCTCCCGCCTCTATTTCGCCAGCGCCTTCCTGGGCCGCGGCTGGCTCAGCCCCCGCCCGCCGGATGTCAGCTCGCGCGATCGCTGGCTTCCCGCACTCCAGGCCAGCTTCGAACAACTTCGCGAGTTACTCGCGGGCGCCCCGGACAGCCACCTCGACCGCGGCATCCAGATGATCGACTCCGGTGGCACCCTCTCCGGCGGCCGCATCCTCCTGATGATGATGGAGCACGACATCCACCACCGTAGCCAGATCGATACCTACGCTGGTATCAATGGCTGGGACGTCCCCGATATCTACAACCGCAGCGCCGAGACCATTGGCTCGCTCCAGGCCGGACAGCGCGCAAAACACAACCAGCCGTAGGCGCCCCGCGGCGCCATCCGAGGCGCGCCAGGGATGGCGCGCTGCACTGTCACTGCCCCGAACGCCGCCGGCCTGGAACCACGACCGGTCGGACCCCCATCCGAGGCGCGCCAGGGATGGCGCGCTGCACTGTCACACCCCCGAACGCCGCCGGCCTGGAACCACAACCCCCGGCGCCATCCGAGGCGCGCCAGGGATGGCGCGCTGCACGGTCACTCCCCCGAACGCCGCCGCCCACCATCCCACCGTCCCCTTAGTCGCTGCTGAACGGCAAATCACCCTCGACGCGCCGCCCCTGCGAGGCATGGAACTTCGCGATCTTCTCCGGCTCCGGCTCGTGAACCGTTGTCGTCTTTGTCCCACGGACCATGGCGATACGCCCGGTCCGCGAAAGCTCCCGGATTCCGTAGGGCTCGCACATCTTCACCAGCCCGTCGATCTTATCCTCATCCCCCACCACCTGGAGGATGATCGAGTTCGTCGCGATGTCCACAACATCTGCCCGGAACACGTTCGCGATGTCGAGTAGCTCGTGCCGGTTCACGTTGTTGCAGCGCACCTTCAGCATGGCCAGCTCCCGCGCGACGATGTCCTCTTTGCTCAGGTCGGTCACCTTCACGACGTCTATCAGCTTGTAGAGCTGCTTTTCCACCTGCTCCACCGGCGCGCTCGCACCATCGACCACGATCGTGATCCGGCTGAGCCCGGGCGACTCCGAATGCCCCACCGTCAGCGACTCGATGTTGAAACCCCGCCGTCTGAACAGGCTTGCCACGCGCATCAGCACGCCCGGCTTGTCTTCCACGATAGCGACCACGGTGTGTTGGGCGTGGCGCACGCGTGCGCCATTCACAGAGGGGGTCATCGCATCAACTCCTCGGCCGGTGCCTCGATTGTCTCCGAAAGTGCGGCGCCCGCCGGCACCATCGGCCACACGTTCTCTTCCTGGTCAATCTGGAAGTCCACCAGGATGGGCCCTTTGTGCGCACGAGCCTCCCTGATGGCCGGCGCCACCTCAGCTTTCGTTTCCACCCGGATAGCCCGGATCCCGTAGGCATCGGCCAGCTTGCAGAAGTCGGGCTGGGTCATCGCCGCATCCACCAGGTTCCGGTCATAGAACAGGTGCTGCC
>Ga0073899_10005790_pt1 | contig 10688 bp, 10 predicted proteins | sample KloWWTmetaKNB5Ph_FD_88975 | JGI IMG/M metagenome (GOLD analysis project Ga0073899, IMG submission 88975) | Active sludge microbial communities from Klosterneuburg, Austria, studying microevolution and ecology of nitrifiers - Klosterneuburg... | ecosystem: Engineered > WWTP > Aerobic digester >...
CGCTGCGCCCACGGCACCCACTCGGGCGCGCGCAACGCCTCGGGACCTGGCAGCAGCACCACCTCGTTGACCGTGGGCGTCTTGGCGCGTGACGCCCGTACGAGGGTCACGGCCCAGTGCCAGCCCGTGTAGCCGGGGTGGGGGCACGCGAACAGATGCGTGACCACGCGCTCGTCGTCGACGATCACGCCGAGATGGTCACCGACCTCGAAGTCGCCGGCCTCGTCCATCGCGGCCGCGCGGGCGAGGTCGAGCGCCGCGGCGGTGACCGCGTCGAGCTTGGCCGCTGCCATTCAGAGCTCGAGCTCGTCGGCGACGGCGCGCAGCATCTGCGCCACCTTCTGCGCCGTCTTGGGATCGGGATGATGGCCGCGGCGGTAGCCGTTGCCCAGATGGTCGAGCATCTTGATCAGGTCTTCCGAGATGACCACGAGCTGCTCGGGCTGCTTGCGCGAGGCCTTCGACAACGACGGGGGCGCCTCGAGGATGCGTACGGACAGGGCCTGCTCGCCCCGGCGCCCGTCGACCACCCCGAACTCGACCTTCTGACCTGTCTTGAGCGACGTCACGCCGGGCGGCAGCACGTTGGCGCGCACGTAGACGTCGCCACCGTCTTCCTTGACCAGGAAGCCGAAGCCCTTTTCAGCGTCGTAGAACCGCACCTTGCCGACGGGCACGCCCCACCTCATTCGATCGTCAGTCAGACAGGACGAGTGTCCTGGCGGGCACAGCCTACCGAGTCCACCGCGACCTCACCACCGCGTTGCCGCTGCCCCGCGCGCTCGGACCTACGCGTGGCGACCGCCGCGACGACGGGCGACGCTCGGGCACCCGCCCGGTAGGATCGGCGCCATGGCGAGCTGGACCGACGGCCCCGAGTACGCGCCGGTGGAGCGACCGGCCGCCTTCGCTGCGCCCGTCGCCCTCCCCCTCGACGACGCCCCGCCACGGCAGGACCTGTCCGCCGGCGCACCCGTCGCCCCTCCCACCGCGTTCGAGCAGCCCCGCGACCCGGTGCCCGCCCTGGCGGCTCTGGCCCCAAGCGACGGACCTCACCGCGACCCGCAGTCGCCTTTCCAGGTGCAGTCGGCCATCGTCACCGCCGGATCGGCGTGGGGAGCGGCTCATTCGGCCCCGGCCGTCGCCGCGCCCAACAGACAGGCGTCGTCCGGCCCGGTCTGGACCGCCGACCAGCCCTACACCTCGGCCTACTCCCCGCCCGCGCAGGCCACCGGGTTCCCGGCGCCGGGGACCCCGCAGTGGTTCGGCCCGGGCGCCGACTGGGCGCCGCCCGCTCCCAGGGTGCCCGCCACCCTGGCGAACGCGGTGCAGGCGTCCACCTACGGGCTCCTCATCGTGCTCGCTGTCGGCGGCCTGGTCACCCTGCTGTCGCCCTTCCTGCTGGCGGTGGGGCTGGCTCTCTCGTCCCAGGTGCGCTACCGGCGCAGCCAGGTGCGGCTGGCGTTCATCGTGGCGCTGGGCGTCTCTCTGGCCTCCGGTGCCGTCCCCATCGCGACCGGCCAGGGCATCGACGCGGTCATGGGAATGGTCGGCGTGGTGTCGCTGCTGGCGTGCTGGGTGATGATCGCGGTGGTGACGTTCCTGCAGTACACCGCCCTCGCGGCCGGCGAACGTCCCGACGCCGCGTACTGAGGTCCGCTGGCCGCCGAGAGGTCCCCGCGGGTCCGCTCGAGCCGACCAGGCCCGGTCGAGCCGAATCTGCCCGGTGGAGCCGAAACCGCCCGCTGGAGCGGCACGCGGCTCCATCGGACGAGTTCGGCCCTACCCGACACGTTCGGCCCCACCCGGTCCGCTGGAGCCCCAGACTGCCCGCTCGAGCCGAATCTGCCCGGGAGAGCCGAAACCGCCGCCCGCTCGAGCGGCACGCGGCTCCATCGGACGAGTTCGGCCCTACCCGACACGTTCGGCCCCACCCGACACGTTCGGGTCCAACAGCGAAGTCCGGCTCCACCCGACACGTCCGGCTCCACCCGACACGTCCGCTCCACCCGACACGTCCGGCTCCACCCGGCAGCACGAAGCCAGTCGGCCGCGCCCGGTCCGGTGGAGCCGAAACCGTCCGGTGGAGCCGAAACCGTCCGGTGGAGCGGCGCACGGCTCCAGTTGACGAGTTCGGCTCCAGGCCACGAGTTCGGCTCCACCGGGTCCGCTCGGACGCGCGTCGCAAGCTCTACGGCCCACCACGTCCAGAGGTCCACCGGCCTCCCGAACGGTCCACAGGGCAACCCCCTCCGCTCGAGCCGAAACCGTCCGGTGGAGCGGCACGCGGCTCCATCGGACGAGTTCGGCCCCACCCGACGAGTTCGGCTCGACCGGACTCGTTCGGCTCCACCGGGTCCGTTGTAGCCCGTACTGCCCGCTCGAGCCGAAACCGTCCGCTGGAGCGGCCCGCGGCTCCATCGGACGAGCTCGGCCCCACCCGACAGAGTTCGGCTCCACCGGATCGAGGGGGACGCGCGTCGCAACGATCCCGGACCGCCACGGACGTACGCTCACGTCATGTCGGTTCCTGCCGACGAACCGGGGCGCGGCCGGTTCTTCGTGGTGGTCATGGCGCTGGTCGCCGTCACCGCCGCCGTCGCGGTGCCCGGCATCGTCTGGCTGCTCACACCGCCGGTAGCCGCGCCCCTGCCGAGCCGGACGACCACCCGCGCCACCGTCCTCACCCCCAGTCGCACCGTCGTCCCCACCGCCACGCCCGCCCCGATTCCCGTCACGGCAGTGCCGGTGACCACCACGCCGTCGGCGCCCGGACCCTCGCCCCGGGCCAGCCTCGACCAGAAGCCGCCGTCTCCGGTCGGCAACCTGCGCATGGTGTCGAGTACGGCCACGTCCGTGACCATCGCCTGGGACCCCGCCGTCGACAACGTGGGGGTCGCCCACTACGTGGTGCTGCAGGACGGCACCCCGGCAGTGGCGGCCACGGTCACCATCGTGCGGCTCGACTGGCTGCGCCGCGGCACGCAGATGCTGGTGCAGGTCGCCGCTCGAGACGCAGCCGGCAACCAGGGCGAGTGGCGGTCGCTGGTGATCGTGCCGGCGGCTGCCCCCACGGCGACCTCGGCGCCACCCCCCGCCTCCACCCCGCCACCACCCGGACCCACGGTCACCTACACGGTGACCGTGACCCACAGCCCGTCCGCACCACCCTCGACACCCACGCCCACCCCGACGCCCACCCCGACGCCCAGCGACACCCCTCCGCCGTCGCCGGCGCCCGGAGTCACGCCGTCGACCAGCGCCTGACCCCGTCCGGACCCCGGCAGCCCAGCTGAGCGGACACCCTCCCCCGTCGCCGGTACCCGGAGTCACGCCGTCGACCAGCGCCTGACCGCGTCCGGGTCCTGGCAACCGAGCCGCAGCGGCACCGTACTCTCCTCGATCGCGCCCAGCTCCACCACGACCTCGCCGGACAGCGCCCTCAGCGACACCACATCCGCCGGCCACACCGGAACCTGCTCGCGCGCCAGATCCTCATCGCTCAGCCAGGCGTGGCCGGTCACGGTGAGCTGCTCGTCGTCGGTGTGGCCCGTGGTGACGACGTCGAACCTGGGCACGGTGAGCAGGTAGAAGTCCTCGTGCTGAACGGTGACCAGGTCGGAGTACCCGTGGACGCTCGCGCGACGGGCGACCGGACCCACGAGATCGCCGGCCGCGATCACGAGTCCCGTCTCCTCCCGGACCTCCCGGACCGCCGCCTCCAGGGCCGACTCCCCCGGATCGATGCCACCACCGGGCGTCATCCACCACGCGGACCCCGGCGCCCCCGGGTCGGAGTCGCGGAACAGCAGCAGCGCCCCGTCGAGGTCCGACACCACCACCCGGACGGCGGTGCGTCGCTTCACGGGACGGTCCGGCGGGTGGACGGCGACGAGGCTGCGGCTACGGAAGGGGCCGGGGGACGGGGCTGGGTCGCTCACCGGACCAGGGTAGGGCGAGCGCCTGGGCGTCCCGGCCCGTGCCGGGGTACGATCGCCGGTCTGCCCCCACTCGCCGCCCGCGCTCACCCGATCGGAGGATCCATGCCTGACGACCCGATCCTGATCGCCGAGCGGGCGCATCTGGCCGCCTCCCGGGCGGCGCTGGCCCTCATGCGGCAGCAAGCCGCCGCCCTCACGGCCCTGGGCGGCGACGCGGTGTCGACCGAGTACCTCAAGCAAGCCCTCTACCGGCGCATGGTCGCCCTCGAGGACGATCCAACCGTGCCGCTCTTCTTCGGACGCGTGGACTACGCCACAGCCGCGGGAGCCGAGGCCGACGAGATCTGCTACATCGGGCGCCGCCACGTCACCGGCGAGGTCGGCGGGGAGCCGCTGGTGATGGACTGGCGCGCCCGGATGGCCCTTCCCTTCTACCGCGCCCGCCCCGGCGACTCGATGGGGGTGTCACGACGGCGCCGCTTCGGGTTCCGTCAGGGCGGGCTGACCGCCTACGAGGACGAGGACCTCACCGCCACGGCGCGCACCGCCTCGCGCCTGCTCGAGGACGAGATCGAACGCCCCCGGACGGGCCCCATGCGCGACATCGTGGCGACCATCCAGCCGGACCAGGACGAGCTCGTCCGCACCGACCTCGACACCTCGTTGTGCATCCAGGGGGCGCCCGGCACCGGCAAGACCGCCGTCGGCCTGCATCGGGCGGCCTACCTGCTCTACACGCACCGCGATCAGCTGTCGCGGTCCGGAGTGCTCGTCATCGGTCCGAACGAGTCGTTCCTCGGCTACATCGCCGACGTGCTGCCCGCGCTGGGCGAGATCGACGCGCGCCAGTCCACCGCCCACGGGCTGCTGGCGGGCGCGCTCGGGGTCGCCGTGCGCGGCCACGACGACCCTGCCGTCGCGGTGCTCAAGGGCGACCCTCGCCTCGCCGAGGTGGTCGCGCGCGCGGTCTGGTCGCGGCTACGTCCGGCCACGACGCCCCTCGTCGTCCCGCGAGGGTCGCGTCAGGTCCGCGTGCCGGCCCACCGTGTGCAGGCCGCAGTCGACGCGCTGCTGGAGCGCGGGGTGCGCTATGAGGCCGGCCGGCGCCTGCTCCCGCAGCGCCTTGCCCACGAGGTGCTGGTACGGCTGGAGGCCGCCGGCGACGTGACCGACGACCGGGTTCAGGACCAGGTCGCCCGGTCCGCCCCCGTCAAGGCGATGGTCGCCGACGTGTGGCCGGCCGCCGATGCGGGACGCCTCCTGCTCGACCTGTGGAGCGATCCCCAGCGGCTGGCCGGCGTCGCCGACGGGATCCTGACGCCCGCCGAGCAGGCCCTGCTGGTGTGGCCGAGGCCCCCGCGCACCCCCGGCTCGGCGCGGTGGTCGGCGGCGGACCTGGTGCTGCTCGACGAGCTCGCCGACCAGCTCAACCGCACCGGCTCGGTGGGCCACGTCATCGTCGACGAGGCCCAGGACCTCTCGGCGATGGCGCTGCGCGCCGTGGGGCGCCGGGCGACGACAGGCTCGGTGACCGTGCTCGGCGACCTCGCCCAGGCCACCACGCCGTGGGGCGCCTCCCGCTGGCCCGACGTGCTGGCGCACCTCGGCAAGCCCACCGCGCACGTGACCGAGCTGGTCGAGGGCTTCCGCGTGCCGGCCTCGGTGATCGAGTTCGCGGGCCGGCTCCTGCCGGCCATCGCGCCCTCGCTCACGCCGCCCCGCTCGGTACGACGCTCGCGGGGCGAACTCGACGTACGCCCCGACGGCCTGGGCTCGCTCGGCGCCACGGTCGCCGAGGTGGCAAGCCGCGACGGCACCGTGGGGGTGATCGTGGCCGACGACGACCTGACCGCCGCCCGCGCCGGGTTGCGCGGCTCGGGGGTGCCCTACCAGGAGCTGGGAGGGGCGCCGACCGACGCCGAGGCGTTCGCGGGGCATGTCGATCTGGTGCCGGCGACGCTCGCCAAGGGGCTCGAGTTCGACCATGTCGTCGTCGCCGAGCCCAATCACATCGTCGCCGGCGAACCGGACGAGATCACCGGCTGGCGACGGGTCTACGTGTGCCTCACGCGAGCGGTGACGTCGCTGGTCGTGCTTGCCGGCGACGGGCTCCCGCAGCCGCTGCGTCCCCCCGGCGACCGTGCCGTCCCGCTGCGGACCGACCCTCAGGACGCCGCGGCGCCCGGAGGGTGACGGACCTCGTCGTCGACCAGGCGCCGCCAGGCCGCGACCAGCCCCGGGTCGACGTAGGCCTTCCAGCTCGCCTGCGGACGGGCCGGCGTGCCGATGTGGAACGACCGGACGCCGGCCTTCGCCAGCCACGGCACGTGCTCGGGCAACAGTCCGCCGCCGGCCATGACGAGACGCGCCACGGCCGGGTCGGCCGCGCAGCGCGCGATCAGGTCGTCGAGCCCCTCGGTGACGCCGCGGGCCGAGCCCGCGGTGAGCACCTGGTCTAGCCGCGGCAGGCGGAGCAGGGTCTGCCAGGCACGGTCGGTGTCGAAGGCCGAGTCGAGCGCCCGGTGGAACGTCCAGGGCCAGCCGCCGTCCGAGAGCACGGCGCCGCACACCTCCCGGTCCACCTGGGAGTGCCCGTTGAGGAACCCCATGACGATGCCGTCGGCTCCCGAATCGACGTAGGCGGCGGCGAGCCCCTTGAGCCGGGCGACCTCTCCGCCGTCGGTGGTGAAGCCCGTGCGCAGCCGGAGCATCACCCGAACCTCGATCGTGACGGCCCGGCGCACCTGGGCCACCAGCGCGGGCTCGGGCGACAGTCCGCCGTCGTCGCGGGAGCCGAGCAGCTCGATCCGGTCGGCGCCGCCTTCGGCCGCCCGCTGCGCGTCGGCGGCATGGAGCGCGATGACCTCCAGCAAGCCTGGCATGTGCTCATCGTGCCCCCCGCCGGCGGCCCCGGAGCGGCGGCGCGCCCGAGGGCGGCTCGGGGCGGTCAGCGCTGACGCAGGCGCAGCCTCGACGCGGCCAGATGCATGCGCATGGCGGCGGCGGCCGTGAGGGGATCGCTCGTGCGGATCGCGGCAACGACGGCCTCGTGCTCGGCGTAGACCTTGTCGAAATGCTCGGGGACGGTGACCTCCGCCCCGGTCGGCAGGGCGGCACGCTGAGCGAGGATCATGCGGGGCCCGAGCTGGGTGAGCGCCTCCTTGCAGAAGCGGTTGCCCGAGGCCGTCGCGATGCGCAGGTGCAGGTCGTAGTCGGCGGGGACCACGTCCTGCGGCCGCGTCGCCGACGCCCGGAACCGGTCGAGCGCCCGCTCGATCGCCACCAGCTGCAGGTCGGTCCGGCGCGTGGCGGCCAACGCCGCCGCCTCCCCCTCCACGCCCATGCGGTACTCCAGCAGGGCGGCGGCGTCGTCGCGCGACACGGCCCGGAAGGCGCCTCCGTCCGGCTCCTGACCGGGCAGGTCGAGCACGTAGGTACCGCGACCCTGGAACGACTCCACGAGCCCCCCGGCCTGCAGCTGCTGGAGCGCCTCGCGCACCACCGAGCGGCTCACGTCGTAGGTGGCCGTCAACTCGTTCTCGCTGGGGAGCTTCATCCCCACGGTGAGCGCCCCGGTGAGGATCTGGTCGCGAAGACCGTCGGCCAGGTCGGCGGCCCTGGTGCGGCCCGTCCGAGCCACGTCGCCCTTGGCCACCGGTCTCCCCTCCCGGCACCCCGCGATGCCGAGGGTCATCGTACAAGGGGTGGCTCGTCGGCCGGCGGCGCCGGGCGGGGACGCCGCAAGGGGCGGTCCCGAGGTGGGACCGCCCCTTGCGCCGGTGCTGAGTGGTGCTGGGTGGTGCTGGGTGGTACGGGCGATGCGGGTGCGTCAGAAGTCCATGCCACCCATGCCGCCGTCGCCGCCGCCGGGAGCAGGGGCTGCCTTCTCCGGCTTGTCGGCGATGACCGCCTCGGTGGTGAGGAACAGCGCGGCGATGGACGCCGCGTTCTGCAGAGCGGACCGCGTCACCTTGGCCGGGTCGATGATGCCGGCCTTCAGCATGTCGACGTACTCGCCCGTGGCCGCGTCGAGGCCCAGCCCGGCAGCGAGGCCGGCGACCTTCTCGGCCACGACCCCACCCTCGAGCCCGGCGTTGACGGCGATCTGGCGCAGCGGAGCCGCGCAGGCGGTGATCACGATCTGAGCACCCGTCGCCTCGTCGCCGGACAGGCCGTCGAACGAGACCTTCTTGGCGGCCTGCAGCAGCGCCACGCCACCGCCGGGCACGATGCCCTCCTCGACGGCCGCCTTCGCGTTGCGAACGGCGTCCTCGATGCGGTGCTTGCGCTCCTTCAGCTCGACCTCGGTGGCAGCGCCGACCTTGATGACGGCCACGCCGCCGGCCAGCTTCGCCAGCCGCTCCTGCAGCTTCTCGCGGTCGTAGTCCGAGTCGGAGTTGTCGATCTCCTTGCGGATCTGGCTGACCCGTCCGGCGATCTGGTCGGCGTCGCCGGCCCCGTCGATGATGGTGCACTCGTCCTTGGTGACGCTCACGGACCGGGCGCGACCGAGCAGCTCGAGGGTGACGGCGTCGAGCTTGAGACCGACCTCCTCGGAGATCACCTGGGCGCCGGTGAGGATCGCGATGTCGGTGAGCATGGCCTTGCGGCGATCGCCGAAGCCGGGAGCCTTGACGGCGACGGACTTGAAGGTGCCACGGATCTTGTTGACGATCAGGCCGGCGAGGGCCTCTCCGTCGACGTCCTCGGCGATGACGAGCAGCGGCTTGCCGGCCTGCACGACCTTCTCGAGGACGGGCAGCAGATCCTTGAGGCTCGAGATCTTCGAGTTGGCGATCAGGATGTAGGGGTCGTCGAGCACGGCTTCCATGCGCTCGGCGTCGGTGACGAAGTAGGGCGCGATGTAGCCCTTGTCGAACCGCATGCCCTCGGTGAGCTCGAGCTCCAGGCCGAAGGTGTTGGACTCCTCGACCGTGATCACGCCCTCCTTGCCGACCTTGTCCATCGCCTCGGCGATGATCTCGCCCACGCTGGTGTCGCCGGCCGAGATGGACGCGGTGGCAGCGATCTGCTCGCGGGTCTCGATGTCGGTGGCCAGGGTGCCGATCTCGGCGACGATCGCTGCGACGGCCTTCTCGATGCCCTTCTTGAGCGACATCGGGTTGGCGCCGGCGGTCACGTTGCGCAGGCCCTCACGGACCATCGCCTGGGCCAGCACGGTCGCGGTCGTCGTGCCGTCGCCCGCGACGTCGTCGGTCTTCTTGGCGACCTCCTTGACGAGCTCGGCGCCGATCTTCTCGAAGGGATCCTCGAGCTCGATCTCCTTGGCGATGGACACGCCGTCGTTGGTGATCGTGGGAGCGCCCCACTTCTTCTCCAGCACGACATTGCGGCCCTTGGGGCCGAGGGTGACCTTCACCGCGTCGGCGAGGATGTTCATACCCCGCTCCAGCCCGCGACGGGCCTCGATGTTGAATTCAATGAGCTTTGCCATGGTGTTCCGGGATTCCTCCGGCTCCAGGGGGGTCGGCCCCCGTTGTGAACTGTGATCGCCTGCTGGGTGCCCGCGACGGACGGCCCTGGGGCCTCACCTGCATGACGTGGCACTCTCACATGTCGAGTGCCAGTCCATGTTTAGCACTCGACCCCTGAGAGTGCAAACGATCCGCGCCCGGCGGGCGCGCTACGATGCGCGCCATGGACAAGCCCTTCGTCGACTTTCCCGACGGCCCCCCGCCCACCGACCTCGTGATGACCGACCTCGTCGTCGGCACCGGCGCCGAGGCCACGGCCGGCACGACCGTGCACGTGCACTACGTGGGCGTGGCCCACTCCAGCGGCGAGGAGTTCGACTCGAGCTACGACCGCGGCCAGCCCCTGCCGTTCCGGTTGGGCGCCGGCCAGGTCATCCCTGGCTGGGACCACGGCGTCGCCGGCATGAAGGTCGGCGGTCGCCGCCGGCTCGTGATCCCGCCGCAGCTCGCCTACGGCAGCCGCGGCGCGGGCGGCGTCATCGCGCCGAACGAGACCCTGATCTTCGTCTGCGACCTGGTCGACGTCCGCTAGGCGCTGCCGTGCCGAGGCTGTCGCTGCCCCACCGGTTCCGCCGGGTGGTCAACCTGGTCAACGGTTCGTCGATCGCCGGGCTGGCCATCGCCCGCCTGGGCTCCGCCACGGTCTCGTCCGGGCCCGAGGGCCTGTGGCTGGCCGAGGGCTACCGGCTACCGTTCCCCGTCGCGGGCGCCTTCACGGTGGGCAACGTGGTGATCACGCCCACGTCCTTCGACCAGCTGCGCACGTGGTCGCCGCACGTGCTCGAACACGAGGCGCGGCACGCGTGGCAGTACGTCTGCTGCGGGGTGCTCTTCCTCCCGCTCTACCTCGTGGCGATGGGGTGGTCGATGGTCCGGACCGGCGACCGCGCGGCCCGCAACGTGTTCGAGCGGTGGGCCAGGCTCGCCGACGGAGGGTACGTGGATGTGCCCGTCCGACCGTTCACGGACGAGGTCAGGAAACTCTTCCGACGTGCCGGACGTCGGGCGGTCGACCGGAGCTCAGACCCCGGCCAGCCGTGACGCGGAGCGGTTCTTGCGACGCTCGGCACGCAACCGCCGGAGTCGCTTGACCAGCAGAGGGTCGGCCGCGAGTGCCTCAGGGGTGTCGATGAGGTCGTTGACGCACTGGTAGTAGCGGGTCGGCGACATGTCGAACCGCTCACGGATGGTCTGGTCCTTCGCGCCCGGGGACTTCCACCAGTGGCGCTCGAACTCGAGGATGTCGGCATCC
>Ga0073899_10005796_pt1 | contig 10684 bp, 13 predicted proteins | sample KloWWTmetaKNB5Ph_FD_88975 | JGI IMG/M metagenome (GOLD analysis project Ga0073899, IMG submission 88975) | Active sludge microbial communities from Klosterneuburg, Austria, studying microevolution and ecology of nitrifiers - Klosterneuburg... | ecosystem: Engineered > WWTP > Aerobic digester >...
GACCTGGGTCTTGCGCTCGGCGACGCCCTTCTCGAGCATGCGCAGGAACAGCCACTGGTTCCACTTATAGTATTCGGGGGTGCAGGTGGCCAGCTCGCGGCGCCAGTCGATGGCAAAACCCAGCGACTTGAGCTGCTGCTTCATGTAGGCGATGTTGTCGTAGGTCCACTTGGCCGGCGGCACCCGGTTCTTGATCGCGGCGTTCTCGGCGGGCAGGCCGAAGGCGTCCCAGCCCATGGGTTGCAGGACGTTGAAGCCCTTCATCTTGTGGAAGCGGGACAGCACATCGCCGATGGTGTAGTTGCGCACGTGCCCCATGTGCAGCTTTCCCGAGGGGTAGGAAACATGGACAGGCAGTAGTACTTGGGCCTGCTCGCATCGGCGTGGACGCGGAAGGCTTCGGTACTGTCCCAGTGCTGCTGGGCGGCGCGCTCGATCTCGGCGGGTTTGTACTGTTGTTTGTCCTGCATGTCCGTGGCGGGTCGTGATTGGAACGAAACCGCGCATTATAAACGCCTCCTGCAAACCCCGCTGCGGCGTGCTCAAGATGTTGATGTGACATGATATTTCGTTTTCAAGGGCGGGGTGGCTGCATGCCACACCATTCTCCCTCTGCTACAATCCGCGTCCCGCGTTGCAACATTTTTCCATGTCCGAGCCCCTTGTCCGTCTCGAGAACGTGCGTTTCGCCTATGGCGAAAGGGCGATTCTGCGCGACATTTCCCTGTCGATTCCCCGCGGAAAGGTCGTTGCCATCATGGGTGGCAGCGGCTGCGGCAAGACGACCCTGCTGCGCCTGATTGGCGGGCAGGAGCGTGCCGTGGGCGGCCGCGTGACGGTGGACGGGCAGGATGTGGCGGGCCTGGGGCGCGAGGCGCTGTACACCCTGCGCCGGCGCATGGGCATGCTGTTCCAATTCGGTGCGCTGTTCACCGACATGTCGGTGTTCGACAACGTGGCCTTCCCCCTGCGGGAGCACACCGACCTTCCTGCCGAACTGATCAACGATCTGGTGATGATGAAGCTCCACGCGGTGGGTCTGCGTGGCGCCGCCAGGCTGATGCCTGGTGAGCTGTCGGGCGGCATGGCGCGGCGCGTGGCCCTGGCGCGTACCATCGCCCTTGACCCCATGCTGCTGATGTACGACGAGCCCTTCACCGGCCTCAATCCGATCTCACTGGGGGTCATCGGGCAGCTCATCCGGCGTCTCAACGACGCGCTGGGAGCGAGCTCCGTCATCGTCACCCACGACATCCAGGAATCCCTGCAGATCGTGGATTACATCTATTTCATCTCCGAAGGCCGGGTGGCCGCCGAGGGCACGCCCGAGGCCATCCGCAACTCGACCGATCCCTTCGTGCATCAGTTCGTGCATGCCGAGGCCGATGGCCCTGTGCCCTTCCACTATCCCGCCGGCGATTACGCCACGGCGCTGGTCGGGGGGGCGGGCTGATGGCAGACGTGTTCCGCAAGATGGGTTCGATGGCCATCAACGGTATCTGGCAACTGGGCTTCATCGCCCGTTTCTTCTGGCTGATCCTGGTCTATTCCGGGCAGTCCTTCACCCGTATCCATCTCACCCTGCGCGAGCTGTATTTCAGCGGGGTGATGTCCCTGCTGATCATCCTCGTGTCGGGCCTTTTTGTCGGGCTGGTGCTGGGCCTGCAGGGCTATGAAACCCTGCAGCGCTATGGGGCCAGCGACTCCCTGGGAACCCTGGTCGCCCTGTCCCTGGTGCGGGAGCTGGGGCCGGTGGTGGCGGGGCTGCTGTTTGCCAGCCGGGCGGGGTCTGCAGTCACGGCGGAGATCGGCCTGATGAAGGTCACCGAGCAGCTCAAGGCCATGGACATGATGGCAGTGAGCCCCATCGCCCGGGTTGTGGCGCCGCGTTTCTGGGGCGGGGTCATCTCCATGCCCCTGCTGGCGGCGCTGTTCTCGGCCATGGGGGTGTTCGGTGGCTGGTTGATCGGCGTAGTCGTCATCGGTGTCGATGACGGCGCCTTCTGGGCTCAGATGCAGGATGCAGTGGATTTCCGCTACGACGTGCTCAACGGGGTGATCAAGAGCTGTGTGTTCGGCGTGGCCGTGGCGCTGATTGCCGTCTTCGAAGGTTACGACTGCGTGCCCACCGCGGAAGGCGTGTCCCGGGCCATCACCCGGACCGTGGTGAGTTCGGCCCTGGCCATCCTGGCGCTGGATTTTGTAATGACGTCTTTCATGTTCCGAGGTTAATGATGAGTCGCACCACGATGGATCTGTGGGTCGGGGTTTTCGTGGCGATGGGAATCGCCGCGCTGTTTTTCCTGGCGCTCAAGGTCGGCAGCATTTCGGGTTCCGACATCCAGTCGCCCTACACCCTCAGCGCCCGCTTCGATAACATCGGCGGCCTCAAGGTGCGCGCCCCGGTTAAGGTGGCGGGTGTGCTGGTAGGGCGGGTCTCCGAGATCCGCTACGACAATGAACGCTTCCAGGCTGAGGTGGTCTTCACCGTCGACGGGCGCTACAAGTTTCCGACCGACACCTTTGCCAATATCCTGACGTCCGGGCTGCTCGGCGAGCAGTACCTGGGCCTGGACCCCGGCGGCGAAGACAAGCTGCTGGCGGCCGGAGATGTCATCAAGAAGACCCAGTCCGCCGTTGTGCTCGAAAAGCTGATCAGTCAGTTCATGTTCAGCAAGGCGGCAGAGGGACAACCGGCGCCGGCCCAGTGATCGCCGGACGCGCGGAGTAAGCACAGAGAGCGAGTGACCATGAACAACAGCGAGCCTGCAACGAGGAGCATGCCGACGCGTCTTGCGACGCTCGGGATGGCGCTTGCCCTGACGGCATGTGCCGGCGCGGGCGGCCACCCCCGCGACCCCCTGGAGCCCCTCAACCGCGCTACCTTTGCCTTCAACGAGACGGCCGACAAGTACGTGATGCGCCCGGTGGCGCAGGTCTATGACTACGTGCCCCTGCCGTTCAAGGTCGGAGTCGGCAACTTCTTCGGCAACCTCGGCGATATCTGGATCGGGGTAAACAACCTGCTGCAGGGCAAGTTTGTGGATGGCCTGTCGGATGGCGGGCGGGTGCTGGTGAACAGCACCGTCGGCATGTTCGGTCTCTTCGACATCGCCACCGAGCTGGGCCTCGAGAAGCACGACGAGGACCTGGGTCAGACCCTTGGCAGCTGGGGCGTCAGTGAAGGGCCCTACATCGTCCTGCCGCTGCTCGGGCCGAGCACCCTGCGCGACAGCGCCGGCTTGATCGGCGACCTGCAGGTGGATCCGGTGTGGCAGTTCAATGAGGTTGCAGTGCGCAACTCCCTCACCGGCCTGCGTTTTGTGCACCGTCGGGCCGCCCTGCTGGGGGCGGACACCACCGCCGACCAGGCTGCCCTGGACAAGTATGGCTACATGCGCAGCTTTTACCTGCAATACCGCCTCAATCAGGTCTATGACGGTCAGCCGCCCCGGGTGAAAGATCCGGACGACGAATGAGCTTCGCCGTGTCCCACGACAACAGAGAGAACCACAGATGAACAAGATTGCTTCCCTGCTTGCCGCGCTGGCCCTCAGCGTTGGCGTCCAGTTCAACGCCCTGGCCGTCGACTCCACTGCGCCGGACGCCCTCGTCAAGAGCGTCACCGACGACGTGATCACCATCGTGCGGCAGGACAAGGCCATTCAGTCTGGCGATACCCGCAAGGCGGTCGAACTGGTCGAGACCCGGGTGCTGCCCTACTTTGATTTTGCCCACATGACCCGTCTCGCCGTGGGTAAGGACTGGAAGCAGGCCAGCCCAGAGCAGAAGACCGTGCTGACCCAGGAGTTCAAGACCCTGCTGGTGCGCACCTACTCCAACGCCCTGACCCAGTACCGCAACCAGCAGATCGACTTCAAGCCGCTCAAGGCCAAGCCCGAGGACACCGATGTGGTGGTGCGCACCGAGGTACGTCAGCCCGGCGCCAAGGCGGTGCAGATCGACTACAACCTCGAGAAGCTTGCCGACGGCTGGAAGGTCTATGACGTGCTGGTGGCCGGGGTGAGCCTCGTCACCAACTACCGCGATGATTTCGGCAAGGAAGTGCGGACCGGTGGCATTGATGGCCTGATCAAGTCCCTCAAGGACAAGAACAAGCAGCTCGATACCACGGTTTCCGCCAAGAAATGATCCGCATCGACGGCCCGCGCCTCAGCCTGTCCGGGCCGCTCACCGTGGCCACGGCCGGCGATCTGGCCAGTGAGGGCCGTGAGCACGTGGTGGCGGCCGATATGGTGGTGGATCTGTCCGGGGTGACCCAGGTGGATTCCGCCGCCCTGGCCCTGCTGCTGAGCTGGATCCGGGCGTCCCGCAATGCCGGCCGCCGCCTCACCATCGACCAGCCTCCCCCGGCGCTGGTCAGTCTCGCGTCCCTCTACGACGTCGACACCATCCTTCCGCTGGCCCACTGAGCCGTTGGCCCTGCCCATGAATCCTGCGATCCGCATTGTCGGCGTCACCAAGCGTTTCCGTTCCCTGCAGGCCCTGGCCGGCGTTGATCTGGAAGTGGCTCAGGGCGAGTTCTTTGGTCTCCTCGGCCCCAACGGTGCGGGCAAGACCACCCTCATCTCGTCCCTTGCCGGCCTGGCGAGGGCCGACTCGGGCACCCTTGAGGTGATGGGGCATGACGTGGTGCGCGACTACCGCGCCGCCCGCATGGCCCTGGGGGTGGTCCCCCAGGAGCTGGTCTTCGATCCCTTCTTCTCGGTGCGCGAAATGCTGCGCATCCAGTCGGGCTACTTCGGCATCCGCAACAACGACGACTGGATCGACGAGATCCTCCACAACCTGGATCTCACCGGCAAGGCGGGCGCCAACATGCGCATGCTGTCCGGGGGCATGAAGCGCCGGGCCCTGGTGGCGCAGGCGCTGGTGCATCGCCCGCCGGTCATCGTTCTCGACGAGCCCACCGCCGGAGTGGACGTGGAACTGCGCCACGGGTTGTGGCAGTTCATCCGCAAGCTCAACCAGGACGGTCACACCATCGTGCTGACCACCCACTACCTTGAAGAGGCCGAGTCCCTGTGCGGGCGCATCGCCATGCTCAAGGCCGGGCGGGTGGTGGCGCTCGATACCACCGCCAACCTGCTGCAGCGCTTCGCCACCCACACCCTGAAGCTGCGGCTCGCTGCCCCGGTGAACCTGCCATCGCCGTTCTCCGCCCGCATCGTCAGCCAGGCGGACACCGAGCTGGTGCTGGGCTTCGATCACTACGACGATGTCGGGCACCTGCTTGCCGCCTTGCGTGCGGCGGGGGGCGAGATCACCGACATGGCCCTCGGAAAGCCCGACATGGAGCAGGTCTTCGTCGGCATCATGAATCAGAACTGAGGCGTCCATGGAAGGTTTCAAGACCCTGCTGTACAAGGAATGTCTGCGCTTCTGGAAGGTGGGCTTCCAGACCGTGCTGTCGCCGGTGCTCACTGCGGTGCTGTACCTGCTGATCTTCGGCCATGTGCTGGAAGATCACGTGCAGCCCTATCCGGGGGTGAGCTACACGGCCTTCCTGGTGCCCGGGCTGGTCATGATGACGGTTCTGCAAAACGCCTTCGCCAACAGCTCGTCCTCACTGATCCAGAGCAAGATCACCGGCAACATCGTCTTCGTGCTGTTGCCGCCGATCTCCTATCGCGAGTTCTACGCCGCCTATGTGATCGCCGCCGTGTTGCGTGGCGCGGCCTGTGGCGCGGGCGTGCTGCTGGTGTCGCTGCCCTTTGCCTCGCCGGGGGTGGCCGAGCCCGGCTGGATCATCGCCTTCACCCTGATGGGTGGGGCCTTCCTCGGCAGCCTCGGGGTGATCGCCGGTATCTGGGCCGACAAGTTCGATCAACTGGCGGCTTTTCAGAATTTCCTGATCATGCCCCTGACCATGCTGTCGGGCGTCTTCTATTCGATTCACTCGCTGCCGGCCTTCTGGCAGGGGGTGTCGCATTTCAACCCGTTTTTCTTCATGATTGACGGGTTCCGTTACGGATTTTTCGGGGTCTCCGATGTCTCGCCCTGGACGAGCATCGGAGTGGTGGCAGTCTGTTTTGTCGTGCTCGCGGTGATTACCCTGCAAATGCTTGCCAGGGGCTACAAACTGCGGGCCTGAGGATTTGAATCATGTTTCAAGCAAGTGAAATCGAACGTCTGATCGCAGTGGGTCTGGAATGCGAGTTCCTGCAGATCGAGGGCGATGACGGTACCCATTTTTCCGGCATTGTGGTCAGCCCGGCCTTCGAGGGTAAGCCGCGGGTGCGTCAGCACCAGGCCGTGTACGCCACGCTGGGCAAGCTGATGGGCAACGAGATCCACGCCCTCCAGCTCAACACGTATACGCCCGCCCAGTGGGCCGAACTTCTGAAGGAACTGGGCTGAACGCCCTTTGATGCATGGATAAACTGTTGATTGAAGGCGGCGCCCGCCTGACGGGTGAGGTCGCCATTTCCGGCGCGAAAAACGCCGCCCTGCCCATCCTCTGTTCGGCGCTGCTGACTACCGAGCCGGTCACGTTTACCAACGTGCCGCGCCTCAACGACATTGGCACCCTGCTGCGCCTGCTTGAGCAGATGGGCGTCAAGGTCAGCCGTGATGGCGACACCGTGACCCTCGACGCCTCTGGCGTGGACAATCCGGTGGCCTCCTATGAGATGGTCAAGACCATGCGGGCCTCCATCCTGGTGCTTGGCCCCCTGGTGGCGCGCTTCGGCGAGGCCCGGGTGAGCCTGCCCGGCGGCTGCGCCATCGGCGCGCGCCCGGTGGACCAGCACATCAAGGGTCTGCAGGCCATGGGCGCCGACGTGAAGGTGGAGCACGGTTACGTGCACGCCAAGGTGCCCAAGCTCAAGGGCGCCCGCATCTTCACCGACATGGTGACGGTGACCGGCACCGAGAACCTGATGATGGCCGCCTGTCTGGCTGACGGCGAGACAGTCATCGAAAACGCTGCCCGCGAGCCCGAGGTGGTGGATCTGGCCAACTGTCTGGTGGCCATGGGCGCGCGCATTTTCGGTGTGGGTGGCGACGTGATCCGCATCCAGGGTGTTGCCGCCCTGCATGGCGCGACCCACCGGGTCATGCCCGACCGCATCGAGACTGGCACCTACCTGTGCGCGGCGGCTGCCACGGGGGGGGACGTACGCCTCACCGGCACCTCGGCCAGCTACCTGGATGCGGTTATCGACAAGCTGATGGACGCCGGCTGCGAGGTCATCGCCGAACGTGACGCGGTGCGTCTCAAGGCGCCGGCCCGGCTCAACGCCGTCAGCCTGCGCACGGCACCGTACCCCGCCTTCCCCACCGACATGCAGGCCCAGTTCATGGCTATCAATGCGGTGGCCGAGGGCACGGCGGTGATCCGCGAGACCATCTTCGAGAACCGCTTCATGCACGCGGTGGAGCTGCAGCGCCTGGGCGCCGACATCAAGATCGACGGCAACACGGCCTTCGTGAAGGGTGTGGCCAGCCTGCAGGGCGCCACCGTGATGGCCACCGACCTGCGGGCCTCGGCGAGCCTGATCATTGCCGGCCTGGTAGCTGAAGGTCAGACCACCATTGAGCGCATCTACCACCTGGATCGGGGTTACGAGAAGCTCGAAGAGAAGCTCGCGGCCCTGGGTGCGCGGGTCAGCCGCATCCGCTGAAAGTCATAGGGCGGCGGGCGCCGCCCTTACGGATTTCCGCCGGGGATCAGGTCGCGGGCAGGACTTCCAGCACACTGAGCTGGATGGCGTGGCCCTCGGGCGTCTGCCAGTCGATCATCTGGCCGGCGGCCAGTCCGAGCAGGGCGCTGCCAGCGGGGGAGAAGATGGAGACGCGGCCCTGGGCAGCGTCGGCCTCATGGGGCCAGGCGAGGGTCAGTTCGTATTCGCGGCCCGAGTGCAGTTCGCGGAAGCGGGCGCGGCGGTTGATGGCGATCACATTGGCCGGCAGCTCATCGGCTTCGACGATGCGGGCGCGTTCCAGCTCGGCGCGCAGGCCGTCCAGATCGCTGCGGTTGCGGGTGGGGGGCTTGGAGAGCAGGCCTTCCAGGCGCTCCAGGTCGTTATTGGAAACGATGATTTCGGGTTTCATCACAGACTCCTCGGAATTGAACAAAAGAAAATGGCCGAGACCGCGTCTTGCGGTTCAGCCATGGAGCACAGGCTATCAGAAGCGGCAGGGCAGGACAAACCTCCCGCCGCTGCCCCCGGGGCGGATCGTCTCCCGATCGGCTAGAATCGCTTTTTACGCAGACAGATCATCATCTTGAACGGCATTACGCTTGCCCTTTCGAAGGGCCGAATTTTCGAAGAGACCCTGCCGCTGCTTGCCGCCGCCGGGATCACCCCGACCGACAACCCGGAGACCTCACGCAAGCTCATCATCGGTACCAACCGTGACGACGTGCGCCTGGTCATCGTGCGCGCCACCGACACGCCCACCTACGTGCAGTACGGTGCGGCCGACCTGGGCATCGCCGGCAAGGACACCTTGATCGAGCACGGCGGCGCCGGGCTCTACCAGCCCCTCGACCTGAACATCGCCAAGTGCCGTCTGTGCGTGGCCGTGCGCAAGGATTTCGACTACGCCGCTGCCGTCAAGCGTGGCGCGCGCATCCGTGTGGCCACCAAGTACGTGACCGCGGCCAAGGCCCACTTTGCCGCCAAGGGCATGCACGTGGACCTGATCAAGCTCTATGGCTCCATGGAGCTGGCGCCCCTGGTCGGTCTGGCCGATGCCATCGTCGACCTGGTCTCCACCGGCGGCACCCTCAAGGCCAACAATCTGATTGAGGTGGAGGACATCATGCCCATCAGCTCCCGCCTCGTCGTCAATCAGGCCTCCCTCAAGCTCAAGCGCGAGCTGATCCAGCCGGTGCTGGAGGCCTTTGCCGGAGCCGTCAAGCCATGAGCGCACAGATCCGTCGCCTGTCGTCCGCCGATGCGGGCTTCACTGCCACCCTCGACGCCCTGCTGGCCTTCGAGGGCAGCACCGACGCGGCCATCGAACAGGCCGTGGCCGACATCCTGCAGGCCGTGCGCCGGGATGGCGACCAGGCTGTTGTTGAATTCACCCGCCGCTTCGACCACCTGGACGTGGCCGACATGGCGGCCCTGGAGCTGCCCCGCGCCGAACTCGAGGCCGCCCTGGCCGGGCTCGGTGCCGAGCAGCGTCAGGCCCTCGAGGCCGCCGCCGAGCGGGTGCGCAGCTACCACGCCCGGCAGGTGCAGGAATCCTGGCAGTACGAAGATCAGGCGCCGGGCATGGCCGGTACCCGCCTGGGCCAGAAGGTCACGCCCCTTGATCGCGTCGGCCTGTACGTGCCCGGCGGTCGGGCGTCCTACCCGAGCTCGGTGCTCATGAACGCCATCCCCGCCAAGGTGGCCGGCGTGGGCGAGCTGATCATGGTTGTGCCCACCCCCCGCGGCGAGAAGAACCCCCTGGTGCTGGCCGCCGCGGCCATCACCGGTGTTGACCGGGTGTTCACCATCGGCGGCGCCCAGGCCGTGGCCGCGCTGGCCTATGGCACGGCGACCATTCCCCAGGTGGACAAGATCGTCGGCCCCGGCAACGCCTACGTGGCCAGCGCCAAGCGCCGGGTCTTCGGCACCGTCGGCATCGACATGGTGGCCGGCCCCTCCGAGGTGCTGATCATCTCCGATGGCTCCGGCAACCCCGACTGGGTGGCCATGGACCTCTTCGCCCAGGCCGAGCACGACGATCTGGCCCAGTCCATCCTGCTGTGCACCGACGCGGCCTTCATTGCCCGCGTCGAAGAGAGCATCGCCCGGCTGATGCCCGAGATGCCCCGCCGGGAGACCATCGCCACGTCCCTGAAGAACCGGGGCGCGCTGATCCTGGTGCAGGATCTGGCCGAGGCCTGCGACATCGCCAACCGCATCGCGCCGGAGCACCTGGAGCTGTCCCTGGCCGAGCCGGGCCCGTGGGTGGACCGCATCCGCCACGCTGGCGCCATCTTCATCGGTCACCACTCGGTGGAGGCCCTGGGGGACTACTGTGCCGGCCCCAACCACGTGCTGCCCACCATGCGCAGCGCGCGCTTCTCCAGCCCCCTGGGGGTCTACGACTTCCAGAAGCGCACCAGCCTGATCGACGTATCCGAAGCCGGTGCCCAAACCCTGGGCCGCATTGCTTCGGTGCTGGCCCACGGCGAAGGCCTGCAGGCCCATGCCCGCTCGGCGGAGATGCGGTTGAAGCCCTGATACGGCGGCTTTCTGTGGGTTCGAGGTCATTCGGCCTCGAACCGGTGAACCCTTACGGACGGCTTTCCCTTGTACGACGTCACATTGGCCGGGTCTCGCCCCGGCGGGCGACCTTCTTTCTTGTTGCACGACAAGAAAGAAGGCAAAGAAGCGTGCCCCGCTGTCGCGCCCCCTTCGGGGGTTCCCTCCTTCCGGGCCCGTCAGGCGGGGTCTGCGCAAACTCGCCCTGCGGGCTCAAACATGCGCAGCCCTTTTCCCGCCTGCCGAACCCTCCAGTCGGCGTGCCAGAGGGGACAGGAAATGCAGGTGATCAACGGTCCGTTGCCTAACCCAGCATCAGTAAAGGCTCGGTGTGTGTGAAAGCCCGTCTGAGCCGCCCGTTGTGAGCAGCGCAGGGGAGTCGGCCGAAGGCCGACCGGTGAAGCCGGGTCGCCTTCTTTGCCTTCTTTCTTGGCGAAGCAAGAAAGAAGGTCGCC
>Ga0073899_10005798_pt1 | contig 10682 bp, 6 predicted proteins | sample KloWWTmetaKNB5Ph_FD_88975 | JGI IMG/M metagenome (GOLD analysis project Ga0073899, IMG submission 88975) | Active sludge microbial communities from Klosterneuburg, Austria, studying microevolution and ecology of nitrifiers - Klosterneuburg... | ecosystem: Engineered > WWTP > Aerobic digester >...
AGCCCATCCCCTTCTTCATGATGACGGTCTTCGCCTTCAACATGGTGCAGCGTCGCCGCCGTGAACACCCGAACCAGGCCGCCGTGCTCTGGGCGGTGGGTACCTCGGTGATGGGCTTCCTGGGCGCTGGCCTGTGGGGCTTCATCCACACCCTGTCGCCGGTGAACTACTACACCCACGGCACGCAGATCACCGCGGCCCACGGCCACCTGGCCTTCTACGGCGCCTACGTGCTCGTCGTCATCACGATGATCAGCTATGCCATGCCCACCCTGCGTGGCCGCCTGTCGGCCCCGAAGACGGCGCAGAGCTACGAGATGTGGTCCTTCTGGATCATGACCATCGGCATGAGCGTGATGGTGCTGGCCCTGACCGGCGCGGGCATCCTGCAGGTCTGGCTGCAGCGCCTGCCGGAAACCGGTGCGATGGGCTTCATGGCCACGCAGGACCAACTGGCCTTCTTCTACTGGCTGCGCCTGGCCGGTGGCGTGGGCTTCCTGATCGGGCTGATCATCTACCTGTGCAGCTTCTTCGTCGGCTCCAACGAGCCTGATGTGGCTGAGGTGGGCAGCGCTGGCAACGGCGCCTCCGCCCGCGCCGTGCCGGCCAAGCGCGCCTGATCAGCGCCTGAGCCAAAGCAGGACAATCGGAGCCCATGATGGAGTTCACCAGCGCCCGCCACGTGGCCGACACGGTCGCCGCGCTGCCCGCCAGGCTCGACCTGGCGAGCGGGTCGGTCCCGTTCTACGCCGAGCAGGGCGGTGAGGCAGCGCTCTTCGAGCACGCCTTCCGCCAGCGCCTGCCGGTGCTGATCAAGGGGCCGACGGGCTGCGGCAAGACCCGCTTCGTCGAGCACATGGCCGCGCGCCTGGGCCGACCGCTCATCACCGTGAGCTGCCACGACGACCTGAGTGCAGCCGACCTGGTCGGCCGCCACCTGATCGGCGACGGCAACACAGTGTGGAACGACGGCCCGCTGACCCGCGCGGTGCGTTCGGGCGCCATCTGCTACCTCGACGAGGTGGTGGAAGCGCGCAAGGACACCACGGTGGTGCTGCACCCGCTGGCCGACGACCGGCGCGTGCTGCCGATCGAACGTACCGGCGAGCTGCTCGCCGCACCGCCCGGGTTCATGCTGGTGATCTCCTACAACCCGGGCTACCAGAACCTGCTCAAGAGCCTCAAGCCCAGCACCCGCCAGCGCTTCATCGCGCTGAACTTCGGCTACCCGGCCCCGGCGGTGGAACGCACCATCGTCGAGACCGAAGCCGGCGTGGCCACCCCGGTCGCGCAGCAGCTCGTGCAACTCGCCGAGTCACTGCGCCGCCTGACCGACCACGATCTCGAAGAAACCGTCAGCACCCGCCTGCTGGTGATAGCCGCCCGGCTCGTCGCCTCCGGCGTATCGCTGCCCACCGCCTGCCGCGCCGCCATCGTCGACGCGCTGACGGACGATGCGGACACCGCCGCAGCACTGGCCGAAGTGGTCAGTGCCGTGATCGGCGAGTGACGCCCCGGATCGAGCCCGGCTCGATCCGATCCATTCCCTCGGGTCGCATGCACGCGAACAGTCCATGCGCACCCCACCGTTTTGCGCGACGGCGACATCCTTGGCTGCTCCTGCCTCCTCCTCCTTGCCCCTGCAGCGTCGCCGTCGCCTCTTTCAAGCGGGCTTCTTCGCCCTGTTCCTCGTCGCGCCCGCCCTGGACCTGCTGCGCTTCGACCTGAACGACGCGCAACTGTGGTTCCTCGGCCAGCGCTGGTCACTGGGCATCGACGCCTTCCGTGCCGGGCAGGTCAGCGCCAACGAGGCCGCACTCTCGATCCTGCTGCGCGCCTTCCTGCCCGCGCTTCTGCTGATCGCCGCCTTCCTCGGCGTAGCCTGGCGCTACGGGCGCCTCTACTGCGGTTGGCTGTGCCCGCACTTCTCGATCGTCGAGACGCTCAACCAGACCCTGCACCGCGCCAGCGCCAAGTACAGCCTCTGGGACCGCCGGCGCACCCCGCGCGCCGACCGCGCCCCGCAGCGCCGCTGGTGGCCACTGTTCTTTCTCGGCTGCGTCGCCTTCGGTTTCCTCTGGAGCATCACGCTGCTGAGCTACCTGCTGCCGCCGGCCGAGCTCTGGAGCCGCCTGCTCAGCGGCACGTCCACGCCCAACCAGGCGCGCTTCCTGGCCATCGGCACGGCGGTGTTCACGCTCGAATTCGCGCTGGCCCGCCACCTGTTCTGCCGCTTCGGCTGCGCCGTGGGCCTATTCCAGAGCCTGGTGTGGATGGCCAACCCCAAGGGCATGGTGGTCGCGTTCCAGCGCAGCAAGGCGCGCGACTGCCGCAGCTGCAGCACCACCGCCTTTCCGGACGGCGCCGCCTGCGACGGCGGCTGCCCGATGCGGCTGAACGCCCGCAACATCAAGCGCATGATGTTCTCCTGCGTGCAGTGCGGCCAGTGCCTGAGCACCTGTGAGACCTCCCAGTCCGCCCACCAGCGCGAGCCGCTGCTGACCTGGCAGATCGGCGCCGACGCGGTGGCCGAGACGCTGCGCCAGCGCAATGCAGAACGCCAGGCCGAACGTCTGGCTGAACGGATGGCCGAACAACCAGCCGGGCACCGGGCCGCTGCGGCCGCCGCCCCCAACGAGGTGCACTGATGGAAGAGTGGGTCGGCCAGCAATGGCATCGCTTGATCACCCGCGCTGCGGACCGCAACCACGCCAGCGCCGCGGTGGCACTGCCCGACATGGAGCGCGCCATCGGCATGCTCTTCCGGGCTGGTGGCGGAGCGAGCGCGGTGCGGGTGTCCACCGCCGCCGCCCAGCGCATCGGCGGCGCCCGCGGCCTGCTGCAGCGCATCGCCGGCAGCGGCACCCACGCCGAGCTGCCCCGGCTGGAGCCCGAGACGCTGGCGCTGCCGGCCCGCATCGCCGTCTTCCCGCAGGCCGAACTCAACCGCGCGCTCTACCTCTGGCTGGCCGCGCTGGCGGCCAGCAGGTCCGATGACCCCGGCTTCGAAGGCAGCGATGGCGACGGCTTCGACACGCCCACCACCGGCTGGATCGGCCTCAACCTGCGCGCCACCCGCCGCGCGCTGCAGCGCTTCCCGGGCCTGCGCAGCCGCCACGCCCGCCTGGTCGAGGCCCAGCTCGCGCTGCGCCCCGAGCTGCAGCGCCTGCGCGGCGCGGCACTGGAGGCCGAGCGCGCCGTCCAGGCCGCGCTGCGCCGCCAGCCCGATGAACGGACGGCCCCGCTGGGTCTGCTGGGTCCGTTGGCCGAGCGGCTGCAGCCCGGCGACGTCGCCCCCGTGTGGCTCTGGCTCGAATCCGCCCCCGCCACGCCACCGAGCGTCAACGCCCGCCAAGCCGCCGAGCCCGGTGAGGATGGCGAGAACGCCGCCGGCAAGCAGGCCGACACCCAGTCCGATCGCAAGCGCCGCCACGCCGAAGAGGTGAAGGACGAGCGCAACAACGCGCCGCTGATGATGTTCTTCCGCGCCGAGTCGATCCTCAGCTGGGGCGACTTCGTCAAGGTCAACCGCGCCAGCGACGAGGACGAGAACCCCGACGCCCTGGCCGCTGCCGACGACATGGAGGTCATCGCGGTGGCCCCCGACGGCGAGCGTGCCGCCTCGCGCGTCAAGTTCGACCTCGACCTGCCCAGCGCCGCCGCCGACGACAGCCCGCTCGGCCCCGGCATCCGCCTGCCCGAGTGGGACTGGAAGCGCGCCACGCTCCAGCCCGAGCACTGCAGCGTGCAATGCCTGATCGCCCACCCCGGCGAGCCCTTCACGCCCACGCCTGCCCTGCGCGCCACCGCCCGCCGCGTGCGCCGGCGCCTGGAGGTGCTGCGCGCCGCCCCGCGCCCGGCCCGCGCCCAGCCCGACGGCGAGGAGATCGACCTGGACGCCTGGGTGCGTCACCAGGTGGAGGGCGGCAGCGGCGCTCCGCGCAGCGCCGCGCCGGCCGTCTACACCCGCCGCGTGCGCAGCGAGCGCAGCCTCGCCACGCTGCTGCTGGCCGACCTGTCGCTCTCCACCGACGCCTACGTCTGGAACGGCGGCGGCCACGCCCCGCGCAGCTCGGCCTCCAGCAAGCTCTGGAAGATCGGCAGCCGCGTCGACGCCATGGCCGAGGCCGCCAGCGCCGCACCCGAGCAGCGCGTCATCGACATCATCCGCGAGGCGCTGTACGTCTTCGGCGAGGCCCTGCACGCCGGCGGTGACCCCTTCGAGATGCTCGGTTTCAGCTCGGTGCGGCGCCAGAACGTGCGCATCCAGCACCTCAAGGGCTTCGACGACGCCTGGAACGAGCCGGCGCGCGCCCGCGTCGGCGCCATCAAGCCGGGCTACTACACCCGCATGGGCGCCGCGCTGCGCTACGCCACCCTGCGCCTGGCCGAGCGCCCCGAGCGCCAGCGCCTGCTGCTCATCCTCACCGACGGCAAGCCCAACGACCTGGACGTCTACGAAGGCCGCTACGGCCTGGAGGACACCCGCCACGCCGTGCAGTCCGCCCGCGAGGCCGGGCTGACGCCCTTCTGCGTCACCATCGACGAGGCCGCCAACGACTACCTGCCCATGCTCTTCGGCCAGCAGGGCTACGCCCTGGTGCACCGTCCGCAGGACCTGGTGCACCGGCTGGCGCAGGTGTATGCGGGGCTGACACGCTGAAACTGCGATAGCGCCAACGACTGGCCAGGCTTGACTCAGCCCAGCCAGGCACTGGCGGACAGCAGGCTCCCGCTCCCGGACCCAGGTCACTGCCTCGGCATCGCGGCCGGCTCAGGTACGCGCGGCCAAACCACCCGCCCTGCAGCGCGCAGACGGCCGGCGCGACCTCGGCGCGGCGCCGCGCCAACGGTGGGGTGTATCCTCCCCAAACAGTGGCTGCGTTCGACTCAGGCCACCATCGTTGGCCTTTCCCGCAGTTACCTTCTTACCGCCTCTACCGATGACGCCACACTGGGGCCCCAGGCGCTGGATGCTGCTTGTAGCCCTGCTACTGGCCGCGGGGCTGGTGCTGTGGCACGGTGGCAGCAGCCCGCCTGGATCGATGGATCGGCGGGTGGTGGCGGTGGGGCTGTACCAGAACGCCCCCAAGATCTACACAGCAGCCGACCATCGTCCGGCCGGCCTGTTCGTCGAGTTGCTCAACGCGATGGCACGAGCCGAGGGGTGGACCCTGCATTACGTGCCCTGCGAGTGGTCTGAGTGCCTGACGCAGCTGGAAGAAGGGCGACTCGATCTGATGCCCGACGTGGCCTTCTCCAGCGAGCGGTCACTGAAGTTCGATTTCCACACCGTGTCGGTGGCCAGCAGTTGGTCGCAGGTCTACAGCAGCCCGCAGCTCAAGGCGATGACGCTGACCGATCTGGCCGGCAAGCGAGTGGCCCTGCTGCAGGGCGGCATCCAGCAGACCTTCTTTGCGCAACTGATGGCCGGAGCCAAGCTGGACTTCCAGCAGGTGCCGGTGGCGTCACTGGACCAGGGCTATGCGGCCGTGGTGGCGGGCCAGGCCGATGCGGTGGTGACCAACAGCTTCTTCGCGGCCTACAACGGCGGCAGGTACCAGTTGCACGAGACGCCGATCGTCTTCCTGCCCAGCAACCTGTACTTCGCCACCGGCAAGGGCCGCAACGCCGAGCTGCTGGCGCGCATCGACACCCACCTGAACGACTGGCGACGCCAAGCCGACTCGATCTACTTCGACGCCCTACACCGGGCCATGGCGGCGCCGCCCGAGCTGCTGGTGCCGCAGTGGGTGCAATGGTCCCTGGCGGGGCTGGGGGCGGGACTGCTGGGGCTGGCGGCGATCAGCCTGCTGCTGCGGCGCCAGGTGGAGCAGCGCACACGGGCACTGCAGGCCACCGCGCAGGCGCTGGAGGCCGAGCGTGCCAACCTCGAATCGCAAGTCGCCGAGCGGACGGCAGAGTTGAGCACGGCCAAGGATGAGGCCGAGCGCCTGACCCAGGTCAAGAGCGAATTCCTGGCCAACATGAGCCACGAGATCCGCACGCCGATGAACGCCGTGCTGGGCATGCTGTACCTGGCGCTCAAGGAAGAGATGGCGCCAACGCTGCGCAACCGCATCGCCAAGGCGTAGGGCGCCGCCACTTCGCTGCTCAGCATCATCAACGACATCCTCGACTTCTCGAAGATCGAGGCCGGCAAGCTCGACATCGAGCAAGTCGAGTTTGGCTTGGACGGCGTGCTGGAACAGCTCTCCGATGCGGTGGGCTACCAGGCAGAGCAAAAGGGCCTCGAGCTCCTGATCCGCTACGACCCCGCCATCCCGCCGCGGCTGATGGGCGACCCGCTGCGCTTGGGCCAGATCTTGCTCAACCTGTGCGGCAATGCAATCAAGTTCACCAAGCAGGGAGAAATCGAGCTGGCGCTGCGCTGCCTGCACCTCGACCCGACCGAGGTCACGGTCCAGGTGAGCGTGCGCGATACCGGCATCGGCATGAGTCCTGAAGCGCAGCAACGCCTGTTCGAGAAATTCAGCCAAGCCGACCAGACCACCACGCGGCGCTACGGTGGAACCGGGCTCGGATTGGCGAGCTGCAAGAACCTGGTGACGATGATGGGCGGCCGCATCTGGGTCGAGGACTCGCAACCCGGCCACGGCAGCACGCTGTGCTTCACCGTGCGGCTGGGCATTGCCGCGCAGGCGCAGGCCCGCCAGCGCGAACTGGTCGAACAGGCGGGCCCGCTGCTGCAGGGCTTGCGGGTGCTGGTGGTGGACGACAACCAGGTGTCGCGCGAGATCCTGACAGGGATGCTGCGCTTCTTCAGGCTGGATGTAGGCACCGCGCCCAATGGGGCGGCGGCCTTGGCGGCACTGCGTGCCGCGGCCGCCGAACCCTACGACCTGGTGCTGATGGACTGGCGCATGCCGGGCATGAACGGCGACGAAGTGGCGCAGCACATGCATCGAGACGCCGCCATCGTGCGGCAGCCGAAGGTGGTCATGATCACCGCCTATGGCCGCGAAGACGTGATGCGTCTGGCCGAGCAGGCCGGCGTGGACGGTTTCCTGATCAAGCCCGTGTCGCCGTCGTCACTGCTGGACACGATGTTGTCGGTTCTGGGGCGTGGCCGCATCTTCCGTGGCGACGGCGAGCGTGCCGATGGCAGGGCCCTCTTGGCCCGGAGCGGCCAGATCGCTGGCGCCCGGCTGTTGCTCGTGGAGGACAACGACATCAACCGCGAGTTCGCCGTGGAGCTGCTGCGCAGCGAGGGCGTCGAGGTCGACGAGGCGGTCGACGGCGAACAGGCCGTGCGACAGGTACAGCTGCGCGACTACGACGGCGTGCTGATGGACGTCCAGATGCCGGTGATGGACGGCCTGGAAGCCGCGCGCCGCATCCGTGCGCTGGCTACCGCACCCGGCGGCGAGCGCTTCGCCCACCTGCCGATCATCGCGATGACGGCGCTGGCGATGGCCCGCGATACCCAAAAGAGCCGGGAGGCCGGCATGAATGACCACGTGACCAAGCCGATCGCACCGGAACGGCTGATGGCCGTGCTGACGCGCTGGGTGAAGTTGTCTGAACCGCGCGGCAGCCGGCCGGCCGGCTTGGCGGTGGCCAGCACCACCGCCACGCTGCGGGGTGGCGAGTTGCCGGCCGATCTGGCGGCCATGACCTGCATCGACGCCGTCGAAGGCGTACGCCGCATCGGCGGCAAGTCCGAGGCGTTCCGCAAGCAGTTGCTGCGCTTCCGCGAGCGCTACCCAGATGCCATCGCCGAGCTGCGGCGCCTGACCGCCACCCAGGGCGTGCGCCAGGCCGAGGAGCGCTGCCACGCGCTGAAGGGGGTCGCGGGCAACCTGGGAGCCCACGCGCTGTACCAGAAGGTCACGGAGATCGATGCCCAGTTGAAGAAGGGGCGGCCGGCCGACGCCGAGGCGCTGGACGAAGCCCAGGTGCTGCTGCAGCAGCTGATGCAGGAGATCGACGGCCTGGCCAGCGTCGCGGCGCCGGCGCCGCCCCCGCCTGCCGCGCCATTGAGCCCGGACGCCGTGCAGGACCTGCTGGCGCGCCTGGCACAGGCACTCGACTACGACATCGGCGCCGCCGAGCCCCTGCTGTTGGCGCTGCGCAGCGGCGTGGCAGGCACGCCGCTGGCCGCGTCGATCGACGAGATCGCCGAACAGGTCGACGGGTTCGAGATGGACGCGGCCATGGCCGCGATCCGGCGGTTGCAGCATCCCTCACGGGAAGAGAGTCCATGACCCTCGAAGAGGCCATCGCGCCGACCGCCCCCCGCCCGCGCCTGCTGATCGTCGACGACATGCGGGAGAACCTGCACGCGCTGATGAACGTGCTGCGCGACGACCACGTGCTGCTGGCGGCCACCAGCGGAGAAAAGGCGCTGGCACTGGCGCGGCGCCACCCGCAGCCCGATCTGATCCTGCTCGACATCAAGATGCCCGGCATGGACGGCTATTCGGTGTTGACGGCGTTGAAGATCGACCCGTCCACGGCGGACATCCCCGTGATCTTCGTCAGCGCGCTGGCCGAAGCGGCCGACGAGGCACGCGGCCTGAAGATGGGCGCGGCCGACTACATCACCAAGCCGGTCAACCCCGAGTTGCTGCGGGTGCGGGTGCGCAACCAGTTGGAGCTCAAGCGATACCGCCGCCAGCCGGTGCTGTTCGACATCGCCGCGCATGCCGACCCAGCGCGTCAACCGCTGCTGCTCGTGGTGGACGACGTGCCCGACAACCTGCACGCCCTGATCGAGGCGCTGAGGGGCGAGTTCCGCATCCAGGTGGCCTGCGACGGACCCAAGGCGCTGGAGGCGGCCCAAGGATCGACACCGCCCGACCTGATCCTGCTGGACATCCTGATGCCGGACATGGACGGCTACGAGGTCTGCCGTCGCCTCAAGGCCACGCCCGCGGGCAACCGCATTCCGGTGATCTTCGTGACCACCGCGGGTACCGTGCAGGACAAGGTCAAGGGCTTCGCGCTCGGTGCCAGCGACTACATCACCAAGCCCTTCGACATCGACGAGGTGCAAGCGCGCATCCGCTCGCATCTGGAACTGGCGCGGCTGCGGCACTTCCTGGAAGACCTGGTGGCGCAGCGCACCGCGATGCTGCAGGTCAGCGAGGAGAAGTACCGCACCCTGGCGCACCGCGATCCGCTGACTGGCCTGTCCAACCGAGTTCTCTTCGCCGAGCAACTGGACCATGCCATTGCCCAGGCCGAGCGCAACCACGGCCAGTTCGCGCTGCTGGTGCTCAACCTGGACAAGTTCGCCGCCATCAACGAGAGCTTCGGCCACAGCGTGGGCGACCAGGTGCTGATCGAGGTGGCGCGGCAACTGCGGACGCAGGTACCCGACGGCGACGCGATCGCCCGCGTGGGCAGCGACGAGTTCCATGTCCTGCTTCAAAGCAACGATGGGATGCCTTGGATGGATTTGTCGGCACAGCGCCTGATCGACGCGCTGGCCGTGCCCTTCGATCTGGAAGGCCGGCGCCTGTACATCGGCGCCAGCATCGGCATCGCGCTGTACCCCAACGACGGCAGCAGCGCGGACGTGTTGCAGAGCAATGCCGACGCAGCGCTGCATCGGGCCAAGGGGGAAGGGCGCAGCACGCTGCGCTTCTTCTCACCCGACATGACGCGCCAGGCACGTGAGCGCCTGACGCTGGAGGCCGACCTGCGCCATGCGCTGGACGGTCAGCAACTGCACCTGCACTATCAGCCGCAGCTCGACTTGGTGAGTGGCCAGATCGTGGGGTTGGAGGCTCTGGTGCGCTGGCAGCATCCGCAGCGTGGCCTGGTGTCTCCGGCCGAATTCATCCCGATGGCCGAAGAAAGCGGGCTGATCGTGCCGCTGGGCGACTGGGTACTGCGCGAGGCCTGCCATCAAATCAAGGCCTGGCAGGCGCAGGGGCTGGCGCCACGCCACACGGCGGTGAACATCTCGGCGGTGCAGCTCAGCCGCGGCGATCTGGTGCACTCGGTCACGCAGGCGCTGGCTGGCGCCAACATCGCGCCGGACTGCCTGGAGCTGGAGATCACCGAGAGCTTCCTGATGCACAACCACGACCGGGCGATCCGCTCGCTGGCCGAGCTGCGCATGCTGGGCCTGCGGTTGTCGATCGATGACTTCGGTACGGGCTACTCGTCGCTGGCCTACCTGCAGCAATTGGCGGTGCACAAGCTGAAGGTGGACATCTCCTTCGTGCGCGACATCATCGCCAACCGCGGCAACGCCTCCATCGTCAAGGCCATCGTCGCGATGGGCCACAGCCTGGGACTGGAAATCGTTGCCGAAGGCGTTGAGACCCATGAGCAGGCGGAGCGCCTGCGCGAGCTGGGCTGCGAGACCATCCAGGGCTATCTGGTGAGCCGCCCGCTACCTGCCGACAACATCACGCGTTTTCTGGCCGGTTTCCAGGCCCTGCCCGGCATGCCTCGTTCTGCTTAGGCCTGCATCACTCGGCGTGATGGCGGCGCAGTTCCGCGGCAATCGCCGCCACGAGCCCCAGCCCCAGCAGCGACGCGGTCCCCGTCACGCCCCAGGTCCACTGCCAGCCCCCAACGGCCGCGGCCACGGCGGCCACCAGCGGCGGGCCGGCGAACTGGCCGAGGGAGGACCACTGCTGCACCCAGCCGACCGTGGTCGACACGGTCTGCTCGCTCGGCGACAGGCGCACCGCCAGCGAGAA
>Ga0073899_10005800_pt1 | contig 10681 bp, 9 predicted proteins | sample KloWWTmetaKNB5Ph_FD_88975 | JGI IMG/M metagenome (GOLD analysis project Ga0073899, IMG submission 88975) | Active sludge microbial communities from Klosterneuburg, Austria, studying microevolution and ecology of nitrifiers - Klosterneuburg... | ecosystem: Engineered > WWTP > Aerobic digester >...
AGCCCGCGACCAGGTGGCTGAGCTCGTGGGCCAGCACCATCAGGCCGGCGCCCAGCACTGCGGCCACAGTGGAGTTGACCAGGAGCGCGCGGCGCTCGGTGGGTGCGTCACTCATGAGGCCCACAGTACGTACAATCGTTGCGAAAGTCACTACGCAGCGGTGCGCATGATGCAACGGATCAGGGGGGGCATTACCCCGCACCCCCTCGTCGCGCGAACCGCAGTTCACGGATGGATGGACGCAGCGTTTCGGCGCCCGTCTAGCCATGACGGACGGCGGGCTTCGGCCCTCGCTCAGGGGATGATGGTCCTGCTCGGATGGCTCCGGGGGGTTCGATGGATCCTGGATCCTGGTCTGTTCAGTGGTCCTGACTGTGGCCCTTGAGCACCATCCGCATGATCCTCGCGTTGAAGACGACGAACCTGGTCAGTTGCAGCGGCAGGCTCATCCGCTTCCGCAACGTCGACGCCGTCGGCAGCGGGGCCTTCGACAGGTCCGCGACCGTCGAGCCCGACGGCGCCCTCAGCTGCTGCTCATGCACTCGCTCACTCATCGCACTCACTCCGGAATCAGCTGCCAGCCGGGCAGCGCCTTGGCCTTGTAGAGGAACAGGTGGTGGAGCATCAGCTTCACCCAGTGCCCGGCGAGCCCCACCTCGCCGCGCGTGTCCGCGAGGTCGCGGCCCGTCGGGTAGCGCTGGTAGTCAGGCACCACCGGCATCATCGTCATCGCCGCCGCCGAGCCCGTGCGCAGCCCCTCCCCCACCGACGCCACGCACGCGGCACCCATCGCCGCCATCGACGCCTCGTGGTTCTTCGCCGTCGGTCCCTTCCTGACCCGGTCGGCGATCGACATCGCAGCGACCTTCCCCATCACGCCCGACGGCATCCCCGTCCTGGGCGGCGACGGCGCGATGACCGTCCCGTTGGCGCTCTTCCGAGGCCGCGAGATCTGGTGCGGGGGCGCGAACGCGATGCCCACCGCCCAGATGTTGTCGTAGCCCACGGCTTGGTAGCTCCTGGGCCAGTCGTCGGCCCGCCACTCCTCGTACGGCTTGGGCGTGTAGTCGGCGTCCACCTTCATGAACCCCGACGGCGCGAACAGCTGGGGCGTGATCTCGGTGCCGTCGCGGTCGAACGCCTGCAGCGGCACCCCGCCGAACGGCGGCAGCAGCATGCCGAAGTCGAACTCCAGGGAGTGCTCGAGCCCGTCGAGGGTCTCGTAGCGCACCACCCCCGGCTCCACCCGGATGACGTGCGCCCCGAGGATGGCCTCCACGCCCCGCTCTCGGAACAGCGACCCCGCCCACAGCTCGGAGGTGGTCTGGAAGCCGCGCTCCTCGAATACCATGCCGTCCACGCCGAAGTCGCCCAGCTCGGCCTCGTTAGTGAGGTAGACCAGGCGCGCGCGGTCGCGGACTCCTGCCTCGCGCAGCTCGTGGTCGACGTTGAAGACGTACTCGAATGCCGCCCCCTCGCAGGTGCAGGTGCCGTGACCCATGCCCACCACCAGCGTCTGGGCCTCGCCGGCCTTCAGGCGTTCGATCGTCGCCCGCAGCGCGGCGGCCGCCTCGACGGCGTGGTCAGCGGTGCAGACGCTGACGGTGTGCCCGCCGTGCGGGCCGAGGCCGGGGGTGGCGCCGAACTTCAGTTGAGGCCCGGTGGCGTTGACCAGGTAGTCGTAGCGGATCCGTTCGCGCTTCCCGGCGGTGGCCGCGGCGGTGTGCTCCACGTCGACGGCGCCCTGGCCGGACAGCTCGTCGCCCCGGGGCCAGATGGCGGTGGCCCTGGCCTGGACGAACCGGATGCCCTTCTTCTTGTAGACGGGCGCGAGCGGGAACACCACCTGCTTCTTGTCCATCTTCCCGACCCCCACCCAGATGTTGCTGGGGATCCAGTTCCACTGCGAGTTCGGCGACACCACCGTGACGGTGTTGCCGCTGGGCAGCAGGCGGGACAGGTGGAGGGCGGCGGTGTGGCCGGACACGCCGGCCCCGAGAACCACGACGTCAGCCATCTCAACTCCTTCGTTGTGACTGCACCCTTCAGCCTAGCCCCGGCCGTGTGACCGCGCAGGTGGTGAGTCTGTGGAGGAGCCCCCGGGGCGGCGTCGGCGGGCATATCCTCGGTTCCAGGACGGCCTCTGCTCTCGGCGGTCGCGGCGACGATGCCGCCCCACCTGACCGTCCAGCCACCGAAGGAGACAGCCATGCCGCACACCACCGCTACCGTCGGATCGGCCATCGGGCTCAAGGCCCGACCCGCGTCGATCGTCGCCGACGCCGCCGCCGAGCTCGGCATCCCCATGACGCTCAGGCTCGACGGCCGGGAGACGCAGCGAGTGGACGCCACCTCATCGATGGAGATCGTGAAGCTTGACGCGGGGCCGGGGGCTTCGCTGATCGTCGAGTCCGACGACGAGGAGGCCAACGCCGCGATCGCGTCGCTGATCGAGAGCGACCTCGACGAGGAGTGAGACCCGTCCGTCCAGCGACCGCGTGACGCAGGGCTTGACACGGCACTGAACAGGCGTTCAGAATACTGAACATGAGTTCAGCCGACGACCTCCAGGCGCATGCCCGCATCCGCGACGCCGCCCTGCGGCTCTTCGGCGAGCAGGGCATCAAGGGCACCACTGTGCGGCAGATCGCGGAGGCCGCCGGGGTCTCCGCGGCGCTCGTCATCCACCACTTCGGCAGCAAGGACGGCCTCCGGCGCGCCTGCGACGAGTGGGTGATGGCCCGCCTGACCGAGACCAAGACGGCCGCCGTCAGCGGCGCCGACCCCCTGGAGGCGGTGTTCCGGGCCCAGAACGAGTTCCGGCCGTTCTTCGGCTACATCGCGGCCTCCATCACCGAGGGCGGCGACGGCGCGGACCGGCTCTTCGAGGCCATGTGCGGTCTTACCCGCGAGATGTTCACCGTCGGCGTGCCCGCCGGCATCATGCGCGAGCCCACGGACCTGGACGCCACCGTCACGCTGCTGGTGGCGCTCAGCCTGGGCGCGACGGTGCTGGAGGCGCAGGTGTCGCGGCACCTGGGCGGCACGCACCTCCTGGACCCGGCGGTGCTCCCCCGCTACTCGATCGCCTCCACCGAGCTCTTCACCCACGGCCTCTTCGCCGACGACACCATGCTGCGCCAGATCAAGGCCGCCTTCGCCGCGCCCGAGCGGATCCCGGCCGACGGCGTTACGGACCCCGACCCGCCCGCGCCGGATCGCTGAGGCCCGCGCGCAACCCCGCGACGAGAGCCCCGAGGCCCGCCTTACGCGGCCGGCTCCACATCCCCACTCACCCAAAGGCACACCCATGACCCACGCCATAGACACCCACGACCTCACCAAGACCTTCGGCCGAACCGTGGCCCTCAACCGCCTCAACCTCACCGTCGAGCCGGGCGAGGTGCACGGCTTCCTCGGCCCCAACGGCGCCGGCAAGACCACCACGCTGCGCATCCTCCTCGGGCTCATCCGCCCGGACTCCGGCGAGGCCACCGTCCTCGGCGGCCACCCTGTCCGCGACGCCGTCGAGCTCCACCGTCGCATCGCCTACGTGCCCGGCGACGTCGAGCTCTGGCCGCAGCTCACCGGCGGCGAGGCCATCGACGTGCTCACCCGGCTCCGCGGCGACGGCGACCCTGCCCGCATCACCGAGCTCTGCGAGCGCTTCGACCTCGACCGCACCAAGAAGGGCCGCACCTACTCCAAGGGCAACCGCCAGAAGGTCGCCCTCGTCGCGGCGCTGGCCAGCCGCGCCGACCTGTTCATCCTCGACGAGCCCACCTCCGGCCTCGACCCCCTCATGGAGGCCGTGTTCCAGGACGAGATCCGCGGTCTCGTCGCCCGCGGCGCCACTGTGCTGCTCAGCAGCCACATCCTCGGCCAGGTGGAGGCCCTCGCCCACCGGATCTCGATCATCCGGGAGGGCAGCATCGTCGAGACCGGCACCCTCGACGCCATGCGGCACCTCCGTCGCACCACCGTCCAGGCCACCCTGGAGGGCCCCGTCAACGGCCTCGCCACCATGCCGGGCGTGCACCACCTGACCACGGACGACGGGCGGCTCACCATGGAGGTCGACGGCGAGCACATCGGGGCGGTGATGTCGCGGCTGACCGACGTCGGGCTGCGGTCCGTCGTCGCCCACCCGCCCACGCTGGAGCAGATGCTGCTGCGCCACTACGGCGAATCGACCCCACGATGAGCCAGACCCTCACCGCCACCGGGCCGCTGCTCCGCTTCGCCGCCCGACGCGACCGCGTGAAGCTCTCCATCTGGGTGCTCGGCCTGGCCGCCTTCGTGCCGTACATGATGACGGCCTACAAGACAATCTTCGCCACCCCGGAGGACCTCGCGCCGCTCGCCATCCTCATGGCCAACCCGTCGCTCACGCTGTTCACCGGCCCCGGCTTCGGGCTGAAGAATGTGAACCCCACTGAGCTCACCCACCAGATCATCTTCGCCAGCGTGTACTGGCTGTACCTGCTGATCTTCGTGGCGTTGATGAACATCCTGCTGGTGTCGCGGCACACGCGACTCGAGGAGCAGACCGGGCGCGCCGAGCTGGTGCGCGCCAGCGTCGTGGGGCGCCTGGCGCCCTTGACCTCCGCACTGCTGCTCGCGCTCGGCGCGAATGTCGCGGTGGGCGGGTTGGTGGCGCTGGGGCTGATCGGCTTCGGGAGCGACGCGTCGTCGTCTCTGCTGCTGGGCGCCGGCACCACCGGGCTCGGGTTGGTCTTCGCAGGCGTCGCGATGGTGACCTCGCAGGTCAGCGCGTTCTCCGCCGCCGGGAGCGGGCTCGCGGGCGGGGTGCTGGCCGCCGCGTGGGTGGTGCGCGGCGTGGGCGACATGGCCGCGGGGCCGGACGAGTACGGCACCTGGGTCTCCTGGCTCTCGCCCCTGGCGTGGGCGCAGCAGACCCGCGCGTTCCACGACGACCGCTGGTGGCCCGTGGCGCTCCTGCTGGTCACCGCCGCCCTGCTGATGGCGCTCGGCTACGCCGTGGCAGCCCGCCGCGACCTTGGCGCGGGGCTCGTCGAACCCCGCCGTGGGCGGGCGACGGCGGCCTCCTGGCTGCGCGGTCCCGTCACGCTGGCCTGGCGGCTTCAGCGCACCCAGACCCTCTGGTGGGCGATCGCCCTCACGCTGGCCGCTGCCATGTACGGCTCGTTCACGCCCGCGATGGTGGAGGCGTTCGAGGAACTGCCGGACATCTTCCAGCAGCTGATGGGCGGCTCAGGGGTGGCGCTCGAGGGCTACCTCACCTTGACGGTCACCATGATGCGGATCACGGTGGCGATCTACGCCGTCGTCGCGTGGCAGAGGGTCGCGGCCGAGGAGGTCGGCGGCCGCGCCGAACCGGTGCTGGCCACCGACGTGCGGCCGGCCTCGTGGCTGGCCGGGCACCTCGCCGTCGTGGCGGGGGCGAGCGTGGTGCTGCTCCTGCTCACCGGGGCCCTGGCCGGCTACTTCGCCGCAGGCGTCGACGGCGACTACTCCCTGGTGGCCGACGGTGTCGCGGCGTCCGCCGTCGGGATCCCGTCTGTGCTCATGGTGCTGGGCCTGGCCGTGGCGCTGCACGCGGTGGCGCCACGCTTGGTGGTGTTCACGTGGATCCCGGTGGTCGCGGGGGCGCTGATCGAGCTGTTCGGCGACATGCTTCAGTTCCCCGACTGGCTGCGCCAGATCTCGCCGTTCGAGCACACTCCGGCGCTCCCGGCGGAGGAGCTGACCGCGGCGCCGCTGGTGGTGCAGGTGAGTGTCGCGGTAGGGCTGGTGGCCTTCGGGCTGTGGAGGATCTCGCACCGCGACATCCCCGGCCACTGACCGGTCGGTCCCGACGCCGCAGCGAGCGCTTCGCGCCGCGGCGGGCTCAACCAGCGTCGGGCACGTGCACGACACGCCTCACTCCAGCGTCGGGCCCGCATAGGGCCAAGGGGTGGGGGTCGAGCGGCGTTTCGTGCACGCGCGGACTGGACTCCTCGACGGAGGGTCAACGGGTCACGCGACGGGGAGTCCGGTCGGGAGGCCGTCGAGGCTCACCAGGTTGTTGCGACGCTCGTACTCGCGCAGGCCGTCGTCGCCCTTCTTGACCAGCCAGTCGGTCATGGTGTCGCGGTCGGCCACGAAGTCCATGAGCGGCACCCCGAACCCGCACGACGTCTGAGCCATCTCGACGGCGACGTCGAAGATGTTGCGCTCCCCCACGAACCCGGGGAACAGCCCCAGCAGCTCGTCCCAGCCCTCGTCGCCGCGGTGCAGCGCGCGGGCGGTGCCGTAGAGGCGGAGGATCTGCGGCTTGGCGTCGAACGAGCAGAACATCAGCGTCATCCGGGGGGTGTCGAGGAGATGGGCCGCGGTCTCGTTGCCGGAGCCGACGGCGTTGACCCACACCACGCGGTTGGGGCCGACGACGCTGAGGGACTCGAGCCCCTTGGGCGAGAGGTTCACTCGCCCGTCGCGCGCCGCCGTCGCGACGAAGAAGATGTGCTGTGCCTCGATGAATGCACGGAGCTTGTCGGTGATGCCGGCGAACTGCTTACCCATGGGACTGAGCGTATTCGCATCGGTCCGCCTCCCATGCCTGGCCGTCGCCGAGACGCTCGTGTCCCGGGCATGCGCAGCCGCATCGGACCATCCCTCCCCTGGGCGCGGGCCCGTCCTCCCGTGCGGCCGGGATTCCTCCAGGGCCGCTGTCGGGCCAGAACGGGTACCGAAGCCCCTCCTGGAGGCACTTCTACCGCAGGTCCGCCGGTGTTAGGGTGCCGTGTGGTCTCCGATCAGGCGCACCGGTCCCGCGCGTTCAACCACGTGCTCGGCAACACCGCCGCGGCGATGCTCGCCACGATGTTCCTGTGGTTCGGAATCACATTCTGGGCCTATCTCGAGACCCGCTCCGTGCTGGCCACCTCCATCATGGGCGGCGCCTACATGCTGGGCATGGCTGTCCTCGGCGTGCCGTTCGGCAGCCTGATCGACCGGTTCCGCAAGCATGTCGTCATGGTGTGGTCCGCCGTCGGCACCGCGCTCCTGTTCGTCGCTGCCGGGGCGGTGTACATCCTCACCCCCGAGGAGGCCCTCACAGACCTGGGGCGCCCCTGGTTCTGGCTCTTCACCGGTATCAGCCTGATGGGCGCGCTGTTGGTGATGCTGCGCGGCTTGGCGCTCGCCACGTGCGTCACGATGCTGGTCGAGTCGGATCGCCGCGCACAGGCAAACGGGCTGGTCGGGGCGGTCAATGGGCTGACCATGCTGGTCACCGGGGTCCTGTCGGGGCTGGCCTACGGTCAACTCGGCATGGGCTGGGTGATCCTGATCTCACTCGGCACGGTTCTGGCCTCGTTGGTCCATCTCTTGTTGATCCGGATCCCGGAGCCGACCATCGTCCACGCCGAGGGCACACCGAAGGCCGTGGACTTCAACGCGGCCTGGCGCACGATCGTCGCCGTCCCGGGGCTGATCGGCCTGATCCTCTTCACCACCATCAACAACCTCCTCGGCGGCGTGTTCATGGGCCTGCTGGACCCTTACGGCCTCGAACTGATGTCGGTGGAGGCCTGGGGCGTGCTCTTCGGGTTGGGGAGCATCGGGCTGATCGTGGGGGGATCCCTGATCGCCAAGGTCGGGCTGGGCGCCAAGCCGCTCCGCACGCTCCTGCTCGCCTGCGTGGCACTGTGGATCGTGAGTGGAGGCTTGACCCTCCGGGAGTCCGTGGTGGTCCTCGGCGTCGGCATCTTCGCCTACATGACCATCATCCCCTTCGTCGAGGCGGCCGAGCAGACCCTGCTGCAGCGCGTGGTCCCCTTCGAGAAGCAGGGCCGGGTGTTCGGCTTCGCCGCGGCCGTGGAGTCCTCCGCGGCGCCCATGAGCGCATTCCTCATCGGGCCCCTGGCCGAGTTCTGGCTCATCCCGTACGCGGGGTCGCCCCAGGGGCGAAGGGACCTGACGTGGCTACTGGGCGAGGGGGATGCCCGCGGCATCGCGCTGGTGTTCGTGCTGTTCAGCATCGTCGGGCTCGTGGTCACCGTGGCGGCCTTCTTCACCCGCACCTACCGCCGCCTGAACGAGGCCTATGCGGCGGGCGACGTCAACGCCGACCTCGCGCAGTCGGTCGACGACGACGGAGTGCCTGGGCCCGATCCCACCGGCAGAGGCCTGACCGGGCACTGACGCCCGGTCGTCAAGCGGCCCGGCCCAAGTGCGCTGAGGGTTCCCACTGGACTTGACTGGGTGGTCCCCTGGGTTTGCCCTGGGTTGGCCCGGCGGAGGGGTCGAAGTGTCACCCCGCCCGCCTAGCATGACGGCCATGCACAGGTGTCTACCCTCGGCTTTGGCCGGCTCGCTGATCGCGGGCGTGGCCATGTCGTTCGGGCAGACCTACGCCCCGGAGGCCCTGGCCCCCCTCTTCAACTCGGCCACCCCCGTCGTCGCTCTGGCCGCGCTGGTCGCGCTCGCCTGCCGGGGCGGGTGGTGGGCCCACGCGCTCCTGGGTGCGTCGGCCGGCCCGCTCGCCATGGTGGGCTATTACGCCACCACGTCGCTGCGCGGCTTCCCCGTCGGCATGCGGATGGTGGGGTTCTGGGTGGTGGCAGGCGTGGTGAGCGGTCTCGTCATGGGCGTCGCGGTGTGGCTGCTGCAGGGCCATGGGGATCCTGTGTTGCGGGGAGCCGCGGCCGGCGCGTTCCCGGCGGTCGCCCTCGGTGAGGCCGCGCACGGGCTGCGGCGGATCGCCGACACCACGCCGTCCTCGTACTGGTGGGTTCAGGCGGCGGTGGGTGTCGCGGTGCTGGCGTGGCTGATGGTCGCCCGGCTCACCTCGTGGCCCGCGCGGCTGGCGGCGGTCGCCGTCGCGGTGCTGGGGGCGCGTGCCCTGTTCGCGGTGTACGGCATGGCCTGATCGTCGCCCGGTCACTTCGGGGATGCGGCACACTCGAAGGGCACGGATACACAATCGAATGAGGGGGAAACACGGCAGAGCACGACACCCTGGCTGGCATGGGAGCGATCATCACGCAGGAGGGGGTGGCGTTCCGCGTCTGGGCGCCGCACGCGGACAGCGCATCGGTGACGGGGGACTTCAACGACTGGAGGGTGGACGCCAACCCGCTCGACAGCGAGGGCAACGGCTACTGGTACGGCTTCGTGGAGGGCGCCACACCCGGCCAGGAGTACAAGTTCCACCTCACCAACGGCGAGCAGGAGCTGGACCGGATCGACCCGTACGCCATGCAGGTCACCAACTCGGTGGGCAACGGCGTCATCTACGACCACGCGGCCTACGACTGGGAGGGCGAGAGCGCCCACTGCCCGCCGCACCACGAGATGGTCATCTATGAGATGCACGTGGGCTCCTTCGCCCCCTCGGACGACGGGGTGGGCGGCTTCCACGACGTCATCGAGCAGCTGGACTACCTCCAGGAGCTGGGCGTCAACACGCTGCAGATCATGCCGGTGGCGGAGTTCGCCGGTGACCAGTCCTGGGGCTACAACCCGGCCCACATCTTCGCCGTCGAGAGCGCCTACGGCGGACCGGACGCGTTCAAGAACCTGATCAAGACCGCCCATCAGCGCGGCTTCGCCGTCATCCTCGACGTGGTGTACAACCACTTCGGCCCCTCCGATCTCGACCTCTGGCAGTTTGACGGCTGGGGCGGGGACAAGGGCGGGATCTACTTCTACAACGACGACCGTTCTTCCACCCCGTGGGGCGACACGCGCCCGGACTACGGCCGCGAGGAGGTGCGCCGCTTCATCCACGACAACGCCATGATGTGGCTGCGCGACTACCACGTCGACGGGCTGCGGCTGGACATGACGCCCTACATGCGCTCGGTCGCCGGTGGAGGCTTCGAGCTCGAAGAGGGCTTCGGGCTCATGCGCTGGATCACGCAGTCCATGCGCGACGAGTACCCCGGCCGCATCTCGATCGCGGAGGACCTGCACGGCCACGACCGGATCGTCGGCCTGGAGGGCGACGGCGCCGGCTTCCACGCGCAGTGGGACGCGGAGTTCGTGCACCCCGTCCGGCACGCGATCACGGCCATGACCGACGAGGAGCGCTCGCTGTCCTCCATCGCAGATGCCATCGCGCACAACTATGACGGCGACCCTTTCCGCCGCGTGGTCTACACCGAGTCGCACGACGAGGTGGCCAACGGCTCGGCGCGCGTCCCGCACGAGATCGACCCGGGTAACGCGGACGGGTGGTTCGCGCAGAAGCGCTCCACCGTCGGGGGCGCGCTGGTGATGACCAGCCCCGGCATCCCGATGATCTTCCAGGGTCAGGAGGCGTTGGAGGGCGGCTGGTTCTCCGACGATGACCCCCTCGACTGGGAGCGCATCGAGCGCTTCGAGGGGATCACGAAGCTGTACAAGACCCTCATCGACCTTCGCCTCAACAGGGGCGGGGTGACGCGGGGGCTCACGGGTCGCGGGCTGAACATCTACCACGTCAACGAGGCGGACAACGTGATCGCGTTCCAGCGCTGGCTGGATCTCGGGGCCGGTGACGACGTCGTGGTGGTGGTGAATCTCAGCACCGAGACCTACACCGACTACCGGATCGGCATGCCGCACGGCGGGCTGTGGAAGCTGCGGTTCAACAGCGACGCGAGGCTGTACAGCTCGCTGTTCGGAGACTTCGACAGCTTCGACGTGACCGCCCACGACGATTCCGGCGAGG
>Ga0073899_10005802_pt1 | contig 10680 bp, 10 predicted proteins | sample KloWWTmetaKNB5Ph_FD_88975 | JGI IMG/M metagenome (GOLD analysis project Ga0073899, IMG submission 88975) | Active sludge microbial communities from Klosterneuburg, Austria, studying microevolution and ecology of nitrifiers - Klosterneuburg... | ecosystem: Engineered > WWTP > Aerobic digester >...
GACGACGTTCGGCAACTCGATCACCGGCCCGACCTCGGACGCGATCTTCCGGGCGTTCTCGCAGGCCCTGCCGAAGATGGTGACGGCCGGCTGGAACCGTATGATGGGCTTCACGATCACCGGCCACGACCCGCGCCACGCGCGGCCCTACGTCGACATCCTGTTCCTGGCGCTGAAGGGCGGATCGGGCGCGACCTGGGGCGCGGACGGCTACGATCACATCGGCCTGATCAACTGCGCCGGCGGCATCCAGGCGCAGGACTACGAGATGTTCGAGATCCACGATCCGCACCGCCTGCTGCGCCACGAGTACGCGCGCGACTCGGCCGGCGCCGGGCGCTGGCGCGGCGGCCTCGGCGTCGAGACCGAATTCGTCATCGACGGCGAGAACGTCACCGGCATCGCGTTCGGTGACGGTATCGAGGAGGAGGCGCGCGCCTTCGGCCTGTTCGGCGGCAAGGCGGGCAGTGTCAACGAGATCACGATCACTGCGCCGGACGGCACCGTGCGCCGGCCGAAGGCCAAGGAGATCCTGCGTGGCATCGAGAGCGGCTCGGTGTACCGGCAGCGCGCCGGCGGCGGCGGCGGCTACGGCGATCCGCGCGACAGGCCGGCCGGGCTCGTGGCCGCCGACGTCCTCGACGGCTTGCTGAGCGTCGAGGCGGCTCGCGACGACTACGGCGTCGTGATCGATCCGGTCACGCTGGCGCTCGACGAAGCCGCGACGCGGCTTCGACGGGAGGTGCGATGAATCCGCCACGCGTCGACCACATCGGCATCGTCGTCGACGACCTCGAGTCGGCGATCGCGGCGATGGCGCGGATGCTGCCGGGCGCGCCGCTGCGCCGGCGCACGGTGCCGGACGCCGGTCTCCAGGTGGCGGAGTTCCAGGCCGAGAACCTGATCGTCGAGCTGCTTCGCTACACCGACGGCGGCGCGGGCTTTGGCCGCGCGGTCATGGGAGGCGCGCCAGGCGTCAATCACCTGTCGCTCGCGGTGCCCGACCTCGATGCCGCGCTCGCCGCGCTCCGCGCCGGCGGCGTCGAGCCGATGACGGGGTTCCCGCGCCGCGGCGCGCACGGCCGGATTGCCTTCCTGCAGCGCGAGCCAAACACCGGCCTGCTGTTCGAGTTGTGCGAGCCCGACGAACCGGCCGGCGAGGAGCCGTCGACGTGAGGGGAAGTCCGCAGCGCCGGTTGTGGAACGAGGCCGTCGAGACGATGCCGCGCGAGGCGCTCGCCGAGTTGCAGCTGGGCCGGCTGCAGCGCCAGGTCCGGTACAACTACGATCGCTCGCCGGTGCACCGGCGCAAGTTCGACGAGGCGGGCGCGCGGCCCGACGACATCCGCAGCCTCGAGGACTTCGCGCGCATCCCGGTGATGACCAAGGACGAGCACCGCCGCGTCCAGGAGGAGTCGCTCGAGCGCCACGGCAACCCGTTTGCGCTGATGGCCTGCGCGGCGCCCGAGGAGATCGTCCGCATCAATGCGACGTCGGGAACGACCGGCGTGCCGACGCTCTATACGCTGACCGCGCACGACGTCGCGGTCGTCAACGAGATGCACGCGCGCAAGTACTGGCGCGCCGGGATCCGGCCGGGGCACGTGATGCTGCAGGCGCTGTCGCTGAGCATGTTCACCGGCGGCCTGCCGCTGTCGCAGGGCATCATGCACCTCGGCGCCTGCGTCGTGCCGGTCGGCATCGAGGGCGGCACCAGGCGCGTCGTGGACATCGCGCGGATCACCCGGCCGCACGCGATCGTCGCCACGCCGTCTTTCGGGCAATACCTGATCGAGGAGGCCCCGAGGCTCACCGGCCGGCCCGCGACCGAACTCGGCCTGCGCTGGTTCTTCTGCGCCGGCGAGGGCGGCGGCGGCGATCCCGAGGTGCGGCGGGCGCTCGCGGTGGGTTTCGGCGCCCGCGTCTTCGACCACACCGGCGGGGGGCACGCGTTCCACGGCATCTCGTGCGACCAGCCCGCCGAGGCCTGCGACGGCATGCACTTCGTGTCCGGGGATCACTGCCTGCTCGAGCTGGTCGATCCGCAGACCCGGGCGCCGATCCCGATCGGCCACGGCGCGATCGGCGAGATGGTGTTCACCTTCCTCGACTGGCGCGGCGGTCCGTTCATGCGCTACGCGCTGGGGGACCTGCTGCAGGTGTGGACCGAGCCGTGCGGCTGCGGCATGCCGGGCATGCGCTTCGCGATCCTCGGGCGCACCGACGACATGCTGAGCGTCAAGGGCGTCAACGTCTATCCGCAGGCCGTCGCCAACACGATCTTCCGGCTGTATCCGCGCGTCACCGGCGCGTTCCGGATCATGCTCGAGCGGCCGGGCCCGCTGGTGGCGCCGCCGTTGCGCATTCGGCTCGAGCACGGCGGCGCCGCAGCGTCTGGGCTCGAGGCGCTCGAGCGCGAACTGGCCGCGCTGTTCCGCGACAACCTGCGCGTGCGGCCGGTCTTCGAATGGCTGCCGCCGGGATCGTTGCCGCGCGAGCCGGGCAAGACGCGCCACATCGAGATCGCCGCGCCGTCGGCCGGCACACCGCCCTGAGAATTCGTGAACGGGCACATCGACATCGGGATCGCACCATGGACATGGGACTGGCCGGCCGCACCGCGCTGATCACCGGCGGATCGAAGGGAATCGGCTTCGCGATCGCGCGAATGCTCGCCGAAGAAGGCTGCAGGCTGCACCTGGTGGCCCGCTCGGCGTCGGACCTCGAGGCGGCTCGACGGCGGTTGCGCGAGCACGCGGACGTCGACGTACAGGTCCATCCGATGGACCTCGCGCAGCGCGGCCGTGTCGAGGAGCTGTCGGCGCGCTGTACCGACGTCGACATCCTGGTCAACAACGCCGGGTCGATCCCGCGCGGTTCGATCGAAGAGATCGACGAGGACACCTGGCGCCAGGCCTGGGACCTGAAGGTGTTCGGCTACATCAACATGTGTCGCGCGTACTTCCGCATGATGAAGGCGCGGGGCAGCGGCGTGATCGTCAACATCCTGGGCAATGGCGGCGAGCGCCTCGACGCGGGCTACATCGCCGGCGGCGCCGGAAACGCGTCGCTGATGGCGTTCACGCGCGCGCTGGGCGGCAACAGCGCAGAGGTCGGCGTGCGGGTGGTCGGCGTCAATCCGGGGCCGGTCGCGACCGAGCGGCTGGTGGCGCTGATGCAGAAAGAGGCGCGCACGCGGCTGGGCGACGCGGGTCGCTGGCAGGAGCTGGGCGCGTCGTTCCCGTTCGGTCGCCCGGCGACGGTCGACGAGATCGCCGCGACCGTGGTGCTGCTCGCGTCGGATCGCTCGTCGTACACGACCGGCACGATCGTCACCATCGACGGCGGCATGGCCAACCGTGGTTCGCTGATCTAGGAAGTCGCCGCGACCGCGCCGGGGTGCGCCGCGGGGCGCACGCTCAGCCGGCCAGCGCCTCGAGCTGCGCGAGCAGCTGGGCCGGCACCTCGATGCCGTCGGCGGCTGCGCGCCGGGCCAGTTCGACGCAACGCTGCCCCGGGAGCCGCACGCCGGGGTCGAGCAGCATCGTCGCGACCAGGGTCTCGATGCGTTCGTGGAACACGTCGCTGCCGCCGACCGCATCGGGGTCGATCACCACGAAGGCCTGGCCGATGCGCGGCCGGTTGCCTTTGTCGGTGAAGAACGAATCGGCCTCGAAGCCGAACGAAGCGCCGGTCAGCGCGCAGCAGATCAGCTCGACCATCAGCGCCAGCATCGCGCCCTTGACGCCGCCGGCGGGGAGCATCATGCCGTCGAGACCGGCCTTCGGATCGGTGGTCGGGTTGCCGTCGCGGTCGAGCGCCCAGCCGGGCGGAATCGCCTTGCCGTCGCGCGCCGCCACCATCAGCTTGCCGCGCGCGACTTCGGACAGCGACAGGTCGATCGTCAGCGGCGGCGCGTCGCGCCGCGGAAAGACCGCGGCGATCGGGTTGGTGCCGAAGATCGCGCGCTTGCCGCCCCACGCGGGCATCGCCGCCGGCGAATTGCCGAACGCGAGTCCGACCATGCCGGCAGCCGCCACCGGCTCGAGATGCCAGGCTGCGGCGCCGAAATGGTGGCTGCGGGTCACGCCGGCGAAGGCCGCGCCGGCTGCGCGCGCGCGCGCGATCGCCGCCGCGACGGCCAGTGCGCAGGCGGGAAAGGCGAGGCCGTCGTCGGCGTCGACCAGGCACGCGGCGGCCTTCGCGCGCACGACGGTCGGTTGCGCGCTGCCGTTGACCCGGCCGTGGCGCAGATGGCCGGCGTATTGCGCCACGCGTGCGAGCCCGTGCGAACCCAGCCCCTGCGCCTCGGCAGCGACCAGCGCCGCGGCAGTCGTGCGGGCCATCGCGGGTGCGGCGCCTGCGCGCTGCAGCGCCGCCGCAGCAAGTTCGTTCAGTCGTTCGACGGACAGTCGGGGCATGCGGACTCCGCGGTGACGCGAGGGCGAGCGGCGCTACGAGTCAGGAGCGGAGGAACGGAGGAACTCGCCGACGCGCCGCGCGATCAGCGAACTGACGCGCTCGTTCGATTCGCGCGTGACGCCGCCGATGTGCGGCGTCAGGATCAGGTTCGGGACGCCGGCCAGCGGCGAGCCGGCGGCGAGCGGCTCGTCGTCGAAGACGTCGAGCGCGGCACCGCCGAGCCTGCCGACACGCAGGGCCGCGGCCAGCGCCGCCTCGTCGACGACACCGCCGCGCGCGGTGTTGATCAGCACCGCGTCGGGCTTCATCCGCGCGAGGCGCGCGGCGTCGATCAGGCCGCGCGTAGCGCTGGTCAGCGGGACGTGCAGGCTCAGCACGTCGACCTCGCCGAGCAGCGCGTCGAGCTCGCGCCGGCCGGCGCCGGTGTCGGCCCAGATCGCCGAGTCGGCGGACAGCAACGGATCGCTGGCCAGCACCCGCATGCCGAGGCCCTGCGCGAGCTTCGCGGTCAGCTGGCCGATGCCGCCGAAGCCCACCAGGCCCAGCGTCTTGCCGGCGGTCTCGCGCCCTTGCGACATCCGCGGGCGCGGCCATTGGCCTGCGGCGACCTCGGCGCTCGACAGGTAGGCGCCGCGCAGCAGCACCATCGCCGTGGCGAGCACGTATTCGGCGACCGGCAGGCTGTTGGCGCCGGTGGCCGGGAAGACCGCGACCTTCGCCGCTTCGCAGCCGGCGACGTCGATGTTGTCGAGCCCGACGCCTAGCCGTCCCACCGCGCGCAGCCTCGGCGCGGCGGCCAGCAGCTCGCGATCGACGCGGGTGCGGTTGCGCACGATCAGCGCGTCGGCTGTCGCGACGCGCGCGAGCAGGCCGGCGCGGTCGTCCACCAGCTCCGGCGAATAGTCGACGTCGAACGTGCCGCGCAGCGATTCGACCGCGGGCAGGTCCATGAACTCGCTGATGACGATGCGCGTCACGTTCCGGACCCCATGACGCTGCGCCGCGCGCGCCGGCAGGGCCCGCGCGCGCGGCGGTTCACGCCGCTCATGCCGACTCGTGGATCCGCGTGAGCACGAACTCGCGATGTCCGAGAGCTTCGGCCGAGGTACAGCGGCCGTTGGCCGTGGCCAGCATCGCCTCGAGCAGCGTGTCGCCGGTCTGGTCGAGCGTCGTCTCGCGCTGCAGCAGGCCCGAGCAGTCGACGTCGATATGCTCGCTCATCAGCCTCACGGTGCGCGGGTTCGCGCACAGCTTGATCACCGGCAGGATCGGGTTGCCGATCACGTTGCCCTGTCCGGTCGGGAAGAAGTGGACGACGAAGCCCGAAGCCGCGCACAGCGTCACCATCTCGGCGGCCGCCGACGACGAGTCCATGAACCACAGGCCCGGGTGCGTCGGCTCCTCGGCCTTGTCGATCACGCCGTCGACGGTGCACTTCTTGCCGATCTTCTGGATGTTGCCGAGCGCTTTCTCCTCGATCGTCGTCAGGCCGCCGGCGATGTTGCCCTTGGTCGGCTGCGACTCGGACAGGTCGGTGGTGCGCCAGCGGTTGATCATGTCCTGGTAGCGGTCGAACATGAACATGAATCGCTCGCGGACCTGTTCGTTGGCGCAGCGCGCCGCGACGATCTGCTCGCCGCCGGTGATCTCCGAAGTCTCGCCGAAGCACAGCGTGGTGCCGAGCGGGTGCAGCTTGTCGAACGCGTTGCCGACGGTCGGGTTCGAGCCGCACCCCGAGGTCGTGTCGGACTCGCCGCACTTGGTCGACACCCACAGGTCGCTGATCGGACACTCGGCGCGGTGCAGCGCAGTGGCGTGCTGCACGAACTTCTTGGCCGCCATCGATGCGCGCTTGATCGTCTCGTGGTCGCCGTGGCCCTCGATGCCGAAGCCGACGACCGGCTTGCCGGTCTTCGCGATGCCGTCGACGACCTTCTTCGTCCAGCCGTCCTCGATGCCGATGACGACCACGGCGGCGACGTTCGGGTTCGCGCCGGTGCCGATCAGCGTGCGGAAGTGCAGGTCGAGGTCGGGGCCGAACTGCAGCCGGCCGTAGGGGTGCGGGATCGCCATCGTTCCCTTGATGGCCGCGGCGACCGCCTCGGCGGCGGCGTTGGACAGGTCGTCCAGCGGCAGCACGATGACGTGGTTGCGAACGCCGACGCGGCCGTTCTCGCGGCGATAGCCCCAGAAGGTGGTGTTGCGGTAGATCACTGGCATTTGACGGTCTCTTTCGGTTGGATGGCGACGCGACGGCTGCTCACCAGCGCTTGGTCTTGATGTTGTGCACGTGGGCGTGCTCGCCGGCCTTGATCGGCGCGACCACCTTGCCGATGTCGACGCCGTACTTGAAGACGGTGTCGCCGACGGCCATGTCCTTCAGCGCGACCTTGTGGCCGATCGGGATGTCCTGCGTGGCCTTGACCGGGATCGTCTTGTCCTCGTCCATGATCCACGCATTGAGCTGCGTGCCGGCCTTGATGCCTTCGACGACCGCCACCGCGACGGTGTCCTTGGCGTCGTGCAATACGACGTGAATCATCGATCACTCCTTCGGGATGGACCACTGGGATCGCCGGGCCGCCGCACGGCCGGGACGGTCCCGCGATCGTAGACGACCGCCTGGGCCGAGTCAACTATATGACTCAACTCATCCACATGGTCTTTCGGTTTGCTGTCAGAATGGCGGCATGCGCGCCGGACCATCCGGGGCAGGGGCGGACCCTCACATGGACAGACAGGACTTCATCGACCCGGCGTCGGGCGGGCCGATCTTCAAGGAGGTCAAGCGCAGGATGCTGGCCGCGCTGGGTGCCGGCGAATGGAAGCCCGGCGAAGCCATCCCGGCGGAACCCCGGCTCGCCGAGCGTTTCGGCATCGCGATCGGCACGCTGCGCAAGGCGATCGACGAGCTGGTCGCCGAGAACGTGCTGGTGCGCCAGCAGGGGCGCGGGACTTTCGTCGCCACGCACAGTCGCGACCGGATGCTGTTCCTGTTCTTCAACGTCATCCGCCACGACGGCGTAAAGGAGTACCCGGAAGTCGAGCTGGTGGACTTCCGCAAGGCGCGCGCCGACGACGAGACCGCCGAGCGACTGCTGCTCGCGCCGCGCGCGCCGGTGTTCGTCTACCGCAACGCGCTCCGGCTGGACGGCAAGCCGGTGATCGTCGACGACATCGCCGTTCCCGGCGATCTGTTCGCCGGGCTCACCCCGGCGCGGCTGAAGGAACGCACGAACACGATCTACCACCTGTACCAGCACGGCTTCGGGCTGTCGGTGGTGCGGACTGCCGAGACGGTCCGCGCGGTCGCCGCGCCCGTCGACGTCGCGCGGCTGCTGGGCGTCCCGGCGAGCAGCCCGCTGCTGCTGGTTCGGCGCGTCGCCTTCACGCTGAACGACCGGCCGGTCGAGTTTCGCCGCTCGCACGTGAACACCGCGAATCACGAGTACCAGAGGGAGCCGGGGTAGCGATCGCGACGCGCCGGGCGCGCGCTCAGCGGTCGCCGAACCGACGGCGCGTCAGGGCCGGCCAGAAGCCTTCGGACCCCTCGCGGATCGCTTCGCTGCCCAGCCGTTCCGCCCATTGCGCGTCGCTGCCGTATTCGTCGCGCCATGACCAGAGCCTGCAGGTCGCCCGGTGCAGCGGATGCTCGCGCGTGAAGCCGATCGCCCCGTGCACCTGGTGCGCGATCGGTGCGCCTCGGCTCGCCGCCTCGCTGCAGCGAAGCTTCGCGACCGCGATGTCGAAGGCGGCGCTTGCCGCCATGCCGGCGATCGACGGCGCCGAGCCGGCAGCGACCAGTGCCGCGGTGCGTGCCGCGACCGTCTCGTTGGCCAGCAGCGCGAGCGCATGCTGGATCGCCTGAAAGCTCCCGATTGGGCGGCCGAACTGCACGCGCTCGCCGGCGTAGCGCACCGACTGCGCGAGCAGCGACTCCAGCGCACCGGCGATCGCTGCGCTGCGCGCCATCGCGGCCAGGTGCCGCACCGGCGCGTCGAGCGCGGGCAGCAGGGCGTCGATGCGCAGCGCGCAACGCGCATCGGCGAACGTCACCTCGTCGCGCGGCTCGCCGGCCAGGTTCGTGCCGGCGACGATGCGCACGCGCTCGCCCTGCTTCAGGTCCACCAGCGCCACGCTGCCCGGGTCGGGATCGCGAATCGACACCAGCGCCCAGCGGCAGTGGCGGGCCCAGGGCACGCGGCTTGCCTGTCCGGCGAGCGTCGGCGCGCCGGGCACGCCTTCGACGCGCACGCCGCCGCACGCCTCGTCGACCAGCGCGATCGGTCCGTCGGGCACCGCCGCGCCGGCCATCGACAGCAGCATCGCGCCGATCATCGTCTCGGCGAGCGGCAACGGCACCTGCCAGAACCCGACGCCGTGCAGGATCGGCCACGCGTCGGCCCAGCTGGCCTCGATGCCGCCGTGCGCGGCGCGCGCCGGCGCCGCGGCGAACCCGACGTCGACGGCCACGCGCCACAGGCGCTGCGGCCATTCGCCGCGCTCGACTTCGGCGAAGGCCGCCGCGTCGACGTTCTCGCCGAAGATCCGCTGCGCGCTGCGTTCGATCTCCGCGCGCAGCGAGTCGTCGCGCGCGTCGCGCTGCGCCGCGCGCGGTTCGCCGGGTTCGCCGGGTTCGCCTGGTGGCACCGCTGCCGCGTTCATCGCAAGCCGAGCCCGCGCGCGACGATGCCGCGCAGGATCTCGCGTGTGCCGCCGCGCAGCGAGAACGACGGTGCCGCCCGCGTGACGTAGTCGGCGACCTCGGCCAGCGCGGAGCCGGCCGGCATCGCGCCGCCGAACAGTTCGTGCGCGACCTCGGGAAGCGATTGCTCGAGGGTCGCGCCGAGGTCCTTGACGATCGCCGCGGCCAGCCCCGGATCGTCGCCGCGCGCCAGCAGGCCGGCGACGCCGAGCGACATCTGGCGCAGCGTCGCGTAGTGCGCGACCAGGCGCCCGAGCGCGACGCGCGCGCGCGCGTCGTCGACCGATGCCGCGTCGAGCATCTCCAGCATCAGCCGCATGCCGCTCAGGTAGCGTTCGGGCCCGCTGCGCTCGAAAGCGAGCTCGGTGGCCGCCTGCGCCCAGCCCTCGCCCTCGGCGCCGATCAGGCATTCGTCGGGCAGTTCGACGCGTTCGAAGCTCACTTCGTTGAAATCGTGTTCGTCGGCCTGGTTGCGGATCGGGCGTATCGTGACGCCCGGTGCCTTCATGTCGACCAGGAACTGCGACAGGCCGGCGTGGCGCGACTCGCCGCGCGGCGCGGTGCGCGCCAGCGCGATCATGTAGTGGGCGCGATGCGCGCCGGTGGTCCAGAGCTTGGCGCCGTCGAGCAGCCAGCCGCCCTCGAACCTCGTGGCGCGGGTGCGCACCGACGCGAGGTCCGAGCCGGTGTCCGACTCGCTGAGCCCGATGCAGAAGTAGGTCTCGCCGCGCGCGATGCCGGGCACGATCCTGGCGGCGAGCGTCTCCGGCGCATAGCGGATCAGCAGGGGCCCGCTCTGCCGATCGGCGGTCCAGTGCGCGGCGACCGGCGCGCCGGCGGCCAGCAACTCCTCGATCACCACGTACCGCTCGAGTTGCGAGCGCTCGTGGCCTCCGAAGCGGCGCGGCCAGGTCATGCCGATCCAGCCGCGCTCGCCGAGCCTGCGGCTGAATGCCGGATCGGCCGCGCTCCAGTGGCGCACCCGGGCGGCGGCGGGGTAGCGCGACAGGACGTCGGCAAGGAACTCGCGCACCTCGGCGCGAAGGCTTTCGCAAACGGCGTCCGGCACGCACGGATCGACGCGCAGGCCTTGCACCGCGCCGGAAGCGTGCCCGGCAGGCCGGCGTTCGATCATCGTTGCACCTTCGACATCCGTTTGCAGGAGATCCATTCTCGCCCGAAACGCAGCCGCGAAGCTCCCACGTCATGGGGCCTGCCCCATTGCCAGCGCCCACTTTCCCGATGGGAGTGAAGTGGGTTGACACGGCGCAGTCGCGTCGCTTGAATCGTCCGGCAGGCACATCGAAGCTGGCCGAGAGACGAGGGGGCGGACATGGCGACATCGGGCGCAGCGCTGGTCGAACGCAGCGAGCATTCAGCGGAACCGTCGCCGGGCGCGCCGGCCTTGCCGTCGGCCGAGCCGGGCAGCGACGCGCGCAGCAGCTTCCGCTTCTACGACAACCGCCAGAAGTACCTGATGTTCGTGAACACCTGCACCGAGAAGTGGGCGGTGGCGGAGCGGGTCGAGCGCGAACTGCAGAACATCCACCCGA
>Ga0073899_10005803_pt1 | contig 10680 bp, 10 predicted proteins | sample KloWWTmetaKNB5Ph_FD_88975 | JGI IMG/M metagenome (GOLD analysis project Ga0073899, IMG submission 88975) | Active sludge microbial communities from Klosterneuburg, Austria, studying microevolution and ecology of nitrifiers - Klosterneuburg... | ecosystem: Engineered > WWTP > Aerobic digester >...
AGCCCGTGGCGAACGACGACGGCGCGTGACGCCAACCCCTTCGCTCGCGCGGTGCGAATGTAGTCCTGCCCCATCACCTCAAGCATGCCGGCGCGAGCCATCCGGGTGATGACGGCCAGGCCACCGAAGCCCAGAACGAACGCCGGCATCAGCAAGTGCTGCATCGCCGTCCACCACACGCTGAGGTTGCCGGTCAGCAAAGCGTCGATCGTGAACAGGTGCGTGATCGCTCGCGGGGGGTCGACGCCGACCGGCAGCCGCTGGCCATCCGGCAATAGCCCTAGTCGTGAGAACAGGAAGAATTGCAGCATCAGCGCAAGCCAGAACGAGGGGATCGACAAACCAAGCACCGAGACAACACGACCGAACGCATCGATTGCGGTATTGCGCCGAACTGCCGACACGACCCCGAGCGGCAGCCCGACCGCGACAGCGAAGACAACCGCATAGAGTGTGAGCTCGATCGTCGCCGGCAGGTATTCACGCAGGTCGACGGCGACGGGTCGGCGTGTTGTGAGCGACTTGCCGAAATCGAGCCTGACGATGCCGGTCACGTAGCTGATGTACTGCGTCATCAGCGGCTTGTCGAGACCATACTCCTCACGGATTTTCTCAACCGCCTCCGCGCTGGCGCGCGGGCCGGCGATCGCCCGCGCAGGGTCCGACGGGACGACATGTGACAGAGAGAACGTGATGGCTGAGAGCGCAACCAGCACGAAGACGAGCGCTATGAGGCGACGCACGACCAATGTCAAGACCATGTAGAACTATCCTGTTTCCTGCGCACGTCAGTGGCCCTGGCGATCTCGATGGTATCAGCGAAACAACAGGTCTACGATCGCTGCCGGTTGGAAGGAGCCTCAGCAGAATAGCTGCCTGCTCCGATAGATCTGTTAGACATCGTCGCGGATTGGATCGCTTGTGAATCTCGCCGCACTCTACCAGCGCACCCGATCCGGTGTCAACGATCTCACGGCGATTGTTGTCAGGTCGCTTGCCGTTTGGCATATCGGATAGCGAGCCACCCTGCCGAATCAGCAGCATCAGCCCCGAAACACGAGATCCGGCCAAAACGCATGATCGGATTCCCAGCCGTCTCGCCAGAGCCAGGCGATGAACCGTCGGCGGCCAGCAGACGCGGGCAGCTTCGCCCAAACCCCCATCAGCGAGCAGCCGATGTGCCGCCCCCGCGCTCCGCGCGGTTATTGACAATGGTCGTCGACGGCCCTATCATAGCCCCTGCGCCAGCCGAAGGGTCGGCGTTTTGACGAGCAGAGATGGAACCGACGATGGTCGACCTGATGAACGGAAACGGAGGGGGAATATGAGCCAGCTCATCGCTTGTATTCACCTGCGCGCGCCGTTCTCCGGCCTTGTTGCGCCTTTCGGGGGCGCAGTGTGCCCAGGTTTGCCGTCGGATTGGGAATGTTGACGCCGTGTAGTTGAGTCAACCAACCCCATCAGCCGCGGGCGGACCTGACGAATGGTCCGGAACCCGCGGCTTTTTGTTGTCTCCCGTTCGAGTTCATCGGGAGACGCTCAACGGTAGAGGAGACCTCAGATGTGGATCGGCCACCGGGCTCGCTAGAACGAGATCGACGTCGTTTCGTCAAGACAGACTGGAAGAAGGTGGGCCGTCCCATGTTCGCATTCCGCCACTCAATACCGGTCGAGGACCGGACAACAAAGACCCGAGACTGCCTCGATCGAACAACACCGGCCATGTTGTGGATTCAGGTTGCGCGCCCGACTCCATCTCCACGGAACGCAGCCAGGAAGGTAATAAATCGCTGATGTCACCTCAGATTATTGATCCGATGGCCGAGCGGATGCCGGCGAGTGACACCAGACTCAACCTCGTTGTTGACCGCTCGGGGCTGCCGGCCGTGCCGGACCACGGTCCGGCAGTCGTCATCGAGCACGCGTCGAAGGTGTTCTCGAAGAAGAGGCGGCGCACACTGCCGTTTCGAAAGCCGAACGCCGAACCAGCAAAGGTTACCCGGGCACTGGATGACATCAGCTTCGAGGTTCGGCGAAACGAGATCTTCGGCATTCTCGGCGCGAACGGCTCCGGAAAGTCGACGCTCATCCGTTTGATGTCGACCCTGCTGATCGCGGACTCGGGACAGATCAGCGTATTCGGGTACGACGTGCGCGAGCACGAGATGCAGGTGAAACGGCTGATCAACCGAGTGTCAGTCAAGGCGTCGTTCTTCAAGAAGCTGTCGCCAATGGAGAACCTGCTGTATGCAATGCGGCTGTACGGTCGCACCGGGGAGAACCTGAAGGCTGAGATCACGTCGATCCTCGGTGGGTTGGGAGTGAAGCCGGACCGAGTGAACGCGCCACTGGAGCAGATGTCACGCGGGATGCAGCAGAAGGTGGCAATCGCGCGGGCTTTCCTGACCTCTCCGGTATTGCTGCTGCTCGACGAGCCGACGACCGGGCTGGACCCGCGCTCGAAGAAGGACGTCCAGAGATTCGTCCACGAGTTGCGCGACCGGCATGACGCGACGATTGTGATCTGTAGCCACGATATGGACGAGGCCGAAGCGCTTTGTGACCGGATCGCGATCATGGACAACGGACAACTGATCGCGATCGGCACTGTCGCGGAGCTGAAGCAGCTGGTCAGCGAGCGCGACGAGGTCATCAACCCATCACTGGAAGACGTATTCATCGCACTAACCGGCCGCGATCTCCGCGAGGACCACAGCGAGGACGACAAGCCGGCCGAGGCGGCCTGAGAAACGGAGACACCACGATGGCACGAGCGCGACCACTCTCACCGGTCGCCACGCTGGGGCGAGAGGCGAGGGCATCCTACGCCTTCGTTGAGCGCAACTGGAATCTGACAAAACGATACTGGGGCTGGGAGATCGCATTTCTGATCTACTCGGCCGCCTCGTCGATGTCGATCATGTTCATCGGCAAGGCACAGGCTGCGCAGAGCACGAACCTGTTGCTCTTTCTGGCGATCGGGACGCTGGTCTGGAGCTACCTGAACTCGGTTTTCATGAACATGGCCGAGATGATCGCCTGGGAGCGTTGGGAGGGGACGATCGAGTACACGATGATGGCGCCGATCAGCCGGTTGACCCATATGGTCGGCCAGTCGATCTTCGCGATCGTCTATGGAATCGTTCGCACGGCTCTGCTACTGGTCGTGCTGGCTCTGTTCTTCGATATCAACCTGGCCGGCTCCAACCTGCCCGGCGCTCTGCTGACGATCGTGATCGGCAGTCTGTCGTTCATTGGTTTCGGCATTATCGGGGCGGTGTTGCCGCTGCTCTTCCCGGAGAAGGGTGAGCAGATGACATTCATCATCTCGTCGATCCTGCTTCTCGTTTCGGGCGTCTATTACCCGATCGACGTGCTGCCGGGCTGGATGCAGACGTTGTCGACCATCTCGCCGGCCACCTACGTGCTCGACGCGATGCGCGCGGCAATCCTCGACGGAACAAGCACGATCGATCTGCTGCCGAAGATGATCCCGCTGCTCGTCATCGGGCTGATCACTGTCCCGCTCGGCATGGCCATCTTCGGCTACTTCGAACGCTACGCCAAGCGAACCGGACGACTCAAGCGAAGTGGATAAGCGCCCGGCCCTCCGGGCGCGCGGAGGAGCAACAAGCGATGAGCTCATGTGTAGCCAACAAGTCAGCGCCAATCGAGCTCGACAGCAACCTGTCGCACGTCATTGTCCGGGAAGGAAGCGAGCGGGCCGAACACCTGCGACAGCGCGGCTGGAGGGCAACGCTCGGCTGGCGATCGGAGACTGGGAGTGGGACCATCTGGATGATCCGGTTCGAGCCGGCTGCGCTCCCGGAAAGGGGCGCAGGCAACCAGGAGGCCCGTCGAGAATCACTGGCCACAACGCTGGGCGTGACAGAGATCTGTGGCGACGAGTGGAGGAAGCCTGAACGTGGAGGAGGAACCCGCCGGCCGGATTAGTCCCTACCATCTCTATCTGCTCGTCTCCGGCGCCACCTCGCTCTTTCTGTGGCTGGCATTCAGTGTCAATCTCGTCTTCCAGGTCGAGCGAGTTGGCCTCAGTCCCCTTGAGCTGGTGCTGGTCGGGACGGTGCTGGAGGGGACCTATTTCCTGTTCGAGATTCCGACCGGTGTCATCGCCGATGTCTACAGCCGCCGGTTGTCCGTAATCGTCGGAACCGCGCTGCTTGGGGCCGGACTACTGGTCGTCGCGACGCCATCGTTTGCAGTGATCCTCCTGGGGAACGTCATCATGGGAATCGGCTACACGTTAATCAGCGGGGCTCTGGAGGCCTGGGTCGTCGACGAGATCGGCGAACAACGAGCGGGGCACGCCTTTCTGCGCGGGTCACAAGCCGAACAGGTGGGGATGTTGATCGCCACGCCGATCGGCGTCGGGCTGGCGACGATGCGGCTGAACCTGCCGATCATCATCGGCGGAGGGTTGATGCTGGCCCTCGCCGGCTTGCTCGTCGTGACGATGACCGAGCACGGCTTTCAGCGAACCCCGCGCGAAGACCGCAATTCGTGGGACCACATGCGGGGGACGTTCCTCGATGGCGCGCGCCTGACCCGCCGCCGGCCAGTTCTGTTGACGATCTTCGCGATTGCCTTCTTCATGGGCATGTCGAGCGAGGGGTTCGACCGCCTCTCACCGGCCCACTTGCTCCAGAGCTTCGCGCTGCCGGCCGTGGGCGATCTGAAGCCGGTGGTCTGGTACGGCATCCTGACCTTTACTGCAGCGCTGTTGCGAATTGGGGCGGCCGAGGTTCTTCGGCGTTTGGTTGACACCAATAGTCATGCGGCGGTCACCCGCGTCCTGTTGGGGATCGACACGCTCCTGGTCATCGCGATGGCCGGGTTCGCTCTGGCCGGCAGCTTCGCGGTCGCCGCGATCGCGTTCGTCGCCGCGACTGTGCTGCGCGGGATCAACAGCCCACTCACATCGGCCTGGATCAACCAGAGCGTCGATCCACGAGTGCGCGCGACGGTGATCTCGATGAGCGGACAGGCGGACGCCATCGGTCAAGTCGCTGGCGGACCCGGGATTGGGGCGATCGGGTCGGCGATGTCGTTGCGAGCCGCTCTCAGCGCCGCAACGCTGGCGCTCGTGCCGAGCCTGCTGCTCTACACGCGCGCTCTTCAGCAAGGGGAAGCGCCAGTTGTCGAGCTGGAGGACGATGCTCCTGAGGAGGTTACCGCGAGTTCGTGACGATTTCGTGCTTGCGCCACCGCCGTCCGGCTGCCTAGAATCGATGTGAAGCGCGTGGATCGTGGGGATTCACACGCGCGCACGAGGTTGGGGGCACCACCATTCCCGCAGGCACTCTACTGGTCGCTCAATCAGGCGGTCCGACCGTGGTCATCAACGCCAGCCTGGCCGGCGCTATCTCCGAGGCTCAACAGAGCAGGCGATTCGACGCGATCCTCGGATCCCGGAACGGGATCGAGGGGGTGCTGGCCGGCGCATTCTTCGACCTGACTCGATTAACTTCCGACCGGCTCGCGCGGTTACGAGTCACCCCATCGGCAGCGCTCGGCACGAGCCGGCATCGTCCGACGGATGATGAGATCGTGCAGCTTCTCGACCAGCTCCACACGCTTGATATCCGCGCCTTCGTCCCGATCGGTGGCAACGACACCGCCGAGACGGCGCTGCGACTGGGAGCAGCAGCTGCAAACCGTGGTCAGGAGCTGCGGGTCATCGCTGTGCCAAAGACGATCGACAACGATCTACCCGAGACCGACCACTGCCCCGGCTACGGCTCGATCGCCCGCTACACCGCGCTCGCAGTCCGCGACGCAGCGTTCGACACCCGCGCGATGAGTCAGATCTATCCGGTCAAGATCGTCGAGGTGATGGGGCGAAACGCCGGGTGGCTTACCGCCTCGGGCAGTCTTGCCTTCGACGACAGCCTGCCACGGCCAATCCTCTGTCTGCCCGAGCGGCCGGTTAGCGGATTCGACGAGCTCGCCGAACTGGTGACCGTCGCTGTCGAGCGCGACGGCTACGCGGTGCTGGTGATACCCGAGACCATGCGCTGGTCCGACGGCACGCCAGTCGGCGGCGCAACGCCGGAATGGGTCGACGCCTTTGGGCACGCATATTACCGTGGCGTCGGCAGCACATTGGCGCGCGAGCTCAGCAGACGCATCGGCAACCAGGCACGATACGACAAGCCGGGAACGATCGCCCGAATGGCGATGGCGTCGGCGTCGTCCGTCGATCTGGCCGAGGCGGAGCAGGTCGGGCGAGAGGCGGTCCGTTGCGCGATTGCCGGCGAGACCGGAGTGATGGTCACCATCCAGCGTGCCAGCGACCAGCCATACAACGCTTGTTACGGAACCGCGCCGCTCGAGCGGATTGCGTCAGTCGAGCGACGTCTTCCCGATGATATGATCGATCCCTCCGGTCACGATGTCACACCACGCTTTCGCGCCTGGGCGCTGCCGCTGCTGGGTGACCCGCTGCCGGAGTACGAGGTACTCGTATGAACTCAATCGAACGACGAACGATTCGCCACCTGCTCAGTGTCTCAGCAACGATGCTTGTGCCTTTCGTCCTCATCGGCGCGCTCATCGCGGGCTGGCGCGGCGCAGCGCTGGGCATTGCTATCGGATTCGCAATTCAGACACTCGCCTGGGCGCTGGCACAGCCGCTGCTGCTGAAGATGATGCGCGCCGACGTGGTCGATATGACGAGCCACCCGGTCCTTCTCGAAACGGTCACGCGGCTGGCTGAGTCGGCCGGGGTTGCCCGTCCGGTCGTGGCAGTGTCGCGAATTCGCACCCCGAACGCGTTTGCCGCGGCGACGCCCGGCGGTGGGATCGTCGGTGTAACGACCGGACTCCTCGAGCTGCTGCCAGAGGATCAGGTCGCGGCAGTGCTGGCGCATGAGATCGCCCACCTCGAACGTCGCGACCGAACCAGCGTCACGATCGCGGCGCTGCTCGGATCGATACCCGGCGTGATGGCGGCGGCGAGCGGGTCCGACCTGCTGTACGACCGGGCGTTTCGTCGGCGGATTCCCCGCGCCTGGGGCGGGCGCCATTTGCGCCCTGTCCGCGACGCGATCGCATTCGCCAGCATGCCATTTACCGCGCTGCTGGTTCGCGCCAGCGCGGAGCCGGGCGACGAATTTCACGCCGACGCCGAGGCGGCACGGCTGATCGGTGACCCGCAACCGCTCATCGCGGCGCTGCGGAAGATCGGCGCGCTGGCCGGCCGCGTGCCAGCGCCAGTCAATCCGGCGCTCTGCGGGCTGATGGTCATCCATCCGTTCGGGCCAGAGCGGTTGAGCCGTCTGATCGACACCCACCCGACGCCTCTCGAGCGCGTCGAGCGGCTTGCCGCAATCGATCCAGCTGTGTGAGCGACCTGCCGGGTATCGTCGATCTGCTTCAGCCCGGCCTCCGGGTGGTGTTCTGCGGATACAATCCGTCACTGACATCCGGCCAGACCGGCCGGCATTACGCCTTTCCCGGCAATCGTTTCTGGAGGTTGTTAGACGCGGCGGCAATTACCGATCGGCTGTACAGGCCGGACGAGGACGAATTGCTGCTGGCGCTCGGCATCGGCTTCACCAACATCGTCGCGAGACCAACCCGCCGTGCCGACGAGCTGACCCGCGACGAGATTCGAGACGGCGCTGCGATGCTCCGAGAAAAGATCACTCGCTACAGGCCAGCCGTCATGGCCTATACGGGTATCGGAGTGTATCGCTGGCTTCGAGGGTCCAGCCGTCCGACATGGGGCGTCCAGCCAGAAGCAGTCGTTCCGGGAACGGTCGACCTGGTGCTACCCTCACCATCAGGCCTCAACCGCATGACATTTGGCGAGCTCGTCGAGCACTACAGGCAGGTCGTCCCGTTCCTCGAGCGTTGATACTTGACGTGGCTTGCGACGCGAAGCATCCTCGTGAATCGATGGTCGTCCGAAGGAAGGTATGCCGATCCATGATCCGTATCGATCGCGAGACGCTGATCGAGGCGACTGCCGAGCTGGTTCGCATTCCGTCGATCAATCCGTCGCTCGTCCCCGGCGCAGAGGGAGAGCGCGCTATTGCCGAAGCGATCGCCGCACGGCTGCGGCGGACACCGGGCATCGAGGTTGAGCTGCAGGACGCCGGCGACGGCCGTCCAAACGTCATAGCGTCGGTCGGGAACGGGCCGGGGCGGACACTCATGCTCAACGGCCACATCGACACCGTCGGCATCGCCGGGATGGACGAGCCGTTCTCCGGCCGCGTCGAGGGCAACCGGCTCTACGGTCGCGGCTCGTCGGACATGAAGGCGGCAATGGCTGCGGCGATGGTACTGCTGGAGGCGATCGCGCGGGCTGATGACTTCCCGGGCCGGCTGATCGTCACCTTCGTGGCGGACGAGGAACATTCCAGCATCGGCACTCAGGCGATCTGTCGAGAGATCGACCGGTGGCGTCCAGACGCCGCGTTGGTGCTGGAGGCGACGGGCCTCGACCTCATCGTCGCTCACAAGGGGTTCGTCTGGGCAACGATCACGACGCACGGCTTCGCGGCCCACGGAAGCCAGTTCGCCCTTGGGGTCGACGCAATCGCCCATATGGGGCGTGTGCTTACCGGGCTGGAGGAGTATGCGCGCGAGCTCATCGCACGGGCGCCACATCCCCTCGTCGGCCCGCCGTCGATGCACGCATCGGTTATCCATGGCGGCCAGGAGCTTTCGTCGTATCCCCACGCCTGTGTGCTGGAGATTGAGCGCCGGACAATCCCGGGCGAAACGCGGGAGAGCGTCGACGAGGAGTTGCGGGCAATTCTCGACCGGCTGGAGGGGGAAGACGAGCAGTTCCGAGCCACACTGGAGATCGGGGTTGTGCGCGATGCCTTCGAGATTACGCCCGACGCCGAGATTGTCACGACAGTATGCCGGGTCGCCGGGGGAAAACGCGGAGTCGCGCCGAAAATCACCGGCGCGGCCGGTTGGATGGATTCGTCTCTGCTGGACCAGGCCGGCGTCCCGGTCGCAGTCTTCGGGCCGGGTGGTGAGGGCGCTCACGGTCTAGTCGAGTGGGCCGATCTCGACGTGCTTGAGACGTTCGCCACGATCCTCAGCCGTGTCTGCTACGACTTCTGCGCGGGCAACTGACTCAGCGATGACGGCGTTGATCGGCCCAGCTCTGCAAGCGCTCAAGCAGCACCTCGAGTCCGCCTCGGGCGGATTCAGGGTCGGCGGGGACAATGCCGAAGCGGCGCATCAGCCGATCGATGCCGATCGAAAGCAGGACAGCGACGCAGATAATGAGGATGACCCAGGCAAGCATCAGCACTCCACTCGACGACAACCCGTCAGACCGTGAGACATGGACAGGTCGAATCTGGCACCATTGGAAGAGTCTCCCGCCGCCACTGGCCCCGGCGCAGGTGGACCGCTATGATTGAGGGTCAAGACCGAACGTACAGTGCCGGCCCGCACCCGCGGATGCCCGCGAGGATACCCGGGTGCGAAGGGAGCGTCGATGTCCACCGGTGATCTGCTCTTCATCTTCGCCTTCATTGTCCTGCCAACGATCATCCTGGTCAGTTGCATCTGGACACTTCTGCTCATTCGGGCCGGGGTACTTCTTCCTGCCCGCCGTGCCGCGACATATGACGCCGCGACGCAGAATGAGGTCGAGCCTGAGCCCACCGATTCGGTCGAGTCGATGGTAGCGCACGATGTGTCCATCATCGCGGCCGCACCTGTGGTTACCCTGCCGGCTGTCGTTGAGGAACGTCCCGTCGCGCTGGCTCTCGTAGCGCCGGAGCCCATGCCGGCGTTCGAGCCAGCAATTGTCGAAACCGTGCCGACACCGATAACACCAATGGTTCCAGACTCGGACGGCACTAGCGAGCCTGAAACGAAGTTCGAGCACACGACTGATCTCCCAATCATCAATAACGCGATGCTCGAGCAGGCGACTATCCATGCGGACAGCGCCGAGACGAAGTCTGGCGCATTCGATGTCGCTGAGCCCTCCACGTCGAGCGCATTCTCCCCGGCATTCACTGCCCCGGCGGGCGAACCCGCCACGGACCTGGAGATACTGCTGGTCCCACTCGATGAGTTGCCGGTGGATTTCGCGAGCCACTGGTCCAGCAACGGCGCCCACGCACCAGCTGATCTCGACGAAATCATCGGTGCAGCGACAGAGATTGATAGCGACAACGGGCACCCAGCGCAGCCCTCCGGCCGATCGCGTCGCAAATCGGTGCGTCCGGTTGCTCAGCTTCGACCATCCGACGAGCAGCCGGCTGGCGTTCGTCCAATCGGCGGCTCGACCCGCCGCGCCCGCCCCAGCAATCCCCAGTAAACGGACTCCGGTCGCTTACCTGGCAGCCGTGTAATTGATCGCTTCTCGGGCGGCTGGACTGCATCTTGAGGGGTCGACCGCGGTGATCCTGCCATTCTGGATGGTTCCCCACCTCCTGTCATCCTGAGGCCGCAGCGAAGAATCCGTTCCTCCCCGTCAGCTGCGACCGAACGCAGGGAAAACGGATCCTTCACTCCGTTCAGGATGACAGAGGGAGGGGTGGCGGCCGCAACCAACAACCGGACACATCACGCTGGTCGGAGCACTCAGTGCTCCGACCAGCGTGATGTGTCCTGTACTGTGGTGCGACAGCCACCCCGGCCGTTTGTCATGCTGAGCCTCAGCGAAGCATCTCCTCA
>Ga0073899_10005804_pt1 | contig 10680 bp, 11 predicted proteins | sample KloWWTmetaKNB5Ph_FD_88975 | JGI IMG/M metagenome (GOLD analysis project Ga0073899, IMG submission 88975) | Active sludge microbial communities from Klosterneuburg, Austria, studying microevolution and ecology of nitrifiers - Klosterneuburg... | ecosystem: Engineered > WWTP > Aerobic digester >...
AAGGAGACCTGGGCGCTGATCGTGTGGCTCAACTACGCCGCCTGGCTGCACATGCGGCTGATGAAGGGCCTGCGCGGCGCGCTGTCGGCCTGGTGGGCCCTGGCTGGGTTGCTCGTGACCAGCTTTGCGTTCCTGGGCGTGAACATGTTCCTTACCGGGTTACACTCCTACGGCACCCTGTAGTGCGACCGCGGGCGCGGGTCCCAGCGTGTCCCGGGCGGCGCGGGGGTTACCTTGTAGCCGGCCGGCGTGGCCGTTTGGCGGGATGTAAGGTCCGGGCAGGCCGGTACGTCCAACCCGGATACGTCTGGAGCATCTGACCATGGGCCACCCCTTCCGCTCACGCGTCGCGCGTGGGCTCGACCATCCGCATCCGTCGGAGATCACGCCACGCGCCTGGGCCATGGGTCGCCGCGCCTGGCTGCGATCGGTAGCGGCCGGCGCCCTGGGGCCGGCGCTGGCCGCCTGGGCTTCGCGCGATGCCCTGGCGCAGGCCAAGTCGGGCGGACCGTCCGGTGCCCCCCTGACCGGTGCGCGCAGCGGCGTTGCCGGTGCGGTGACGATGGAGCGCCACACCTCGCGCCAGGATGCGACCAGCTACAACAACTTCTACGAGTTCGGCACCGACAAGGCCGATCCGGCTCGCCAGGCGCATGCCTTGCGCACCCGCCCCTGGACGGTGGCGGTCGACGGCGAAGTCAAGCGGGCGCAGGTGTTCGACATCGAGACGCTGCTCAAGCTCGCCCCGATGGAGGAGCGCATCTATCGACTGCGTTGCGTCGAGGGTTGGTCGATGGTGATCCCCTGGGTGGGGTGGCCGCTGGCCGAACTCATCCGCCGGGTAGAGCCCACCGGCAACGCGAAGTTCGTCGAGTTCCACACCCTGGCCGATTCGAAGACGATGCCCGGCATCTCGTCGCGGGTGCTCGAGTGGCCGTATGTCGAAGGCCTGCGCATGGACGAAGCACAGCATCCGCTGACGCTGCTTGCCTTCGGGATGTATGGCGAAGTGCTGCCGCCGCAGAACGGCGCGCCACTGCGGCTGGTCGTGCCGTGGAAGTACGGCTTCAAGAGCGGCAAGTCGCTGGTCCGCATCCGCTTCGTCGAGCGTGAGCCGCGCACGGCCTGGTTCAAGGCCGCGCCCCAGGAGTACGGCTTCTACTCCAACGTCAACCCGAAGGTGGACCACCCCCGCTGGAGCCAGGCCAACGAGCGGCGCATCGGCGAGGATGGCCTGTTCGCCAAGAAGCGGCCCACGCTGATGTTCAACGGCTATGAGGCGCAGGTGGGCCAGCTCTACGCCGGAATGGACCTGGCGCGGCATTTCTGATGCCGAACGCCACGCCGGCGAGCCTGCAGGACCGACTGCATCGTCTGTGGATGCACCGGCTGGCGCGCCCGGTACTGTTCGTACTGTGCCTGCTGCCGCTGGCGCACCTGGCTTGGGGCGCCGCCACTGATGCACTCGGACCCAATCCTGCCGAAGCCCTGATTCGGCGCAGCGGCGAGTGGACGCTGCGCTTGCTGTGCGCCACGCTGGCCGTCACTCCATTGCGGGAGTGGACGGGCTGGAGCGCGCTGGCCCGCTGGCGACGCATGCTCGGGCTATACACGGCCTTCTACGCGTGCGTGCACTTCCTGAGCTACGCGTGGCTCGACATGGGCCTCGAGTGGGCCGACATCGCAGTCGACATCGCCAAGCGGCCCTTCATCCTGGTGGGCGCACTGGCGCTGCTGCTGCTGGTCCCGCTGGCCGCTACCTCGTTCGGCCGGGCCATGCGGGCCATGGGCGGCGCCAACTGGAAGGCGCTGCACCGCGCGGTCTACGCCATCGCCCTGCTGGCGCTGCTGCACTTCTTCTGGATGCGCGCCGGCAAGAACGACTTCGCACTGTGGACGATTTACGCCGCTGTGCTGGGCGTCTTGCTGGGCTGGCGCGTCTGGCGTCAGATGCGTTCATACTTGGCATCAGTGCCGCGCTCGACCGGCGCCGGCGTACCGCCGACGGCCGGTTGAGGCGCAGCGCCGGATGCCCGCGACACGGGCGACCGGAGGCCCTGCATGTCGCAACCCGCCCTGCCCGACGACCACGACCCGGACCTCGCGCAGCTGCTCGACGCCAGCGCGGCTGCGCTCGCGCGCGGCGACCACGAGCAAGGTGCCGAGCAGGCATCGCTGGCAGTGGAACGCGCCCTGCTGGCCCACAGTCCGGACGCAGATGCCGCCAAGGCTCTCGACCTGCTGGCCGCCCACCAGTGGTGGCTGGGTCACTTCGAGGATGCCGCCATGACAGCACGGCGGGCACTGATGGTCTGGCAACGCATGGACGACGGTCCGCGGCTGTGTGCCACCCAGTGTTTGCTGGCTACTGCATACACCGAGATCGGTCTGCATGAAGAAGCACTGCGCCAGGCGGCCGCGGCCTTCGACCTGGCACGCCGACGCCATTTGCCAGCCGAGGAGGCGCTGGCGCTGAACCGCCTGGGCATTTGCCATGATCGCCTGGGTGACCCCGAGCGCGGCGAGCGCTACCTCGGCCGAGCGCTCGCACGGGCGCGCGAACAAGGCGACGACGAGGCGGCCCTGATGGCGCTGAACAACCTGGCGGCAGTGGCCATCAGCGCCTATCACCTGCTGAGCGAGCGTGGCGAGAACAGCGATGCGCATGCCTTCCTGTCGCGGGGCCTGCGTTACGCCGAGCAGGCAATGGAGTTCGTGCTGAGCGGCTGCGACGTTTACCGACAAACCGTGGTGCGCGGCAACCTCGGTGAACTGCACACACTGTTGGGCCACTACGAGCTCGGTGAGCAGCACGTGCGCGACACCGTCAAGCACGCCGAGACCCACGGCTGGACTGCGGTGGCACTGCGCTCGCGCTACCTGTTGGGTGAAATTCGGGCAGCGCAGGGCCAGCACGCCCAAGCCGTGACCGAATTGCAGCGGACCCTCGACGGCCTGCGTCAGCACGAGCACACCACCACGCGAATGCGGGTGCACCGGGCACTGCACCGGTGCTACAAGACGTTGGGCCGGTTCGAGCAATCCCTGGCCCACTTCGAGGCCTACCACGAGCTTGAACTCCAGCGGCTGGCCTTGCAGTCACGAGCCCAGGCGCGGTTGATGGTGAACCGGCAGGACGTGGAGCAAGCCTGGAGCGATCCAGCCGCACGGACTTGACCGTAAGCACACGCCGCGCCAACGCCCACCACGGACGAACGGCCCTGTCCGACCCCGCGCCGCGTGGCGGCCTGCACGCCCCGTGGCGCCGCGCCCCCCGGTGTGCGGGGAAGGCAAAGCAGCTCCCTGCGCCTAGGATCCTGCGCATGAAGAAGCCGCGCCGCACTGCCCCCGTTGCCGAACCGCCCGCTCCTGCGTCCATGCAGGACGTGGCAGGCGAGCAGCTGGCTGACGGCCGTGCGCGCCAGGCACTGAAACTCGCACTTCGGGTGTTGGATCTCGCGGGCGTGTTCAAGCGGCCGCACGACATGGCTCAGTCGCTGACACAGGTGGCGCGTGCGCTCAAGGCGATGGACTCACTCGACAGCGCCGAGAGCTACCTGGAACACGCACTGCATTGGGGCGCCTCGGTTCCCGGCAGCGATTTGCGGCTCGACCTGGGCAGCGAGCTGGCCGAGGTGAGCTGCGCACTGGCCGAGCAACAACGCGACCGCGCCGAGCATGATCGCCATGCGGGCATGGCTGCGCGTGACCGTGCCCGAATCCGCGCGCTGGAAGTCGCGGCACAGGCCGGTCACCTCAGCGACCCCCATTGCGAGGCCAAGCTTCTGCTGCGCGCCAGTGACGTTCTCGATCGATGCGGCGATCATGACCACGCCACCTCGCTGCAGAACCGCGCTCTGGCCCTGATGGGCATCGGCATGCATGTGCATGGGACCGAACCTGTGGAGACAGCCCCCCAGGCGGCCTGGGACCACCAACTGCTCGCACCGAGTTCCACGCTGTTGATGTAGTCGCATGTGGTCCAGGCGCGCCCCCCGGGGGGGGGCGCATCGATCAACCTCCCTGATCGACGCCCCAGGTCATGCGGTAGGTCGTCGTGTGGGTCGGTGCCGGGGTTGCCACCCCGAATCTGCCGCCGTGCATGGCGGCCACCTTGTGCGCCAGCCGGTGGCCCAGACCCAGCCCGAGCCCCGGGCCAGACGATCGTCCGGCCGCGGCCGCAGGCGCGGTTGGGCTCTGGATTTCTTCGCGTCGATCGCTGCGAGCGGCTACCCGCTCGCCATCGTCGCTGACCTGCAGCCAGCGTCCCGGTGCGTCGAGTGCGAGTTCGATGGACGTGCCTGCCGGTGTGTGCGCGAGCGCGTTCTCGACGAGGTTGCACAGGGTCATGTCCAGCAGCATCGGATGCCCCCGCATCAGCAGCGTCTCAGGTGCCTGCATCGACAGTGAGTGTCCGCTGACGAGCGCGAACTGGGCGTAACGGCCCAGCACATCGCGACCTATCGCAGCCAGGTCGCACTCGACCGCTGCCTCCTCCAACTCGACGCGGCTGGCGCGCGCCAGGGCCAACAGTTGGTCCACCATCTGCGCCACGCGCTTGGCGTCACGCTCGATCCGTTCGAGCGCCTGTGCCCGATCTTCATCCGCCAGGGGGCCGCGCAGGTTCGCCGCATGAAGGGCCAGCGAGGCCAGCGGCGTGCGCAGTTCGTGCGCCATTTCGTTGGCGAGTTGCCGCTCGTTGGCCAGTGTGGCCTGGTAGCGCTGCCCCAGCGTATTGATTGCATGCGCAAGCTGCGCCAACTCTCGGTGAGAGGGGATCGGGTCGATGCTCTTCGGCGTGCGAGTGTCGAGGGCATCGACACGATCGGCCAGTTGCCTCAACGGCTGCATCGCTCGACGCAGCGCCCATCCGAGCACGACGGCTACGACGGGCAGCAGCCAAAGCCCGGGCTCAGCCACCTGGCCAGCGATGTCCCAGGCCAGATCATCGTGCTCCGGCATGCTCACCAGCACCATCACCCGCCGATCGTGCGACGGTCCGTTCCACCGTGCGTAGGCGCGCCAGCGCGTAGCAGGCTGTCCCAGCTTGAGCGTGGCGTAGCCCTCGCCGGGTTCGAACGCCGGGGTTGGTGCACTGCCAAATCGGCTGAGTAAATGCCCGTCGCTGCCCCAGACAGCCACGCTCATCGATCGCTGGTAGTCGTGCGCACGCAAGGGTGCACCGCTGGGCGGCGGCGGCGGCATCAGCCGCTCATCGGCGAAGCGGTTGTCACGCTCGGCAAGCAGCAGCGTCGCCACGCCGGCGAGATGGCCATCGGTCAGCTCGTCCGCCTCGTGCCAGCCGGCGTGGAATCCCGCGGCCACCATCGCCACCCACACGACGAGCAGCGCGCCCAAACCCCATGCCAGCAAACGCCTGCCGAGTGTCGGTTGCCGCCGCCCGGGCGCACTCGCCGTGCCAGGTGCGGCAAGCTCGAGCAGCACCTGGCCGTCCACTTTGCGACCACTTCCACTGGTGTTCATGACTGCCCCCATGGCCTGCCGCGTTGCAGCAGGCACCCCAGTTGAATCATGCCGCAGCCACGAAATAGCCCACGCCGCGCAGCGTGCGGATGATGTCGTCACCGAGTTTGCGACGCAATCGATGCACGTGTACCTCGACGGCGTTGCTCTCGACGCCGGCTGCGCGCCAGTCGTACAGGCGTTCCTCGATCTGCAGTCTGGACAGGACGCGCGGGCGCACTTCGGCCAACGCCAGCAGTACCGCGAACTCGCGGGCGGACAGTTCCACCGCGAGGCCGCCGCGCCAAGCCTGGCGGGCAGCCGGATCGAGTTCCACATCGCCCAGCACGATGCGTGGCTGCGCGCGACCGACACTGCGGCGACGCAACGCGCGCATGCGCGCCGTCAGTTCGCCCACGTCGAACGGTTTGACGACGTAATCGTCAGCCCCAAGGTCGAGCGCGGCAATTCTCGAAGGCACCTCGTCGCGTGCTGTCATGACCAGAACCGGTGTCGCCGCGTCTGGCACAGCGCCCGATGGTTGCGCTCGCAGGCGGGAAAGCAAGGCGCCGCCATCACCGTCGGGCAGGCCCAGGTCGAGCAGCACCAGATCGAAGGGCTCAGCCACGAGGGCGGCCCAGGCGCGGGCCATGGTGTCCGCCACATCGACCGCGCAACCCTGCTGGCGCAACTGCGAACGCAGGCCCGACGAGATGCCTTCGTCGTCTTCGACCACCAACACACGCATGGTCCGCATTGTCGCGCCCCGAGCCTCATCCCTGGGCACGGCCCAGTACCGCCCGCGGGGCCACCGGGGCACTTAAGACCTGCTTAAGGCCGGCTCCCTACGGTAGCCGGCCATGACAACCGATCGCCTGGCCCGATGGTGGGCCGCATTCACAGTCCCGGCCCTGCCTGCCATGGCCTGGGATGCAACTGGCCTGGACTACCCACTGGCCCGGGTGGCGGGCGGTCCTGAGGGCTTCGCCGCGCGTGGTCACTGGCTGCTGCAAGCCGTGATGCACGATGGCGGTCGGTTGCTGGCCTGGGCGGCAGCCACCGCGCTGTGCCTGGCGATCTGGTGGCCGATCGGTCCGCTGCGTCGGCTGTCGCTGGGCCGACGCCTTCATTGTGCGTTCAGCGTGCTCGGCGCGGTGCTGGCCGTCAGCCTCCTCAAGCACATCAGCAGCATCCACTGCCCGTGGGACCTGTCGGCGTTCGGCGGTTGGGTCGATCCGGGTCAGCTGTCGACATCGGCAACCGACGCCGGTTCGGCGCCAGGCCATTGCTTCCCAGCGGGGCACGCGACTGCCGGCTTCGCATTTGTGAGTGGCCACTTCGCGTTCCGCGGCGTGGACGATCGCATCGCACGGGCCTGGTTGTGTGCTGCTCTGCTGTTCGGCACTGCGTTCGGCCTGGCGCAGCAGTGGCGCGGTGCCCATTTCATGAGCCACACGCTGTGGAGCGCGGTCACATGCTGGTGGGTTGCCCTGGCCGGGGACGTGCTGCGCCGCGCCGCCGAGCGCCGCTGGCCTCACCTGGATGGCACACATGACGACTGACGCCCGCACCATGGACACGGGCCGCCGCCCGGTGACCGACTCGGTGCGGCCCGGCCTGCACCCCCTGTGGCTGGTGCTGGCCACGGCACTGTGGATCGCCACGCTGGGCAACCTCGCACTGTGGAGCGCCCTGCACCAGAATGGACTGCTGCAGGGGTGGAGCGGCATCATCTTTGCCATCGGCCTGGGCACTGCGCTCGCAGCGCTTCTGGTGATGCTGCTGGGCCTGCTGGCCTGGCGACGGACCCTGCGTCCGGCACTCATCTCAGCCTTGGTGACCAGCGCGATTGCCACCCACTTCATGCTCGGCTACGGCGTCGTCATCGATCGAACGATGCTCATGAACGTGGCGCAGACGCATGCCGCCGAAGCTGCCGATCTGATGACGCCCAGCCTGTTGCTGACCGTGTCCATGCTCGGCCTGCTGCCGGCCTGGTGGACCTGGCGCATCCCGATTGCGACTCGGCCGTGGCCCGGGCAGCTGCGGCACAACCTGCTGGCCGCAGGCGCGGCGGCGACAGTGGCCGTGCTGGCGCTGTTGGCGGTGTTCCAGCCGTTGTCGTCGGCGGTACGCGAACATCGGCCACTGCGCTACCTGGTCAACCCACTCAACACGGTGGTTGCCGCAGGTCAGTTGGTCGTGGCACAGCTCAAGGCTGCGCCGCAACCGCTGCGACCCCTGGGGCGCGACGCATCGATGGCACCGTCCTCGACCGCCCGCCCCCCGCCGCTGCTGGTGCTGGTACTTGGGGAGACGGCGCGCGCCGACCACCTTGGCCTCAACGGATACACACGCGACACAACACCCGAACTGGCATTGCTGGATGTGGTGAGCCAGCGCCAGGCCTGGTCGTGCGGCACCAGCACGGCCGCATCGGTGCCATGCATGTTCTCGCACCTGTCGCGCGAGGAGTTCGACGGCACCACCGCGCGCCACGAATCGCTGGTCGACGTGCTGCATAGCGCTGGTCTGGCCGTGTTGTGGCTGGACAATCAGTCCGGCTGCAAGGGCGTGTGCGACCGGGTTCCCAACGTGAACACAAGCAAGATCGGAAACACCGCGCTGTGCGCCGATGGCGAGTGCCGCGACGAAATCATGCTGTCCGACCTCGATGCGCGCATCGCATCGATGCCGGCCGAGCGCCTCGCACGTGGCGTCGTGCTCGTGATGCACCAGATGGGCAGCCACGGACCCGCCTACTACAAACGATACTCGGCCGCATTCAAGCGCTTTCAACCGGAGTGCCACAGTGCCGCGTTGCAAGAGTGCAGCCGCGAGGAGGTGGTTAACGCATACGACAACACAATCGCCTACACCGACCACTTCCTGGCCGCGACGATCCGCTGGCTCCAGACGAAACCGGACGACGTCGACACAGCGCTGCTGTACGTGTCCGACCACGGCGAGTCCTTGGGCGAGCACAACCTGTACCTGCACGGCTTGCCCTACGCCCTGGCCCCAGACACCCAGAAGCGCGTGCCCTGGATCACGTGGATGTCGCCTGGCTTCGCGCAGCGCACCGGTGTCTCGAGCGCGTGCCTGCACCAGCGCCTGGACGAGCCCGTCTCGCATGCCCACTACTTCCACTCCGTGCTGGGTTTGCTCGACGTTCAAACCCAGGTGTACCGGCCGGAGCGCGACTTCTATCGGGCGTGCAGGTCGCCCTAAGGTGCACCATCGAGCACAGTGCCATCGGCGCACGTCCGGCACGCATGGCTCACCAAACCCACGCATCGCGTGCAGGCGTTCTTAACGCTCAATAAACTAGGGATACATCAGAAGCCGAGGTAGTGGCAATATCTTGGCGGCGTCCGGCACAAGCGATCGCTCGGTCCCGGGTTGTGCTTCGCCACCCTAATGCCATGCCCGATTCCTACACAAATGAACGTACACATCCAACGGTTCCTGCCTGTGGCCGATCTCGCATCTGGTTAACGTTCAATGGATATGGCCTCCTCGCCTCGGTCTGCCTGGGGCAACTTTCGCTTGGCGATCCATCCGTACCCAGCAACACAGACGCACGGCCGCGGTGGCTTCTTCATACACGGTGGCGCTGTCGGTGGCAGCGCTGGCTGCATCGATCTGACCGCCCACATGGATCGCTTCGTGCTCGATCTGACCAATGAACTTGATGGCATGCCTCCATGCTTCATTCCCCTGACCGTGAAGTACCACGTGCCCGAACGCAAGGGACGATAGCGCTCGCTACCCTGCTGGCACCAGGACTCGCCGTTGCAGAGGTATCGGACAAGATTCCATCCCTCTTGGAGATTTGGGGGGTTGCCGGGCTGGCGGCGTTTGTGCTGTTGCTCGCTGCACGGTTCAGGCCATGGGTGCTCTTGCCCACCTTGCTCCTTGCCACCATGTGGTTCATGGCGCTCTTGGTTGAAATCCACGCGCCCGACGTCGGTCCTGCCGTTCTTCGCGAGCAGGGGCTCGTGTACGTCATGCAGGCCTACGCCGCCGGCGCGCTGATCGTCGGCGGTGGCCTTGTAGGTTGGACTTGGAGGCGCCGTGCGATGCAGGCCGCGAGTACATTGGCGATCAAGTAGCGCTGACCACAACTGCTTGTCGCCAGTGCATCAGCGACCGCACGCGTTGCCGTACCATTTCGGTATCTGCACCCGCCGTGTCACCCTTGGCGCCATGATTTTTCGTCGTTCTGCCGGTCGTTCCATTCGCCCCTTGCTGCTGGCGGTCATCGTCTGCGGATCTGCTGCTGCCCAGCCGACGACTGCGGCAGAACCCGGGTTGGTCGATCGCGTGCGAGGTACGGTCGTCAGGGGTGCAAGCGCCGCCGCATCGGGCATCGAGAAGGGCGCACGGGCTGTGGAGCGTGGTGTTCAGAGCGGCGCCAGTGCGGCTGCACAGGGCGTACGACGGGGCGTGGTGGCAGCGGCCAGCAGCGTGGAGCGCGGCGCACAGGCTGTGGCCCGCACCGCTGGCACCGTGGCCCAGAAAGCCAGCGGCAGCGCGTCTCAGCCGGCTGAGAAGTAGCGCTGGCGGCCCGGCCTCGATGCGCTATCGCGCGACGCGGCGAAGTGCCGGTGCCCTGAATGAACTATCGCGCCAGCACCGGTTTCAGCGCCACCCCGGTATGGGTGCCCTGCTCCACCAGGTGCTCGGGTGTGCCGGCAGCGACGACGCGCCCCCCGTTCGCACCGCCTTCCGGGCCGAGGTCGATCACCCAATCGGCTTCGGCGATGACGTCGAGGTCATGCTCGATCACCACCACGCTGTGGCCACCGTCGACCAGCCGGTGCAGCACCCGGATGAGGCGTTCGACATCGGCCATGTGCAGGCCCACCGTGGGCTCGTCGAGCACATACAAGGTGTGCGGCGCGCGCGGTCCGCGCCGCGCGGCACGAGCGTCGGCGGCGGCCTCGGTGGACAGCGGCAGTTCGTCGCGAACCTTGGCCAGTTCGGTGACGAGCTTGATGCGCTGGGCTTCCCCACCCGACAGCGTGGGCGACGGTTGGCCCAAGGTGAGGTAGCCCAGTCCCACGTCCTGCAGCAGCCTCAACGGGTGGGCGATAGCGGGCATGCTGGCGAAAAACTCCGCCGCCTCATCGACTTCCATGCGCAGCACCTCACCGATGCTGCGCCCACGCCAGCTCACGGCCAGGGTCTAAGGGTTGAAGCGCATGCCGTGGC
>Ga0073899_10005806_pt1 | contig 10678 bp, 8 predicted proteins | sample KloWWTmetaKNB5Ph_FD_88975 | JGI IMG/M metagenome (GOLD analysis project Ga0073899, IMG submission 88975) | Active sludge microbial communities from Klosterneuburg, Austria, studying microevolution and ecology of nitrifiers - Klosterneuburg... | ecosystem: Engineered > WWTP > Aerobic digester >...
GAGGCGATCCTGGTTGTGCATTCCGTCGCGCAACGTAGCGGGCCGCAGCGGGCCTGTCAAGGCTCTTCTGCGCGGGGCGCGCTGGGCCCGGCGGTATACTTCCCGCATGGCGAAGGAAGGCGCGCGCGCCGAGGTCACCGTCTACGTCAAGCCCACCTGATCCACCTGCCGGAAGTCGGTCGACTTCCTCAGGCGGCGCGGCGTGGCCTTCGAGACGGTGGACCTCGTCAAGCAGCCGCTCGACGCGGCCGCCCTGAAGGCCCTGCTGGTGCGGCTGGGCCTGGGGCCCCGCGACGTGCTGCGCTCCAAGGACCCGGCCTACGCCGAGCTGGGCCTGGGCGCGCCGGGGCTGAGTGACGCACGGCTGATCGCCGCCATGGCGGCGCATCCCGGGCTGATCCAGCGTCCGATCGTGGCGCGCGGGAAGAAGGCCGTCGTGGCGCGACCGGTGGAGAAGGCGGCCGAGCTGCTCGACTAGCCTGGTCAGCAGGCACCAACAACCGAAGAGCGACGAAATGCCCAAGCAGAACGAGTACAAGGTCGTCATCCTGGGGTCCGGGCCAGCCGGCCTGACGGCCGCCATCTACGCCTCGCGCGCCAGCCTCGAGCCGCTGGTGGTCGAGGGCGGCGACGGCAGCGACCCCACCGACCTGCCGGGCGGCCAGCTCATGCTGACCACCGAGGTCGAGAACTTCCCCGGTTTCGCCGAGGGCATCATGGGTCCTGAGCTGATGCAGCGCATGCGGCAGCAGGCCGAGCGCTTCGGGGCCGAGTTCGCCACGGGCGCGGTGCGGCGGGCCGACCTGCGCCAGCGGCCGTTCGTGCTGGAGCTGGGCGAGAGCCGGGTGAGCGCCCAGACGCTGATCGTGGCCACCGGCGCGCGCGCGCGCTGGACGGGCCTGCCCGACGAGCTGGAGTTCCGCACCAAGGGCCTGGGCGTCTCGGCCTGCGCCACCTGCGACGGCTTCTTCTACCGCGGCAAGCAGGTGCTGGTGGTGGGCGGCGGCGACACGGCCATGGAGGAGGCCTCCTTCCTGACCAAGTTCGCCAGAGAGGTCACGGTCGTGCACCGCCGCGAGGGCTTCCGGGCCTCGCGCATCATGCTCGAGAAGGCCCGCGCCAACCCCAGGATCGCCTGGCTGACCGACACCGTGCTCGAGCGCTACGTGGGCAACGAGCAGACCAAGCTGACGGGCGTGGTGGTCAGGAACGTCAAGACCGGTGCGACCCGCGAGGTGCCGGCCCAGGGGGTCTTCATGGCCATCGGCCACGAGCCCAACACGGCCATCTTCCGCGGCCAGCTGGAGATGGACGAGACCGGCTACCTGCTCACGAAGGACGGCACCACGGCCACCAGCGTGCCGGGCGTTTTCGCGGCCGGCGACGTGGCCGACCACCGCTACCGCCAGGCCATCACCGCCGCCGGAACGGGCTGTATGGCCGCCATCGACGCCGAGCGCTTCCTGAGCCACTGAGGCCCGCGCTGCGCATCCTGTTCCTCGCGCCGCAGCCTTTCTTCGAGGTGCGCGGCACGCCGCTCGCGGTGCTGGCCATGGTGCGGGCCTTGACCGGGCTGGGCCACGAGGTCGAACTGCTGACCTACCCGCAGGGAGCCGACGTCGACCTGCCGGGCCTCAGGCACCACCGCTCGCTGCGCCTGCCGGTGGGGCGCGTCAAGGCCGGGCCCTCCCTGGCCAAGCTGCTGCTCGACCTGCCGTTCGTGCTGGAGGCGTTCGGGCGCATGCTCTTCCGGCGTCCCGACGTGGTGCACGCGGTCGAGGAGGCGGCGCACCTGGTGGCGCCGCTGGCACGGCTGCTGCGGCTGCCGCTGGTGGCCGACGTGGACTCTTCGATCCCGGACCAGCTGCGCTACTCGGGCTTCGCCCGCCGCGGGCCGCTGCTGTGGGCCGCCGAGGCGCTCGAGGGCGGGGCCCTGCGCGGGGCGACGGCGGTCATCACGGTCTGCGCGGCGCTGACCGAGAGCGTGCGGGCGCGGGCGCCCCGCGCCCGCCTGTTCCAGATCGAGGACCCGCCACTGGTCGCGGCCGCCGAGCTGCCGGCGGTGGCCGAGGCGCGCGCCCTGCGCCCCGGGCTGGGGCTCGCAGCCGACGTGCCCGTGGCGCTCTACACCGGCAACTTCGAGCCCTACCAGGGCGTCGAGCTGCTGCTCGACGCCGCAGCGCGCGTGCCCGAGGCCCAGTTCCTGTTCGTGGGCGGCGAGCCGGCCGAGACCTCTCGCCTGCGGGCCCGCGCGGCCGCCTCGGGCGCGCGGGCCGTCTTCGCGGGCAAGCGCCCGCCCGAGGAGCTGCCGCGGCTGATCGGCCTGGCCGACGTGCTCGTGTCGCCGCGGGTGCTGGGCCAGAACACGCCGTTCAAGCTCTACACCTACCTGGCCTCGGGGCGCCCGCTGGTGGCCACCCGCATCGCCACGCACACGCAGCTGCTCGACGACGGCCTGGCCTTCCTGGTCGAGCCCACAGCCGAAGGCCTGGCTGCCGGCCTGCGCGCGGCCCTGTCCGACCCCGCGGAAGCCGCGCGGCGCGCAGCGGCCGGCCTGGCCCTGATCGAGCGCGACTACGCCCCCGCGCGCTTCCGCGAGAAGGTCGCCGCGGCCTACGCTGCCGTCGCCGCGGCGATCGCCGCCCGGTAACGGCCCTACGGCAGCGCCCCCAGGCGCGCCAGGGCCCGCGCCAGCTCGCGCGCCACCAGCTCGTGGCCGGCCGGGTTGAGGTGGTCGTCCAGGTCGAAGTAATGCTCGTCGTGCAGCAGCGGCGTGAAGTCGAGCACATGCAGGCGCTGCAGGGCCACGGGCAGGGCCGGGTCGCGCACGGCCTCGCGCAGCGCGTTGGGAAAGCCCGGGTCGGGCCGGCCGGCAGGGTTGAGCTCGAACACCAGCACGGCCAGGTCCGGCCGCTGGACCAGGGGGCTGGCGCCCAGGGCCGAGAGGAAGGCCCGGGCCTCGTGACGCTCGCCGGGCAGCGGCACGTCGAGGGCCGAGCTCTCGCGGCGCAGCAGGCCACCCAGGATGCCGAAGGTATGCTTGAGCGGGAAGTAGGCGCGCTCGCGCTGCTGTCGGCGCACCGTGGCCTGGTACTGCTCGCGCGTGCGGATGGGCAGCCGGCCGCCGTGGCGCTCCAGGCTCTCGTTCTCGCCGTAGTCGTTCTCGTCGTACTGCAGCAGCAGGATGCGCAGGCCCGAGGCGTCCAGGCGCTCCAGCAGTCGGACCTCGCGAGCCGTGCCGTAGGAGGGGACGCCGGCGTTCAGCACCTTGAGGCCTGTCAGGGACGCCAGGCGCTGCGGGAAAGCCTGCTCCTGGGCCACGCCCCAGCCCATGGCGAACGAGTCGCCCAGCACGATCACGTCGGGCCCCGAGAGCGCCTCCTCGGTGTCGCGCAGGCCCTGGTGGTTGATTTGCAGCTCGACGTCGAACTCGCGGTTCACGAAGCGGAAGCGGCCGGGGCGCAGGGTGTAGGCCAGATCGCGGTCGTAGCGCGCGCCCTCTGGGTCGGCCTGCACCAGGTCGCGGTCGTGGTTGAGGTAGTAGTTGCGGACGTGGGCGCGCAGGTTGGCCGGCAGCGGGCGCAGCAGGGCCGGTCGGTGCAGCAGCAGCGTGAAGAAGGCCTCGCTGACCAGCAGCGCCAGCAGCACGGAGAGGCCCGAGAGCAGCAGCCGGGCCAGCCCTTCGCGCCAGCGCGGGCTCGGGCTCATTCCTCCACCTCGCCGGCGCCGGGGCCCAGGCGCGCCGGCCAGCGCGTCAGGCTGGCCGCCACCACCCCGGCCAGGGTCAGGACCACCAGGGCCGCCACCACCCGGCGGCGCCGGCCGGGGCGACAGGGCTGGCGCGCGCGCCAGGCCGCCAGGGCGGCAGCGGCCAGCACCATCACCACGGGCAGGGCCGGCAGGCGGTAGCGCGCGAAGCCGTGCGTGGCGACGTGGATGAGGTTGTAGTAGCCCAGGAAGCCCAGCAGCAGGGCCTGGCCCGAGCCCAGGGGTGAACACCAGACGCCGCGGGCGAAGAGCAGGAGCACCAACAGGAAGGGCACCAGCACCACCAGGGCCGCCAGCGCCTCGACGGCCGGGGCGCGGGGACCGTAGGCGCCGCGATGGATGTGGACCAGCGCCAGGCTGTCGGCTTCCCAGAAGCGCGGCATCTCGTCGCGCAGCTTCTCGAAGATCCACAGGGGCTGGCGCGCGGCGATGGCGCGCAGGCCCTCCCGGCGGGCCGCCTGGTACTGGGCCACCAGGCCCTGCACCGCGAAGTAGCGGTCGTAGACCTCCTGACGCGTGAGCGGCGCGTTGCCCTGCCACAGGTTGAGCCCGCCGGCGGTCGAGACCGGGATGAAGGCCTGGTGCTTGACCCAGTTCCGGTACGTCCAGGGCGCCACGGTCAGGAGCGCCATGACCAGGAACGCGGCGCCGCGCCGCAGGCCGGGCCCGCGCCCGCGCGCCAGCCAGAGGGCCGCGAGGGGCGTGAAGTAGAGCGACGTCTCGCGGGTCAGGATGGCCAGGCCCCACAGCAGGCCGGCCAGCGCCGCGACGGCGGTCGAGCCGCCCGCCCGGGGGTTCGGGGGCGCAGTCACGAGCGTGGCGTGAGCCCCCGAGGCCCGAACGCCGGGATTCACTCCCGGCGCGAGCCGCCCGTCCGCCGCCAGCAGGCGCTCGAAGGCCCACCACAGCAGGACGAGGAACAGGGTCTCGGACCAGAAGTGGACCGAGAACCAGATCAGCTCGGGATACAGCGCCACGATCAGGCCGGCCCACTTGCCGGCGCCCGGCCCGGCCACCCGCGCCGCCACGCCGCCCACCGCCGGCACGAGCAGGGCCGCGAACAGCGCCTGGGCCAGCTTGACCGCGCCCAGCGAGCCGAGCAACGCGTAGAGCGCGCCGACGAAGTACGGGTAGCCCGGCGGATAGAACAGCACCCCGGTCGCGAGCGGGTCGAAGCGCACCTCGGGCGACGCCACGCCCGCTGGTGAGTGGATCGACCAGCCGATCCAGGTCCACTCGTCGCCCACGGGCCGCGTGGGCGGCTCCACCGCCAGGAACAGCAGCCGCAGGGCTGCCGCGAGGACGGCCAGCAGCGCGAGCGAGCGCCAGGGCGGGGCCGGCGACGCGTCGACGGGAGCGGACATGAGGGCGCGGGGACGTTAGCATGAGCGCGAGAACGGCACCAAGACATGCAGCTGCCCCCGGAACTGGCCGCGCGCGTGGAAGCCCAGCTCGGCGGCCTGTCGCTGGCGGCCCTGGAGCGCGCCAGCGCACGGCTGAGCGCCGGCTACCGGTCGGGCCAGCCGGACGTGAGCGGGCGCGACGGGCGGCTGGCCTACCTGGCCACGCGCCTGCCGGCGACATATGCGGCCCTGAGGCGCGCGCTGGCGGAGACCGCGGCGCGCCTCGACCGGCCGGTGCGCTCGCTGCTGGACCTGGGGGCCGGCCCGGGCAGCACGGGCTGGGCCGCCACGGCCGAGCTCGCGCACCTCGAGCGGCTGACCTGCCTCGAGCGCGACCGGGACTTCGCGGCCCTGGGCCGCGCGCTCGCGGCCGGCGCGTCCTCGGAGGCCCTGCGGGCCGCGCGCTGGGTCGAGGCCGACCTGGCCAGCGGGCCGGCGCTCGAGCCGCACGACGTGGTCGTGGCCGGCTTCGCCCTGGGCGAGCTGGAGACAGGCGCGGCCCGGCGCCTGGCCGCGCAGGCCATGGGCGCCGCGCGACTGGCGCTGGTGCTGGTGGAGCCCGGCACGCCCGCGGGCTTCGGCCTGATCCGCAGCCTGCGCGACGAGGCCATCGCCCGCGGCGCGCACGTGCTGGCGCCCTGCCCGCACGAGCAAGCCTGCCCCCTCTCGGAGCCCGACTGGTGCCACTTTGCCGCGCGGGTCGAGCGCAGCGCCCTCCACCGGCGCTTGAAGGGCGGGCGCCTGGGCCACGAGGACGAGAAGTTCAGCTACGTGGCCCTGGCGCGCGAGCCGGCTCCGGCCGCCGCCGAGCGCATCCTGCGTCACCCGCGCGTGGAGCCCGGGCGCATCACGCTCGAGCTGTGCGCGCCGCGCGGGCTGGCGCGGCGCGAGCTGCGCAAGCGCGACGGGGCGGCCTGGCGGCTGGCGCGGCGCGCGGCCTGGGGGGACGCCTGGCGCGAGCCCGGGGACGAGCCCGCGGGCAGCTGAGGCGATTTCGGCCGGGCCGCGGGGGGCGGGTATGCTACGGGGCCGACTTTCGCGGCCGCACCCGGCGCGCCGCCTGGAGGACGTTTGACGATCCGTGCGCAGCGCCTCGCCGCGCTGCTCTCCTGCCTCTTCGCCGCCGCCTGCGCCCGCCCCGGTCCGCCGGCCGACCTGCTCCGCCAGACGCCCGCCTCGGTCGAGGTCAACGGGCGCGGCTCGGACTGGTTCCGGGCCCAGGCCGGCAAGCAGGTGCGGCTGCGCGACGAGGTGCTGCGGGCCCTGCCGGCCTCGCCTCCCAGCCGCCTGCGCTTCCCGGTGGTGCTGCCGCCCGACACGCAGCTGAGCTTCGCCTGCGGCATCCCGGCCGAGCGCCACGAGCGCCCTGGGGTCGAGTTCGTGGTCAAGCTGGTGCGGGACGGGCACGAGCAGACGGTCTTCTCGCAGCTGGTCGACCCGGCGCGGCGCGGCGGCCACCGCCGCTGGCTGCCGTTCGTGGTCGACCTGGGCGCTCGTCCCGGTCCGGCCGAGCTGGTCTTCGAGACGCGCGGCTTCGAGAACGACCCCGAGGACGCCCGGCGGGCCTTCTGGGGCGCGCCGGCCCTGACCAGCGTCTCGCAGCGCGCGCCGCTCGTGATCGTCTACCTCGTGGACACCCTGCGCGCCGACCACACCTCGCCCTACGGCTATGCGCGCGACACGACCCCCGAGCTGACGGCCTTCGCGCAGGACGCGGTGCTCTTCGAGCAGGCCATCGCCCAGGCCTCGTGGACGCGGCCCTCGGTGGCCTCGCTCTTCACCTCGCTGCCCCCCGGCCGGCACCGCGCGGTGCAGCTGCGCGACCCGCTCGACGGCCAGCACGTGACGCTGGCCGAGATGCTGTCGGCCAAGGGCTTCGCCACCACGGCTGCCATCGCCAACTCGGTGATCTACTCCCAGGGCGGCGGCTTCGAGCAGGGCTTCGACCTGTTCCGCGGCCTGCACGGCCAGGGGGGCGGCCCGTCGAAGCTGGTCGAGGCGGCGGTGGGGGTGGACGAGGCCCTGCGCCAGCTCGACGCCCGGCGCGGCCTGCCGACCTTCCTGTACGTCCACACCATGGACCCGCACGTGCCCTACGCGCCGCCCGCGCCCTTCGACACGCGCTACGAGCCGCACGCCACCGAGCAGCACCCGGCCCTCGACCCGCGCTACGACTTCAAGGAGGCCCTCGACCGCGAGCGCTTCGTGGCGCGCTACGACGGCGACGTGGCCTACGGCGACCAGGAGTTCGGGCGCTTCGTGCGCGAGCTCAAGCGGCGCGGCCTCTACGACCAGGCCCTGTTCGTCTTCCTGGCCGACCACGGCGAGGAGTTCCAGGACCACGGCGGCTGGCTGCACGGGCGCTCGGTCTTCGACGAGCTGGTGCGCATCCCGTTGCTGCTCAAGCTGCCCGGCCAGGCCCACGCTGGCCAGCGCGTGCCCGAGCAGGTGCAGATCGTGGACGTGCTGCCGACCATCCTGCAGTCCCTGGGCCTGCCCGTGCCGCAGCCGCCGGCCATCGCGGGCCGGCCGTTGCAGGCGGCGCTGGCGGGCGGCGCGCCAGAGCGGCCCGCCCTGTCGGAGATCAGCCACCGCGGCTTCGTGGCTTTCGGCGTGCGCACGCGCCAGGGCAAGTATGTCGAGCGCTTCAGCCCGCAGGAGGACGAGCTCTACTTCGAGCTGCCGCAGGACCCGCGCGAGCAGGTCGACCGGCTGGCCGCCAACCGCGAGCGGGCTCGCCCGCTGCGGGCTCTGGCCGAGGCCGCCATGGTGCCCAACTCCTACCGCCACGTGCTGCGCTTCGTGGGCCCGGGGCGCTACGAGGTGGAGCTCCTGACGCGAGCCTGGATGCAGGACCTCGAGGCCGTGGGCCTGGGCTCGGGCGAGACCCAGCTGCTGCTGGAGGGCGGCCGCCGGCTGCGGCTGCGGCTCACGCCGCGGGCCGGGGCCCCGCGCGAGGTGCGCTTCACCGTGCGGCCCATGGGCGCCTCGGTGCGCCTGTCCGGCACGCGGGACGGCCGCCCCCTGCGACCCGAGGAGGTCTTCATCGCCGAGGGGGGGGTGCACCCCGAGCGGCTGCCGCTGCGCCTGCCCGACATCGAGTCGGAGAAAGACCGCGGCGAGAACATGCTGGCGGCGCCGCGCACCGGCGCGGCCGGCCTGCACCTCTGGCTGCAGCCCCTGCCGGGCCACACGCTGCTCGAGTTCGACAGCGAGGCCCGCGAGCGGCTCAAGGCCCTCGGCTACCTCAACTGATGGCGCACGGGCTGGTCGTCTTCGACCTCGACGGCACGCTGGTCGACTCGAGCACCGACCTGGCCGGCTCGGTCAACGCCATGCTGGCCGAGCTGGCGCCCGGGGTGCCGGTCCTGCCGCTGCCGGTGGTGCGCGGCTTCATCGGCGAGGGGGCGGCCCTGCTGGTCTCGCGCAGCCTGGCCCGTGCCGGCGTCGAGCTGTCGCTGGAGCGGGCCCTCCCGGCCTTCCTGGCCGCCTACGGTCAGCGCCTTCTGGAGACCACGCGCCCGTACCCGGGCATCCCCGCGGCCCTGCGGGCGCTCTCGGCCCACACCCTGGCCGTGCTGACGAACAAGCCGGGCGACCTGAGCCGGCTGTTGCTCGACGGGCTGGGTCTGAGCGCTCGCTTCCGTCACGTGCTCGGCGGCGGCGACCTGCCGGCGCGCAAGCCCGACCCGGTGGGCCTGCTGGAGCTGATGCGCCTGACCGGCTGCGGGCCCCGCCAGACGCTCTTCGTGGGCGACTCGCGCGTGGACGTGGAGACCGGCCGGGCCGCGGCCGTGCCCGTGCTGGGCGTGACCTGGGGCCTCGACCCCGAGGGGCTGCGCGCCTCCAGCCCCGACCTGCTGCTCGACACGCCAGCCGCTCTCGTCGCTGCCGTCGAGGAGCGGCTGTGCTAGGCTAGTCGCAGTTTTTGCGGGGTGCCATGCAGATCCTCGTGCTCGGCGTTGTGCGTGACCTTTTCGCGGCCGACACGGCCCCCGGCCTGTCGCTGGAAGAGGTGGCCTCGCTGCGCGAGCTGAGGGAGCGCTGCGACCCGCGCGGCGCGCTGGTCCTGGCCCCGCTGGCGCGGCTGGAGAGCGAGCGGGCCGAGCTCGAGGCCTGGCTGCAGGCCGGCGGCCGGCAGGCCCTGCTGCTGGCGGTGGTGCCCGAGCGCGACACGGAGGAAGCCCTCAAGCGGCTGCCGTTCCTGCACGAGGTCGTGGCCCCGCCGCTGACGCCGCTGCGCCTGCGGCTCAAGGTCGAGCGCGCGCGCGAGCTGCTGCAGCAGCGCCTGACCAACGAGCAGCTGGACGGCGCCCTGCTGCGCAAGACGCGCGAGCTGCACGAGCTCAACAAGATCGGCGTGGCGCTCTCGGCCGAGCGCGACATCGACACCCTGCTCGAGCAGATCCTGCTCAAGTCGCGCGAGATCACGGCCGCCGACGCCGGCAGCCTGTACCTGGTGGAGCGTGGCAAGGAGCACGAGGTCACCGACGACGACCGCCTGCGCTTCATGCTGACCCAGAACGACTCGGTGCAGGTGCCCTTCGAGCAGTTCACCATGCCGCTCAACCAGACCTCGATCGCCGGCTACGTGGCCCTGGCGGGCCAGGTGGTCAGCGTGGCCGACGCCTACCAGCTGCCGGCCGGCACGCCCTACAGCATCTCGCGTTCCTTCGACGAGACCTCCGGCTACCGCACCAAGTCGATGCTGGTGGTGCCGATGTGCGACCACCAGGACAAGGTCATCGGCGTGCTGCAGCTGATCAACAAGAAGCGCGACCCGCGCGCCATGCTGCGCCACGCCGCGCTGGTGGACGAGAACGTGGTGCCCTTCACCAGCGTGGACGAGGAGCTGGTCTCGTCCCTGGCCAGCCAGGCCGCGGTGGCCTTCGAGAACACGCTGCTGATCGCCGGCATCAAGAACCTGTTCGACAGCTTCGTGCGCGCCTCGGTGACCGCCATCGAGGCCCGCGATCCGACCACCTCGGGCCACTCCGAGCGCGTGGCCGTGCTGACGGTCGGCCTGGCCGAGGTCATCGACCGGCTCGACGGCGGCCGCTTCCGCGACGTGCGCTTCAGCGCCGACCAGCTGCAGGAGATCCGCTACGCCAGCCTGCTGCACGACTTCGGCAAGGTCGGCGTGCGCGAGAAGGTGCTGATCAAGGGCAAGAAGCTCTACGTGGGCGAGATGATGGTCATCCGCCAGCGCTTCGCCTACATCAAGCGCACCCTGGAGGCCGAGCTGCTGAGGGCCCAGGTGGAGGTCCTGCGCACCGGCGCGCCGCCCGAGCGGCTGGACCAGCTGCAGGCCGACCTGGCCCGGCGCTCGGGCGAGGTGGACGACATCCTGAGGCGCATCCTGACCGCCAACGAGCCGGCCCTGCTGGAGGACGAGAACTTCCGCATCCTGATGGATCTGCCCTCCAAGCACTTCGTGGACCTCGAGGGCCAGAGCCAGCCCTACCTGACCTCCAACGAGCTGTCGGCCCTCTCGATCCGCCGCGGCA
>Ga0073899_10005809_pt1 | contig 10676 bp, 15 predicted proteins | sample KloWWTmetaKNB5Ph_FD_88975 | JGI IMG/M metagenome (GOLD analysis project Ga0073899, IMG submission 88975) | Active sludge microbial communities from Klosterneuburg, Austria, studying microevolution and ecology of nitrifiers - Klosterneuburg... | ecosystem: Engineered > WWTP > Aerobic digester >...
AACCAGCATCGAGTTCCGACCCACCCTGCTCGCCCAACGCCAAGACGCCTGCAACAAAGGCCAAGTCCGACGAGCCGAGATCTTCGACCAGCTCATCACCGGCCTGGAAGACACCGAAGCCTCTTGACACCGATCACCCACATAATGCCGATGAGCGGGCGATGGCAGGGGCCGCATCGAGAGCCGGGCAGGCGATCCTCGTCCTGTTCAGGTCAGTCTTCCGTGTCGGTAGCCGGCCTGGCTTTCGGGCCCCGTAAGCAAAGGGTGATGACGCCCATTACGGCCAGCATCGCGCAGGTGACGGCGAGCGTGGGGCTTCGGTCATGGAGGATCATGTTCCACGAGGCTCGAGCGCCACCGAAGTAGCAGATTGCCGTGTAGGCAGTAGCCACGGTGGGAGCCACAGGGGCCGGGAGTAGCACATGGGCGAAGCAGGCGATGGCGAGCGAGACGCTGCAGGCCTGCACGAAGGGTGCGACGAACCATCTGTCTCCCAGAGCAACCGCTGCTGCGAGGCATACCAGGATCGTCGTGAGGATCGCCGGCAATAGGCCTAGGAGACGGGTTCCGGCCAGTGGTCGCACGGCGCACTGGGTGAGGTCTTCAGGAAGTGGCGTGCTGACGATCGCGACAACAGCGCCGACAACCAGCGCCGCACACACCAGCGCCGGTGCGACGGACGAGGTGTCCCGGTACACGCTGACACGCAAGTATGCGAGGGCAAGGGTGGTGACGAGGAGGCCGGCCGCTGCGGTGGCAGAGGCGGGAACGCTGCGGAGAACTCTCGCCCAGATCGGTACGGTCACGTGACGCCCAAAATCGCGATCCCGACCGACCCGACCGCGCACAGCGCCGCTGCTGAGAGGATCATCGCCTTATGGCGCTGGCGTGGCGCGGCGAGCCGCTGACTGGCCAGCCACGTGAGGGTGAGCGCGACTCCGAGGAGCCACATTGACTCGGCGAGGAACCAGAGCACTGAGGTGTCCTCGTCGACCGACGGACCCAGTGAGGGGAAGAGCCCCTGGGTCCATGTGTCGTCGGCGATGGCCGCCCCGAGGGCCAACCCGTAGGCGAGGACTGCTGCAACCGGAACGCTGATCGGACCGAGACCCAGTACCGCGATCAGGTGACCCAGCGCAGCCGCGAGCAGGATCGAGACCAGTGAGACGAGGAGACCCATCACATTGGCGTGCGCCCCGTCGGGGGTCTGCGCGAACCTGAACGAGGTCACAACCCAGTAGATGATCCAGCCACCCCCGACAGCGGCGCTGACCTCGAGGATCGGACGGAGCGACAACTGCCACGACGGCCGCGTCGAGGCAAGCAGAAGGTCGAGGGTGCCTCTCCGCCGGAGTCTTGCCGTGACGTAAGCAGCGCCTGCTGCGGCCACAACTGTTGCTGGAATGAGCCCGGTCAGCTGTCGGTCAACGAGGTCACCGAGGCTGCCCGGCCGTCCAGAGATGCGGCCTAGGAACGCGGCGAGGGACCACGAGGCCCACAACGCAGTCACTGCAGTTAGGGTGATCAGGGCCGGGCGACCGCCGACCCAAACGCGTGCCGTCATCGCTCCGCCCCAGTGAGGGTCAGGAACGCGGTCAAGTAGTCCGCCTCCGAACCAGGTGCCACTCCCGCGGTAGCGAGCATCTCGGCCGCGGTACCGCTGAAGAGCCGTCGCCCCGCGTCGATGAGAGTCAGTTCGTCGCAGACCGCGGCGACATCGTCGACCAGGTGCGTGCTCAACACGATGGTGCAGTCCGCCGCCAGCTGCCGGACCAGCTTGCGGAAGGCGAAGCGCTGCTCGGGATCCAGGCCCGCGGTGGGTTCGTCCAGAAGGACCAGCTCTGGCGTGGTGACGATCGCGCTGGCGATCCCCACACGCTTCAGCATTCCTCCAGAAAGCCCTCCGACACGGTCACCAGCGCGCCCGGCCAAGCCGACCCGGTCCAATGCCTCGTTGGCGCGTGCAGAGGCGTCGGCCTCGATAAGGCCCTTGAGCCAGCCGGCATACGTGACCTGCTGGTGCGCGGTCAGCTGCGGAAGCAGGGATGGCGCTTGTGGGGCGTACCCGATCCGGCCGCGCAAATCACGCACAGCCCTGATGGGCGCCGGAAGGGTGGTACCGAGGATGGAGAGGCTGCCGCTGGTGGGTGACAGGATTGTCGCCAGGGTGCGAAGCAGCGTGGTCTTGCCTGCTCCGTTCCTGCCGAGGAGACCGTGTACCCCGGCTCCCACTTCGACATCCATGCGGTCCAGAGCCATCCTGCGACCGACCTTCACCGATATCTGCTCAGCCTGAACCGAGTGGTTCACCCCGGCTCGCCTGACGTCACCAACGACAGCCACTCCGAGCCTCCTCAGCAGTTCATCTCGCGGCGAGAGCTAGCCGTCGGGCTCTCGCTGTTGATCTGCGCCTCGCTGTAGATCAGGTCGCCGTCCTGACAGCTGACAGTCGTGACGTGGTCGCCAGCATCACCGGTGAACCGGACGCTCTCGGTGTCCAGTACGACATCCGGCACCCCGCTTCGGTCTTCTTTCAGTCGCCCGTAGAGCGTCGCCGCCGTCACGGTTCTGCTGCAGTCGACGTAGTAGTAGGCGTCGATGGTGCTGCCTGTGAAGGCGGGCGACTGCGTGTACCGCTCGCAGTACGCCTTGGCAGCTGCGGGCATCGCCGTGGCCAGCAGAGACCCCGTCACCAAGGCGCCTACAGCCAGCGTCGAACTGATGGTCTTTCGCACATTCCCTCCCGAAAATCGCTGATGGATTATGAGTGTCGAGAAACGTCCGCCGACCCCCGCGGATGACCATAGGGCCTCCCTGCACAGTTCGCTCGTCGAAGGACGCGGTTGCTCCAACGTTGGTGTGCGGGACTCAAACAAGCGTCCGCATCTGCCGCGGATGGCAGTTTGGACGCGGACGCGAAGCATCGGATGTCGCCGTGTCCCTGAGCGTCTTCACGGCGAGGTCGCAGGCGTCCTTGCCGATGGGCGTCTTACAAAGAGTGTTACATTCGTGACATGGCTCAGACGATCACGTTCCGCCCCGACGAAGACGCCGAGCGCGCCCTGGCAGTCCTCACCGCTGACGGCACTGCAGTCTCGGCCGCTGTCCGCGCTGCCTTGATCGACGCCGCACGCGGGCGGGCACAAGAACGACTGCGTGCCGAAGCCGAAGCCCTCGCCGCGGATCCCATCGACCGGGCCGAAGCCGCTCAGGTGCTGCGGGACATGGAGACCCTGCGTGCGTGGTGACGTCCACCGACTCAAGGCGCCCCGCGGCAGCCGCGGTCACGAGCAATCCGGTCCACGTTTCGCCGTCGTCGTGCAGTCGGACTCGCTTCCGCTGTCGACCCTGATCGTGGCCCCCACCTCGACGTCATCGCGACCGGCGAGTTTCCGCCCCGAGGTGACCTTCGCGGGCCAGACGGCACGCGTGTTGGTTGAACAGGCTGCTGCGGTAGACCCCACCCGTCTTGGTGAACGCGTCGCCCACCTCGGCTTCGACGAACTGCGACAAGTTGACGCGGCCCTGCGAATCGTGCTCGAACTCTAGGACCCAGGCCGACACACATGCCGGCGATCGCCATGGGCCGCGCCTGCTGGCCCGTGCCGCATGGCCTGGAAGCCACGCTGACCGCAACAGACGCTCATCAGCGTGAGGGTCTACCGGATATGCCGCACGCCGGGCGGTCGCGGTAATGACCACGCGTCCGGAGATGTCGCCCATACGCTGCGCACATGCTTGAGATCGGCTCCCGCGCGCGCAAGCTGCCCGCGCCACCCGCGGTTGTGTGGGACTCGCTGGTGCGGCCGCACCAGCCCAGGACGCGCGAGTGGCTCGACCTTCTAGCAGATGAGACCGAACCACGGGTCCTGGACGCGGAACGGCCCGGTCGGGTGGTGTGGTCTTCCCTGTGGCCGAGCCGGCCCCGAGACGAGGTGCACTTCGAGCTGACGTCCGTCGGAAGCGAGACGCTGCTCAGGTTCACGTTGCTGACCCCGGATGACCTTCCCGACGACAGCAAGGTCGGTCACTTACGGCGCCGGCTGAATCAACTGCTGTTTGGCGACCTGCGCCTCTCATACGGCCAGTAGGACCCCGCAGGCCTTCACGGACATGCCGCGGACAGTGAACTGGCGGTCCTGCCGATGAGCCGTCGCGGCATCAATGCTCGCTTAGGGTTCTGGCGTGGACCCTTTGGACGACCTGCGAACAAAGATCGAGGCCTACGGCTGGGCGGTTCGGAACGTCTCCGACGCCGACCCCGCCAAATGCCTCTCGTACACCGTGGGCCTGACCGCGCACGGTCATCCGGAGGCCGTGATGACCGGGCTCCCGCCGAGCGTGGGAACAGCGTTCCTGAACATCGTTGGCGACATCGTCGTCCGTGAGGGAAGTCGGTTCATCGCAGGCGAGGCGACTACGGAGCTGGCAGACGGCGCAGCCATGCCAGTTATCGCGGTCTCGGACACGTCTGGGCTCGCGGCAGTGGAGGCAATCTACGGCGAGGTTCAGGCAATCCAGATTGTGTGGACGGACTCCAAAGGGCATCTTCCCTGGGAGTCCGGCTACGCAAATCCGCCTGGCTCCCAGCCGCTGCTCGGATCACCCTGACCTTTGGGAAACCATCCGCTCATGCCGCGGTGCGGGTGCCTTCAGGCGCCGAAGCCGAGGAAGACCAGAAGCCGCCTTTCGAACTCCACTAGGGCCGTTGCCTCGAGCCGTCCGATCACCGCGTGAGCGTTGCTTCGTCGGACGGTGGTGATCTTGTCGACCATCAGGAAGCTGTGCCGGTCCAAGCCGTTCCCTTCGTCAGGGATGACCGGCACCCGTAGCAGCGGCGCGTCGACGTCGTTGCTCGTGAAGGGACAGACAGTCAAGGACTCGGTCGCGTCGAACCGGTCGTCTTGGACGACCAGCGCCGGCCGGGGCTTGGTCGCATAAACGCCGCCGGCGACGGTGACGATGTCGCCGCGTCTCATTCAGCCCAGTCGTCGGAGACGGCCTCGACGAAGTCCATGTCGTCACCCGCACGGTCCGCGGCCGCCACGAGCGCTGACTGGCGATGAGCCTCGGTAGCAAAGTCCGGTGATCGCACGTCGGGAACCCAGATCTGAACAGGCCGAAGGCCCTGGGCTCGCATCCGGGCCCGGTGCGCGCTTACCCGCTCTCGCACAGTCATGACCTAATGTTACATGTAACGCCATGGCGAGGGCAACGCACCCGCGCGGACATGCCGCGTGGGGTGCGGCCGTCCTGTGGATTGGGGGCTCAGTAATGTGCGCCAGCACTGCCGTGGTCGCGGCTGCGTGATGCCCGCGTCGGCTGCTGAGCTGAGATGCCGGTACCCACGGCAATTCGCTTCTGAGGTGCCAGGTGCGCACGTTCCTCATGGGCCGGTCCGCCGGATGAGCCCTCGTCGGACCGCGGTGGCCACAGCGGCAGTGCGAGAGTAGGCGTCGAGCTTGGCGAAGATGTGCACCAAGTGGGACTTGATGGTGGCTTGGGAGACGAACAACCGGTTGGCGATCTCCTCGTTCGACAGGCCGTCGGCAACCAGCGTCAGCACCTGCGACTCCCGCGCGCTGAGGGATGTTGACGGGGCCCGCATCCGGTCCACGAGCCGGCTGGTGACGGCTGTGGCGAGGGCAGTCTGCCCGGCGGCCGCGGCGCGTACCGCCGCGATGAGCTCTTCGGGTGGGGCGTCCTTGAGCAGGTACCCGGTGGCGCCGGCCTCGACGGCGGCGATGATGTCCGCTTCGGTGTCGTAGGTGGTCAGCACGACAACTCGCGGCGGTGCGGCCAAGTTGGCGATTTGCCCGGTGGCTGCGATTCCGCCCAGGCCTGTCCCGAACTGCAGGTCCATCAGGACGACGTCGATGTCACCGGTCTGGGCCCGGGCGATGGCAGCCTCGGCGGTGGCGACCTCGTCGACCACCACGAGGTCGAGCTCGGACTCGAGAACGGCTCGCAGCCCCACGCGCACCACGGGGTGGTCGTCGGCAAGGAGCAGTCGGACGGTGGTCACCGGAGCAGCCTCGTGGCTGGTGGTGCCGTGCGGTCTGCTGCGGGCGGGGCCTGAGCGAGCCGGTCGAAGTGAGCCGACACTGCGGTGCCCTTCCCGGGTTGGGACTCCACTCTCAGAACGCCACCGAGCTCAGCGGCCCTGGCGCGCATGGAGCGCAGGCCGAAACCGCCCTGCCCGGCCGAGGCCGGGGTCGTCGGCACCTGGGCGTCGGTGTCGAACCCGGTGCCGTTGTCGACGACGTCCAGCGTCACCGCCTCGTCCATGCTGGTCAGGGTGATATCGGCACGGTCGGCTTTCGCGTGCTGGGTGACGTTGCCGAGGGCGGTCTGGGCGATGCGCAGCAGCGCGACCTCGACCTGGGTGGGTAGCGCTGGCACCTGTCCGGATTCGTGGAAGGACACCGGGATGCCCGTGCGGGTGGTCGTCGAGGCGCACAGCCGCTCGAGGGCCGCCGGCAGGGTGGACTCCACCAGGTCGGCGGGCGCCAGCGCGCGAACGAACCGGCGGGCTTCGTCCAGGTTCTCCTGCGCGGTGAGGCGGGCCTGCCCGACCAGCTCAGACGCTCTCTGCTGCCGCGCCGTGTGTGCCGGAGCCAGGGACCTGTGGGCGGCGGCCAGCAGCAGCTGAATGCTGGTCAGGCCCTGCGCGAGCGTGTCGTGGATCTCGCGAGCCAACCGTTCCCGTTCGTCCAGCACCCCGGCCCGATGCTGTGCTTGGGCAAGCTCGCCTTGGGTGCGGTCCAGCTCGATGATGAGTCGTCGGCGCTGCTCGGACTCGGCCTGCACCGCCTGGTAGCCGACCACGGTGGCGATGGCGGCAGCGGCGCCGAGTACCGGTCCGATGACCATGGCGGCAGTCGGGGTGTCCTGATGCCAGGCGAACCCGGCCACCGCCGCCACGGTCGTCACAATCACGGCTGCGAGCCCGGCTGGACGGGGCAGCAGGGACAGCAGCAGGAAGAACCATGGAAACGCCAGGTAGATGGCGTCCCCGGTCAGCACGAGCAGCCCGGCCCAGGCGGTCAGTAGCACCGCGAGCCACGCGCCGGCGGCCCGCGTCGAGGTGGCCACCGCTGTCCACCGCAGCCCGGCGGCGTAGACAACTGCGACCAAACCGGAGCAGGCCATGACCGCCCAGTCAGCAGGGGTGGACAGGGCGCTGCGCCCGGCGCCCACGATGAGCAGGACCGCGACGAGCAGGTGGACCCCCCACCGCAGCGGGACCGGTGCCTGGGTGGGTGACGCGGTGGCTGGCTGGCTCGGCGCTGGATGGGACATGTCCGGGCCACACTACGGCGGACCACAAGTGGTCGGCATCAATCGAAAGTTTGATGCTGCGGTACACCCTTCGACGCCGGCGAACTGTCCTTGGGCTCGATGCCCGAAACCGCCTGGACGGGGACCGTAGGTGGTGGCGCCGCAACCGCGACGCGACCGGTCACGGCCAGCCCTGTGCTCCACCAGCGCGCACCGCCATCGGCCAGGCCACCTAGGGAAGGAAACCATCGGCGTGTTCGTCGCCATCAGAGATCTCCGCTTCGCCAAGGGACGGTTCGCCCTGATGGGCTCCGTGGTCACCCTCATCACCCTGCTGGTGGTTCTTCTTTCCGGCCTCACCGCCGGCCTCGGGCGCGGCAACACCTCCGCCATCACCGGCCTGCCCGCGGACCACCTGGTGTTCTCCGCACCCGGCGCGGGCCAGAAGCTGGCCTTCACTGACTCCACCATCGGCCCGTCGGTGCTAGAGCAGTGGGCGCGGGTGCCCGGCGTGCGCCGAGCTGAGCCAGTCACCGTCGCCATGACCCGCGCGAGCGTGGGCGACCGAACCACCGGCGTTGCGGCCTTCGCGGTCAGGCCCGGCTCAACGCTGGCGCCCCAGGTCGGCGCCGGCGAGGTGGTGCTGTCAACCAAGGCGGCCTCGTTACTGCGGGTCTCTGCCGGACACCGCATCGACGTGTCCGGTCAGCCCGTCACCGTCGCACTCGTCTCCGGCAACGACGAGTTCTCCCACGCCCCGGTGATCTGGACGGCCACCGCGAACGCCCCACCGTCCAGCCAGCAGCCGGGTACCGCGACGTTCCTCGCCCTGAGCACCGACGACGGCGCCGACCTCGCGGCCGCCGACCAGCAACTGGGCACGCTGACCCTCACCCCACGGAAGTCGCTGTCAGCCATCGGGTCCTACACGTCCGAGAATGGTTCCCTGCAACTGATGCGGGTGCTGCTGTTCGCCATCTCCGCCCTGGTCATCGGCGCGTTCTTCACCGTCTGGACCGTGCAACGCAGCGGCGAGATCGCCATCTTGAAAGCGCTCGGCGCCTCCACCGGCTACCTGCTCAAGGACGCTCTCGGCCAAGCGCTGGCACTGCTCACCTTGGGCACCGCCCTCGGGACTGCCATCGCCGCCGGGATCGGGGCCGGCATCACCGCCCTGGCTGGCACCGCCGTGCCGTTCGAGCTGAACCTGCCCACCCTGCTGCTCCCGGCCCTCGTCATGGTCGCCCTGGGCCTCACGGGTGCGGCCGTCTCCCTGCGCACCGTCACCACAGTCGATCCCCTCTCAGCACTAGGAAGTGCCCGATGACCCTGCACCTGGACGACATCACCCTCACCTACCCCGACGGCGACCAGCGCCTGACCGCGCTCGACCGCGTCAGCCTCACCGCCGAACCCGGCACCCTGACCGCAATCGTCGGACCCTCTGGCTCGGGCAAGTCCAGCCTGCTTGCCGTGGCAGCCACCCTGATCACCCCCGACTCCGGGAGTGTCCTGCTCGACGGCCTCGACCTGGCCCAGCTCAACCGCGCCGAGACCGCCCAAGCCCGCCGCGAGCAGATCGGCATCATCTTCCAGAGCTCGAACCTGCTCGCCTCCCTCACCGCGCTCGACCAACTGCTGCTCATCGCGCACATGAACGGGACCGACGTGGACTCTGCGCGGGGCCGGGCAATGGACCTGCTTGACGCGGTCGGTCTGGCCGCCCAAGCCGACAAGCGCCCGCACCAGCTCTCCGGTGGCCAGCGGCAACGCGTCACCATCGCGCGCGGCCTGATGAACCAGCCGTCCCTGCTCCTGGTCGATGAACCAACCAGCGCCCTGGACAGTCAGCGCGGCGAAGCCATCCTGACCCTTCTGCGTCAACTGACCCTCGACCGCGACCTCACCACCCTCATGGTCACCCACAACCAAGCACACCTTGCAGGTGCTGACCGCGTCACCGAAATCGTGGACGGTGTGACCCGCCAACTCGCGACCTGGTGAGCAGCACGCCAGCCGCTGCTACCGAGCGAGCGTCAACCCGGATGGGCGATCCCTCCTGCCACTGATCGCGGGGCTGAGCTCCTGCTGCGAATCGATGAGTCGTCTCGGCGGTGGGCGGCGTTCTCGTGGGAAGCGTTGTTCAACGCGGTTGTGAGTGAGTGCTCACTCACTTATAGTGTCCGGGTGCCACCCCGTGCCCCAGCCCTGAGCCCTGACGACCGCCGCGCCGCCCTCGTCGACGTGACCCTGCCCCTCCTGCGCGAGCACGGCCCGTCCGTGACCACCCGCCAGGTCGCCGAGGCCGCCGGCATCGCCGAGGGCACCGTCTTTCGCGCGTTCGGTAGCAAGGACGAACTGGTCCAGGCCTGTGTCGCCGCGGTCTTCGACTCGGCCCCGGCCGTCGCCGAACTGCGCGCCATTGACTCCTCGCTGACCCTCGACGAGCGGCTCACCGCTGGCGTCGCCGTTCTCCTGCGGCACGTCGAGAGCATCGTCGGGCTCATCTCGGTTCTTCACCACGCCGGTTCGCCGGCTGGTGGCCCGGTTGCCCATGACGCGAAGCGACACCAGCGACCGTCGGACCCCGAGGTCGACGCCGCCTTCCTCGACCTCATCGGTGACGATGCCGCGGCCCTGCGCAAACCGGCATCCGACGTCGTCGCACTCCTGCAGCTCCTCACGCTCTCGAGTGTGCACCCGCTCATGTCGACCGGTCGCCTCGACGCGGCCGACATCGTCGACGTCGTCCTCGACGGCACCCGGAAGAAGGCCTGATGCTCTACCGACTCGTGCGCACGCACCTCACGCCGTACACGGCGCCCCTGCTGGTGCTGCTCGCCCTCCAGTTCGTCGCGACGATCGCGTCGTTGTACCTGCCCAGCCTCAACGGTCGCATCATCGACGAGGGGGTCGCGGTCGGCGACACCGGCTTCATCGTCCGCGCCGGCGGCATCATGCTCGCGGTCTCCCTCGTGCAGATCGCCGCGACGATCGCGGCGACTCGCATCGGCGCCCAGTCCGCGGCATCCCTGGGTCGCGACGTCCGTGCCCGCGTCTTCCACACCGTCGGCGGCTTCTCCGCGCAGGAGCTCTCCCGCTTCGGCGCGCCCACCCTCATCAGCCGCAGCACCAACGACGTGACCCAGGTGCAGACCGTGGTCTACATGTTCCTCGCCATGATGGTGTCGGCGCCGATCATGATGGTCGGCGGGGTCGTCATGGCCATCCGTGAGGATGCCGGGTTGTCCTGGCTCGTCGCCGTGGCCGTTCCAGCGTTGGCCATCGCCATCGGGCTCGTCATCCGGCAGATGATCCCGCACTTCCGGGCCATGCAGACGGCCGTGGACTCGGTGAACCGGATCCTGCGCGAGCAGATCACCGGCATCCGGGTC
>Ga0073899_10005810_pt1 | contig 10675 bp, 7 predicted proteins | sample KloWWTmetaKNB5Ph_FD_88975 | JGI IMG/M metagenome (GOLD analysis project Ga0073899, IMG submission 88975) | Active sludge microbial communities from Klosterneuburg, Austria, studying microevolution and ecology of nitrifiers - Klosterneuburg... | ecosystem: Engineered > WWTP > Aerobic digester >...
ATCGGGGACCGGCTCGGGCACGGCGGCCGGTCGACCTCGAACGCCGAGGTCGAGGGACCTGCTACAGGTACGCCGGATCGCGGTGCTCGCCGAGCACCTGGCGGAACTCGTCGCTGATCTCGCCGACGGTGACGCCATCGCGGACCGCGTCGATGATCGGCGGCATGACGTTGACGTCGTCGTGGGCCAGCGCGTGGCGCACCGCGGCCAGCCGGGCCGCGACCACGCCGGCGTCGCGCGCGGCCTTCCACGCCTTGTTGCGCGCGATCTGATCGCGCTCGACGTGCTCCTCGATCTTGAGCGTCGGGATGCCGTCGCCGTCCTCGGGCGAGACGTACTTGTTGACGCCGACGATGCCGCGCTCGCCGGTGTCGACCTGGCGCTGGAAGTCGTAGGCGGCCTTGGCGATCTCGCGCTGCGGGTAGCCCTCCTCGACGGCGCGGACGATGCCGCCCATCGCGTCGATCTTCTCGATGTAGGCCCAGGCCGCGGCCTCGACCTGATCGGTCAGGGTCTCGATGAAGTAGCTGCCGCCCAGCGGATCGGCGACCGCGGCGACGCCGCTCTCCTCGAGGATGACCTGCTGGGTGCGCAGCGCCAGCTGGGCCGCGGCCTCGGTCGGCAGCGCGTAGGTCTCGTCGTAGCTGTTGGTGTGCAGGCTCTGGGTGCCGCCGAGCACCGCGGCCAGCGCCTGCATCGTCGTGCGCACGACGTTGTTGAGCGGCTGCTGCGCCATCAGCGACACGCCGGCGGTCTGGGCGTGGGTGCGCAGGATCCACGACCGCGGGTTCTGCGCGCCGAACCGATCGCGGACGATCTTGGCCCACATCCGGCGGCCGGCGCGGAACTTGGCGATCTCTTCGAAGAAGTCGTTGTGGACGTCCCAGAAGAACGACAGCCGCGGCGCGAACTCGTCGATCGGGATGCCGGCGTCCTTGCCCAGCTGCAGGTAGCCGATGCCGTCGGCCAGCGTGAACGCCAGCTCCTGGACGCCGGTCGCCCCCGCCTCGCGGATGTGGTAGCCGCTGATCGAGATCGTGTTCCACAGCGGCATGTGCGTGGTGCACCACGCCAGCATGTCGCGGATGATCCGCATGTGGCCGCGGATCGGGCTGATCCACTCCTTCTGCGCGATGAACTCCTTGAGCATGTCGTTCTGCAGCGTGCCGCGCAGCTTGTCGGGGCCGACGCCCTGCTTCTCGGCGACGACGATGTACAGCGCCAGCAGCACCGCCGCCGGGGCGTTGATCGTCATCGACGTCGACACCTGATCGAGCGGGATGTCGCCGAACAGCCGGGTCATGTCGGCCAGGGACGCCACGCTCACGCCCTCGCGGCCGACCTCGCCCAGCGAGCGCGGGTGCTCGGGGTCGTAGCCCATGAGCGTGGGCATGTCGAAGGCGGTCGACAGGCCGGTCTGGCCCGACGCGAGGAGGAACTTGAAGCGCTGGTTGGTGTCGTCGGGGGTGCCGAAGCCGGCGAACATGCGCATCGTCCACGGCTTGCCGCGGTACATCGTCGCGTGCGGGCCGCGGGTGAACGGGAAGCTGCCGGGGTCGCCCAGCGCTTGCTCGTAGGACCAGCCGCGCGCGGCGAGATCGCCGGGGCCGTAGCTGGCCTGCAGCGGCAGGCCCGACAGGGTCTTGGGCTCGGAGGGGGCGGGGGGCGAGGGCTTCTTCACCGTGGCCATTGAGGGTCGTTTACCACGACGGCGCCGGGGCGCGGCTGCTATGGTGCGCCGCCCCGATGACCGTCCACCTCCGCGACGTCGTGGCCTACCTCGACGCCACGCTCGAGATCGATCGCTTCCGCGACTATGCGCCCAACGGCCTGCAGGTCGAGGGCGCGCCCGAGGTCGACACCGTGGTCACCGGCGTGTCGGCCAACCAGGTGCTGTTCGACCGCGCCATCGAACTCGGCGCCGATCTGATCGTGGTCCACCACGGCCTGATCTGGGGCGCCGGGCTGCCGACGGTGACCGGGCCGACCGCGCGGCGGTTGAAGGCGCTCCTGGCCCACGACGTGTCGCTGGCGGCCTACCACCTGCCGCTCGACAAGCACCCGCGGCTGGGCAACAACACCGGCCTGGCCGACGCGATCGGCCTGGCGCTGGCCGATCGCAGCGCGTTCGGCGACGTCAAGGGCGTGGCGCTGGGGCTCGCCGGCAGCTGGGCCACCGCGCTGGCGCGCGACGAGGCGATCGCGCGGGTCACCGCCGGCGTGCTGGGCGGGCGGGCGGCGCCGTTCGTGTTCCCGTTCGGCCCGCCGGTGGTGCGCAAGGTCGGGCTGTGCTCGGGCGCGGCCGGCGATCTGCTCGAGGCGGCGGTGGCCGCCGGCTGCGATCTGTTCGTCACCGGCGAGCTGGCCGAGCGCGCCGGCGAGCTGGCGCGCGAGCTGCAAATCACGCTGGTCGCCGCGGGCCACTACGCCACCGAGGTGTTCGGTCCGTCGCGCGTCGCCGACGAGCTGCGCCGGCAGTTTCCGGCCCTGTCGGTCCACTTCGTCCCGGTGGCAACCCCGCTATGAACTCCGCCCCGAGCCCGGTCCGGCTGCCCGCCGGCGTCCGCGACTTCCTCCCCCGCGCCGCGGCGCGCCGCCGCGCGATCGCCGAGCGCCTGCTGGCCACCTTCGAGGCCTGGGGCTACCAGCGGATCATCACGCCGGTGTTCGAGTGCGCCGACGTGCTCGAGCGCGGCCTCGGCGGCGACGCCCGGGCCGCGGCGATCCGCTTCGTCGAGCCCGGCACCGGCGAGGTGGTGGCGCTGCGCCCCGACATCACGCCGCAGGTGGCGCGGCTGGCGGCGACCCGGCTCGCCGACCTCGGCGGCCCGGCGCGGCTGTGCTACGAGGGCGCGGTCAACCGCATGACCGCGGTCGGCCACGGCGCGCTGGCGCAGCGCGAGATCCTGCAGGCCGGCATCGAGCTGATCGGCGCCGACGGCGTCGACGCCGACGCCGAGGCGGTGGCGCTAGCCGCGACCGCGCTGGCCGCGACCGGCCTGGCCGACGTGCAGATCGATCTCGGCCACGTCGCGTTCGCCGCCGAAGCGCTGAGCGTGGTCGCCGACGACGGGCAGCGCGCGGCCCTGACCGCGGCGCTGGCCAAGAAGGACGCCCAGGCGGTGGCGCGCGCGGCCGCGGGCCTGGCCGACGTCGATCGCGATCGGCTGGTCGAGCTGGTCGGGCTGTGGGGCGCGATCGGCGAGGTCATCGCGCGCGCGCAGGCGCTCGCGTGGTCGTCCACCACCCGCGCGGCGGCGGTGGCGCTGGCCGACGTGGCGGCGCGGGTCGCGGCGCTGGCGCCGATGGCGCGGCTGTCGGCCGACCTCGGGCTGGGCCGCGGCTTCGAGTACTACACGGGGCTGCGCTTCGCCGGCTTCGCGCGCGGCGCCGCCGACGCGGTGGTGCGCGGCGGCCGCTACGACGGGCTGGTCGGCCGCTACGGGCGCGCCACCGGCGCGGTCGGGTTCGCGGTCGACATCGAGGCGATCGCCGGCGCGCAGCGGGCGATCGGCGTCGCGGCGCCCGAGCCGGCGCCCGGCGTGCTGATCGTCGCTGGCGGCGGCGCCGCCGGCGCGGCGGCGGCCCGGCTGGCGGCGGCGCTGCGCGCCCGCGACGTGCGCACCGCGGCTCACCACGGCCCGGCGCCCACCGCGGCCTACGCCGCCGAGACCGGCTGGTCGCACCTGCTCGACGTCGCGGCCGGGCAGCTGGTCACCGTCGCCACCGGCGCGGCGGTCGCGATCCCGGCCGATGCGATCGCCGCCGCCACCGCTGGTGACGGCGCCGCGCTCGCCACTATCTTCGCGGCCGCCGCGCAGGCGGCGCCGTGAGCAGCGAACCAAGGAGCCTCCGATGTCCGTCGTGATCGTGGTCGGCGCCCAGTGGGGCGATGAAGGCAAGGGCAAGGTCGTGGACCTGTACGCCGAGGCCGCCGACACGGTGGTCCGCTACGGCGGCGGGGCCAACGCCGGCCACACGCTGGTGATCAAGGGCCAGAAGCTGGTGACCCACCTGGTGCCGTCGGGGGTGTGCCACCCCGGCAAGCCGTGCGTGCTCGGCGACGGCATGGTGATCGATCCGCACACGCTGCTCGACGAGATCGCCGAGCTGAGCGCCCGCGGCCTGCTGGCCAACGGCGAGCTGCTGATCGGCCAGGACGCCCACGTGATCCTGCCGTACCACAAGCGCATCGAGCAGCTGCGCGAGAGCCGCAAGGGCGCGATCGGTACCACCCGGCGCGGCATCGGCCCGGCGTACGAGGCCAAGGCCGGCCGGCGCGGCGTGCGCATCCGCGATCTGTTCCGCCGCGAGCGCCTGCGCGAGCTGGTCGACGCCAACCTCGAGGAGCTGGTCCCGGTGATGCAGCACTTCGGCGGCGCGGCGCCGACCGCGGCCGAGGTCGCGCAGTGGATCGACGACGCGGCCAGCGCCGGCGATCGGCTGCGGCCCCACGTCGGGGACGCCAGCCGGTTCGTCGCCGACAAGATCGGTCGCGGCGCCAACGTGCTGTTCGAGGGCGCCCAGGGCACGCTGCTCGACATCGACCACGGCACCTATCCGTTCGTGACGTCGTCGTCGACGATCGCCGCCGGCGCGTGCCAGTCGACCGGCATCGGCCCGTCGAAGATCGATCGCGTCGTCGGCATCACCAAGGCGTACGCCACCCGGGTCGGCGCCGGCCCGTTCCCGACCGAGTTGCACGGCGACGCCGCCGAGGCGCTGCGCCAGGCCGGCGGCGAGTTCGGCGCGACCACCGGGCGGCCGCGCCGCTGCGGCTGGCTCGATCTGCCGGCGCTGCGGCTCGGCGTGCGGCTGTCGGGCATGGACGGCCTCGCGCTGACCAAGCTCGACGTGCTGGCCAACATGGGCGAGGTCAAGGTGTGCGTCGCCTACAAGCTCGACGGCCGCGAGGTCGACGAGCTGCCCACCGACCTCGACGACATCGCGCGGGCCGAGCCGGTGTTCGCCAGCTACCCGGGCTGGGGCTCGCTGGCCGGCGTGACCCAGTTCGACGATCTGCCGACGACGACGCGGCAGTACGTCGACACGGTGCAGCGCCTGGCCGGGGTGCCGTTCTACCTGGTGTCGGTGGGGCCGGATCGCGCCGAGACGATCGTGCTGTCCGATCCGTTTCGCGATTGATTCCCGCTTTTCCGAATGCTCAGAAGGGCCTGGGGCCCTGGCGGAGCGTTCGCGGCGGGTGATACGATTTTTCACCAAGCTCGGCGGGGGCCTTGGGTTCCAAGCCCTTGAACCGCCTCGCGCCACTGGCGAGAAACAGGAACGCCCATGAAGATCGTCTGCGACGCCTGCTCTGCGAAGTACTCGATTGCCGACGAGAAGGTCCAAGGCAAAGTCTTCAAGATCCGCTGCAAGAAGTGCAGCAACATCATCGTCGTCCGCGGCACCGGCGACGACGCGGCCGCCGCCCCGGCCGCCGCGGCCGCGCCCGCCGGGAGCTTCGACCAGAAGGAGACCCGGGTCTACGACTACGGCGGCTACGACGGCGCCGCGCCGGCCGGCGCCGACGAGGGCGTCTGGCACATCGTCGTCGACCAGGAGCAGGTCGGCCCGCTGACCGTCGCCGAGGTCCAGGCGCGCTTCGCCGCCGGCGAGATCGACAGCGAGTCGTACATCTGGCGCGAGGGCTTCTCGGACTGGCTGCCGCTGGCGCAGGTGCCCGAGTTCGCCAACCTGGTGGCCAGCGGCAGCACCACGACCGCCCAGCCGTCGACGTCGGGTGCCGACGCGGTGGCCAGCATGTTCGGCGCCAGCAACTACGAGGAGCCGGCGGCGGCCGCCGCCAAGAGCGACCCGGGCGACGTCTTCGCGGCGCACGCGGCGAAGCAAGACGACGCCGGCGGCGACGATCTGTTCGGCGCCAAGGCCGCGGCCAAGCCGCGCTCGGCGCGCAAGACCGGGGCGCCGGCGCCCGACGCCGACGCGCCGCTGTTCGGCAGCGAGGCCAAGCCGGCGCAGCCGGTGAACGTCTCGTCGATGAAGGGCCAGCGCAACGAGAACTCGGTGCTGTTCTCGCTGGGCAACCTGGCGGCGCTGGCCAGCGACCAGCCGCGGGCCCAGGCCGCGTCGTCGTCGAGCTCGTCGTCATCCTCGGGCGCGGCGGCCGGCTCGGCCAGCCACGGCGGCGGCGAGGGCTCGGGCCTGATCGACATCCGCTCGATGGCGAGCGCCTACCTCGGTGGCGCCAAGCCGGGTGCGCCGTCGGCGGGCGGCCCCAAGGTCGGCTCGGCCGACGACCTGCCGGTGTTCTCGACCGCGTCGTTCGCGGAGCCGGCCGTGATCATCCCGACGATGGGTGGGTCGCGGAACAACAACAAGATGCTCTACGCCTTGCTTGGCGCGGTGGCGTTCCTCGCCATCGTCGCGGTGGTGCTGGTGGTGGTGGTGCTCGGCAAGAACGACAGCAAGCCGGCCGCGGTCGCCGCCAACGACAAAGGCTCGGACAAGGGCAGCGACAAGGGCAGCGCCGTCGACAAGGGCTCGGACGCGCCCGACCCAGCGGCGGGCACTGCGACCGACCCAGGGACCAAGCCGGTCGACCCGGGCACCAAGCCGGTCGATCCGGGCGCGGGCTCGAGCGATCCGGGCGTCGGGTCGAGCGACCCGGGCACCAAGCCGGTCGATCCGGGCACCAAGCCGGGCAGCGGCTCGGCCAAGCCGTCGAGCGGATCGAGCAAGCCGTCGAGCGGATCGAGCAAGCCGTCGAGCGGATCGAGCAAGCCGTCGGGCGGCTCGAGCAAGCCGGTCGATCCGCCCCCCTCGGGTGGCAAGTGCTCGATGGGCGAGGTCGAGTGCATGCTCGCGCCGAAGCCGCCGGCGTGCTGCTCGGTCTACGGCGGCGGCAAGAAGACCGGCGGCGGTGGTGGCGGCGGCGGCACGAGCGGCGGTGGCGGCGGCGGCGGCGGCGACCTCGCCGACAGCCTGACCAAGGCCGACATCTCGGCCGGCGTCGGCAAGATCTCGGCGAAGGCCACCGCCTGCGGCGCCAAGTCGTCGGCCAAGGGCAAGGTCACCGTCTCGGTGAAGGTCTCGGGCGGCGGCGCGGTCACCAGCGTGACCGTCAAGGAGAGCCCCGATCCCGCGCTGGGTTCGTGCGTCGCCTCGGCGATGCAGAAGGCCACCTTCGCCAAGACCAAGAACGGCGGCTCGTTCAGCTACCCGTTCCGGTTCTAGCCCGTCATCGTTGCGCCTTGCGCTCGGCGCGCCTCGACGCCCGCAAACCCATCATCTCCTCTGGGGCGAGGTACTAGTCGTCCTGGCGGTCTGGCAGGCTGATCAGGCAGGTGGCGGTGCACGCGGCGCACGTCCCCGTCGCAAGCGCGGCGTCGCCCGCCAGGTATTCCTTAACCTGCCGCGCGTGGTCGTCGGCACCTATCTGCTGGCAGCGGGCGCAGAGCGCCAGCAGCCCGGACAGGCGCTCCGCCTCGTCGAGGCACTCGTTCATCGCCGCGACCAGGCGTCGGCGCTCGGCGGCGAACTGGCCTCCGGTGGTGGCTTGGGGGAGTCGGGGCGGGGGCGTCTCGTCGTCAAGGGGCATCGCTGATCCTGCCGCAGGCCGCAAAGATCGCGCGGGTCCTGACCAGCCCACAAGCGCACCAGGGAGGGAGTTGAAGGGGGACTTGATCGTCGTCATGTGGTTGTGCTGCCGGCACCCGTCATCGACCGCGCAGCAACGTGAGGCTTCGTCGCCGATGTGCGAATGACACGACTTGCGTCGCGCTTGTTGTCGACGTGTCAACACCTTCCAAGGTGGTCGCGTCGGGAGGCGCGAGGCCGCCGTCGACATCGTCGCGCAGAGGAGAAACCGGTGGGGTGGTGCGCAGATACGCGCAGGCGGCGACCTGGCCCGCCGTGTGCTGTGGGGTGTTGCGCTTGGATCGGCTCATGGACCTCGCCTCGCGGTGGCAGCGCGCACGCCGCGCTGCGCAGACGGTGGCTGTCGCCGATGGCGCCCCGGGCGAGGCTGCTACGACCGACGCGGTCGACGCGTCCGCGCAACGCCGCGGCTTCGACAACAGCCTCCGTCTCGGCGAGGGCTTCCGGCGCCATCACGCCCCGGTGCGCCTCGCCGACCTGCCGTTCGTGCTCGAGCAGCTCGCTCCCACGGCGCCGTGCCTCGCCGGCACCTGGACGCCGCGCCCCGAAGACGAGGCGCTCACGCTCGAGCGCACCGGATGTCCGGCGGCGGGTGACGGCCCCGCGGTCTGCGACTGGTGGCGTGAGGCGATCGCGGGCCTGGTGCTCGGCGTGACCGGCGATGTCCGCCATGACCGCCACTGCAGCCGCGGCCACGGGGGCGCGCGTTGCGTCGACGTCTTCTACCGCGATCCGCAGAGCCCGCTGCGGTTCGGGCCCATCCCCGACGCGATGCGCGGCGACCTCGACGCGGTCGCGCGCAGCGTCGCCATCCTCGACTCCGCGTGCGTGATCGAGTTCCTCGGGCTGTCCGAGGACGTCCTCTACTACCGCCTCCCGACCGCCGTCGCCGGTGGTGGCGTGCGCGGTCAGCCGCTGGTCGAGCGGTCGTTGCGCCGTCGCTTCCCTCACCTGTCGCCGCGCGAGGTCACGCCGCGGCCGGTGTTCGTCGAGACATGACCTCAGGAGATCGCGATGTCTAACCCGCGCAACCACTCGCGCCGCACGTTCCTCAAGGGGATCCTCGGCGCCGGCGCTCTCGGAGCGGCCGCGACCACCTTGTCGGCGGCGCCGCTGCACTTCCTGCGGCCGATGCAGATCGACAACCCGCTGGCGGCCTACCCGAACCGCGACTGGGAGTCGACCTACCGCAACATCTTCGCGCACGACTCGTCCTTCGTCTTCCTGTGCGCGCCGAACGACACCCACAACTGCCTGCTGCGCGCGTACGTCAAGAACGACGTCGCCGTCCGCATCGGCCCGACGTTCGGTTACGGCAAGGCCCAGGATCTGTACGGCAACACCGCGTCGCATCGGTGGGACCCGCGCCTGTGCCAGAAGGGCCTGGCGCTGGTCCGCCGCGTCTACGGCGACCGCCGCGTGAAGTCGCCGATGATCCGCCGCGGGTTCAAGGAGTGGGCCGACGCCGGCTTCCCGCGCGACCCCGACACCGGCCGCCCGGACCCCAAGTACTTCCAGCGGGGCAAGGACAGCTGGCTGCGCGCCACCTGGGACGAGGCCTACAGCTACAGCGCCAAGGCGCTCGACGCGATCGCCCGCGCCTACTCGGGGGAGGCCGGCGCCAAGCGGCTCACCGCCCAGGGCTACGACCCGGCGATGATCGAGGCGACCGAGGGATCGGGCATGCAGACCTTCAAGCTGCGCGGCGGCATGGCCTTCCTCGGCGCCACCCGCATCTTCGGCCTGTACCGGTTCGCGAACATGATGGCGCTGGCGGACGCCAAGATCCGCGGCGTCGAGCCCGACCATGCCATCGGCGCGCGCGGGTGGGACAGCTACTCCTGGCACACCGACCTGCCGCCCGGGCACCCGATGGTCACCGGGGCGCAGACCAACGACTTCGATCTGTTCGCGGTCGAGCACTCGAAGCTGTGCCTGGTGTGGGGCATGAACTGGATCACGACCAAGATGCCGGACAGCCACTGGCTGACCGAGGCGCGGCTCAAGGGCACGAAGGTCGTGGCGATCACCGTCGAGTACAGCGCGACGGCGAGCAAGGCCGACGAGGTCATCGTCATCCGCCCCGGCACCGATCCGGCGTTCGCGCTCGGCCTGGCCCAGGTGATGATGGCCAAGCAGCTCTACGACCGCGGGTGGGTGCAGAAGAACACCGACCTGCCGTTCCTGATCCGCATGGACACGCTGCAGCCGCTGCGGCCCGAGGACCTCGCGCCTGGCGCGCTGCCGGGCTACGTCGCCAGGCCGCCGGCCAACCTCCAGGTCACACCCGCGGGCGGCAAGCCGGTGCCGGCGATCCAGCACCGCGGCCAGCACGCGCCCGCCGCGCTCGCTGCCGAGCTGCAGTCCGCGGTGGTGTGGGACGGCGGCAAGAAGCAGCTGGCCGTGGTGACGCGCGACCACGTCGGGCCGGCGTTCGATCGCGCCGGCCTCAAGCCCGACCTCCAGGGCAGCCACGCCGTCCGGCTCGCCGACGGGACCGAGGTCGAGTGTCGGCCGCACTTCGCGCTCCTGGCTGAGTACCTCGACGCCAACATGACGCCGGCGGATGTCGAGCGCATCACCGGCGCGCCGGCGGCGGCGATCGAGGCGCTGGCGGCGCAGATCGCCGCGAACCCCGAGCGCACGCTGTTCGCCACCGGCATGGGGCCCAACCAGTTCTTCAACGCGGATCTCAAGGACCGGGCGATCCTGCTGGTGGCCGCGCTGTCGCGCAACCTGGGCTTCGCCGGCGGCAACGTCGGCAGCTACGCCGGCAACTACCGCGCCGCGCTCTTCGGCGGCCTCCCGGTGTTCTCGGTCGAGGATCCGTTCAACCTCCAGCTCGATCCTGCCGGCCCGGTGACGGTCAAGAAGCACCTGCACTACGAGTCGCTGCACTACTACAACTACGGTGATCGGCCGCTGCGCCAGGGCAACACGCTGTTCACCGGCAAGGGCCACCTGCCGACGCCGACCAAGGCGATGTGGCTGAGCAACAGCAACTCGGTCATCGGCAACGTCAAGTGGCACTACGACGTCGTCAACAACACGCTGC
>Ga0073899_10005811_pt1 | contig 10675 bp, 15 predicted proteins | sample KloWWTmetaKNB5Ph_FD_88975 | JGI IMG/M metagenome (GOLD analysis project Ga0073899, IMG submission 88975) | Active sludge microbial communities from Klosterneuburg, Austria, studying microevolution and ecology of nitrifiers - Klosterneuburg... | ecosystem: Engineered > WWTP > Aerobic digester >...
ACAAGATTTTTCAATAGTAGTTCAGCGTCTGGTAATTGCATGCTGTTCATCAAAAAATGATTGAAGGATATGTTGTGCGGCCACTTGATCGAGAACTGTTTTTTGTTTTCTACCCGTGATGCCCACTTCCCGCAGTGCGGCACTGGCTGATTGACTGGTATAGCGTTCGTCTTTCAATATCACCTTGATTTTAAAACGCCCTGCTAAACGTCGTGCAAAGCGCTGACTTAAATGGGTCAACTCATGCGCTGTCCCATCACTATGCATCGGCAATCCGACCACGAGCAAAACGGGTTGCCATGTTTCAATCAGTTTGGCAATCATAGCGAAGCGTTGCTCCGTATTTTCGCTGTCTACCGTTATCAGTGGTTGCGCTGTGCTTAGCAGGTTGTTACCAACCGCCACTCCAATGCGTTTTTTTCCAAAATCAAAAGCCAGCACCGTTCCTTCAGGCAATCGTTCTGATATTTGGCTTGTGATTAGATCATTGGCAAGATTCTCTGTCATTAGCAGTGAACTTATGCGTGCCCAATTTCATTGGATAAATTTGCATAGCTAACGCCTAGCAATCGCATAGCTGCGGGCAATCGTTCTTCCGATGGCAAATCAAATATTACCCCAGGTGAAGCAGGCACCGTCAACCAGGCATTCTGTGCCAATTCTTGCTCGATTTGACCCGCGGCCCACCCCGCATAACCCAGTGCAATCAGCGCTTGATCAGGACCCTCATCATTGGCGATAGCCTTTAAGATATCCATCGATGTTGTCAAACCCATGTCTTGATTCACAGTTAGCGTTGACTGCCACTTACCCACAGGATGATGCAATACAAATCCACAATCCAGTTGAACGGGGCCGCCAAAAAGCACTGGCGTTGATTCCATTAGAGAATCAACCTGCGGTATACCCAGTTGCTTAAAGAGATTAACCAGGGTAAGGTCGGTAGGTCGGTTAATGACGATACCCAACGCACCCTGCTCATTATGTTCGCAAACATACGTTAATGTCTTAGAAAACATAGAATCCACTAACGTGGGCATCGCAATTAGAAAATGGTGAGTCAGATTAACATTTTTCATAATGGAATCAGTTTTCTATTGACCATTTCATATTCAATTTTTTTACGATATAAGCTTTCTGTTTTGCTATATCCAATAAGCTGTTCGAGTCATTACTTTTGACCCCAGCTTCATCGTGAATTTTACTGGTAGCGGCAATTCTGCCCCGCCATGAGATAATGCCATGGTGGCATGACTAGCCTCATCTATTTCCATCTGCGTCACAATTGCCCGGCTTTTTTCGTCGTTATTTGGCAATTGCTGCAAATGACTCGCCAAGTGCGCTCCCACTTGATGCTCTGTTTCCGCAAGAAACCCCAGATTCCATTTATCTCCCAGCAGCCCCGCTACGACACCGATTGCAAAAGATCCACCATACCAAAGCGGATTTAGCAAGCTTTTGCGCCCGCCCAATTCAGCGATGCGCCGTTCCGTCCATGCCAAATGCTCGGTTTCTTCCCGCGCTGCTTGCATCAGAGTTTGTTGCACTGCCTCATTACGCGCTGTTAAACCTTGTCCTTGATACAACGCTTGCGCGCAGACCTCACCCACATGATTCACACGCATGAGTGCAGAAGACAACTGTTTCTCCGTATCAGTCAGATCCGCTTCTGGCAGCTCGCTTCCTGGGACGGGCCTCATAGTTTGGGCTGAAGTCAGCAAAGTTCGCAAAGCGCTGTCAAAACCAATGATAAGCTTATCAATATTGATCATAGTCTTTTATTAAATAAGGTGAGTCGATGAGAGCTAAGTATCCATTATAGGCTGATATTTATGAAGTCCAAACCATCTTCATCCAAAGATGGGTCGTATCGCTTCTATTGATTCCTGCCTGCTTTAACCAGCTGTCAACTTACATTAGACAAGAATCATTCCAATTATAATTCCAAACCCATTTGCCGTGCCAACAATGTCACCGGATGCAACACCTCAATATTGATTTTTTTCTCGGATAATCCATAAGTAATATGCATTGAGCAACCGATATTTGATGTTACCAAGTATTTAGCTTCCCCATCTATGATGGCAGAGACTTTATCATCCAGCAATCGATCTGCAATATCAGGCTGATCAATAAAATATGTACCAGCCGCACCACAACATTGATCATTACCCGTCAAAGGCACTACTTGCACTTCGGGTATACGTGAAATCAATTCGTAAGGGTATGTTTGATCACGCAATACATTGCGTAAAGTGCACGGATCATGCACCAAAACTCTTTGCGGCAACGGTAATATTTTCACATTTTCCCAGCCTTCAGCCGCGACCAGGAATTGACTAATATCTGTAATACTTGATAGCACCTGTACGTTTTCCACATTATTGGATTCTAAAGATAGCTTGTGGTGCAACCCCACCCCAGATTCCAGTAATTGCACACCACACCCCGATGCCGTATTGATAACTATATTAGTAGTAAGCCCACCGAAGACTGATTTATTTTGTTGCGCCAACTCAGCAGCTTGTTTGAGTGCGCCACTATGTTGATGTATGGCGCCACAACAGGCTTGATTGCGGGGAACATGGACGGTATAGCCTAAGCGATTGAGCACATATATGCTCGAATTCAGTGTTGCGACATCTGTTATACGAGCCACACACCCTAAAAATAGACTGACTTCCCCACGTTTTTTTCCTTCCGCCGGATAAATTTCCTGCCAATGACTACTTGCGGCATACTTTTTATTTTTAATTGCCGAATAGGGAAATTTAACAAACGGCAACTGACTAATTAATTTAAGGATTCTACTCTCACCAAATAACCTAAACTTCATCAGCCATGATAAAGAACCCCCTTTTTGAATTAGATAAAACAGTTGGCGCAAAAGATCTAGACGCTCAGGTCGAGTCAGCAATATTTTTTCCATCAACATGCGTACCCATGATTTCCGATTTATTGTAGTCAGCCCTGATTGCTCATTAATCAGAGCCCGTGTTTCATCCATCAAATGTCCAAATGAAACATGATTAGGACAAACCGCCTCACAAGCTCTGCAAGTCAAACACCGATCCATATGTTGCATAAATCGCGCATTTAGAGGAATACGCCCATTAGCCATTCCACTCATCAAAGCAATACGACCACGCGGAGAATCGGCTTCTGATTTCAGCAATCGATAGGTAGGACAGTGCGGCAAGCACAGGCCACATGAAACACACTGATTGGATTCATCAATAATAAAATTTTTAGAAAATTCTGAGGACAATTTCATAAATCCCACAATATATACAAAAAATTATTAGATAAGAGGTCGCTAATAAACTAATTAATTACTTATCACTTGTCATGATTACAAAAATTACTGTAAAATCTGCGGTTCTTTGAATTTAGAATTCATGTAATTATAGGCTTATAGGCAAAAATATGGTTATTATTCGGTTAGCTAGGGGTGGTGCTAAAAAACGTCCATTTTTTAATATGGTTGTTGCAAATTCTCGTGATGCTCGTGATGGTCGATTTATAGAACGCATTGGTTTTTATAATCCAAGAGCTATTGGTGGTGAAGAAAAATTACGAGTTCAATTAGATCGAGTTGCTTATTGGCAATCCCAAGGCGCGCAGTTATCTTCAACAGCAACCCGACTGATTAAGCAATTTGCCATCAAAAAAGAAGCTGCAATAAATAGTTAATACTAATAAGTCGTCAATGATAGTGATGGGGCATATCATTGGCCCTTTTGGTATTTATGGCTGGGTAAAAGTTCATCCGTACACTGAATATTTCGATGGGCTATTAGAATATTCATCATGGTGGCTCAGCAAGGAAAATGAGGAATGGTTCGAGGTGCAAGTCATTACGGGTCAAATCCATGGAAGCACCCTAAATGTCAAAATAAAGGAATATACAGACCGCACCCAAGCCCTGAAACTCAAAGGAATGCAAATAGGGATTCCACGAGATCAATTGCCTGCTCTACCAGATGACGGTAATAGTGGATATTATTGGTCAGATTTAATTGGCTCTGAAGTAACTAATTTAAACGATGAAAAACTCGGCACAGTTATAGGATTATTTGAAACCGGCGCTAATGATGTTTTGCGCATACATAGTATCGATAAAAAAGAAATCCTTATCCCTTTTATTGAGCAAACTATCATAAAAGTGGATTTGAAGCTTTCTCGAATAGTGGTTGATTGGAATAAAGATTACTGAGGTATTCGACGATGCCTTTTGAGTTTGATGTTGTAACTCTGTTCCCAGATATGTTTAACGCCATTACGCAGTATGGTGTAATCGGAAAAGCAAATAAGAACAACATTTTTCAGCTCAGCGTATGGAATCCGCGTGACTTTACCCAGGACAATTATCGTACTGTTGACGACAGTCCTTATGGTGGAGGACCTGGAATGGTTATGATGGCACAGCCGTTAGAAGATGCCATTATTCAGGCCAGAAATAGGCAAACAGCACAGGGAATTGTTAATACTCAAGTTGTCTATCTGTCTCCACAAGGCAAGCAACTTAATCATCAAATGGTTACACGATTGAGCGCATTACCAGGATTAATTCTGCCCTGTGGTCGATATGAAGGGATTGATGAGCGATTAATTGCTCGCGAAGTTGATATGGAGATCTCCATTGGCGATTATGTAGTTTCAGGTGGTGAATTAGCTGCTATGGTATTAATTGATAGCATAGTTAGGCAAATTCCAGGAACATTAGGCGATCCGGAGTCAGCTAATCAGGATTCATTTGTAGATGGGCTATTAGATTATCCACACTACACTCGACCTGAGATATACAAAGGTAATCAAGTACCAGAAATATTAATGTCGGGCAACCATGCACACATTAGGCGTTGGCGTCTACAGCAAGTTCTTGGTAGAACATGGCTAAAACGACCAGATCTATTTGAGCTGAAGTTTGCAAATGGCATGTCAGTAGAAGAAGAGAAGCTTTTGGAAGAATTTAAACAATCCTGTAAATCCAGGTAGAATCGGCAAAATAGGGAAGAAGATATGAACTTAATTGATCAATTAGAAGCTGAAGAAATAAAACGTCTCAACAAAGATATCCCTGATTTCTCACCTGGAGATACAGTGATCGTTAATGTCAACGTAGTTGAGGGAGATCGCAAACGTGTACAAGCTTATGAAGGTGTAGTAATAGCCAAACGCAATCGAGGTCTAAACTCAGCCTTTATGGTTCGCAAAATTTCAAGTGGAGAAGGCGTAGAGCGAACTTTCCAAACATATTCTCCGCTAATAGCCAGTATAGAAGTTAAGCGTAGAGGTGCGGTTTGTCGTGCAAAACTTTATTATCTTAGAGACCGTGCTGGTAAATCAGCTCGTATCCGCGAAAAGTTACCAGCCCGAGTTGGTAACAAGCATTCTGCAGCGGCTCAGAATACCACGGAGCAAGCAGCTGCTTCTGAATAGGAATCAAAGAATAGTCAATAAGAAAAGCCGTACATTTTTCTCATGTACGGCTTTTCTTATTATTAAATTGGATTAACCCATAACTTTAAAATACTTGTTACACTATTTATTCGAGCAATTCCATAACATTTTCTGGTGGTCGGCATAACTTGGCTTTGTCGCCACGAACCACAATCGGGCGTTGCATAAGATCAGGATTCTCCACCATTGCTCTCATCAGTTCATCATCAGATGCAGCATCTAAACCACGAGCCAATGGCTCATCTTGTCGCAATAAATCACGTACTGGCACATCTAGCTTTTGAATCAATTCTCTCAATTGCTCAATAGTTAAAGGGGTCTCATAGTAATTAACAGACTCGAATTCCTCTCCACTATTATTAAGTAATGCCAATGTAGCCCTACATTTGCTGCAAGTAGGCTTCTGATAAATAACTATTTTGTCACTCATAACACTTTCCTCTTCAGCGAGAGAGCTTCCCATCAAGCATATAGCTCTTAAAAATATATTATTTCACACCACATTCAGATGAAATTGCTTTATGAGCGGATGATGAACCACTTAATCCAAAAGTATCCACGGTTTCTGTCCCACGCGCTGATGATCCTTTGACTACCAGCGAACTTCCACGCTTGATCGCGTCAGTTATCTTATTGTCAGTTGCTTCATCAGGAGCCCAAGCGGAATCATCTTGAGTAAAAAGTCGAAAATTCTGGTTGTTCACCGTGACTGTCGCTTCGCTACCAGGCTTATATGAATAACCGGCAATATAGCTAAACACATTCTTACTCTTTTCTGCTGGACGATGCGTTATCAAAGCAAACACATCACCTCTTTTTGTATAATTCCCTGATGTTTTTTTAGGGTGACTGACCATATAGCAAACTTTGCTATTGTTCTCCATAAACATATAAGCCGTCCAATCACCGTGCTCCCCTAACAGCTTTGGTTCCGTAGCTTGAGCTGAGTTACACAGTATAAAGATTGCGCTGGAAATGATTACTTTTCTGAAATTTAGCTTCATTTGGTAAACCTTGAGAATGATGATTGATAGACTGCAATAATTGACGACATAAACCAGAAAATGCTGCAATTCTGGCTATTATTCGTGCTCAACGACAATGACCTAGCAACCTTCCATCTTATAAATATAAAATCCATCCTTATTAATCGCATCGATGACATCTGCCGGTGCACTTTGACTATGACAGAAGCTACATTCCTTACTGGTAACCGTCGCATTGCCCTCACCAATTGAAGTAAGCCATTGCTTAGCATATTCAACTGCTTTTTGATCATCTTTCACAGCCGTGAATACATCAAAATGCATCGTATGCCCGTCTTTGGCTTTAACATAAGTATCATAAACATGAATTTGCATTTTATTATTTCCTTAAAATTCTAAAAAAACTATCAGTCACCGCTAATGGAATAGCCTTAGCTAGGCACTATTTTACAAATCTGTAAGCATCAACTATACCAATTAATTAATTAAACTGCCATGATGAATTACACCACCCAGATAACAGGCACCAACACGACAAATCACTTAAATTCATTGCCGTTTCTCAAACAAATCCATACATCATTTCTTTCTTGCAATAATTACTCCATCACGAGTTGGATTAATGAATGCATCAAATTCCGGATCATTAAAAACCTGTCGATTATGCTCTACAATCGCTTCCGTTGAACCAAGCGCAGTCTCGGTAAAATTCTCCATAGCTACCCGACCATGCCATAAAGCGTTATCAGCAATATAGAGACCACCCGAACGAATTCGCTGTCTGGCCAACTGCCAAACCTCAGGATAATCCCCTTTATCCACATCGTTGTAGCAGATATCAAACAAACCATCTGTTTGCATAAAAACATCTTGTGCCTTACCGACACGGAAATCCAAACGCTTCCATAAATCAGCATCAGAGAGGTATTTCTCTGCGCGCTCGCAATTTATCGGATTGCTATCACTACAAATAACGCGCCCACCCTCACCAACAGCCCTGGCAAACCAGTATGCCGAATAACCATAGCCACTGCCAAATTCAAATACACGCTTTGCATTAACCATCTTTGCCTGAGTCTCAAGGAAAGCACCAATCAGTCGGCCGACAATCGGAAAACTGCTCAAGCTTGCCAATTGCTCCATTTCAAGCAGCACAGGATGACCGGTTTTTTCCAGTAATTTCTGCATATAGTTTTCAATGGCAGGATTTACCGGGATTAATGTATTTGCATCATCCATAATGACGAAGAATGAATATCACACCCTCTTTCTAAAAATTAGCGCATTCGCTTATGCCAGTGCATGGCAACCGCAGTAATCATCAATAATAAAATTTGCGTTCTGCTAAAGATAATAAAAGTATCCGTGAGTCCAGCCAAGAAAATATAACTCACCAAACCGATTCCTAGGACACTTAGTTGCCCTTTCTTAAAGGCTTGATACCAACTCCAGAAAAGAAACATCAAAGCCGAGATCCCTAGCATGCCAATATGCATGCCGATTTCAATCCAGTCATTGTGGTAATGGGATGTATGCTGGAATTCCGGCAGATCCTTATAAACACCATTTTTGTACGTTAGGATTGTGCGCTCGAAATAACTCTCCGGCACACCCGTTCCATGCCCAAAAAATGGACGCTCAGCAATGCCATGCAAACCGACATCCCACATTGCAAGGCGGTACCCTAAACTGGAGCTAAAATTATCTTGCTGCAACAGCTCGATATCACTCTTCACTTGCACCAGCCTATTCTGAAAAACCGGGCTACTATAGGCAAAAATAGCCGTAATCATCAGCACAGAAATAGCAATGCCAAGAAACTTCGCAAGCTCCGACTTATAGCGCAAGAAAGCTAATAACAATACTGTTGTGAGCGTTGCAAACAGAAGAATTCTCCCATTCTGATGAAATTGCGCCCATATCAATGCCAGCGCAACTAGCCACAATACCACTCTCAATTTACTGGACTGACTTAAATCAGCCAAACAAACCACTACTACCGCACCTATTCCCAATGTGGCAGAGAAACTCAAATAAGACATCCCTAGCAATGGAATCCCCTGCTCCCCCATTACCAGCCATTGATAAATACCTAACGCAAGCACTCCCAAATAGCCGGTGACTAGCCCCCCGATCACCCACGGCAAGCGCTCCTTATTCAGCAGAGAATAAAATGGGATGAAGATCAACAACATAAAGTATTTAATCCATTTTATGCGCCCATGCTCCGGAATCTCGCCCCATAACAACCCCAACAGCAAACACACGCACAACAAAAGCAGTGCCTGAACAAACGGCTCTTGAATGGTCTGATGAAATCTGCGCAAACCTCCGTCCATCAACCAAGCCAAAACCAGCACCGTAAACGAAACAGGACTCAACGGGTTGTACCAGAACCCCACGCAAATCAGAAGCAATGCAAACCTTATAAACAGCTCGCTCCCCATCAAACTGGATGGCATAAAACCAATCAATCCATTTTTCTTCATAGTCTGTGTATTCAACCCCGGTTTGCTCAAACGCTCAGTTTGATGTCACTGGACAATATTTTCTCAATCAATGGAATCCTACTGGGAGATCTTGCGGATATTTGATGTAGCCTGAAAACCCAACCATCTAATTCCATGTCTGCATTTTCAATTTACATCCACGGATAAAAAGCACCAATAGAATACGCCAAATACCTGGAGTATCTGGCAATATCCAGACTTCAGAAATACGCTTATCTTTACGCGACCCGCCGCGCAGCATCAACTTGAAGATTGTCAGGATGCTGATTCGGCTATTACGCATCTGCAAGCAGAATAACTGTGGCAATGGCAACGGCGTTAGCCAATGGATACTGCCGCCTTGACTAAAAACAAATTCAATAGCGCCCGACAGCTCAGCCGGCAAATCATCCATCACAGGATTGTTCGCAGAAATCATCAGAACATTACGACATACCCCCGGATAACGCGCAAGATAAAGAGCTCGATTCCGCTTCATTAATGCACGATAGAATTGACCGCGCCCGAATGATCCTCCCCCTTGATGATCGATATGCGTATCCGGATGCACGCCCATGCGCCAACCTTGCTGATCCAAGCGGCGGCTCAGATCTAAATCCTCAAAATAACCACGGCCAAACTGAAGATCAAAACCACCCAATGCCATAAAAATATCGCGTCGAATCAAAAAAGCATGTCCCTTAACACGATAGGTCTGAACATAGCCACCTGGTCGCCGCAAATATCGCTCTAGCTCGTGCCGGAAAAAATTTTTATGTCCAGGACTAATCGCCGCCAATTCAGGATCGGCAACAAAAGCCGCGCACAATACTGGTAAAAAATCTTCGTCAATCTCTGTGTCAGAATTCAGCACAAACACCAAATCCGCATCGGAGCGGGCAACGGCATCATTGACCGATTTACCAAAACCTTGATTCTCAGGCGCATGATAGATATGAACTTGTGGGTAGCGTAAATCATCGAGCATTGCGCGCGTTTCATCGCTGGATGCATCATCCTGAACATAAACAGTCCCTATCGACTGTTTTAAATGGGTCATCACCGAATCGATGCAGCGTTTTGTCAGTTCCGGCGCATTAAACACCGGTATGACGACATCAACAGATAAGGCAGCAGGCTTATTCATAAACTGTCGACAGAAGACACCTTAAATCCATGCAATCACTTCGATATCCTATCAAGAAGCAAACACGTTCCCGCTCAGACTATCAAGCAGGCGGACAAACTGCGGCAGGCTAGATTCTTTGAAAGATCAAACAAGTTTCTCCCCAGTTTTTGGTAGAACGATGCTTGACTTCAAGTCCGGCAGATCGCATTAAATCGATGGCTTTTTCCTGCTCTGCGGTGGTTCCAAGCTCAATAATCACAGATTTCAAAGCAGGATGCCTTAAAACCGCATGAGCACCGCTCAGAATGGAAATTTCTATTCCATCGACATCAATCTTCATATAATTCGGGTAGGGGAATCCCCACTTGTCGCATAAATCATCCAGCGTCACCCCAAAAATCCCTTGAACATGCGTGGCGGATATTTTCATATTCTCGATGTCTTCATTTCCAAACTGAGATCGATTTCCACCCGGAATGAATTTGGGAATATACAGTTTGGAAAATTCACTATGCCCCGATACCGCAACGCAATATGACAAAATATTTTTTCCCAAGTTATTGAAAAAAATATTTTTGTTTAATGCATAAATCATTTATTGTCAATTC
>Ga0073899_10005815_pt1 | contig 10673 bp, 14 predicted proteins | sample KloWWTmetaKNB5Ph_FD_88975 | JGI IMG/M metagenome (GOLD analysis project Ga0073899, IMG submission 88975) | Active sludge microbial communities from Klosterneuburg, Austria, studying microevolution and ecology of nitrifiers - Klosterneuburg... | ecosystem: Engineered > WWTP > Aerobic digester >...
GCATGCTGGCTGCCACATACGGGCTGTCGGTGAGCTGGACGCCGATGTGGGCGATGGGGGAGCCGAGGGGGCCCATGCTGAACGGGACCACGTACATCGTGCGACCCTTCATCGCCCCCGTGTAGAGAACGGTGAGTTCGGCGCGCATCTCTGCCGGATCGCGCCAGTTGTTGCTGGGGCCGGCGTCCTCGGCATCGGCGGAGCAAATGAAGGTGCGGTCCTCCACCCGGGCCACGTCGCCCGGGTCGCTGTGAGCCCAGTAGCTGTTGGGGCGCTTGGCCTCATCGAGCTTGGTGAACGTACCAGCGTTTACCAGCGCCTCGCACAGCTGCGCGTATTCGGCAGCCGAACCGTCGCACCAGTGGATGTCGGTGGGCTGCATAACTGCGGCCCACTTGGCGACCCACTGCTGGAGGCGTTCGTTGCTGGTGCTCGCTGTCATGTCGGGATCACTCCTCGGAACGGGGGCATAGTTCTGTGCCTTCTGCCAAGTCTGCCAAGTGAGGTCCCCAAAACCGAAAAGCCCGGCCTTGCGGCCGGGCTGGTGGGCCTCAGTGGCCTCAGGCGCCGGGTGTCTCCATGTCGACCTCACTGCCGAGGCGGAGACGCGTTGCCCGGCTGGCGTCGTCGAGTTCGAAGATCACCCTCTGGCCCTGGCGGAGCATGCGGAACAGGGAACCCTCGAGTGCGTTGCCGGCCAGGTCGAACTCGGAAAGGTCGGTGTCGCGGACGAGGATCCCATCGCCCGACTCCGGGTCGAAGCTCTTGATCACACCCTGCACTGCGCTGCCTCAGCCGGCCTTGACGATCTTGCCGCTCTTGATACAACCGGTGCATACATAGAGCCGCTTGGGGGCGCCGCCCACGAGGGCGCGGACACGCTGGATGTTGGGGTTCCAGCGGCGCTTGGTGCGGCGGTGCGAGTGAGACACGTTCATGCCCCAACTCGGGCCCTTGCCACACACTTCACAGACTGCTGCCATGAGGTCACTTCTTCCATGGAGATCGAATCGAGCGGGAGGATGCTACCAGCGTCTTCCCCGGAATCCCTCAGCCCTTGTCCGCCCCGCGGCCTCAGTAGTGTGGCGGCCGTGCGGACCCTGGACCGATTCAGCCCCGATGCGTTAAGGAGCACCGTCATCACGTTCCGCGACGCGATGAAGGCGCATGCCCCAGGGATCAACAAGCTCAACGTCTATCCGGTGCCCGACGGAGACACCGGTACCAACATGGCCCGCACCCTCGATGCCGTGGTGGCCGAGCTCGAAAAAGCCGACACCGGACTCGAACCCACCTGCAACGCCATCAGCCACGGCAGCCTGATGGGCGCCCGTGGCAACAGCGGGGTCATCCTCAGCCAGATCCTGCGGGGCCTGGTGAACACTCTCAAAGATGCCGGAGAGGGAACTGCCCTCAGGGTGGCCGAGGCCCTGCGGGCCGCGTCCCAGGCCGCCTACCTGGCCGTGCTCAAGCCAATCGAAGGCACCATCCTCACCGTGGCCCGTGAAGCATCCGATGCCGCCCACGAGGCCGCCGAGGCGGGAGAGTCGCTGGCCGGAGTGCTACGCGCAGCCCGGGCAGCGGGCAAGTCCGCGCTGGACCGCACACCCGAGATGCTCCCTGTCTTGAAAGAAGCGGGCGTCGTCGATGCCGGCGGTGCCGGCTTCCTGCTCCTCCTCGACGCGGCGCTCTATGTGGTCGACGGGGTGCCGATCCCCGAACCGGAGGACATCACCGGTCCGTCAATGGAACAGCTCGAGGCCGCCGCCCATCGCCATGTCGAAGGTGAGGTAGACGTGAGCGAACTGCGCTACGAGGTGATGTACTTCCTCGATCTTGGCGACGAGCTCATCCAGCCGTTCAAGGAAGGCTGGGGTGCCATCGGCGGGTCGATCGTGGTGGTGGGAGGCGAAGGCCTGTGGAACTGCCATGTGCACACCAACGACATCGGGGCGGCCATCGAGGTCGCCCTCGAACTGGGTGGCCGGCCCCACCAGATCCGGGTTACCGACCTCTTCGACGAGATGGTCGAGGAGCACGCCAAGCGTGAGGCGGCTTTCGGTGGCCACGTCCCCTTGCGGGCCGGTGCCGGTCTGCCCCCAGTGACCTGCGCAGTTGTAGCTGTGGCCAGCGGGGGTGGGCTCAGCGAGCTGTTCGGTCAGCTCGGCGTGCAGGGCGTTGTCACCGGCGGGCAGACGCTAAATCCCAGCACGGCGGAACTGCTCGCCGCGGTCGAGGCCGTCAACGCCGACCAGGTGGTGGTGCTGCCCAACAACAAGAACATCATCCCCGTCGCCGAACAACTCGACGCCCTCACCACCAAGTCCGTCGTGGTGGTGCCCACCAAGAGCATGCCCGAGGCACTCGCCGCGCTGGTGGTCTACGACCCCGAGGCCGACGCCGGGTCCAACGCCGAGGAGATGTCCGAGGCAGCCGAGTCCGTGGCCACCGGCGAGGTGACCTGCGCCGTGCGTAGCACCAACACCGACGCCGGGCCTGTCAGCGAGGGCGACTGGATGGGGATCGCGCGTGGTGTCCGGTTCCCCGGTGCCAAGGGCATCGTTGTGGTCAGCGAGACCCTCGACGGTGCCAATGTGGCCATGCTCGAGCATCTCGTCGGCCCGTCGGCCGAGATCCTCACCGTGGTCGAGGGCAGCGACGCCACGCCTGGCCACACCGACGTCATCCATGCCTGGCTGAGCGAACACCGTCCAGACCTTCAGGTCGAGGTGCACCACGGCGGCCAGCCCCTCTACCCCTACCTGTTCGGTGTCGAGTGACCGCCCCGGGCTGAGCCCGCTTACCCTGCGCGACCTGGCCGCGATCGGCGTCGAGAGGCTGAAGGGGGTGGGTGACAAGAAGCTCGCGTCCCTGCGCGAGGTGGGCGTCGAATCGGTGCTCGACCTGCTCACCACCTACCCGCGACGCTGGGTTGACCGCACCAACGAGTGCCGTGTCGGCGATCTGATGGCGGGCGAAGAAGCCTTGGTGCTGGTCGCCGTGCGCAGCGTGAGCAAGAGGATGGGCCGCAACCGGCGGTCCATCGTCGAGGCCGTCGTGGGCGACGGCAGCGGCCGGTTCCATGTCGTGTTCTTCAACCAGCCCTGGCGCGAGCGGCAGCTGAGGGAGGGGTTGCAGATCGCCCTGTTCGGCAAGCCCGAGGTTTACCGCGGCGGCCTGCAGATGACCAACCCGATAGTCGACCTGATCGGCGACCGCACCGGCCGCATCGTGCCCATCTACCCCCAGAGCGAGAAGGCCTCGCTGAGCACATGGGAGATCGCCGGATGGGTGGAGGACGCCCTTCACCGCTGTGAACAGCGCGGTATTGCGGACCCGGTACCGGCAGAAGTGCTGGGGAGGCTGGGCCTGCTCGGTCGCCACGAGGCCCTGAAAAGAATCCACATGCCTGAGTCGATGGCGGAGCGCAACTCTGCCCGGCGCCGCCTGGCCTTCGACGAGTTGTTGCGCGTACAGACAGTGCTGGTGATGCGCAAGCGGGCCTACGAGCGCGAAGCGCGCGGCATCCGCCACCAGGTCCGCGGTGAGCTGGTCGGACGGTTGAAGGCAACCTTCCCGTACCCGTTCACGGGGGCCCAGGAAAGGGTTCTCGCCGAGATCGAGCAGGACCTGGCCGGACCTCACCCGATGCATCGACTGCTACAGGGCGATGTCGGGTCCGGCAAGACCGTTGTGGCGGTCAGCGCGATGCTGGTCTCCGTCCAGGGAGGCCACCAGGGTGCGCTGATGGCTCCTACCGAAGTGCTCGCCGAGCAACACGCAGCCAACGTCAGGGGCCTGCTGGCAGGGGTCACGGTTCCAGATCCGGGAAACCTCTTCGGCGACCGGCCCCTGAGGGTCGAACTGCTCACCAACCGGATCACCGGGGCCGATAGGCGTGAAGTGCTCGAGGGCCTGGCAGACGGAGCCGTCGACATCGTCGTGGGGACCCATGCTCTCATCCAGGAGGGTGTGCAGTTCCACAGCCTCGGAGTGGTCGTGATCGACGAGCAACACCGCTTCGGGGTGGAGCAGAGGGCCGCCCTCAGGGCAAAGGCCGGTGGGGGAGCAGTGCCAGACGTGCTGGTGATGACGGCCACACCCATCCCGCGTACGGCGGCGATGACCGTGTACGGCGATCTCGATGTGAGTGTTCTCGACGAACTGCCCCCCGGCCGCACCCCGATAACCACCGAATGGGCGAGGGGCCCGATGATGGAGCAGGCGGCGTGGGCGACGGTGTCCGACGAGGTCTCGGCCGGTCGCCAGGCGTATGTCGTCTGTCCCCTGATCGACGAGAGCGAGAAGCTCGAGGTGGCCAGCGCCCAGGCGACCTACGACCGTCTCGCCGTCGACGAGTTGAGGGGGTTACGCCTCGGTCTGCTCCACGGAAGGTTGCCGGCCGCGGAGAAGGAGTCGGTGATGGACCGATTCCGCCATGGTGAGATCGACGTACTGGTGGCCACGACGGTCATCGAGGTTGGCGTCGACGTGCCCAACGCGACGGTCATGGTGATTCTCGACGCCGACCGCTTCGGCATCGCCCAGCTCCACCAGCTACGCGGCAGAGTCGGCCGCGGCCGGTACAGGTCCACCTGCTGGCTGGTGACCCAGGACGTGGAGGACAACAACCCGCGTGTCGATGCCCTGGTCAAGCTCACCGATGGGTTTGAGTTGGCCGAGATCGACCTCGACCTGCGCGGCGAGGGCACCCTGATGAGCACGGCCCAGAAGGGGCGCAGCGATCTCAAGCTGGCTTCTCTGCGCCGCGACCGTGAATTGGTGGCCGTGGCCCGCGAGGTGGCGTTCGAACTGGTGGACTCCGATCCGATGCTGGAGAACCACGACCTCCTGCTCGACGATCTGCGCCTCCTGTTCACCGCCGACGACGAGGCCTTTCTCTTCAAGAGTTGAAACTCAAGAGTTGAAAGAGGTGTGCTACTCGTTGTCGGGGAGATCCTCGTCGGGGAGGACGAGGTCCCAGCGGTCGAGGCAGTCTTCGCAGCGGTAGGCGATGATGTCGCCGGGCAGCCACTCGCCCTCCTCGGGGGGATGGGTGAGGAGGTGACACCTGCCGCCACAGTCGACGCAGACGATTGTGGGCTCCGGGGCATTCACCCCCGTAGTGTGCCCCTGTGCGAGTGATTGCGGGCGAGTTCGGCGGGCGCAGGTTGACGACACCCGAGGGCACCACCACCCGGCCCACCACCGACAAGGTACGCCAAGCTGTGTTCAACTCCTTGAACAGCATGGGGGTGCTCGAGGGGGCCATCGTGGCGGACCTCTACGCCGGGTCGGGGGCCCTCGGCATCGAAGCGCTCAGCCGTGGTTCCGAGCACTGCACCTTCGTCGAGCGCGACCGCAATGCCTTGACCGCGCTCAGGGCCAACATCGAGAACCTCGGCCTCGGTTCGCGGTGCACGGTGCACGCCACCGATGTGATGGCCTGGGTGCCGGCGTTGCGCAACATCGACATCCTCTTCGTCGACCCGCCCTACGCCTTCGATGGTTGGGAGACCCTGCTCGGCCTGCTCGTCGACGTCGGGCTGGTCGTCGCCGAGGCCGACGACCCTGTGGCGGCGCCACCCGGTTGGACCCAGCTCCGTACCCGCCGCTACGGCCGTACGTGGGTCACCCTCCTGGAACGGTGACGGTTTCAACCCGACGTGGTCGAGCCGCGACTCGCGTGACCGGCTAGCGTGTCGCCGCGATGGCGATCGTTCTCTATCCCGGCAGCTTTGACCCCCTCCACCTCGGCCACATCGACGTCGTCGAGCAGTCGGTGGCCTTGTTCGGCAAGGTGATCGTGGGTGTGATGCACAACCCCACCAAGCCAGGGGGCATGTTCGACCTCGAGCAGCGCAAGGAGATGATCAGGGCGAGCATCTCCTACCTGCCTTCGGTGAAGGTCATGGCCTTCGAGGGCCTTGCCGTCGATGCGGTCAAGCAGGTGAAGGCGGCCTTCATCGTCAAAGGGCTGCGAACTGGCGGCGATTTCGAGGTCGAGCAGCAGATGGCGCACACGAACCATGCGGTCAGCGGGGTGCGGACCGTCTACCTGCCGTGCAAGCCGGCGCTGGTCAGCATCAGTAGCCGCTTCATCCGCGAGATCGCCCAGTACGGTGGCGACGTCACGTCGCTGGTGCCGGCACCTGTGGCGACCGAACTTGCCCGGCTCTTCCCACCCAAGAGCACGACCTGATCGAGCAGGAACCCCGATGACCTACGACGACCAGTACGACGAAGCCGAGTACGACGACTCCGACGCTTATGTGCGTACCACCAACGGCTACGTCGGCGACGCCGAGACCCTCCTGCGCAGGGTGATCGATGTCGTCGCCACGGCCCCCACGATGCCACTGTCGTCGTCGCCGCGCATCGACCGCGACGAGATCATCGAGTTGCTCGAGGAGTGTCTCCACCGACTGCCCGACGAGATGCGCCACGCGCGGTGGATGATCAAGGAGCGCCAGGAGTTCGTCGCAAAGACCCGTCGCGAGGCCGACGAGCTGCTCGAAGCCGCTCGGGTGCAGGCAGAGCGCATGGTCCAGCGGACCGAGGTCGTACGCGCCGCCGAGCAGAGAGCCCGGCAGGTCAGTGAGGCGGCCGAGGCAGACGCCCGACGTCTTCGCCACGAGACCGAGGACTTCCTCGACCAGCGTCTGGCCAGCTTCGAGATCCTGCTCGACAAGCTCAGCAAGACCGTCCAGGCCGGCCGGTCGCGTCTCAACATCGGCGCCCATCGTGAGGCCGAGGAGATCGAAGAGGACGACCCCACAAAGGGGTTCTTCGACCAGGACCGCTAGGCAGGCAAGGTGTCCAAGCCCCTCTTGGTCAACGCCGCGGAGCTCCTGCGACGCCCGGGCAGCGACAGGCCGCTCGATGTCCATGTGCTCTTGGCGGATCTGGGCATCGAAGACGACGAGAGGTTTGCCGCCGACGCCGAGGTCGAGGTCCAACTCCGTCTCGAGGCGCTCAGTGATGGGATCGTCGTCGATGGCCGGTTGAGGGCTCCATGGCACGGGATCTGCCGTCGCTGCCTTGTCGATACGGGTGGCATCTCGGAGAGTGAGGTGCACGAGCTCTACCAGCGCACACTCACCGATCCGGAGGCCTTCGAGATCATCGGCGACCAGCTCGATCTTGCGCCCGTGGTGCGCGAACTGGTGCTGCTCGATGCACCGGCCAACCCGGTGTGCCGTCTCGATTGTGAGGGCCTGTGCCCCACTTGTGGCAAGAACCTCAACGAGGGTCGGTGTGAGTGCACCCGGGTAGGCGACGATCCCCGCTGGTCCGCACTCGATCAGCTGAAGGATCTCCCCGAACCCGGAGGCAGGTAGCAAGCGGGGTCGGCGCGCCGCTAACCTCTCTTAGCTCGTATGCCGAGGGAGCCCCCTCGCCGTCTCCGGGAGTCGTGATGGCAGTTCCCAAGAAGAAGAAGTCGAAGTCGAAGACGCGTAGCCGTCGCGCCAGCAACTGGCGCCTTGCTGCACCTTCGCGCAGCATCTGCCCGCGGTGCGCCGCCGCCAAGCTGCCCCACACCGTGTGCCCCACCTGTGGTTGGTACAAGGACCGCGTCGCGATCGAAGTCGGCTGAGCCGAACAACTGTGATGCTGCCAGTCGCCGTTGACGCGATGGGTGGCGACCGGGCGCCTGACGAGATCCTCGCGGGTGCGCAATCCGCCTCAGCCGGCGGTATCCCTGTCGTCCTCGTCGGCCCGCTTGGCCTCGAGGGTTGTGGCGATCTCCCCCTGATCCCTGCGTCCGAGGTCATCGCCATGGACGACGACCCGGCCCAGGGGGTTCGCCGCAAGAAGGACTCCACCCTCGTGCGTGCCGCCGAGGCAGTGCGCGACGGCAAGGCATGTGCCATGGTGTCCGCCGGCAACACCGGCGCAGCCATGGCCGCGGCCCTGCTGCGGATGGGGAGGGTGAAGGGGGTCAACCGCCCAGCCATCGCCACCCCCATCCCGGTTCCCGGCCGTCGGCCCAACATCCTTCTCGACGCCGGTGCCAACGCCGAGGTGCAGCCGGAGTGGCTGGTCCAGTTCGCCCGGATGGGCAGCATCTACGCCCGTCACCGCTTCGGTATCGAGTCGCCCACGGTGGGTCTGCTGAGCATCGGCGAGGAACCCGGCAAGGGCGACAACTTGCGCAAAGAGGTCTTTCCCTTACTGGCCGGCGCCCCTGGCATCGAGTTCATCGGCAATGTCGAAGGGCGCGACCTGATGACCAAGGTCGCCGATGTCATCGTCACCGACGGCTTCACCGGCAATGTCGCCCTGAAATCGCTGGAAGGGGCACTGAAGACCCTGTTCGGTCTGGTGCTCGAGGCGTTCGGTAGCGACCCCGGGTACAAGGAGCATGCCGATGCCCTGCTGCCCGCCCTCCTGCCCCTGCACACCCAGATGAGCCCCGACACCTATGGAGGGGCGGTGCTCCTCGGTGTAGACGGGGTGTGCATCATCAGCCACGGCTCGTCGGGCGCCACGGCGATGCTCAACGCGATCCGGCTCGGTCACGAGATGGCCGAGAGGGGTTTGGTGGCCGAGATCGCCGCCGCCTTCGCGTCCGATCCCGCCGAGTGAGGTGCTCGTGGCTGCCCCGGGCGCTGAGCTAGCGTGGCCCGTCGCCGACACGAACCCCAGGAGTAGCCCGTGCCTGCAGAAACCCATCTTCAACAGGGTCCGCTGGACCGCCCCGCGATCGTCGAGATCGTTCGCGCCAACCTTGCCGACATCTTGGAGATCGATCCGTCCACGATCAGTGAGGGTCAGTCGTTTGTCGATGATCTCGATGCCGATTCCCTCGCCCTGATCGAACTCGTCGAGGCCCTCGAGGAGGTTCTCAGTGAGCGCAGCATCGGTTTCCGCATCGAGGATGAGGATCTCGTCGACCTGAAGACGGTACGCGATGCCGTCGACTACGTGTACGAACGCGTCAAAGGAAGCTGATCATCCCGCCGCACCCAGAGCCCGACCTCACCGAGCTGCGGCAGAACCTCGGTCACGAGTTCCAGGACCCCACCCTCCTGCGCCGCGCTCTGGCTCATCGCAGCTGGTGCGCGGAGGTGGGAGGCGAGCCGAGCAATGAGAGGCTCGAGTTCCTCGGCGACGCGGTGCTCGGCTGGGTGATCGCCGAAATCGCCTTTCGCCGCCACGCCGAGCTGGCTGAGGGCAAGCTCACCGACCTGCGCAAGAGCGTGGTCAACGCCAGCGCCCTGGCCGAGGTGGCCCAGGAGATCGGCCTCGGGTCGTACATCCTGCTCGGCAAGGGTGAAGACGCCGCCGGTGGGCGCACCAAGCCGTCCATCCTCAGTGACGCGTTCGAGGCCGTGCTCGGGGCCGTGTACCTCGATGGAGGAGCCGGGCCCACCTTCGATCTCATCGAGAGGCTGTTCGCCGATCGCATGGCATCCGCCGCGCTGCGCCTCGACCGGCTGGACTACAAGACGGTTCTGCAGGAACTCACAGCGCGCCTCCACGACACAGCGCCGGTCTATGTGCTCAGCGACACCGGCCCCGATCACGACAAGCGTTTCTATGCCACGGTCATCGTCGCCGGGGCGACGTTGGGGCAAGGTGAGGGTCGGTCGAAGAAACTGGCCGAGCAGGCGGCCGCCGAGAAGGCATGGCTTCACCTGGCCCAACCGGCCACTGGGTAAGGGGCGGTCCGTCGTGCCCGAACTGCCCGAGGTGGAGACCGTCAGGCGGGGCCTGGCTGCCCAAGTTGTCGGCCGGCGCATAGACGGTGTCGAGGTCGGGCGGGAGCGAACCGTGAGGCGCACCTCCCGCCAGGCTGTCGTCGACGGGCTCACCGGTGCCACCATCACGGCCGCCAACCGGCGCGGCAAGTACCTGCTTTGCCCCCTCGACACCGGCGAGGAGATGATGGTCCACCTGCGCATGAGCGGCCGCCTGTTGGTGGTGGCGGCCGGCGATCCCAGGCCACCACACACTCATGTCGTCATTCATCTCGCCGGTGAACCAGCCCAGGAACTGTGGTTCGTGGACCCCCGCACATTTGGTGAGGTGGTGGTCTTCGACCCTGGCAACGTTGCTGTGGAAGTGCCCGAACTCTCTCGGTTGGGGGTGGACCCGATCGTCGACGGGCTCACCCGCGTCCAGTTCGTATCCTTGCTGAGGTCCCGTCGGCGCCGGCTGAAGCCCCTACTGCTCGACCAGCACGTGATCGCCGGAATCGGCAACATCTACGTCGACGAGAGTCTGCACCGTGCCCGGCTGAGATGGGACAGGTCCAGCGAGTCGCTCACCTCGCGTGAGATCGGTCGCCTCCATGAGGCCGTTCTCGGTGTGCTCGCGGAGGCGATCGAGGCAGGTGGCAGCACCTTGGCCGACACCCAGTACGTGGACATAGAAGGTCAGGGAGGCTGGTTCCAGGTGCACCATCGGGTCTACGGCAGGGCAGGTCAGCGGTGCCTGACGTGCGGCAAGGCCGACATCGTGAGTGTGACGGTCGGCGGCCGCAGCACCGCTTTCTGCCCCCGCTGCCAGAGGTGAGTCGGTGCGTCCTTGGCGTTGGGGAGCCCTTCGGCGGGCGTGTAGGGTCGGCGCGCCGTGTTCCTGAAAGCTCTCACCCTCAAAGGCTTCAAGTCGTTCGCCGATGCCACCACGCTCCAGCTCGAACCAGGGGTAACGGTCGTCGTCGGGCC
>Ga0073899_10005817_pt1 | contig 10672 bp, 8 predicted proteins | sample KloWWTmetaKNB5Ph_FD_88975 | JGI IMG/M metagenome (GOLD analysis project Ga0073899, IMG submission 88975) | Active sludge microbial communities from Klosterneuburg, Austria, studying microevolution and ecology of nitrifiers - Klosterneuburg... | ecosystem: Engineered > WWTP > Aerobic digester >...
CGGTAACCGAGGCGCACACGCCGAGCGGGGTGAGGAGGTAGCGACACCCGACGACGCTGGCGACGAACACCTCACCGCCGAGGGCCTCGGCCGACGCCGACCTGTCCTCCGCGCCACGTTCGAAGGTGGCCTCGAGCGCGGCGGACCACGGCCCCCAACGGAGCCCTGCGCCGAAGGTACCGCCCGCCGAGAAGTCGCCGGGGAGCAACCCGTAGCTCCCCCGACCCGCGAGCCACACGAACCACGCACGCGTCGTCACCACCGTCCGCGGCGGGACTGCGAGCGGCAACGGCTGCGCGTGAGGTGGCGGTGGAGGTGGAGGCGGAGGCGGCGGTGGAGGCGGGGGTGGAGGCGGGGGTGGAGGCGGGGGTGGCGGGGGCGACGGCTGGGGGGGCCGCACCGGAGCACGAACCGCATGCACGATCCCGAGCGCGACCTGATCGAGCACCTCTCCGCAGGAGCCCGCGCGGGCTACGTCGCGGGCGGGCTCCGCCCCCTGTTCGCTGCGTTCGATGTCGGCGACGAAGCGCCGACGCTCACGCCGAATCGTCACGACCCAACGGAAGCGCGCGAGGCGCTCTGGGTCACGGCGCTCCCAACCCGGCTGCGTCGCGACGAGGTCTGCCAGCGCGACCCGCAGATGGCAACGCCAGCCCTCGGGTGCCTGCGCGACAACACGCCGCTCGCCGCGCGCGGAGAGCTCGTGCAGGACGGTGACCGCCGCGCGCCCCGCCTCCTGCGCCTGCGCCTGCGCTACCCAAAGGGCGCCCGATGCGATCAACGTCCCCAGCGACCAAGACCTCATGGCAGGCGGCATGGTGGCAGATCACGTCCGGTGCTCGCAAGGGGATCATTTTTTCGTGACGCCCCCGCGGTGCGCCGTCATGGACGGTGCGTGGGACGGGAGCGTTCTCCGCCCGGCGGCGCCTTCGCGCGACGACGGCGGACGCCCGCGCGCCCACGACGTGAGACGTGAGGAGGAGACCGATGACGATCGTTCGAAAGATGGTGGCATGTGCGTTCACGCTCGCCGGGGCGACCTCGCTGACCGACTGCATCTCGATGCCGCGGTCGGCGCCGCCCGCGGTGCTGCCGATGCGCGTCGGGAGCGTGCGCGTGCACGACCAGCAGGAGGTGACGCGCGACGGGCTGACGGTGGCCGTGACGCCCATCACGGTGGACACCTTCCGCCGCTTCCCGCAGGCGCACCGGGTGGTCCAGTGGACGCGGACGACGGTGCAAGGACAGCAGGTGCGCCAGACGCAGGACTCGTTCGACACCAACCTGTTCCCGATGCCCGCGTTCCAGGTCCGGATCAGCAACCACACGGGGCACGTCGTGCGGATGACGCAGTCCATCTTCCGCCTGCAGGACAACCTCGGCCGCGCGCACCAGATCTTCACCGGGACGCCCGAGCTCGTCGCGTGGAACGAGTCCATCTGGAGCCAGGCGACGGCGTCGGCCCCGGACGTGGCGGCCCAGGCGCTGCCCCAGGTGCGCGCCGCCGTGGGCCAGTTGCAGCTCCTCAACCGCTCCGTCGAGCTCCTCAACGGCGACGCGTGGAGCGGCTTCCTGGTGTTCAACCTCGGGGTCAACAGCAACGACGAGTCGCTGCGCTACCTCGACGAGATCAACCGCCTCACGCTGCGCATCGCCGAGGTACCCGTGGAGCTCGACGACGCCGGTCGCCCGACCCGCACCGCGGAGTTCTCCTACGCGCTCGACCGGAGCCAGGGGACCGTGCAGGTGACCTGCCCCCCTGGAACCACCGTCCCGAGTCTGGGCGTCTGCACCTGGTGACGCACGAGGTCGAGGGAGAGCCGCAGGTGGCCCGCGTCGTTCCTGCGCGCGGGAGGCACAACGGCGGCTCGGTGTGACGGGCCTCCGCGAGGAGCGTCCGACGGCGCTACAGCCCCAGCCGCCTGAACTCCACGGCCATGGTGAAGTCGGGGTTCACCTCGTTGTCGAGGGAGGTCATCCGCGCGGCCTCGCCGTAGCACTCGACCATCCAGAGGTACTGGATGCGCCGCACGCCCGGCCCCGCGGGGAAGCGCTGGGTCGTCTCCACCCGCACCCGCACCGCGTCGGCGAAGGTGAGCTCCGTCAGCCGGACCTCGCCGCGCGCGTCGACCGTGACGTCGTAGCGGTCGCGCGACGCCACCGGGGTGTTCTGCACCATGGACTCCACCGTGGTCGACTCCACCGACCACATGGCCCCCACGCGCAGCGGGAAGCGCAGCAGCTCCACTGGCGTGCCGTAGCGGACGAGGGTCCCCTCCGCCTCCGCCGCCCCCGCGACGCCGAGCAGCTCGATGGCGGTGTCGGTCGCCCGGTACACGCCGAGGTTGCTCGCCCGCGGGTCGAGCCGCGCCGCGTACTGGGCCGTCGGGAAGCGCGCCGCGAACCACTGCGTCCGCGCGTCGAGCAGCGACAGGGTCGTGGTCGTCCCCGTCGTGTCGCGGAAATCCCACGCGCGCGTCCCGTCGGCGCGCACCGTACCGCGGGCGTCGACGCGGGCCTGCGTCCCCGGCGGATTGATCCGGTACCGGACCTCCACCCCCGGCGCGAAGATCACCTCGGCCCGGTCGATGACGCCGTCGCGGTTGCCCCGGCACGAGGGCGCGTCGGGCACGTCGGGGAGGGGGATGAAGCCGCCTCCGTCGGGGTCCATCCGCGGGTCGACCGGGGCTGCCGCGCAGCCCGCGACGAACACCAGAGCCGTAAGGGAAGCGAGTCTCATCGGTCAGTACCGCCAGGCCATGACGAGGTGGAGCGCGTGCGCGGGGGCCGGCTCGACGCGCGACACCACGTTGGTGAAGCCGCCGAGCGGCAGGAGGAGCCCGTAGTCGAGGCGCGCGAAGAAGCCGTGCTCCTGCTCATACATCGCCCCGAGGTCGATCTCCACCCCGAGGGGGGACTTCCCAGAAGGCGTGCTGTTGGCCTCCACCGCGAAGCTCGTGACGACGGCCCCCTCGACGGTGAACATCGGCCCGAAGCGGTAGCGGGCCATCGGGCGGATGTACACCGCGTCCGTGATCGTGCCGATGATGCGCCGCCAGAGGATGAGGTCGACGCGGTAGTTGGGGTGGAAGCGGAAGTTGTGGACCGTCGTGTCCCGCGGGTTGCGCGCGAGGTCGAACTGGAGCCCGTCGAGGTCGCCCGCCCGCGCCGTGGTCGACCCGGGGCGCGCGCCGAAGCCGGGGCGGTCGTCGCCCGACGCGAAGCCCGCCTCCAGCCGCGCGAAGAAGCGGTCGCCGCCGCGGTAGTCGACGCGCGCGACGCCGCCGAGCTGGCGCCCCGTGAGGGCGATGTCGAGCCGCGCCGCGGGGTCGAGCGACGCGTTGCGGATGGTGAAGTCGACGTACGCGGCCTCGGCTTCGAAGGTCATCGGGCCCACGTCGAGGCGCACCCACGCGTCGGCCACCCAGGCGGCGAGGTCGCGCGGGATGGCGCTCCGCATCGTGGGCTCGTCGCCCGCCACGAGGTCGTAGCTCTGCCAGCGGTGGCTCGCGACGAGGCCGAAGTTGAACGTCGTACGCCGCGCGGCGAGACGACGCTGGCGGGTGGCGGGGAGGTCCCAGCGGGAGACGGCGAAGGCCGCGGTGCTGACGTCGTCCTTCGGGTCGAGGTCGAAGGCGGGGCGGACGTCCGGGCGCACTGCCTCGGTCGAGGGCCCCGTGGCGCTCACCTCGTACATCGCCGTCCAGAGGAGGCCCGCGAGCGGCGTGGTGAACGCGACGCGGTCGCCCACGTCGCCGAAGTCGTCGTCGATGCCGTTGCCCGCGTTGACGAAGAAGCCCGTCCCCCAGTCGACGAGCGCGCCCATCCGCCCCGCGGTCAGCATCCCGAACGGGAGCAGCACCTGGCCGTAGAGCTGGCGCAGGTCGAGGGGCCGGTCGGTGCCGCGCTGGTTGACGACGCCGCCGGAGAAGTCCCCGTCGGGCGTCGAGCCGTAGCGCAGGTTGTCGAGCGCGTGGACGCGTCCCCGCACCGACACGCCCCAGCCCACGTCGATGGCGACGTCGAGGCGGAGGCGCATGTCGACGTTGGTCTGCGTGTTGGCGGCGGCCCCCGTGGTGTAGGGCGTGGGCCACAGGGCGCGCATCGAGGGGGTGGGGCCGCGGCCGAGGTCCCAGTTGTGGGCGAGGTCGCCGCGCGTGCGGAGGAAGCCCGAGAGCCTCACGCGCTGGTCGGGCGCGTTGGCCGTGTCGCGGATGGGGTCCGCGATGGGCGTGACGCCGGGCGCGTCGTGGTAGGGCTCCTCGTCGGAGGCGCGGTGCTCATCGCCGGCGGGGCGCGTGCGTGAAGGGTCCTGCGCGGCGGCGGCGGTCGTCGCGAGGAGCGCGGCGAAGAAGAAGGTGTACCTCACGGCCCCTCGCCTTCGAGAAACTCGCTCACCAGCGAGCGGGTGACGCCCGCGGCCTCCACCATCGGGAAGTGCCCCGCGCGCGGCACGGCGACGTAGCGGGCGTGCGGCAGCTCGTTGGCGAGGCGCTCGCCGAAGCGGGCGAGGGACACGTGGTCCTCCGCGCCCCACAGGAGCAGCGAGCGGTGCTGGATGGAGCGGTAGCGCGCCTGGAGCTGCCGGAAGCGCTGGCCCCGCGCGGCGGCGAGGGCGGCCCGCGAGGTGCCCGGCCGGTCGAACGATCGCTCGATGGCGTCGACGAGGTCCTGCGAGATGATGGAAGGGTCTTCGAAGGCCGAGGGGAAGCGGTCGGCGGGGCGCTCGGTGTAGTAGGCCGAGAAGAGCATCTCGCCGACGCCGGGGAGCGCGGCCCAGCGGAAGAAGGGCGGGATCTGCTCGTCGTAGATCCAGCCCCCGATGAGGACGATGCGGCGCACGCGGGCGGGGTGTTCGAGCGCGAGGGCGAGCGTGACGGAGCTCCCCCAGGAGTGGGCGACGACGTCCACCTGCGGGACGTGGAGGGCCTCGAGCACGTCGTCGAGGTCGTGGGCGAGTGCGACGGGGGAGTAGTCGCCTTCGGTGCGCGACGACCAGCCGAAGCCCGGGAGGTCGACGTTGATGGTGCGCCTCCCGTCGCGGAGGGTGGGCTCGAGCGGGTCCCACACGTCGTGGTTGCTGGCGAAGCCGTGGACGAGCAGCACGGGCGTCCTCGGCGACTCCTCGCCGCGCACCTCGGTGTAGAGCGCGCGGCCGTCGCCGGCGTGGACGTAGCGGGCGCCTACGGCGGGGTCGAGGCGCGCGCCGAGGGGCTCCCCGGGGCGCTGCCACGAGGCGCACCCGCTCGCTGCGGCGCAGCACACGAGGAGCCTAGAGGCCCAGGCGGCGATACTCCGACGCACGGCGCAGCTCCTCGGCGGTCTCGTTGTCGACGCTGGTGACGCGGGCGATGACGCCCCAGCACTCCGCGATGAAGGTGTACGTCTTGCGCGTCACGCGGATCAGCGTGAGGGGGATCGACTGGTCGAGGTCGGTGCGCATCCGCAGCGCGGGGAAGCGACCGGCGGGGGTCCACACCTCGCCCGCGGAGTCGATCACGGTGGTGTAGCGGGTGGTGTTGGCGAGGGGGGTGAAGTTGTAGGTGCCGGCGCCGTTCACCGTCTGGTCCCACGAGGCCCCGACGCGCAGCGGGAAGCGCAGCACGGCGACGGGCGGCGTGAAGCGCATGTTGGTGCGGTTGGCCTCCGTCGAGACGGTGGCGAGGAGCTCGAGGGCCGCGTCGCTCACCCGGTACACGCCGAGGAGGTTGGTGCTGCGGTCGATGATGGTGGCGAAGGTGGCGTCGGCGTAGGTGGACGACCACCACTGGCCGCGCGGCGAGAGCACCTCGTCGAGCACGCGCGTGTCCTGCGCGGTGGGCGCGGAGAAGTCCCACACTCTGCCCGAGGGCATCGCCGCCGCCGTGGTGTTGATGGGCTCGACGGTGGTCCCCGGGCGGTTGACGGCGTAGAGCACCGAGGCGCCGAGGAGGAAGGCCATCTCGCCGCGCGCGATGACGTTGTCGCGGTTGCCCTGGCACACCGCGGCGTCGCCCGTGGGGGCGTCGGGCGGCGGCGGGAGGTCGTCGGTCGAGGCGTCGGGGGTCGTGAGGTCGCGGGGGGCGTCTTGCTGCAACGCAGCATCGGCGACGTCGCGTGGGGTGGCGGCGTCGGGGCCCTCGCGCGGGTCGACCTCGCCGCCCGCGCACGCGGCGGTCATGAGCACAAGGAGGGCCGTCTTTTTCAGCACGGCGCGCAGGGTAGGACCCGGCCGGAGACGCTGTCAACGGGGTCATTGATGCGGCGCAACAAATCTCCCGTCGACGCCCCCGGCGCGCGTCCGATGCGAGTCAGCGTGTGCGTCGCCGCTCGACGGGACTACAGCCCGAGGAGGCGCTCGGCCATCTCGCGGAAGCGGGTGAAGGGGATGGGCTCGTCGATGCGCCGGCCCGCGTCCACCGCCCCCGGCGCCCGCACGAACAGCGGAACCGAGCGGTCGAAGAGGTACGGCGACCCGTGGCTCGCGCCGCGACCGGGCACGTAGCCAGCGTCGAAGAAGGCGCCCGCCCGCCCCTGGAGGTACAGCGCCGCCCCCGAGTCGGCGGGGATCGACCGACACAGCAGCGACTCCACCGACTCGCCCTCTTCGCAGCGCGCGGGGACGGTGAGGGTCTCGACGACGCGCTCCACCTCGGGGTGCTGACGCGCGCGGGCCTTCAGCGCCTCCATGAGCTGCGCGCGACGCTCGACGGGGAGCTGCGCGGCGGCGGGCGTGAGGTACACGTAGGGGTCGGCCACGCCGCGCACCCACTCGCCGGGCCCGAGGGCGACGACGGCGGCCTCCTGGAGCTCGCGGGCGACGGCGTCGGGGTCGAGGCGCGTGAGGGGGCCGCAGGGGCGCTCCCAGTGGTCGGCGGGGGACGCGGGGGTGCACCAGGGGCGGGCCTCGTGAGGGGCCTCGGGGAGCGTGACGATGCCGTGGTCGGCGGACATCACCAGGGCCCACCCGCGCGGGCCGACGGCGGCGTCGAGGCCTTCGAAGAAGGCGGCGAGGGAGGCGTCGAGACGTCGGATCTGGTCCCAGGCCTCCCACGAGTCGGGGCCGAAGAGGTGGCCCACGTAGTCGTTGGACGAGAGGGAGATCGCGAGGAGCATCGGGCGCTCGGGGTTGCGCGCGTGCTCGACCGCCGCGGCTGCGACCTGGAGGACGGCGGTGTCGCCCATCGGGGAGGCCCGCAGCGCGCCGCCGGGGCGACGGGCGCGGGCGAAGTCGTGGGGGAAGGTAGTCCCCCAGCCGTCGAGGTCGCCTTCGCCGGGGTTGTCGTCGGCGGACGCGGCGTGCTCCTGGACCCAGCGCGCGTCGGAGAGGGTCCACGGGGCGGCGCGCAACGCGACGACGGCCGCGGTGGCGCCGACGGGCCGGGCCCACGCCGGGAGCTGCGGGGCGAAGGCGGTGGAGGTGACGAAGGTGTCGCGGCCGGGGTCGAACCAGATCGTGGCGTCGGGGTGGCGGCCGCCGCCGAAGATGGCGCCGCGGTCCTTGAGCGAGACGCTGACGATGACGGCGCCGGGGACGCGCTCGCGCACGGCGTCGGCGAGGGTCGGGACGCGGAGCGGCGCGATGGAGGAGCTCACCGCGTCGGTGGGGCCGTCGAAGGTGACCACGCGCGAGGCGTCGTCGCGGAGGATGGAGTAGCGGGCGCCGCGCGCGTCGACGAGCTCGTTGGCGAGGATGCCGCTCTCGCGCGGGGGGACGCCGGTGTAGAGCGACGAGTGGCCCGGCGCCGTGTCCGTCGCCGCGTGCATGTAGCGCATCTTGCGGAACCACGTCCCCTCGCGGCGCAGGCGCGCGAAGCCGCCGGTGTCGGGGAGGAGCGGGAGGCGCTCGGCGGCGATCCACGCGGCGAACTGGTCGATGACCACGGTGACGACGACCGAGGGGCGCGGCGGCGGCGGCGGCGGCGGCGCGGCGACGGGTGGCCGCGACGCGGTGCAGGCCGCGGCGAGGAGCGCGAGGGCGAGGAGGTGCGGGCGCATGGGCTCGCGGGAGGATACAGCCGGGCGCGGGGCGAACGCGAACGGTTGACACGGCGGGGGCCGCCGGTGCTCCATCGCCGGATGACGACGCGCCACCTCCTCCTCGCGGCCCTCGCACTGCTTGCGTGTTCGAACGCCACCTCCAGCGGCCTGGGCGCCGACGCGGCGCCGCAGGGCGACGTCGCGGACGACGCGCCGGCCACGCCCGACGCGGCCGTCGACGTCCCCGCCACGCCGGACGCTGCCGTCGACGTCCCCGCCACGCCGGACGTAGCGGGGGACGCAGCGCGCGACGTCGCGGCCGACGCGGGGCCGACGGGGCCCTTCACCGCAGTACCGTACCGAAGCACGGAGCCGATGCGGATGTTCCCGGGGGCGGAGACGATCCTGGAGAGCGGACAGGACTACCGGGCGGTGATGGAGACCGACGTCGGGCGCATCGTGCTCGACCTCTACGAGGCGCAGACGCCCCTCGCGGTGAACTCCTTCGTCTACCTCGCGCTGCACCACTACTACGAGGGGATCGCGTTCCACCGGGTGATCGAGGGCTTCGTGGCGCAGGGCGGCGACCCCAACACGCTCAACGACAACCGGGCGCGCTGGGGGACGGGAGGGCCCGGGTACGGCTTCGACACCGAGCCCGTGGCGGGCCTCGGCTTCGACGGCCCGGGGGTGCTCGGGATGGCGCGCGCGGCGGCCCTCGACTCCAACGGGTCGCAGTTCTTCATCACGCTGGCGGCCCAGGCGAGCCTGACGGGCAACTACACCGTCTTCGGCCGGGTGACGGAGGGGATCGAGCACCTCGCGCACATCGCCCGCAACCAGTCGACGACGGTGCCGCCCGCGACGCCGACGCGCATCACCCGGGTCACCATCGAGTCCCGCGCCCGGTAGCGCTCCCCCCACGGTACGCGTCGAGGTGCTCGATCAGGGCCAGAGGGTGGCCGCACCCTGTCGACGCGGGTCGCGCAGCGTCAAGCGGAGGGTGGACGGGCGCACGCCAGATCGCCGTCGCGCCCCCGCGGCGGCCAATGTACCCTGGCGCCGTATCGCCACCGAGGGGAGCCACCGCCGCGATGACCTACAGCGAAGACACGGTTCGAACCACCGCCGACAGCCGCCTGCGGCGCTGCGGCGCGTACCTCCTCCTGCGCGAGATCGGGCAGGGGGGCACCGGCACCGTGTGGGAGGGGCGCCACGCGGTGCTGGGGCGGCGCGTGGCGGTGAAGGTCATGCGGGCGGAGTTCGTGCGCAACCCCGAGATGCTCGCGCGCTTCGTCGGGGAGGCGGTGGCGGCGGCGCGCGTCGAGCACCCGGCCGTGGTCGCCATCCTCGACGCCGGCCACGACGGCGACGACGCCTGGATCGTCATGGAGCACCTCGCCGGGGAGGACCTCAAGGCCCTCCTCGACCGCGAGACGCGCCTCGACCCCACGCGCGCGGTCGACCTCATGCTCCCGGTCCTCGCGGGGGTCGCGGTCGCCCACGACGCGGGGGTCGTCCACCGCGACCTCAAGCCCGGCAACGTCTTCCTCGCGCGGGGCCGCGACGGGAGCGCCTCGCCGAAGGTGGTGGACTTCGGCTTCTCGAAGGTGCGCGACGCGGCCCACGGCCCCGTCTCCGACCTCACCGCCCCGGCCACCGCCGTGGGGACGCTCTGGTACATGCCGGTCGAGCAGATCCGCGCGTCGAGCGCCGCGACCGCCGCGTGCGACCAGTACGCCCTCGGGGTCACGCTCTACCGCTGCGTCACCGGCGCGCTCCCCTTCGCCGGCCGCACCGACCCGGAGACCTTCTCCGCCATCGTGCGGGGCCAGTGCACGCGGCCGAGCGCGCTCGTCCCGACGCTCCCGCCGGGCCTCGACGAGGTGATCCTCCGCGCGATGGCCCTCACGCCCGAAGGCCGCTTCGCGTCGGCGCGGGCCTTCGGCGCGGCGCTCCTCCCCTACGCGAGCGAGGCGGCGCGGCGGCGCTGGGCGGAGGCCTTCACCGGGGCGGCCGAGTCACCCGACGCGACCCACGTCGTGGCGCACCCACCAGCGCCGCCGCCAAAGCCGGCGGAGCCCACCGCGCCCGCGTTGCCTGCTGCGCCTGCCGCGCCGCGTCGTTGGGGCGCCGTTGCCGCCGCGTTGCTCGCGGGCCTCGCGCTCGGCGCCGCGGCGGGCGCGGGGGCGGTGCTCGCGATGCGGCCCTGACGCGCGGGCGGCGAGGGGTTGACAGGTCGCGCGCGGTGCGCGACCCACGCGACAAGAGGGAGCGACGAGATGGCCAGCAGCGAGATCGTGGTGGACGGTGACAAGATCCAGGTGACCCTCAACCCGCCGGTGGTGGTGCCGCAGCTCGCGGCGCCGGTCGCGCTCGTCGCCACCGGCTTCACCACGGTGGGGGACAAGGCCGTGTGCGTGGCGGGCGACGAGCTGCCGCCCTCGCTCCGCGCGCCGTTGCAGTACATGAGCCCGCCCTTCGTGACGCCGGGCATGGGGAGGCTCTCGGTCACGCTTCAGGACGCGAACAAGAGCGCCGTCGCGGCGGACGACGGCAAGGTGATGCTGCTGGTGGGGCAGACCTTCCAGGTGAGGTTCGAGGTGCAGGTGCCGGCGCAGCAGCCCTCGCCGGGAGGCCCGGTGCCCGACGCGACGCCGAGCTACTCGGGGACGGCGAAGTTCATTTCGACGCACGGGGTCGCCAGCGCGGA